>Ga0334883_1005106_pt1 | contig 11876 bp, 9 predicted proteins | sample GraSluR1_MG_6_FD_207230 | JGI IMG/M metagenome (GOLD analysis project Ga0334883, IMG submission 207230) | Sludge microbial communities from methane-producing bioreactor in Wageningen University, Netherlands - Granular Sludge_09_05-R1 | ecosystem: Engineered > Bioreactor > Anaerobic > Unclassified... | reverse complement strand
TATCGAAACTCCCAGACATCCCTGGAGGTCACACCGTGAGTCCCAGTCCGAACGACCTGACCCCCGTGGCCATCCCGGAGCCGACCCTCAAGCGCCTGCCGTACTACTACAAGTTCATCCAGGGGCAACGCGAGGCCCGGCGGGAGTTCGTCTCCTGCACCACCCTGGCCGAGGCCCTGGGCCTCAACGCCATCCAGGTCCGCAAGGACCTCCAGGCCACCGGCGCCGTGGGGCGCCCCAAGGTCGGATACCACGTGGAAGCAACGCTGGATGCCATCGAAGAGTGCATGGGCTACCACAACACCCAGGACATCTTCCTGGTCGGAGCGGGTCACCTGGGCCAGGCCCTGCTGGCCTACCCGGGCTTCTCCGAGTTCGGATTCAACGTGGTCGCCGCCTTCGATTCGGACCCCGCCAAGGTGGGGACCGAGTTCGCCGGCAAGCCCATCCTGGAGACCTCGCGACTGAGCGACCTGGTTCGGCGCATGCACATCCAGATCGCCATCCTGGCAGTGCCTGCAACCGCGGCCCAGACGGTCACCGACACCCTGGTCCAGGCCGGGATCCGCGCCATATGGAACTTCACTCCGACCCGCCTGGCGGTTCCCAAAGAGGTCCTGGTCCAGGACGAGAACCTGCTGGCCTCACTCTCGGTCCTGTCCAAGCAGCTCGAAAACTCCCGCGTCAAGTCACACAAGGAGTCCACCCATGGAAAACCTGAGGAACTTTGATCAGGTCTGTGCCATCCTCAAAGAGCACGACCACAACCCCAACCGCCTGATCGCCATCCTGCAGGCGGTGCAGGATGTCTATCGGTATCTTCCGGAGGAGGCGATGACCTTCATCGCCACCTCGCTGGGGATTCCTCCAGCCAAGGTCTTCGGGGTGGCCTCGTTCTACGCCCACTTCACCCTTGAACCCAAAGGTCGCTTCGTCGTGAAGGTCTGCGACGGGACGGCCTGCCACGTCAAGAAGTCCAACGACATCGCCGAGGCCCTGCGCAAGCACCTGGGCCTCACCCCTCAGAGCCAGACGACGTCCGACATGCTCTTCACCCTCGAGACGGTGAGCTGCCTGGGGACCTGCGGTCTGGCCCCGGCCCTCGTGATCAACGACGAGGTGCACGGGCTTCAGACCCCGCAGAGCGCGGTGGAACTCGTCTCAGAGATCCAGGCCAGGGAGACTGCCGTCCATGCTTGAAACGATGACCCTCGAGACCCTCAAGTCCAACCACGACCGCTGTGCCGAAAAGGTCACCAAGCGCATCATCATCTGCGCCGGAACCGGGTGTATGGCCAACGGTTCCATGGCGGTCCACGACGAGTTCGTCCGTCAGCTCGAAGCCCATGGCCAGAGGGCCATGGTCGTGCTCGACAAGCCCGAACCTGGATACCTGGTCTCGGGAAGCGGTTGCCAGGGATTCTGCCAGATGGGTCCGCTGGTCTCCATCCTTCCCGAAGGCCTGATGTACTGCAAGGTCCGCCAGCAGGACGTCGCCGAGATCGTCCAGGAGTCCGTGCTGGGAGAGGGCTGCGTCGAACGCCTGGCCTACAAGTGCCCTGACAGCGGCTGCACCTGCAAGCACATGGACGACATCCCCTTCTATCACCGGCAGAGCCGGTTCGTCCTGCAGATGTGCGGCTTCCTGGACCCCGAGAACCTGTCCGAGTACGTGGCCCAGGGCGGGTACTTCGCGGCCCGCGAGGCAGCCACCAGGAAGACTGCCGAGGAGATCTGCGCCACCGTCCTGGAGTCGGGACTCCGGGGGCGAGGAGGCGGGGGCTTCCCGGCCGGCCGCAAGTGGGAGATGGCCCGCGTCCAGGACTCGCGCAAGAAGTACATCGTCTGCAACGGCGACGAAGGAGATCCCGGGGCCTTCATGGATCGCAGCGTCATGGAAGGCAACCCCCACAGCGTCCTGGAGGGCATGATCCTGGCAGCGCTGGGCATCGGCGCCGACGAAGGTTACATCTACGTTCGCGCCGAGTATCCCCTGGCCGTGGCCCGGATGAAGCGGGCCGTGCGCGACGCGACGGAAGCGGGAATCCTGGGAGAGAGCCTCTTCGGAACGGGCCGCCGGATGACCATGACCGTCGTCGAGGGAGCCGGAGCCTTCGTCTGCGGAGAGGAGACGGCCTTGCTGTCCTCCATCGAGGGCAACCGCGGCATGCCCACTCCCAAACCTCCCTTCCCGGCCCAGAAAGGACTCTTCGGCTGCCCCACCATCATCAACAACGTCGAGACCCTGGCCACCGTCCCGCTGATCTTCCGGCTGGGGGTCGAGCGCTTCCGGGCCATCGGCATCCCCTCCTCACCCGGGACCAAGACCTTCGCCCTGACGGGTCACGTGGCCAACACGGGACTGATTGAAGTCCCCATGGGCACCACGCTGCGACACATCATCCAGGACATTGCCGGCGGGGTCACCGATGACCACGGCGACCTGTGCGGCACGGACTTCAAAGCGGTTCAGATCGGCGGTCCTTCGGGCGGTTGCCTGGTCCAGGATCACCTGGAGCTGCCCCTGGACTTCGACTCGCTGAAGAAGGCCGGCGCCATGGTGGGTTCGGGTGGCCTGGTGGTGATGAACCGCTCGACCTGCATGGTCGAGATCGCCCGCTTCTTCATGCAGTTCACCCAGAACGAGTCCTGCGGCAAGTGCGTCCCCTGCCGCGAAGGCACCAAGCAGATGCTGGCCCTGCTGACCGACATCGTCGAGGGTCGGGCCACCCTCGAGACGCTCTCGCTGCTGGAGGAAGTGGCCGAGATGGTCCAGATCGGCTCGCTGTGCGCCCTGGGGAAGACCGCCCCCAACCCGGTGCTCTCGACGCTGCGCTACTTCCGGGACGAGTATCTGGCCCACGTGGTCGACAAGCGCTGCCCGGCGGGCAAGTGCGCCGCCCTGCGGACCTTCGCCATCGACCCGGAGACATGCATCGGCTGCGGCGTGTGCAAGCGCAAATGCCCGGTCGGGGCCATCGAGGGCAGCCCCAAGAAGCCCCACCGGATCGATGTCGAGAAGTGCATCCGCTGCGGAGCATGCCTCGAGTCGTGCAAGTTCGCCGCCATCTCGGCCTGATTCCACCCTCCGACCGCCGCCGCCAGGGGATGGCGGCCATCTCGCCGCTCAACACGGCCACGAAAAGGGATCGCATATGAAACGCCAGACCATGACGATCGACAACACCACGGTCTCCTTCGGCGAGGAGAGGAACCTGCTGGAGGTCATCCGCAAGGCGCACATCGAGCTGCCGACCTTCTGCTACCACTCCGAGATGAGCATCTACGGCGCCTGCCGCCTGTGTATGGTGGAGGTCGAGGGCATGGGCATGGTCCCGGCCTGCTCGACGCTGCCGACGGAGGGCATGGTCGTTCACACCACCAGCCAGCAGATCCGCAAGCTGCGCAAGATGGTGATCGAGCTCCTGTTGGCCTCCCACGTGGGGGATTGCCCTTCCTGCTCCAAGGGGCCCTCCTGCCAGCTCCAGAAGCTCGGCCAGCGCCTGGGGGTGGACAAGGTCCGCTTCCCCCAGACCCGGACCCCCGTGGCCATCGATGTCTCCTCCCCCTCGCTCCTGCGCGACCCGAACAAGTGCGTGCTGTGCGGGGACTGCGTGCGCATGTGCAACGAGATCCAGACCGTGGGGGCCATCGACTTCGCCTACCGGGGCTCGAAGTCGACGGTGATGCCCTGCTTCGGCAAGAACCTCGGCGAGGTGGAGTGCGTGAACTGCGGCCAGTGCGCCCGGGTCTGCCCGACCGGCGCCCTGGTCCCTCGGCCCAACATCGACGAGGTGTGGAAGGCGCTGCACGATTCCTCCCAGACGGTCGTGGCCCAGGTGGCTCCCGCCGTCCGGGTGGCCCTGGGTGAGGCCTTCGGCATGGAACCCGGCACCATCACCACGGGCCGGATCGTGGCGGCCCTGCGACGGATGGGCTTCGACCGGGTCTACGACACCTCGTTCACCGCAGATCTGACGATCCTCGAGGAAGCCGAAGAGTTCCTGGAACGCAAGAAGAACGGGCAGAACCTGCCCCAGTTCACGTCCTGCTGCCCGGCCTGGGTCAAGTTCACCGAGCAGTACTACCCGGAGTACCTGGGGAACCTGTCCACCTGCAGCTCACCCCAGCAGATGATGGGCGCCCTGTGCAAGGCCAGCCTGAAGAAGCTGCAGAACATCCCGGCCGAGAAGATCGTCATGGTCTCGATCATGCCCTGCACGGCCAAGAAGTACGAGGCCCGTCGCCCGGAGCACAGCCGTGGGGCCGAGCCGGACGTGGACCTCGTGCTGACCACCCAGGAGCTGATCCTGATGATCAAGGAGTCGGGACTGGTCTTCGATCAACTCGACCAGGAATCGTTCGACATGCCCTTCGGTTTCACCACCGGAGGAGGCGTCATCTTCGGGAACTCCGGCGGGGTCACCGAGGCGGTGCTGCGCTACGCGGCCGAGAAGATCACGGGCCGGAAGGACAGCAACTACGTCTTCAAGGCCGCCCGAGGACCCGAGGGCCTTCGCGAATTCACCCTGACGGTCGAGGACACGCAACTCTCGGTGGCGGTGGTCAGCGGACTGGGCAACGCCCGGGAGGTCCTCCGCCGGATCCAGAGCGGCGAGAAGCGCTACGACCTGGTCGAGGTGATGGCCTGCCCCGGGGGATGCATGAACGGCGGAGGCCAACCGATCTCCTCGCGTGCCGACTACAAGGAGAAGCGCACCTGCGGGCTGTACGACAACGACAAGATGCTGCAACTGCACAAGCCCCAGGAAAACCCCTACATCGCCGAGGCCTACGAGAAGTTCCTGCAGAAGCCCGGCAGCCACGTGGCCCACGACCTGCTGCACACGACCTACAGCCCCAAGCGACGGACCTCCGGTTTTGCCCCGGAGCCCGAGCAGGAGGAGGGTCAGCTCGAAATCTCGATCTGCTTCGGGACCAGTTGCTTCCTGCGCGGGGCCCAGCAGCTCTACAGCGGGATCAACGCCTTCCTGGCCGAACAGGGCGCCAAGGCGCGGGTCTCCATCAACGCGACCTTCTGCTACGAACGCTGCGACCGGGGTCCGGTCGTGAAGATCGGCGAAGAGGTCCTGGAGCACTGCACCCTGGACATGGCCCGGGCTGCGATCCGTCAGCACCTCGCGGGGAGGAAGGCAGAAATCCAGGTCTGAGCCAATGGAGGCCTTGATGAGCAAGCCCCTGGACATCCTCCGGACCCTCTCGGCGCGATGCCGGGACTGCTACCGCTGCGTCCGGGTCTGCCCGGTCAAGGCCATCGGCATCCACGACAACCAGGCGTGGGTCGATCCCGAGCGCTGCATCCTGTGCGGGACCTGCGTGAAGGAATGCCCTCAACACGCCAAGGTCTATCGGGATGACACCGACGTGGCCGCAGAGATCGTGGCGGAGGGGCGGGCCGTGGCCAGCGTGGCCCCCTCCTTCGCCGCGGTCTACGGGGGGTGGCGCGCGCTGAGGCTGCCCTCGGCCCTGCGCAAGCTGGGCTTCCTGGCCGTGGCCGAGACCTCGGAGGGTGCCGAGATCATCTCGCGCGAGGCTGCGGAGCTCTGCTCCCGACCCGGGAACACGGCCAACGTCTGCACCGCGTGCCCTGCGGTCGTCTCGTTCGTCGAGAAGTATCACCCGGAGCACCTGGGTTCGCTGCTCCCGGTGGTCTCCCCCATGATCGCCCACGCCCGGGCCATCAAGGCCCACTGGGGAGAGGGAACCCGCGTCGTCTTCATCGGTCCCTGCCTGGCCAAGAAGCGAGAGGCTGAGCGTCCCGAGTATCAAGGCGACGTGGAAGCCGTCCTGACCTTTGAAGAGCTGGACCGCTGGCTGGAGCGCGAGGGGATCCGACTGGAGGACTGCGCCGAGAGTGGATTCGACAACCAGGGGCGCATCCCCACGGCCAAGCTCTTCCCACTGCCGGGCGGGATGATCCGCACACTGGGACTCTCAGCCGATGCCACCCAGGAGGAGATCCTGCATACCAGCGGCATGGAGAGCGTCCGGGCCCTCTTCGCCTCCCCCGACTCGGTCTGCGACCTGCACATCGTCGAGCCCCTCTTCTGTCAGGATGGCTGCCTGGGGGGGCCGGCCACCGGTTCGTCGGAGACCATCTTTCATCGGCGCGCCAACCTGCTGACCTACTGCTCCCAGAGGTCGGCCCTGCCCGAGCCCGAGCACCTGCCACGAGCGGATTTTCCCTTGCAGACCCGCTTCGCTGCCGCAGAATCGAACCTGCCCGCCGTCTCCGACGAGCAGATCCTGGAGGTCTACGAACAGACCGAGAAGCTCGACCCGGCCGCTCAGCTCAACTGCGGGGCGTGCGGTTATGGCAGTTGCCGCGAGATGGCCATGGCCGTCGTCCGGGGCATGGCCAGCTCGGAGATGTGCGTTCCCTACACCCGGCGCCTGGCCGAGAGACGGACCGACAAGATCATCCAGACCAGCCCCAACGGCATCGTGACCCTGGACGAGGACCTGAAGATCCTCTCGATGAACCCCTCCTTCCGCGCCTACTTCACCTGCAATGACGCCGTCCTGGGCCGCCGCATCTCGTATCTTGCCGATGCCAGCGCCTATGAGAAGCTGCAGACCGGATCGGCCGAACGCGTGGACGCCATGGTCTCGTGCTATGGCAAGCAATTCCACCTGATCGCCTATCGGATGCCCGAAGATCGACAACTGGTCGGAATCTACACCGACGTGACCGGCCTGCAGTTGACCCGGGCCCGCCTGGACTCGATCAAGCAGCAGACGGTCATGCAGGCCCGCGAACTGCTCGAGCACCAGATCCAGATGGCCCAGACCATGGCCCGGTTCCTGGGCGACAGCACGGCCCGGGGTGAAGAGCTGGTCGAGAGGCTGATGAGCATCCATGACCAGTGAGCCCTCGTCCCGCTCCCTGACCACCGGTCGGGCCCCGGGCCTGCTCTATATCCGGGACAGCGTCGGGCAGGTCCGCAAGCACCGCCACAACGTGTGCGGGGACCACCACCTGTGCCACCGTTCCTTCGAGGAGACCTACTTCATCCTGTGCGACGGGATCGGGTCGGGGGTGCGCGCCAACATCGCCGCGACCATGTGTGCGCACCGGCTGATCCACCTTCTGACCCACGGCATTCCGCTGAGCCGGGCCAGCGAGATGGTCGTCTCGATGATGCACCGGGCGCGAACCGAGGTGGGCATCCCCTTCGCCGCCTTCAACATCGCCCACATCCTCAACAACGGCCAGTACACCGTGGTCTCCTATGAGAGTCCCGCCCCGGTCCTGGTCTGCCGAGGCGCCGCCGAATCGCTGTCCCAGAGCTTCCTGACCCGGGGACACGAGGTGGTGGCGGAATCGGGGGGGCATCTGCGGCCTGGAGAGGCCCTGGTCCTGATGACCGACGGGGTGACCCAGGCCGGCCTGGGTCGGGTGAAGGGCACCGGTTGGGGGGAAGAACGCGTGGTGGCCGAGATCACCGCGACCCTGAAACGGGGCGTCCGTCCCGACCAGCTCCCCGAGAAGATCCTGGAGCAGGCCCGTCTGCTGTCGGGCGGATCGCATGGCGACGACACCACCATGGCGGTCCTCTCCTGCCGACAGGCGAAGGTCCTCAACCTCCTGACCGGGCCTCCCCGCATCAAGGGAGCCGACCGCGAGTTCGTCGAGAGCTTCATGGCCCAGGAGGGTCGCAAGGTGGTGTGCGGTTCCACCACCGCCGACATCGTGGCCCGGGTGACCGGCCAGCCCCTGAAGGTGCTGGAGTTGTCCACCTCGTTCGCCTCACCTCCCACCTATCAGATCTCCGGGATCGACCTGGTCACCGAGGGGGCCGTCACGCTCAACCAGATCTACAACATCCTCGAAGAGGACCTGGAGGACTACCAGGGGGGGTCGTGCGTGGGCGAGATCTGCCGCATGATGAAGAGCGCCGACATGATCCGCCTCTTCGTGGGAGGCGCCCGCAACCTGGGCAATCAGGGTCTGGAGTTCAAGCAACTGGGGGTCCTGCCCCGCAGCCTGATCGTCCACCTGCTGGTCGAGAAGCTGCGGAAGATGGGCAAGGTGGTCGTCGAAGAGAAAGGCTGACCGCCGTTCTGGTTTCCCGGTGGGAATCCCCAGCCGGCGGACGAAGGCTCAAGGATGGAAGACTTCTGGGGCACGGGCCTGGTCCTCACGGGCGCCCTGTGGTGCGTCGCGACCCTGGTGTTCTCGGTGCAGACGGTGCGCGGCCTCCTGCAGGGTCGCCGGAACCGGGAGCAGCAGGAGGGAGACGAGAGCAACGACAGGTCCTGAACTCCCCTCGCGCCCCCCGGGGGGGGGGGGGGAGGGGGGGGAGGAAATCCCTGCCGGGCGCGGGAAGTCCTCTGGACGGCTGCACAAGGAGCAACCTCCGATGTCCAGACTCGTGCCCTGTCTCCGATCCCTGGCGGTGGCCTTCCTGCTGATCGGGTGGGCCGTCCAGGCGGCCCCGGCGGCCGCCGAGGCCCCGCTCCCGCCCTCCCGGTTCTCCCAGACGCTTCAGGCCGCCGGCCTCAAACACACCCACCCCAAACCCGATACCTGGAAGGTGGAGGCCCAGGGGTCCAACTTCACCCCCCAGGTCCTCATCCTGCAGAGCGGGAAGTTCTGCTACTTCCTGGTCCCGCTCTTCAAAGTCCCCGCAAACGCCAGCGCCTCCTTCTATCAACACGTTCTCAGGCTGAACGGCGACCTCCCCCAGGTGAAGTTCTGCCTGACCCGTCAAGACAACCTGTACGCGGCCTACGAGGTGCCCCTGCGTCTGTTGGACGAAGGCGAATTCCTGGCCTGCACCCAGGCGCTGGCCATCCTGGCCGACAGGAACTACCCGGAACTGAAGGCCAAAGCGCGGTACGTCGGCGAGGGCGGGGTGCCTGAGAGCGACTTCGGGAAGGATTTCTGAAGCGGAGTCTTTCGGGGACTCCGGTTCCCACACGGGGGGTCATCGAATGAAGAAATCCTGGTTGAGGATCCTCTCGATCCTTGCGACCCTGCTGGTGAGCCTGGGGCTCCACCCGGTCCAGGCCCGCGAACCCCTGGACTGGGCGCAGATCCAGGCCCGCCTGGAGAATGCCCAGACCTCCAAAGGGCAGGCCGAGATCGCCAAGGAGGTCGGCCTGGACTGGTGCGAATCCCACCAGTCCGACCTGGGCCTGGTCAGCCAGGGCCTGGTCTACCTGTCGGGAGCCTCCGAGACCAGCCGCCTGGCCGGCTTCAACAACCTGGTGGGGCATCTGGGCTCCATCCTCATCGTCGCCCGGCTGGCCAGCGACGTCTCTGCGGGGAAATCGGCCCCGGCCGTCCTGGGGCGGCTGAGCGAGAGCCTGGTCTCCCTGGCTGCAGGCATGAAGGGCGGCCCGATCGCCGCCGCCTTCTACGCCGCCCAGTTGTTCAAGACCGTCGGCAAGGCCTGGGCCGACCAGGCCTTCGGAGACCCCCGGTGGTGGCCCGTCTACCTGAGATACTTCCAGAACGGCCCAGGACGCCTCTCCCCGCGCGGGTGGGTGGCTCTCTTCGGGAACGGACAGAGCCTGGAAGCCTACAACCAGCACATGGACTCGTTCTTCGCCGAAGAGAGCGGCGGGGTCTTCTACAAGGAGCAGCCCGAGGCCCGGAAACTGCCGTCGGTCACCAGCAATGCCGCCACAGAACAGGCCGAGGCCTACCGCATCCGCTTCTACAGAGAACAACTGTCGAAGAACCTGGCCGGATGGGCCCATGAAGAGGCCCAGCGCAGGCAGGCTGAGGCGCTGGAGAAGCTGCGCACGGAGATCGCCCGGATGGCCCAGGAAGGCCTGGTGCGGATCCAGGTCGTCGATGCCAAAGACCAGCGAGCCCTGCGCTCGGCCTGGGTCGAGGCCCGCTACGAATCTGGGAAGGGGCCCGACCAGAAGTACGGACGCACCGACGAGAGCGGCACCCTCGAACTGAAGGGCATCCCTCCTTGGGCCAAGGGAACCCTTTCGGTGACCCAGGAGGGTTACCCGGACCACTCCGAGGACCTGGCACCCCTGCTCAGCTCGGTGGATCGCCCGCAGACGGCCATCCTGCGCCTGAGTCCGAACCAGGCCTCATTGAAGGTCACGGTGGTGGACTCCGCCAGCGGATCGCCCGTGCCCGACGCCACCATCCAGGGGGTCCACCAGACCGGTCGCGGGAGCGACACCAGGACCACCAACGCCCAGGGCATGGCGACGCTGGCCTTCCCCCGAACCGGGGAGTTCAGCCTCGAGGTGAAGGCCCGGGGATATCAGGACTTCAAGACTTCCCTCTCCGTCGGGGACTCTGCACGCGAGGAGACCCTCTCGCTGGTCCCCCTGGACGTCGAGGTCTCGGTCAGCGTGCTGGTCAGGGACAAAGCCACGGGCGCCCCGGTGCCCGGAGCCAGCCTCAGCGCCATCCTGGGAGCAGGCTCAGGCACCGGGACCACCGACGCCCGAGGTCGGGTCGTCCTGGCTTTGAAGGGCGCCGGAGTCGTGGCGCTGACGGCCAGCAAACCGGGCTACCGCCCCGGGACCGCCACCGCCACCCCCGAGAAGGGCAAGGCCACGAGCACCCTGGAGTTGGAACCCGACACCGCTGCCCTGACGGTCACGGTCCTGGATGAAAGTACCCGGTTGCCTCTGGCAGGCGCCTCGGTCTCCCTGTCCGGAAGCCCGGCGGCGCAGACATCCGGTCCGGATGGCAAGGCCCGGCTGGCCATCCCCTCCTCCGGCCGAGTCGAGTTCCGCGTCGCCATGACCGGCTACAGGTCCCGCCTGGAATCCCGGGAGGTGGATGCCGCCACCCTGGCCTCCGTGGTCGCCCTGGAACCGGATCGGGCCACCCTCTCGGTCCGGGTGGGCGACAAGGTCACTGGACGGCCCCTGGAGGGCGTGCGGGTCAAGGCCACCGTCGGCGAGGCCTCCGCGGAGGGCTATACCGACGCGGGCGGGACCTTGAGCCTGGCCATCCCGGGTGGGGAGAGCGTGACCGTCCGGCTCTACAAAGCGGGCTACCAGACGGCCCAGGTCACCAAGCCGATTCAGGAGGGCCGAGCCTCCGCCAGCGGCACCCTGCAACCCTCCGCCCAGGCCCGGATCCAGCTCAAACTGAGGGACAAATCCACAGGAGAACCGATCTCCGGAGCCACGGTCCGGGCCGGCGAGGTCGGCAGGACGACCGGGGCGGACGGCTCGGCCACCCTGGAAGTTGCCCCGGGCGAGACCGTCCGCCTCCAGGCTGTGGCGGGCGGATACCAGACCCGCTCGGCCTCCGGCACCGCTCCCCCCCCCGGCGAGACCCGCTTCATCGGTTGGGACATGGAGCCCCTGGGAGCTGCGACCACCTACTCGGCCTCCTGGAGCCGCACCGAGGACGGCATGAGGTTCTCGGGCACCTTGTCGATCCACCTGGACCCGGGGCAAGGGACCTTCAAGGTCCGGCTGAACGGGCGTGGCGTCGGCGAGATGACAGGCCCCGTCGACCTGGTCTCCTATGACGACGAAGGCAAGGAGACGGACCGGGAGCGGGTCCAGGCCCTCAAGAGGTTCGAGATGTCGCTCTCCACCGTTGCCAGCAGCGGGACCTATGACGCCGGCAGCGGGACGCTGAACGGGACCACCCGCCTGAAGATGGCCAACACCCGATCGACCTTCGAATACGAAGGGGTGACCGGAAAGGGAGACACCATCCCCACGAGCTTCACCAACCAGGTGGTCCGAGGACGGATCCTGGACGGGAACGGCTCAGGCTATCTGGCCGACAGCGAGACCGACCCCGACCGCATGCGCTGGGAACTCGTCGACGGCACGCTGACCGTCCTGAGCAACTGATCGGAAGGCCAGCTCTGCGCCCCGGAGAGAGGGACCTCTCCGGGGCGCAGAGC
>Ga0334883_1005105_pt1 | contig 11879 bp, 9 predicted proteins | sample GraSluR1_MG_6_FD_207230 | JGI IMG/M metagenome (GOLD analysis project Ga0334883, IMG submission 207230) | Sludge microbial communities from methane-producing bioreactor in Wageningen University, Netherlands - Granular Sludge_09_05-R1 | ecosystem: Engineered > Bioreactor > Anaerobic > Unclassified... | reverse complement strand
TTTCAGAAAGATTGTTATCTAGTTTACCTGTTATCTGTGCCAATATATTTTACTATTTATTTTATCCTGTTGAATCTGAAAAGAATATATTCGAAATTTAAGGTTTTCTGGACTTACAACATTCGCGTAATGTTTTATCTATCTGCAATGGCTTTTGGATTATCTCACCTATTTAATTACAAAGATATTTACTGGTGGATGTTAATCGCCTCACCATTAATTACCTTACCTTATATTGTCATGGGATTATTCCTGGGGTATATCCGAATGAATTATGGATTCATTTATTCGCTTCTTTTTCATGCAATCATTAACTTTTTTCCTTCTATAACAATAATTGTCAAAATGATAAAAAGCTCGATGGCATAGACTGATAAATTTAATGATATTCCTTTATACTTTTAAAAAAGTCTGCATTCTGTCCAAAGACTTCGGCGCCATTTCCACATAGAAATTTTTTACGCCTCCCGGTTTGGGCTACATCAAAAAGGTCGGTCCAGTCCACATCGCCCTGTCTGATGGATACCTGTGCATTTTTTTTGGATGACAGGCGATAAGTTGTACTAAAATAAACCGGACGGGATTAAACTTTTTTGCTGATAGTGGCTTTGGTATAGAAAGTTCAATAATCCTGACATTCTTTCTTATATTTGAAAATATTTTATTTGACTGTTTTTATTATTGAAACCTTTCGCATGACAAAAAATGAACTGAAAATCAAAGTAGTTTTATTTCTTCTGGTAGTACTATTATTTTACCTGTTATTCTCAAACTGGGATAAAATTGAAAGTTTAATCTTTTGAATAAAAGATAAATGGTTTAAAGATAAACCTGAAAATTCAAATTAACCATGTCAATTGTTTTTCTTATCTCTGCTGCTGTATTTTTTATTTACTTTTATTTTTCAATCCGAAAAAATAAAAATTTTGCATTTAATTATGCAATTTTATCTCGTAAAGCAAAAATACTTGGGATATTTATTTCTGTGATACTATATATCTTTATTTCTCAGATTTTTGTCGTTTTCGGTTGGGGGGAATATAAAAGAGGCTCCATTGGCCCATCATTCTGTGGGAATTTTAATTAGTTGGCTGTTTTTTTTCTATTTTGGAAAGAACCAACTTTCAAAAAATAAAAAGCCGGAATATTTGTAAAAAGTGATGAACTTTATATTGTGATAAACCGAACTAAAATTAGAGCAATGAACAAACAAACAAACACCACAATCGACTTTCGTAAAAGCCCTTACCTTATATGGATTATTTTTTTGAGCATTATCCTGCTATTGAATATTTACGTGAAACTGGTGGATATTACACACAACTTTGCATTTGAAATGGGTGCAGCTTTAGCCAGATTAAACTTATAAACTCTGTTAAATAACTTTAGTAATGCCCTTTAAGTGATGCCATTATCAGGCTGTTTTCAACGATAGTATAAACAAAACGGTGTTCCTGGGTTATCCTGCGGGACCAATAACCGGTAAGTTCGTGTTTTAACGGTTCCGGCTTGCCATGTCCTTCGTAAGGGTTTTCCATAATTGACCTGGTGAGTTGTGATATTTTTTCAAAACAGGTTTGTTCCCGGATTTAATCCAAAAGTCCAGATGCTCCTTTGCTTTGGGCGTAAAAATTATTTGCATAGGTTTTCCAATTCGTCCAAAGTCATTTTTATGCCTTTCCCGTTCATTAAATCCCTCTCGCCTTGTTTTATTACTGCCACAAATTCAGGGTCGTAAGGGCTATCTTCATCGTTTGCTTTAGTAATTTTGTACTTTATTTTAAATGCTTTGAAAACGGCCTTAATAGCTTCTATCTGGGAAGCATCATCGGTATATGCTATAATATTAACTGCCTTCATAATAAGTAATTTTACGACAATATGCCAAAGATACAAATTGAAAAAGAAAACAGAAAATGTAACTAACCATAAAGGTAAACAGTTAATTAAATTAGAAATTCTGCACTGGGTCCAAACATTTCCGGCGCCATTTCCACATAGAAATTTTTAACACCTCCCGTTTGGGCTGCTTCAAAAAAGTCGTCCCAGTCCACATCGCCTTGTCCGATGGATACCTGGGCATCTTTTTCGGCTGACCAGTCGGCCAAATGTGCTGAGATAAACCGGCCGGGATGTTTCCTGAAATAATCGGCAGCGTTGTACCCAATATTTACCACAGCCACCTGAAACTGCATTTTTACCAACTCAGGATCGAACTGGTCGAGCAGTGCATCGTAAATCAGTTTTTCGCCACGTTTTTCAAATTCCATGTGGTGATTGTGAAATCCCATCTGAATTCCGGCTTTTTTGGTTTTTTCGCCAATGGCATTCAATTCATCGGCAGCTTTGCGAAAATCGTCAACCGAAGCATCTTTGGGTAACCCGAAGCTGGACGCCATCATCTGTTTCATGCCCAGTTCTTGTGCCCACTCAATGCGGTTTTCCAAATGATCGCGCAGTTCGCCCATGTTATAATGGGAACTGGTGCATTTCAAACCGGAATCTTCAATAATTATTTTCATTTCCCTGCCACTCATTCGATTCAGCGGCTCGAAACCGGCATTGGAATACCCCAGGGGCGAACACATTTCCACCTCTTTGTAACCCAGATCGGCCATCATTTTCAACGTACCCGGAAAATCTTCAATAAGCTTTTCCCTTATCGTCCACACCTGAAATCCAAAAGATTCCGGTTTGTTTGCACTAAATCCAAACACATTTAACGGAATCTGGCTCATCAGCGCAGCAGCCCCAACTGAAACAGTGGTATTTTTTAGAAATTTTCTTCTTGACTCGTTCATCATATCTTTCTTAAATCTTGAACTTTAAACTCTGAACTTTACCCCGTGGAATAAAATCGAAGATTTTGATGCCTGGCATCATTCCACGGGGTGAACTTTAAACATCTTCGAGACTCCATCCTTTCCTATATTCACGTGTCAGATAGAAATTTGTATCGGAAGCATTTGTGATTTCCCGTTTCTGCGCATCGTATTTCAGGTTTTTCCCGGCGCGTAGTGCAGCCGCATAAAGGTTAACAGCCTCGGTAATCGGCCAGGCTTCGTGGAAACTTCCCGGAAGTTGTTCTCCGCTTTTTACGGCATCTATGAATCGTTGAATTCCGGAAACCTGAATATAAGGGTCGTCAATTTTCATATCTTCCGCCAGTTTTAAATCGCCCGAAAGGACATACGGATCGCGCACATTAAACGACGACGACATGATAATACCTTTGTCGCCGGTGAACATCATTCCTTCGATGGGCAGTTCTTTGTCCTGCTCGTAAAATTCTGCCGGAACAGATGGCCGCATTCCGCCATCATACCATATTAAATCAACCGCCGGACGGGAACCTTTTGCCGGATATTTAAAACGCACTTTCGAGGCAAACGGGAAGGAATAATCGTTTTGCAGCCGGAAGGCGGTTGCAGTGTCGCGAAGTCCGCAAACATGACTGAGGTTGGGTTCAATAACGGTCGGGTTTTCCAGCTCCAGTGCTTTAAAAACAGTCCACAGGCTGTAATGGCCCATATCAGCCATGGCGCCGCCGCCAAAGTCATACCAGCCCCTGAAAACCATATTGGTATAATGCGGATGATACGGACGCGCAGCTTCCGGTCCCAGCCACAAATCCCAGTCGAAACCATTGGGCAGCGGAGGCTGGTCTGCCGGAATTTCGGCGTATTGCGGCCACACCGGCCGGTTCGACCAGTTGTGCACTTCGCGCAAGGTCCCAATTACCCCACCATTTATCCAGGTCAGAATCTGTTTCATCGGTCCGTTCGATTCCCAGGGAATCAGGTGAGTAATCACATCCGATTTTTTGGCCATTTCAATCACTTCAAAACCTTCGCGCAGCCGGTTGGCTATGGGTTTGTGCATGGTAATGTGAATGCCTCTTTTTATGGCTGCGGCAGCCATAACCCCGTGCAAATGGTCGGTGGCCATCACTTTTACTGCATCTATGCCTTTTTCTTTTTCCAGCATTTCACGGAAATCGGCATAAGCCGCACAGCCTTTGGAGTTTCCCAATGCCGATGATTTGGCGTAAAATGCATCTACAATCTGTTTTCCGTTGTCGAGGCCGCCCGGAATCTTGTTGTCGCCACCGGGTTTCCAGTTGGGATTGTCAATGGTTTTTCTGAGTTCGTTAAGCAGCCCGTTGGGACTCCAGTCGTAATACCCGATGGCTTCCTTTTGCGGGTCGCAAACAGCAACTACCTGAGCCTCCGGAATCTGCAGCAAGGCTGGTAACTCGCGCAACCCCTGTGTTCCTGCACCAATGTAGGCCACATTTACTTTATCGCTGGGTGCTACATATTTGCTTCCGCCTAAAACATGGGCCGGCACTACGGTTAACCCCACTGCTGCTGTAGTTACACCGCCAATAAAACGGCGCCGGTTGAGTGAATACGTGTTGGATGGGTTTCCGGAGGTCGGGCCGGATTCAGAATTTTTATTCATGATTTTTGGTTTAGAAAAATGATATTTCGGGCTAAATTAACGCTTATTTCAAAAATATCAACCCGTTGCTACAACTTTCTTTTGATCTGTTCCAGTTCCTTTCTCACGGCTTTAATCTGATGGTGCAAATGTTCTGTTTCTGTTGGTTCCGGTACCTCAGATGAGATGTAATGAATGAACTTCCACACCTCGCGGATTTCGGCCAGCGGCAAATCGTAGGCGGCATATTCGGAATTGGTGGAAATCATTCGCAGCGAGCCTTTTTCTTTGAGTTCATTTTTAACTTTTTTGAAAACAATTCCCTCATTCAGGGTTAGAATAATATATAATCCATCGTTTTTTATGTCACTTAAATCCTGCACATATTCGCCGGTTACCCAGCTTTTGTCGGGAATGGGCAGCATGGAGTCGCCCGAAACCTGAAATGTGCGGTATTTTTTCTCTTTGGAAAGAAACGGCAGTTGAAAAACCGGCAGTTCGGCAATAAATTCAGGGTCGAAATAGCCGGTGGTATAACCGGCTTTCGCCTTGATGGAAACCAGCTCGATGTTGTCCTGATTGCGGCTGTTCACGGTGGTAGTGAGCACCCGCAGTTCGTTGCCTTTCACAAACATATCAGAGCCGTTTTCAATCAGGTACATCTGGCTTTCCCGAAGTTTTGAAAGATTCATTCTCAACAGCGTGTCGATAGAAATGTGAAACAGGTCGGAAAGGGCAATCAGTACGTTCACCGGCGGAATAGCCGAGCCGTTTTCGTAGTTGTTTATGCCTGACCGGTTGATACCCAGCAAATCTGCCAGTCCGCTTTGCGTAAACCGTTTTCTTTTTCGTAAAAATCTGATGTTCGATGACAGGTACATATTATTTCTTAAATATTAATGACTGATTTGTAATCTTAAAACATGATTAGAATACAGTCAAAAATAAACTCTTTTTTTGAACTGTGCAAATGAAATCAGATAGATAATGAATTAAGCGGGAGGGAAATTAATAAGGTTAGGGATTGAAAATAAGGTTTTTATTGATGTTTTACCACCCCGGCTTCGTCCACTGAATTTGTAGAAAAGATTTTATTCCTGCCGGGACTTCAGCCACCCCTCCTTTACTCAATATCCAATTTCAAAACAACTTCCGCTAAAGGAGGGGAAATTTGTGGCGGTGCTGCAAAGAGAGCCGTTTTTTTTGGAAAGACTCTTTATCCACGGATAACACGAATGACACCAATGTTTTTCAAATTTAAAAAATGTAGAAAATAAAGCGGATTTAAAAACCTTATTCTTAGGTGTTTAAACTTAATAGTTTATTCGGTGCTACAAAGATTATCGCGGCGCTGCCGCTTTTCCCCTGATTGGTTTTTGGTGTAAAATACTCCACAGAAATTCTAAACAAATTTCAGTGAAGAGAAGAGGTGCAGCGCACCCAAAATATTTGTAGTAGTATCTGATTACCTTCGGAAACGGAGGTGCGTAGCACCAAAATATTAATCTTACTACCTTTTTGAAATATTGAACTAACCGGTAAATCTCCCATGAAAACCTATGTGGAATTGTATAATTCGCTTTATCGTTTTTAATGAAAAAACATTAATTTATTTGAATAGTGAAACTGTTGTACATCTTAATAATGTTTTGCCATTTCCAAACTAATGACTAATTTATAACCGGTAATTTAGATTAAAATATAGTCAAAATTTGTGACAGAAACCATAAAGATAACAGATTGGACGGGAGGAAAACAAAATGCAGTTTCAGGACAGAACGATTGTACACATGGATTTGGATACCTTTTTTGTATCGGTTGAGCGGTTAATCGATTCAACGCTGGAAGGCAAGCCTGTTATTATTGGTGGGCTTTCCGACCGTGGGGTGGTGGCCAGTTGCAGTTACGAAGCCCGGCAGTTTGGCGTGCACTCGGCCATGCCCATGAAAATGGCGCTGAACCTTTGCCGCGATGCCAACGTCATTCGTGGCGACATGGATTTGTACAGCAAATACTCGCGGCTGGTAACCGATGTAATTGCCGAAAAAGCCCCGCTTTACGAAAAAGCTTCGGTTGACGAGCACTACCTCGACATTACCGGCATCGACCGTTTTTGGGGCGCACTGAAATGGACGCATGAATTGCGGCAGGCCATCATTCGCGAAACCGGACTGCCCATTTCCTACGGGTTGTCGGTAAACAAAACCGTTTCAAAAATTGCAACCGGCGAAGCCAAACCCAACGGCGAAATGGAAGTGAATCAGGCAAATGTAAAACCGTTCCTGAACCCGCTTTCTATCCGAAAAATTCCCATGATTGGCCCCAAAACCTACCAGCTTTTACGGTCGATGGGCGTGGCCAACATCGCAACACTGAGCGCCATTCCGGTAGAGATGCTGGAAAGCGTGCTGGGAAAAAACGGCATTGAAATCTGGCGGCGGGCCAACGGCATCGATTTCAGCCCGGTGGTTCCTTATTCCGAAGAAAAATCCATGAGCGCCGAACGTACCTTCGAAACCGACACAATCGACGTGCAGATGCTCGAACGCCTGCTTACCACCATGACCGAAAAACTCTGTTTTAAACTGCGCAAAAAAGAGAAACTGGCTTCGGTGGTTACGGTAAAAATCAGGTATGCCAACTACGACACGCACACCCTGCAGCAGAAAATGGCCTACACCGCTTTCGACCACACGCTGATTGAAACGGCCCGGTCGCTTTTCAGACGGCTTTACCAGCGGCGGATGCTGGTGCGGCTCATTGGCGTAAAACTGGGCGGACTGGTGCACGGCGCTCAGCAACTGAACCTGTTCGACAACAACGAAAAACAGGTAAAACTGTATCTGTCCATGGATAAAATCAGGCGCCGCTACGGGGTTGAAGTCATTCAGCGGGCCTCAGGAGTTTTGTATAAAAAAAAGTAGCTATGTATTTGAATGTACATTCTTTTTTCAGCCTGCGTTACGGAACGCTAAACATCGAAGAACTGCTGGCGATTGCCCGTCAAAACGGTGTGGAAGCCATGGCGCTTACCGACATCAACACTACAATGGGCATTCCGGAGTTTGTGAAAAAAGCTGCCGAAGCTGGCATAAAACCCGTTGCCGGGGTGGAAATCCGCAACGGCGATGAATTGCTGTGTATCGCTTTGGCAAAAAACAACGCCGGGTTTAAAGAACTAAACGATTACATCTCCTGGCACAACCTGAACAAAAAGGAATTCTCCATCAGCGGCTGGCCGTTTAGCGATGTGGCGGTGGTTTATCCGTTTGGACTGAAAAAGCCGCGTGAGCTGAAAGACTATGAATTTACCGGAATAAAACCCGGTCAGGTAAACCGGCTCCTTACTTCCGAATACCGCAATTTTCAGGACAAACTGCTCGTTTGGCAGCCGGTGACGTTTCGCAACCAGACGGGCTGGTTTCTGCACAAAAGCCTGCGGGCCATCGGACACAACACGCTCATCAGCAAACTGCAACCCGGACAGTTTGCAGGGCAGGACGAAACAATGATTCCGGTAGCACGACTGAAAAGTGCATTCGAACAGTATCCGTCCATTCTGAAAAACACCGAAAAATTATTGAATGAATGCACCATCGGTTTTGAGTTTTCGGCTATAAAAAACAAAAAAACATTCAGCCAGTCGGCTTACGACGATAAACTGCTGCTGGAAAAACTGGCCATGGACGGCATGGTTTACCGCTACGGCAGAAACAATCCGCTGGCACGGGAACGGGTGCAACACGAACTGCAAATCATCGATAAACTTGGTTTTTCGGCCTATTTTCTTATTGCCTGGGATATTATCCGTTACAGCATGTCGCGCGGTTTTTACCACGTGGGACGGGGAAGCGGCGCCAACAGCGTGGTGGCGTACTGTCTCCGGATTACCGACGTGGACCCCATCAAACTGAACCTTTATTTTGAGCGGTTCCTGAATCCCAAACGAAGCAGTCCGCCCGATTTCGACATCGACTACTCATGGCGCGACCGTGATGAGGTGCAGGACTACATTTTCAAACGGTACGGCAGGGAACACACTGCGCTGCTGGGCGCTACCTCCACGTTTAAAAACCGGTCAATTACGCGCGAACTGGGAAAGGTGTTCGGGCTGCCCAAAGAGGAGATTGACCTGCTGGTGAACGACCCCGGGAACGATTACAACAAAAACAATATCACCGCGCTCATTACCACGCTGAGCAGTCAGATGAAGGAGTTTCCCAACCTGCGTACCATCCACGCCGGGGGAATTCTTATTTCGGAAAAGCCCATTACCTGCTACACTGCGCTGGACCTGCCGCCCAAAGGTTTTCCCACCACACACTGGGACATGTACATTGCCGAGGATATGGGATTTGAAAAACTGGACATCCTCAGCCAGCGCGGCATCGGACATATTAAAGAGGCAGTGGAAATTATCAGCGAAAACCGCGGCGAAGAAGTGGATATTCACCGGGTAGATAAATTTTTTGAAGATGAAAAGGTAAAATACCAGCTCAAAACCGGCGAAACCAACGGCTGTTTTTACATTGAAAGTCCTGCCATGCGCGGGTTGCTGAAAAAGCTTTGTTGCGACGATTACATCACGCTGGTGGCGGCCAGTTCCATCATTCGGCCGGGCGTGGCCAAATCGGGCATGATGAAAGAGTACATCCGGCGGTTTCATAACCCGGATAAGTTTGAATACATCCACCCGGTGATGAAGGAACAACTGGCCGAAACCTACGGTGTGATGGTTTACCAGGAGGACGTGATTAAGGTGGCGCACCACTTTGCCGGGCTTGATTTGGCTGAAGCCGATGTGCTGCGCCGGGCCATGTCGGGAAAATACCGCTCGCTGAAAGAATTCAGTCGCATTGAGGAAAAGTATTTTGTCAATTGCACCGAAAAAGGATATCCGGAGCATATTGCAAAAGAAGTGTGGCGGCAGATTGAGTCGTTTGCCGGCTATTCCTTTTCCAAAGCGCACTCAGCATCGTATGCGGTGGAAAGTTTCCAGAGCCTCTACCTGAAAGCGCACTACCCGCTGGAGTTTCAGGTGGCGGTAATCAACAATTTCGGCGGGTTTTATTCCACCTGGGTTTATGTGAACGAAGCCCGGCGGAAAGGCGCTACCATTGAGCTGCCGTGTGTAAACAACAGCAACAATGCCACGCGCATAACCGGCACAACCATTTACCTGGGGTTTGTGCACGTGCAAAACCTGGAGCAAACCACCATCAACCTGATTGTGAGTGAACGAAACTGTCACGGGCCGTACCGCTCGCTGGCCGATTTTACGGAGCGGGTGCCGGTTTCCAAAGAACAACTGGTGCTGCTCATCCGGCTGGGAGCGTTTCGGTTTACCGGGAAGGAAAAATCGAATCTGCTGTGGGAAGCCCATTTTTTGCTGAAAAAACCGGCAAAAACCGCCACATCGTTTGCCCTGTTCCAGGCGCCGGCCAAAAATTTCAGTCTGCCTCAACTTCAGCATGAAAAACTGGAAGATGCTTATGACGAAATCGAACTGCTGGGTTTTCCGGTGAGTTTGAACATTTTCGACATGCTCCAGACCGGTTTCCGGGGCGAAATTCAGGCAAAAGATTTAATGCACCATTTGGGAAAAAAAGTACGTATGCTCGGGCGGTTGGTTACCATTAAATACGTGCACACGGTAAAAAAGGAAATCATGCATTTCGGGACATTCCTTGATTCCACCGGCGAATTCTTTGATACGGTGCATTTTCCGCAGTCGCTGAAAAACTACCCGTTCCGCGGCGACGGCATTTACCTGATACTTGGAAAAGTGGTGGAGGAATTCGGGTTTCCCTCGCTGGAAGTGGAAAAAATGGCGAAGCTGCCGTACCGGCCCAGTCCAAAGGCATGAGAGGAGTGCGACAAATTTTACATTAGCGTGTATTACAAGATTTTTTAATATTTCGGTGCGATGCACCTTATTTTCAAACGCCAATTACGATGCTACAAATATTTGGGTGCGCTGCACCATTAATCCTGAAATAATTATGTTACAATTATTTGATTGAAAGCAGCAGAGCTGCGGTAATATTTGTAGTAGTGATTTCTAAAGAAGGAGAAAGGTGCAGCGCACCGGCAATATTAGATTTTTAAAGAGATTGAAAACGGGTTAGGATGAGGTACAGAATTTACATTGAGCGATATGCCCAGAAGCAAATTCTGAAATTTTTCAAAACAATTTCCCCTGCCGCCCCAAAGGATCTTCCTTTCGGCGGTTGCGGCCCATTCCTTCCAGTTTCAGGTCTCTTTTTACTGTGCTTTCATATTGGGTTGTACTTGCATGATCAACCGGAATCAGCAGGTCGCGGCCTTTGTTTTTCGGGTCTTTTACACGGATGGAAACCGGATCGGCTTTAAAATCATCGCCCGGGTAAGGTTTCAGCAGGCCAAGCACTTCTTCCAGCGGAAGGGGGGAATCATCAAGCCATTTTCGTTCGTCTTTTTTCTCCAGGATAACCGGCGACCGGTGATGACCGATTTGTTTGGTAACATCGTTGGCGACAGTGGTGATAATGGAAAACGAATGCACTACTTCGCCGGTGGTGTTGTTTGCCCAGGTATCCCAGATTCCGGCAAAGGTGAAAACCTCCTGGTTCTTTTTGTGAATGTGAAACGGTTTGCTCAGCCGTTCTTTTTCCGGTCCTTCGAAATAACCATTGGCAATTACCAGGCACCTTCGGGACTTGATGGCGGTTCGGAATGCCGGCTTTTTTGAAATACCCAACTCTCCTGAATAATTCACATCATTTTCTTTGTTGAAATCACCTTCGGAACGTGCGTTAATCAGGTACATTGGTATTTTTGCCCAGTGGGGTGTCAGTCCAAACTGAAAAGCCTGCAATTCGTCGGGTTTGTCGTTGGTAATTACATACGCTAAATCGCCCGGCGCCATGTTAAAATTATCCTGAACAGTAATTTCAGAAGGTTTTTTTACACCAAACCTTTTCACAAACAACTCAATATCAATAATCTGAACAAAACGGCCACACATAATTCATCATTTATTTCACCAACAATAATCTGTAGTCTCAAAGTTAGACTTTCAGGATGAGTTAAAGTGATTTTTCCAAAAGTTTTTAACCTGAATAATATATCACGCAAAGACGCAGAGACGCAAAGGTCTGGAATGAAACAGTTTAATAATAGAAATGTATTTTGTAAAAGGAATTGTATTTTGTTCAAATATTTTATTTTCTTGGCGACTTAGCGGCTTTGCGAGATTTTCTATGAATAATACAAGTTAATATTTTTTTGAAATTCATTTTGAATACTACTTTTACTTTCAAATCTGAAAAACTTGTTTCGATGAAATCTAAACTGGCAATTATGATTCTCATGGCATCTCTTCCTGTTATCTTTTCAAACTGTACCGGATTAGGAAAAGACAGTATTTTCAATAATGAGCCGCGGCAGGAAATCCT
>Ga0334883_1005101_pt1 | contig 11889 bp, 10 predicted proteins | sample GraSluR1_MG_6_FD_207230 | JGI IMG/M metagenome (GOLD analysis project Ga0334883, IMG submission 207230) | Sludge microbial communities from methane-producing bioreactor in Wageningen University, Netherlands - Granular Sludge_09_05-R1 | ecosystem: Engineered > Bioreactor > Anaerobic >... | reverse complement strand
CAGCGGAAGGAAACATTCTTGCTCAAGACATACTTGCCCCGGAAGATTTCCCTCCTTTTGACAGAAGCACCCGCGACGGGTATGCACTCATCAGCGAGGACAGCTACGGAGCATCGCAATCAAATCCCGCATTTTTAACTATCCGCGGAGAGATTCCAATGGGCGCCGTTCCTTCGTTTTCCCTGAGCGAAGGTGAATGCGCGCTGATCCACACCGGAGGCGTACTGCCACCCGGAGCGGACGCGGTCGTTATGATAGAAAACGTTGAGCGAACAGGAAAGTGGCTGGAAATACGGAAGGCTGTTCAGAGGGGTGAGAATATCGTCTCGCGGGGTGAAGAATTCGCCGCCGGCGCCGTCCTTTTGGAAAAGGGCGTCCGGATCGATTTCAAATCTTCCGGTATTTTGGCGGCCGCAGGTATTTCCAAGGCGCCCGTGCACCACATAAAAGTTGGAATCATCAGCACAGGAGACGAAATAGTGCCCTGTGAAACCCGTTCGTTGAATCCAGGCCAGTTTCGCGACGCCAACGCTTACATTCTTTCCTCTCTTTCGAGGCGTCACGGATATGAACCTACTTATTTGGGGATAGTGGAAGACTCAAAGGATTCTCTTGAGAAGGCGCTGCTCGGAGCAATGGATGAGAGCGACGTCGTCCTGCTCAGCGGGGGCTCTTCAGTGAGCACGCGAGACCATTGTTCAACGCTTCTCGAATCCCTCGAAGCACCGGGACTGCTTGTCCGGGGCATTTTGATGTCGCCGGGGAAACCCACCCTCATCGCCGGAATAAAAGAGAAACACAAGCTCGTAATTGGCCTGCCGGGACACCCTTTTTCTTGTTTTCTTGCAGCATATACGGTTTTTCTTCCTCTTGCACACGCTATGAATACCGGAGCCATAGTTTCGCCCTGGAGGTCGGTCGTGCTTCCTGTTTCCGAATCAGTATTCGGCCATTCCGGGATCGAGGAGTTTCTGCCATGCGCCCTCCGAAACGGACAGGCTGTTCCTCTTCCTGTTAAATCTTCGTTCGCAAAGGCGCTCGGAAAAGCGGACGGACTTCTCCGCCTTTCCTCATCGCGTGAAACCGTCCGTCCCGGCGAGGAGGTAGAAGTATGGCTTTGGTAAAGGAAAACATGCATATTACACTACGACGGGCGTGGACTCTTCTTCGGGAAGCAATCTCACAACTCCCTCCCGAGTCATGCCCTGTACGGCATTGTCATGAACGCATACTTGCGGAGGACCTTTTCTCTCAACGAAACGTTCCGCATTACAATGCATCCGCCATGGATGGATTCGCCCTCTCTTCGGCCTCGACAGCGCATGCGGCGACCTCTTCCCCTGTCTTTTTACGCCGTGGTGAGTTCGCTCGGCTCAATACTGGCGGTGTGCTTCCCGCATCTTTCGATGCAGTTGCTATGCTTGAAGATGTGTCGCTCTCCGATGACGAAGAACAGTTGACCGTCACCAAAACCCTCGTTGCCGGGGAAAATGTCCGTCCTGTTGGAGAAGATGTCTTTCGAGGGCAGGTGATAGCGCGTGCAGGCGAGCGTATTTCGCCACCGCTGGCATCGCTTTGCGCTACGTCCGGAATCCCTTCGGTGAGCGTTCTACCTCTTCCGAGAACGCTCTTCATCCCTACAGGAGATGAAATCATCCCGGTGGATGAGTGGTTTTCCATGACCGATCCGCCGGCGGGGAAAGTGGGAGAGAGTAATTCTTTTATCGTCCAGGGCTATTTTTCCCGATGGGGTTTCCCAGTCGATATCGCTCCATGCCTTCCCGACAATCCAGAGGTTCTTTCGGATTTTCTTTTAAAGAATGCCGAGGAGTATGATCTGCTGCTCGTTGGGGCCGGCTCGGCAAAAGGTGAAAAGGACCATACCTTTTCTATTTTCGAAAAAAAAGGGAATCCGCTCTTTCGCTGGCTTCTGATGAAACCCGGCAGGCCGGCATCCGCTGCGCTGTTGCGGCGTGCCGTCGCGATCAATCTTCCCGGTTTCCCGATGTCGAACGCCGTCATCCTTTGGTCGATCGTCTATCCGGTGTTACAGCTTCTCCAGAAGGGGGATTTCGACGAATCCTCTGCAATCCAGGAGGCTCTGGGAGCGGCAGGATCCGAAGAGATGTCTCTTCTCGTCTCCTTCTCTTCCTCTCCGGGGAAAGAGGAGTGGCTTCGTTTAAAATGCGTGGAGATCGACGGGAAAAAAATGGCGTATCCGCTTCCTTCAGGGGCAAGCGCTCTTTGGTCTTTGGCGGAGATTGACGCCGTATCGCTTCTCCCCTTGGAGAGCGCGGAATTGCCGAAGGGAAGTACCGTTTCGATGTGGACGACTCGCCATATCCCCTGGAAGGAACGCATTCTTTTCCAAGGGTCCAACGATCCTGCCTTGGAACGCCTCCCTTCCGTTGTTCGTAAACAGGGCGGCGATCTCCTGCTCAGGTCGGTGGGAAGCCTTGCGGGGCTTGCCGCTCTTTCGAGACGAGAATGTCATATCGCGGCTGCGCATCTGCTCCACGCCGAAACAGGCGAGTACAATACACCGTTCATCGACGATCTTTTCCATGATTCGGAGACTGTCGTCAGGAAGAGGGTTTTCTTCAGAGAACAGGGTTTTATTACAAAAAAAGGAAACCCAAAAAAGATCTGCGGGGTACGGGATCTTGACCGGGAGGATATTGTGCTCGTCAACCGGCAGAGAGGAGCCGGGACGAGGGTACTGCTGGATGCTCTTCTGGAGGAAGCGGGAATTCATACAACTTCCATCAGAGGATACAATAGCCTGAGTCCAACACATTTTGAATCAGCCAACAGAGTGGCGTTAGGCTTTGTCGACGTTGCTCTCGGAATAAAATCAGTCGCCGACGCGCTTGATCTTGACTTCATTCCTGTTGCGGAAGAACCGTATGAACTGGTCTACTTGAAAGAGTTTGGAAACCTTCCTGGACTGAAAGCCGTTCTCAACGCGCTGGATGACAAGGAGTGGCGCGCAGCCGTACTGCGTATGGGAGGATACCGATGGGCGGAGTAATACGTGATCCTTTTGGAAGAACTCTTGACTATGTTCGGATTTCCATCACCGACCGTTGTAATTTCCGCTGTCTCTACTGCATGCCGGCAAACGGTATCGAATGGATCCCTCATGAGGATATTATGACGTACGAGGACATCTTCTTGTTGGTCTCCGTTCTTTCGGAACTTGGAGTCAAGCGTCTTCGTTTTACCGGCGGTGAACCCTTTGTAAGAAAGGGTTTTGTTTCGTTTCTCCAAGAAATCAGGCGGCGATTCCCATCCATCGGTGTCGCGGTGACGACGAACGGAGCGTTTTTAGAACGCGATGCGACGCTTCTTTCCTCTCTCGCTCTTCATTCGGTGAATGTGAGTCTCGATACGCTGCATCCGAAGAAGTTCGCTGAAATTACCAGAACAGGAGACCTCGGCACAGTGCTCCGCGGAATAAGCGCCCTCGTTGAAAAGGGCGGTGTTCCTGTCAAATTGAACACAGTGGTGATGCGTGAATTTAACCTCGACGAGGTCGCGGGGCTCGTCCGTTTCGCCGAAGCAAACAGAGTGCTGCTCAGATTCATCGAATTCATGCCGCTTGACAAGGATGTCTGGTCGAACCGGCAATACGTCTCCGCTTCGGAGATTCTCTCGCTGCTCCCGGACGCGGCACAGTGGTCGAAAGCCCCGGGGAGTTCCGAGACGGAGCCGAACATATGCTCCGGAATCCCCAACGGCCCCGCAAAGTATTTCAGGAATGCCAAGACAGGACAGGATATCGGCGTCATCTCGGCTGTTTCGGATCATTTCTGCCATACGTGCAACCGCCTTCGTATTACATCTACAGGTGAAGTACGCCCGTGTCTCTTCAGCAATAGAGGAGTCCGCATCATCGACGCTTTACGAAGAAAGGATTCCGAAGCCGCCCGCGAAGGCATTCTCATGGCAGTGAAAAACAAACCTCGCGAAGGGGGTACGGGCATTCCCGAAGAGCGGCAGCTATCGGAAGGTGTTCCACAAGAGAAAACCGGTGCTTTTCTGGAAGAACGGCATATGTCACGGATCGGAGGATGAACTCTCTGTGCGCACTGTTGAAGACGAAAAAAGAGAATTGACACATCTGGATGAACAGGGACGACCTCGAATGGTCGATGTCGGAGAGAAACCCGTTACCGCTCGAACGGCCGAAGCGGAAGGATGGGTTTTGTTGGATCAAGCGATCTGCGATCTGCTGGGCGACAAAGGCCTCTCAAGAAAAGGAGATGTTCTTCGTATCGCCGAGACTGCCGGAATCATGGCCGTGAAAAAAACATGGGAACTGATCCCCTTATGTCACGCAATTCGAATCGACAGCGTGCGCGTGCACTGCGAGCTTTTGCCGGACATCCGAAAGATCCGTATCAGGAGCGTAGTGAAGGCGAATGACGTTACGGGCGTTGAAATGGAAGCGCTTACCGGCGTCTCCGTTGCGGCGCTTACAGTGTACGACATGTGTAAAGCAGTTTCGAAAGGGATGATCATCGAGGGGATCCGTCTTCTCCGTAAAACCGGAGGGAAAAGCGGCGAATACAGCGTTTCCTCTCCCGCTTCCGGGGAGGATATCTGACATGAGGCTTCTCGCTATCCTTGAACGATCTTCCCGCAATTTTCTCCCGCACGCACTCAGCTATGTAAGCGTCAACAGAGCCGGAGCAAGCGCGTTTAACGGGATAGAAAAACCGTTGTTCCTGATTTCTCCGGGAGAAAAAGAGAAGCTTCCGGAGAAGAGCGTCGGCTTCGTTCTCCCCGAAGAAGCCGGAAAAATGTCCTATTTCCTCTCTCCCGGTGAGGATGTTCTCTTTCGGATATCGGAAGGAACGCCTTTGCCGCGGTTGAACGTTGAACAGGGAGGTTTCGTTTCGGTCTCCCATGAAGTACAGCTGCTTCGCCCGATAACAGTCGGTATCCTTACTGTGAGCGATAAGGGGAGCAGGGGAGAGAGGGAGGATCTCTCCGGTCCGACCCTTGCCCGCAGCGTCAATCCGCTCGGAATGCTCGTCAAGGAAACTGCGATTGTCCCGGATGAGATCGAAATTATATCGGAGACGCTCACGAAGTGGAGCGATGTCGACCGTCTCAACCTCATACTGACTACGGGCGGAACCGGTCTTTCCAGAAGAGATGTAACCCCCGAGGCGCTTCTTTCAGTCGGTGAAAAGCAGGTTCCGGGCATCGGAGAAACAATGCGCAGCGTTTCGATGAAGATCACTTCGAAAGCGATGCTGAGCAGAGGCTGTGCGGTTATCCGCGGAGGAACGCTTATCATCGCTCTTCCCGGGAGCGAAAAAGCAGCGGAGGAGTGTTTCGCCGCAATAGCGCCCGCGCTGCGCCACGGTGTCGAAATCCTGTGCGGGTGGGCCGGCGAATGCGCCTCCCGCTCACATCGCCATCATCATGGAGCAGTCCGGTAGTCAGGAAGTTGCGCCCTCGGGCACAAAACCTCATGAAGGGAGACGAAGCGTGGATATGGATGCCGTTGGAGTAAACATGTGCATTATTATCACGGGTATGTCCGGCGCAGGGAAATCCACCGCGCTGAAAATCCTCGAAGATCAAGGGATGTTCGCAATAGACAACATCCCCCCTGTTCTGCTTTCGCAACTGCTCTTTCTTCTGGAAAAGCATCGGGCGGCCGTTCGCTGGGGCGTTGCTGCCGTTGTGGATGTTCGCGGGGATTCGCTTCTGGATGATTTCCCTGCCGCGCTTGCATTGCTCAGAAAACAGACGCCCCACGTCCATATTCTCTTTTTCGATGCAAAGGACGACGTCCTGCTTCGGCGATTCGAAACCACACGGCGCCGTCATCCTCTGGAACCCGACGGGTCTTTTCTTGACGGTATCGCAAAAGAACGCGAACGCCTGAAACCGATTCTCGACTACGCCGACACAATCATCGATACCTCGGCGCTCTCTCTTTCTGCAATTCGGAAAGAGCTGATCTCCAGGTTTTTCGAGGATGCCGCGGCCGTTCCGCTTGTGATATCCTCCTTCGGTTTCAAGCACGGAGCTCCGGCTGATTGCGACTACGTCTTCGACGTTCGCTTTTTGGATAACCCCTTTTACAATCCGGCTCTCAAACCACTTTCGGGAAAAGACGAACCCGTTCAGGAGGAGATCTGGCGTTCAGTCGAAGCCCGCGGTTTTTGGGAAAAACTCGTTTCTTTTCTCGAGTATATCGTTCCCCTGTATCTCCGTTCCGGGAAAGCGCATTTGCATATCGGCGTCGGCTGCACAGGAGGACGACATCGCTCGGTTGCCGTTGCGGAACGCCTCCACGCTCATTTCAGGGAATATGCCGGCGGGTGTATTCTGCGTCATCGGGATATCGACAAAGAGCAGGGGTGGTGATCATGGACCTGCTGATAAGTTATGGACTAGGTCTTTTCACCGCAACGCTTCTCGTCTTCCTTTTTCGCCTGAGAGACTCCGGCCGTGCAGGCGATCTTCTTCCGCGCGCATCGCGGGAACGCAGGACGGCGTTGTCCAAAGCTATCGAATATCGCCTTTCTATGGGACCGTTTGTTGCGGCGCTCGGCGGAGGGACCGGGCTTTCAACCCTTCTGAGAGGGCTAAAAAGCTTTACCCGTAATATTGTGGCAGTCGTTACAGTAACGGACGAAGGCGGCAGTTCCGGAAAACTCCGCGAAGAGTGGGGGGTTCTTCCCCCGGGCGACGTCCGCAACTGCATAGTTGCCCTTGCCGAAAACGACAACGCGTTGAAGCGCCTTCTCGATTTTCGATTTGATCGCGGCGGCTTGGCGGGGCACAGCCTCGGGAACCTGATGCTGCTCGCGATCTCCGAGCAGTTCGGCGACTTCCGTCTCGCGGTCGAAGAAATGAATCATCTGCTCGCTATTCGCGGCAGAGTGCTGCCTGTTACCACCGAATCGGTCTCCATCGTCGCCGAGACCCGGGACGGTTCGCGCATCCGGGGAGAACTCTCCGTGTCCGAACATGGATCCCAGATTCACAAAATCTGGCTTGAACCAAGGGACGCAAAACCGCTTAAAGAAGTCCTTCTGTCGCTTGATGAAGCGGACATCATTGTTCTTGGTCCGGGAAGTCTCTTCACCAGCATCATCCCGAATCTTCTCATCCGAAAAGTAGCGGAAAGGCTGCGCCAGAGCGAAGCCCCGAAAGTCTACATTGCGAACCTTATGACACAACCGCAGGAAACACAGGGATTCAGCATTCTTGATCATGTCCGCTGGATTAGCGCGGCCATGGGGATGTCGCCCGATTATATACTGGTGAACGAGGGTGTAATACCCGCTCCTTTGGAAGAAAAATATCGCCTCGACGGCGCCGAACCTCTTTATATAACGGAAGAGGAGGAGTGGGAGCTTGAAAAGATGGGATGCAAGATTCTTCGGGGAGACTTCGTTCGGATAATGGATGGCAATGTGGTGCGGCACAACGGACAAGCGCTCTCCGAAATTCTGATTCGTCTGTGCCGGGAACTGGATGAGTGAAAAAAAGATGGATAACCGCTCAACGCTGACGTCAAGCATGTGGGACGAATGGACATCGGCTCCGATCGCTTCCGGCCGCGCTGCCGAGGACGAAATCAGAGGGATAGTCTCCGGTCTTTCGGAAGTGGCCTCCCACGAAGCCGAAACTATTTTTTCGAGCGGCCGACTATGGATGTTTCGACGCCTTCGAATGCTGTGGGGTGAATGGGAAAGCGTGCGGGACTACGAATTCGCTTCACTCCTCAATATTCCGCGTTCAATGAAGGGACGTGTTTTTTTCCGTCTTCCTTCAGAGCTTGTTGCAAGGCTCCGCGAACACGAGTCGCTCTCTCGAAATACGCAATGGTTGAGAGGATTGTGGGGGAGTTGCGGTTCTTTGTATTTGCCGAAGTCTGGATACTATCTCTGTTTTCGCATCTCCTCCTCCCAGACGGAAGAGAGAACTGCGCATCTTTTGAAAAGGCTCGGTTTTTTCACTGGACGAAGAAAGAGCCAGGGGAAATATGAAATCACTCTCAGAAATCAGCAGGAGATTGCCGATATGCTTGCGAGTTTCAACATGGTAAAGACGATGCTTCATCTTGAGGAAAAAGCAATTTTCCGTTCACTGAGAAACCAGGCGAACAAACTGGTGAACTGCGACGCTTCCAATATTCGCAAGAGCTTGGAGGCATCGTCACGCCAAATAGAAATAGCGCGCAACGCACTCGTACTCCCTGATTACGAAGATTTTCCCGACGTGTTGAAAGATCTCATCTCGACACGTCTGGCGAACCCCAGCATGACGCTTGAAGAACTCGGACACATTCAGTCTCCACCTGTGAGCAAAAGTACTATAAAATACCGCTGGAAAAAGTTAGAAGACCAGGCAATCCCTTTATGCCAGCGGCGGAAAAAAAGTCCTCAATCTCCACATTCCTCTCTGCCGAAGTGACGGAGCGCATCGTATAATAGAGTTATCCACAACGAAGAAGCTAAAGGAGGTCGGAAACACGTGAAACTGCGAAAGTTTACAGAAAACGATGTCCGCGGGAAAAAGGTGCTTGTACGGGTTGATTTCAATGTTCCGTTGAAAAACGGAACAGTAACGGATTCCACGCGAATCCTTGCGCACAGGGAAACTGTCGCGGCACTTCTCGGATGGGGAGCCAAGGTGGCGCTCTCTTCCCACCTTGGGCGTCCCAAAGGGAAAAAAGTCCCTGATATGTCTCTCGAATGCGTCTTGTCGGAAGCGGAAAAGGCGTTCCGTGTTCCAACCCATTTTTGCGCCGATTGCATAGGCCCTTCAGTCCAATCCGCAATCGACGGAATGAAACAGGGGGAGTTGCTTCTGCTCGAAAATCTTCGTTTCTATGCCGAAGAACAGGAAAACGACGCGGCTTTTGCAGCAAAGCTCGCGGCGCCGTTCGACGTCTTCGTAATGGACGCATTCAGCGCCTCGCATAGGGCGGACGCATCGACAAACGCAATTATGAAAATTCTTCCCTCCTTCTCTGGCGCTCTGCTTCGGAGAGAAGTCGAAATGCTTTCGGCCGTGAGCGAGAAGCCGGAACCTCCTTTTGTTCTCATCCTCGGAGGCGCGAAAGTTTCGGATAAAATCGGCGTAGTCGAGCATCTTATGGACAAGACAAGCGCTATACTGATCGGCGGAGGCATGGCCTTCACTTTTCTTAAAGCGGCTGGAAAACCGATTGGACGTTCCCTTTTCGAAGCCGAAAAAAAAGATTTTGCCCTGGAGATGATGGAGAAGGCGCAGCGCTCAGGAGTCGAAATCCTCTTGCCTGCGGACGTTATTGTAGGAACCTCTCTAGAAATGACGAGCGGTGAAAAAACAGTGTCCGCCGACGCAATTCCCGACGATGCGATGGGATTGGATATAGGACCGAAGACCGTATCGCTTTTCGCCGAGAGAATCGCAGGAGCCAGAACGGTTCTTTGGAACGGTCCGATGGGCGTTTTTGAAAACCCGCTCTTTGCCTCGGGGACGAGAGGAGTGGCTGAAGGAGTGGCCGCATGCACCCGAAAAGGAGGCATTACTGTCGTCGGCGGAGGCGACACTGCCGCAGCCGCAAAAATGCTCGGCTTCGATCAGAACGTTTCTCATGTCTCGACCGGAGGCGGCGCAAGCCTTGAGTTTTGCGAAGGGAAAGATCTTCCAGGCATTAAACCGCTCGAAGAGTAAACAACCAAGGAGGCTGATGGGCATATCATGAAGAAAATCTATTTGTACGGCAACTGGAAGATGCACATGCTTCCGTCGGAAGCGGAAGCTTTTTGCAACGAGCTTCTTTCCGGGACGGCGGAGGAACTGTATAGTACACGTTCAATCGACATCGCTCTTTTCCCGCCCTACATTTCGATAACGCCCGTAGCGCGCATGCTCCCGGAGAACAGCTTCTACAAAGCGGGCGCTCAAGACGGCTGGTTCGAAGACAGGGGTGCGTTTACGGGCGCAGTGTCCATGGATATGATTCGCGAAATAGGGTGCACTCACGTCCTCGTAGGACATAGTGAAAGAAGGAGCATATTTGGTGACACAGACGAGATAGTCGGGAGGAAGCTGAAACAGGCCGTTCAAAAAGGGCTTATTCCCGTGTTGTGTTTCGGGGAGACTCTTGAACAGCGTGAAGCGGGACAAACGCTCGCAATTCTTGGGAAACAGCTTCTGGCGGCATGGAAGGACATTGAAGCGGACGAAATCAAAGGAACCAGTGAACTCCCCGGTATTTTGCTTGCTTACGAACCGGTTTGGGCTATCGGCACCGGACGGAACGCAAAGGCTGCGGATGCGCAGGAGGCTTGCGCTTTTTCACGAAATCTCTTCAAAGAGCGATTCGGCGAGCATATGGACTGTCCCGTTCTGTACGGAGGAAGCGTCAAAGAATCAAATGCCGCGGAGCTTTTATCTCAGCAAGATATCGACGGCGCGCTTATCGGAGGGGCTTCTTTGAAGGTCGGTTCGTTCTTGGGCATTTATGAAAACTACCGGAAGTCGGCGGACTGAAAAGAGAAAATGTAACATAAGATACATTATAGGACACCTTGACGGAAAAGAACCATTGAAAAACCGGGCGGCCTCTTTCCAAGGTCTGCCCGGTTTTTTACAACATCTCTATCGAAACGAAAAACCCGCGGCTCTCTCAATCATGGTACGCATAATGATACGAGCGCGCGTCTCTCCACATCTTCTCCAGGTTATAATGGTCTCTCCCGGCCTTGCTAAATACGTGCACCGTAAGGTCTCCCGCGTCGATCAGACGCCAGCGCATACTGTCGTTTCCCTCGACGCTTGTCTTGATTCCCTGCACGTGAAGCGCTTCCAGTGCCGCATCCCTCAACGTATCCATATGAACGTCAGAATTTGCCGTTACCATTATGAAAACATCGGAAATCGCCGAAGAACCTTCCAGGTCAAGCGCAACGATATCAAGCCCTCTTTTGTCCGCCAGCGCTTCGTACAGGAATTCATACTCCTTGAGCCGGTCATCCTGTTTCTTCAATCCTTCACCCTCCCCTTTCCGGAAAGATACTCACTGTTTTTTTTCAGCAAGCTCTTCCAATCGCTTCAATACAAGCGCATGATCCTTGCCGATGATTATTGTAGCATGTGAAACATTCGAAGTTCGCGATATAAGTCGAGGGTTTACGCTGAGGAGTTCCGCCAGCGTCTTTCCCGTTTCCGCAACCGGCTCCGTTGATTGTTCCGGAAGATGTATCGTCGTTGTGCGATAGTCGAAGTGGCGCGCATTCCCGATGTGCGTCACATCGATGCCGATCTTTTGCAGCGCCGTCGCCATCGTCTTTCCAAGACCTGAAACTCCGGCGCCGTTAAGAACGGCCACAGGGGTATTGATCGCGGAGATCAATGCCGGAACATCTGTTTTCGGGAGATCATGCGCTCCCGCATCGGCTTCTTCCTTCGCGACATCTTCGGATACCGCTCCGTGACCTTCCGGTACCCCCGTCAAAAGCGCTGAAGCGGCTGCGATATCTCCTACCCAGTAGCTGATATTCGAGATATAGGCCGCCTTTCCGGGCATCGTAAAAAAACGGATGTTCTCCCCCGGCATCGAAACAAGGTACGATGCGAGCTGCAATCCTTGAGCAGGCGTCATATCGGAGTTCACCATCTCGATCACCTTATTCGCTAAATCGGGAATCTTCGGTATCATGTACGGACTCTGCAACTTTTGCAGTACAGCCTTGATGAAGTCCTGCTGTCGCTTGACCCGGCCTATGTCTCCCAGTGCGTCATGGCGGAATCGAACGTAATGGAGCGCATTCTTTCCGTCGAGAACCTGCAAACCCTTGGGTATATTGATAAAAAGCTTGCCCGCATAGTCATTGTAGACCATACGCTTCTGCACATCGATCT
>Ga0334883_1005099_pt1 | contig 11891 bp, 10 predicted proteins | sample GraSluR1_MG_6_FD_207230 | JGI IMG/M metagenome (GOLD analysis project Ga0334883, IMG submission 207230) | Sludge microbial communities from methane-producing bioreactor in Wageningen University, Netherlands - Granular Sludge_09_05-R1 | ecosystem: Engineered > Bioreactor > Anaerobic >... | reverse complement strand
GTTTTTCATTAATAACAGGATTGCAAAGCTCAAAAGTGATATGCCCTTCATAACCGATCTCTCTCACCATTTTAATAAAATGGGTGTAATCGGGCAGGGGCTGGTCAAATCTCATGGGAATAACCATCTGCTGTACCTTGCCTGAAGAATCACGATAGTATTCTCCCCCTAAGTGGGAATGAACCAGCAGATCACCCACACTCCACTGCCGATTCAACCCATGCATGATCAGGCCAGCTCATAATTGGAAGATCAAGGCAGGCTTTCAGTCATGGGGAGTCGACTTCTTTTATCAGGTCATACATGTCTTTCCAGTGCCTGATAAGAGGGGGGTGATTCGGAAGTGCCATCACCACTCCAAATTCCTCTCCCATGGCCGCGGTCTCTTTCAGGCAATCCTAAACGAATTGCCATCTCTCCAGCCAAGTCGAATAAAGAAATTGTCTTTCAAATGTATAAAAACCACCCCTTATCAGGTTGTAGGTTCGATACCGTTATGAATCGGCAATCCCGGCCGGGTTATCAGCGATAAACATGCCGCTCCTACGGAGCTCTTACCTGTCAGATATCCCGCAAATTCTATAAACATATCGCCCGAACCGGGCTTAACCAAAGGGGCCCTTCTTCCTCCGCCTTTGATACCACGAAAGCGACATTTTGTCAGAATCAATTTTACGTTGGTAGTTGTTAGCTGCTCGTCCCCTGATTAATCCAACCACGGAACGAGCAGCCAGGTAATTAATCGTATAGCAATATTTAGTTTTGTTGTGGTGGTCCGCCTACAATCGGAGGAACATTATACTTTGCCGTTCGCTCATCGCTGATTACGCCCGACCAGTTCAGGCCGAATGCAAAGTCATAGGTATTGCCGTCGCTGTCAACATGACATTCCATATCCCGCGGTACATCCTCGAATTGCGCCTCCACGGTCTCCATATCCGCGGGCATTTGAAGAGGCAGCAGCCCTGACGGCTCTGTCTGACCAGCAATAATCTCAAGGAATACTTTGTCGGGCAGCCAGGGTGATCTGCCACCGCCGAATCCCACAATGATTGCATCGACCTCCCTCTCAAATTCCCTGAACACCATTGGACTTGACACGTCCAGAGCAACAACGACCTTGTCTGCCGCAGATGCGGTATTCAGAACGAGATCCAGATCGCTTCCATTCCTGATGATTGCGGTCTTGCCGAAATATGAGCGATTCTCCTTTACCAGTGTCTTCATATCGCCATAACCCTCAGGAGATGTCTCTATAACCTCGATCATATCTCCACCAATAGACTCCCTGCGCACGAATTCTGAGTTTGCAGTGTAAGGACGATATTGCAGTGAGATAGGCAGATATGTATATTTCTCGCCTTCGTTCGTAATACCTCCGAATCCCATATATGTTGGATTCCCGTTTTGAGGACTGGTTATTCTGACAAGAGCGAAGTCACACTTTGCTATTTCTGCTGCAGATGCACGTATGATGTCTTTGGGCGATACCGTGCGATTGCCCTCGTTATCTGCCGGGCCGGTAAGTGTTTTGGCCAGCGCATCAGTTACGACATTGAAATACTCTCCGGCTGCTTCGAGATTAAATGCCGGGTTGGCAGATGCGGGTCTGGCTCCCCGCCCGGCAGTTGCAGGTGAATAAACCCTGGGGATATAAACGGTCGGTTTTTCAGCTCCTGCCGATGCCTGGTGAATGATACCACCACTATTTTTCAGCATCACGATAGATCTGAGCATCGCCTGGTAGCCCCGGGCGTTGTGCTCTGCATTGTTTGGAACGGTTTCTGCTTTTTCGATGCTGAGATATGGGTTGTCAACTATCCCGATGTTGAAGTGGGTTCTCAGGATTCTTTCGGTAGAGTGCCTCATAATCTCGTTCATTGCTTCTTCGCCGAGCTTTTTAACCCCGAGTTCATAGGCCTCCATAGCTACATCCACACTTTCCTGGAAGGAACGGCCCTCGCCGCCGTAGGCATCACATCCGGCCTCCAGGATCGCTAACATGCATTCAGCCGGAGTCAGATCTTCCACACCGAAATTCTTGCCTGTAATGATCCCAAAGTCTGTCAGGATATAGCCATCCCAGCCATACATTTCCCTCAACACGGTGTTGATCTTGTATTTGCTGTAGCTTGAGGCAACACGCTCTCCGCCAACTGGCCTGCCGTCGGCTTCAATACCTACGGAAAAGTTCGTCATGGCAGCCGTTACCGTTTCAGTCCTGCCCGGCAGGTCCATACAGGCAGCAAACGGCAGCGTATGAGTCCAGAACTGCCCGCCCGGGAACACGTTGTATGCCCCGTCGCGAGTATGCGACTCGCGTCCGGCTTCGGCGGCACCGTCTCCGGGCCAGTGCTTCATCTGGTTGTTCACACTGTGTTCGCCCCAGCCCAGATCATTACCGTCTTCATCGTAGGTAGATTGCCATCCGTTAATTACTGCTCTGGCCATATCCATTGACAGGGCAGGGTCTTCGCCGAAGGTACCCGGGATACGTTTCCAGCGCGGTTCAGTAGCCAGGTCCATCTGTGTCGCAACCTGCATGGATATTCCCATGGCCCGCCACTCTTCTGACATCAGCCTTCCATATTCGGCACCGACCTCCGGATCAAATGTTGCCGTCATAGCAACATTGCTTGGCCACTCGGATACGTCTCCTGTTCTTGGGTCAGCTATCCAGACCGCAGGAATACAGACGATATCACCAAGGGTCTCAATGTACTCCTGTACCATGTTGTTCCACGAAGCTTTTACTCTCCCCGATGTATTTGCACCAGGTGCCCGCAGCTGTCTGTAACCGATTTTCAAACTGTTTCTGATGACATCATCCAGTGCATCAGCGTTGACACTCCCAAGTCCGAACGGGTTCATCTTCATGCCCATCATCTGATCGATCGGGATTTCTCCAACCATAGCTGCCGCTCTGGTGTCAGAGTCAACGCGCCAGTCTTCAAACTGATCCAGCAGGTTGTTCCTGTTGAGATCTTTGAACGCATATCCGTCAGCCTGGATAAGCTGAAGCCCCGAACTCTTTGAATATCCGAGGGTAGCCCCGCCTTCATTTTTTACCATAGTCCAACCATCCGGTGTCAGCGTTTCCGTCCACTTGACTCTGCCGGATCCTAGACGGTCAGGTTCTCTGGGATAATCTTTGGTTTTACAGGAGTTAAACAAAGTAGCAACCCCTGCCAGTAATACCAGGGTAAACAAGATTTTTTTTAATGAAGTAATGTCTTTGAATGATTTCATTGTGTTTTCTCCTTCTTTATAAAATTATTAATATTCAACTACTGAAAACCTGGACAACAAGCGGTAGATTTTTGTATCAGAGCTGATCAGCCTGGTTATTTAAAGTTTTTTCTATCGAAGTTTTAAAAATAAGTGAAAAAATTGATTCCCTGAATACAATCAATTAATTTATTTGGTCGCTCATTAAAAAGGGATAAACATACCGCTCCCACGGAGCTCAAAACTTTCAGATGTTACGCATGATCTATAAACATATCGTCCCCAAGGGACTCATTCTGAGTATCCGCGGCTCCCTTAAATTTATACATGGAAAGGAGAAAAGCCTATCCAATGAACTTTTTTCACATTGTCTTGTTATATATTCAGAAAGAGTTTAAAATATCTGCCAGCACCCTTTCATAGCAGGTTAGGTTAGTTGTATTCAGGGTTATACAATTCATATTCAGGGGTGCTGGCTTCTTTTTTTCAATGCAGGAACGTAACATCGCCCACCAGGTCAAAGTATTCGCCATCGGCATAGCGGCCGGTTGCTTTCCACACATATACTCCCTGTAAAGCGAGATTACCGTCTTTGAAATATCCATCCCAGCCTTTGTAGAGATCATCGCTTTCATATATCAGAACACCCCAGCGGTTAAAAATCTGAAGTTTATATTCTATTACATTAACAAAGAATGGTCTGAATACAAAATCCATCTGCGGATTCAGACCTTCGCTCCAGTATCCGCCGGTCGGACCTGTCTCATTCCATTTGAAGACACTCGGAAACTTCAGGTTCCCCTCCTTCCATTCAACCCTGATCGGTGTTTCAAGAACCGATGAATCAATACATCCGTCTTTCGAAATTACCGTAAGGGAAACTGTATAGGATCCGGGCCTTTCATATTTATGATGAGGATTCTCCTCGGTTGAAGTGTGGCCGTCACCAAAATCCCACAGATATAAAGAATCGTAATGACTGTAATTATAAAAGACCACTATCTGTTTATTGTTTATCACTTCGATAGGATAAGCATTGAAAACGGAGGAAGGATTCTGGTACACTTTAATTATTCCGCTGTGAACCGACTGTCCCGTGATATTATTAACAATCAGTTTCACAATATAATTTCCCGGCACGTAATATGTATGGACCGGATTTTTCTCATCTGAGAAAACATTATCGCCAAAATCCCAGTAATACGATTCCCCGTGCTTGCTTTTATTAATAAACTGTATGGTCAACGGTGAGCATCCTGATGTATCCGGTTCAAAATCAGCGTAAGGGGCAGGCGGCATTATTACTCTGATATGTATAGTATCGAACCCCACACAACCATACCTGTCGGGCAGTGTTTCGTATTTTATTATGTGTAAACCCACACCTGCAGCAGCAGGGTCAAAAAGATTACCTGTAATTGCATCGCCTGAGAAAGTCCCCCCGGGCAGGTTTACTTTTAAACTAACAGGGGAGCTGTTAAAGTACAAAGTGCCAACACGATTTATTATTACCACCGGCAGAGGCATGACTGTTATCCAGGTGCTGTCTGCATCGCTGCACTCCGGATTTTCCAGCTCATATTTTATAAGATGGCTTCCGATACCTGCTATTTCAGGATAAAATTTATTCCCCGAAACACCTGCGCCTGACCAGGTTCCGCCAAGGTCGTGTGCCATCAGCCTTACCGGGGGGCTGTCGATACAGAGTGTATCAACAGGAGTAATGGTTGCATCGGGTGTGGCTACCGTAATAATCTTTTCCGCATAGTTGGTACACCCATTGGCATCAGTAACGGTATAGGTAATCAGATAACTGCCGGGGCCGGTAACAGACGGATCAAATGTATCGCCGATAACTCCGGGTCCCGACCATGTTCCTCCGGAGTCCGTTGCCACAAGTCTGATTATTGCATCCGTGGAACAAACAACATCGGGAGCGGTGATTGTGGCATCAGGTATCGGAAAAACGGTAATTATCGTTTCATCCATATCCTGGCAGCCATTGGCATCAATTAAATTATAGGTGATCAGATGGTCTCCGGGACCGGCAGAAGCCGGATCGAAAGTATTTCCTGTTACTCCGTTCCCGGACCATATACCACCCGGATCATGAGCCGTAAGAATAACCGGGGGTGCATTGGCACAAAAGGGACCGGCAGGTGTTATGGTTGCATCGGGATAGGGTACGATAAGAATTTTTGCTGTTGTAACCACGGGCGGATGATCACCGTTGACCTGATCAGCAGGAGGGCCGGGGATATCAGGATCATCATAGGGATTGCAATAATTCCAGTTGCGTAAAGTAACTTCGAAATACTGGCCCACAAGTTTGTCATCTGCCACGGTGATGACATCTGACCATACTCCGGAGCCGGTTACCGGGCCGGGAAGTGTAATCACGTCACCGGTAAGGGGGAACGTCCTGCTCCTGCCATCTATTGTAACAGGTACTCCGGTCATGGTATTATCTGTACCATAGATCCACTGAATCCACCTGGTGCTGACATTGGGGTTGTCTCTTTCCTGGGGAGGCACACAGTTGAATTGTGTAAGATCCTGAAAACGGGCATCGGCGCTGTTGCCAAAACAGATGGGGTAGATCACGGGATTAATGTGCATATTACCGCCGTTATGATCATCATCATCCCAGACGGTTACAATCTGTTCCTGTGCGGAAGACGTGCATAATACCCCGTTTACTACAAGAGTCGCCTTAGGATGATAGTTGCAAACGTTACCTCTGGATGTGTAAGTGTTTACAGCTGTAGCCTCAAATACTCCCACTTCCGTCTGGGTGGCAGGAACAGTAATAACCGATCCGTTATCCCAGTCGAATCTGATACTTACAGGTGTTCCGGCATTATTTACACCTGTGTAAACGACATGCCATGTTGCTGTTACAGGGGAACATAGTTTATCCGGAGTAATGCTGTTAGCTTTGGACAGGATAGTACAATCCTGTCCGGAAATTGCAAGCGAAAACTGTATAAGCGTTATATAAATAAGCCATCTTTTCATGAACCCGGAAGCTTTTCCCGTTCAGGAACCAAATACAACCTTTTTAACGGCTGCGGGTGTGTTCCGGTTTCAATATCAGCTGATTATTTTTTAACTAATCTCTTTTTCAAGGCATTCCCGATCCTAAAATCCTAAGATCACAAAAGCCTTGAAGCAATTGAAAAATAGATCAGCACACCCATGATATCGGCAATTGAGGTTATCAGCGGGGCACTGGCAGTTGCCGGGTCAATTTTCAGCTTTGTGAAGATAAATGGAACTACAAGTCCGGTAACACTTCCTGCCATAACCGTCAGTACCATTGTGAGCGAGACTATCAGGATGATCTGGGGGGCCCTGAAACTTGCGATAAGGGTTACTCCGGCGGCCATGGTTATCCCAAGCATAAAAGAAACAAGGAACTCCTTGCCAACAAGCCTGAACCAGTCTTTCATCTCTACATCACCGACTGCCAGTGAACGGATCATCAGTGTGGCCGACTGAGAGCCGGCATTACCGCCGCTGGCAATAAGCAACGGAAGGAAAAACATCAGAGAGACCATCGATTGGATGACATCCTCAAAGCCGGCAATAGCTGCCCCTGAAAAAACGTTCATAAAAACAAGAACAGTAAGCCAGAAGATCCTTTTTCTATACATGAATGCAGCTCTGGCTTTCAGCGGATTGATAATCACATCCTGAAACGATCCGAATTTATGAAAGTCCTCGGTAACCTCTTCCTCTTCTATATCAAGAATATCATCTACGGTCACTATCCCCAGCAGCGTCCCATCGGTGTCGGTTACCGGCAGAGCTACCCTGTCATAATCTTTAAAAACACGTACTGCTGATTCCTGATCATCCATTGCATTCAGGGCGACAAACCTGCTGTCCATCAGCTCCTCAATCTTTTGTTCAGGCCTGGCCAGTAGTATTTCACGTATCCTTATGTCATCAACAAGAACCCACTTGTTATCAACAATATAGACCACATTTAAAGTCTCAGAATCACGCCCGAATTTCCTGATGTGATCCAGTGTCTGGCTTACAGTGAAATCAGATTTAACCGCAACATATTCCGGCGTCATGAGCCTTCCGATACTCTCCTCCGGGTATCCCAGAAGCTGAATGGCGATCTTCCTCTCTTCAGGAGACAGCATCTGAATAAGCCGCTGGGAAACCTGTCCGGGGAGTTCCTCGAGAAAAGCGGTACGGTCATCAGGATCAAGATCGTTGAGAAGTTCTGATACCCTGTAAGCTTTGCTTGCCAGCTCTTCTATGATCTGTTCCTGCTTGTCGTGTTCCAGAAACTGGAAAGTATCCTTTGCCTGTATCTTCGACAGAAGACGAAATACAAGCACATCCTCTCCTTCAGGAAGTTCATCAATTATTTCAGCTATCAGCAGCGGATCAAGTTCTGATAGCTCATTTCTAATCTTCTTCCAATCCTTTTTTTCGATAAGCTCCCGAATTTCTTCTGTTGTTTCTATCATGGTTATGATTCCGGTATTTAAATCATATACCAGACTTCTGTACTGACCAGAGTCTGGCTATATGCGTTGATTTTAGTCTGTTATAAGTTTTACCACTATTTTCCTGACCATGGAGTTGTCACCCTTTTTCAGCCCCGGCCGATGGGCATCCTCCGGGAAAAATATGAAAAATCTGTCGGGGGAGGCCTCATGATTTTCTATACGGTTTACACTAAAAAATTCAATATCTCTCTCCGGATCATAAGCCTCCCGGACCTCCTGCTTCAGGGATACCGGTGCTATTCCACAACATATTGAATATCAATATACTTCCTGTGAGCCTCATAAGAAGCATCCTCCTCATTCTTTGTAAGATATTCGCTTACAGAGACATAAAGGTTATCACCGTCGATATCATATCGCCCCGGCGCAAGCTCTGCAAGATCATTCTCCTTCAGGAACCGGAATGCGGCATTCCATCTTTCAGGATTATTGTACCAGGAGAGTGCCAGCGACTTTCTGTTTACGGAGGCATCGGGAGTGACATTCCATCCGTTGAGCCACTCTCCTTTCTCAAACCATTTATCGGTTTCCGAAGAGCTCCATTTTGCAGGATCATCTTTTCCGGCACACCCTGCCAGCGCCATAAAAATTGTCAGAGCCATGTTTTTAACAAATAAGTGTTTCATAATAAAATAATTATAATGCTAATTCCAACATTGTATCTGTCCCCATATAATGAACAGTGAAATTATCAAGAATTATTGAGATATGGAACGATTGCGGGAAAGGAGTTAGGAGTTCGGAGTTCGGAGTTAGGAGTTAGTTAAAATTTTATAAATTATCGAAAAATATGATTTATATTATATGATTATCTTTTGTGGCACACCTGATTTTATGGTAATTTTACATATATACATAAAAAAATGAAAAAGAGAAATTTTGTCTTCAGGTTAGTGCTTGCTGCTCTGATTTTGATTGGTTCGGCAAGTCTCTATTCACAGGACTGGCCTCAGTTCAGGGGACCGGGACGCGACAGTAAGGTAACCGGATTCACCGCTCCTTCCGCATGGCCGGCTGAATTGTCGCAGCAATGGAAAGTTTCAGTGGGTACCGGAGATGCCACTCCCCTGCTTGTTTCAGGAAGGTTATATCTTCACACAAGACAGGGGGACGACGAGATTGTTATATGCCTTGATGCCGCAACAGGCAGGGAGGTATGGAAAAGCAGTTATGCTGCCCCTCCGGTGACAGGACCCTCTGCGTCTCATCCCGGACCAAGGAGCACTCCTGCCCTGTCAAACGGCCGGATTGTTACAATGGGGGTATCAGGTATCATTTCATGTCTTGATGCTTCAACAGGAAAGGTTGTCTGGAGGAAAGAAAATCCTTCAAATGCTGTTCCCCAGTTCTTTACCGGCATGTCACCTCTTATTGAAGATAATCTTTGTATAGTACATACCGGGACAAGAGACAAGGGAGAGGTTCTTGCTCTTGATCTTAAAAGCGGGAGCGAAAGATGGAAATGGTCGGGTGATGGACCCTCCTACGCTTCACCATCTGTTATGTTGCAGGGAGGTAAGAAAATAATAGTGGTACAGACTGAATCCAACCTTATGGGGCTTGATTTTGCAGACGGAAAAATGATCTGGAAAGTACCGACACAGCCGCAGCAGAGGTTTTACAACTGTACCAGCCCATATGTAAACGGGGATATTATATATTACACAGGTCAGGGTTCGGGTACCAGAGCTGTTCAGGTCAGTAAAACTGGCGATAATTATACCGTAAAGGAGCTCTGGAGCAACCCGCAGGCTGGTGCCAAGTGGACCACTCCGGTGCTAAAGGATGGTTACCTTTACGGATTTAATGATCAGAGAAGAATCTACTGCATTAACGCCTCAACCGGACAGACAGCGTGGACAGATGAGACTACCAACAGTGATTTTGCAACTATATCGGATTGCGGACAGGTTCTGGTTGGATTCCCCGGCACCGGCAACTTAATCGTTTTCAGGCCTGACGGAAAAGCCTATTCGGAAATTGTCAGGTACAAAGTCTCCGATACTCCTGTTTACGCTTTCCCGGTTATTGCAGGAAATAATATCTACGTCAAGGATGCAGAATCTTTGATACTTTACAGGGTTAATTGACAGCAGGGGCGTAGCGTGCTACGCCCCTTCTTATATCCGTTCCCTGAGGAGTATATTCCTCAATTCGTTGGGTGTGATTTTCTCTCTGGCGATACCGTTTTCCGCAACTGTAATACCGCCGGACTCCTCTGACACAACTATCACAAGGGCATCCGAATGCTCGGAGAGCCCAATGGCAGCCCGATGTCTCATCCCGAAACGAGCCGGCAGCATTACCTGATCGGTAACCGGGAGGGGGCATCTGGCAGCAAAGATCTTTCCGCCTTCAATCAGAAGTGCCCCATCGTGAAGGGGTGTATTCTTAAAAAAAATAGTTTCAATCAATTCAGCGCTGATCCTTGCATTAATCAGTTCACCTCCCTCTGAATAAAGGTCGAGACTGCTTTTTCTGCCGACAACGATAAGAGCCCCTGTCTTTTTGCCTGACATCGATTCGACAGCCCTCACAATCTCCTCAGCTTCCCTGGGGCTGCTTTGCTCGTCATCAACCGAGGCAAAGATTTTACTAAAGGAGAACCTTCTGCTGGTTATGTATCTGTTACCTATAACCAGAAGAAATCTTCGGACCTCCTGCTGAAACACAATTATAAGCGCGATCACCCCCACCCCTATTACCTGACCAAAGAGGGCGCCTATCAGCTGCATGTTGAGTGCCTTGACAAGCAGCCAGAAAAGGTAAATAAAAAATATACCGATGAATATGCTCATTGCAGCCGTGCCTCTTATCAGCTTGTAAAGCTGAAACAGGATCACGGCAACCAGTAAAATATCTATAACGTCAAGAACGGTTATCTGAAATCCCATAGTCAAATCTGTCTGATGTAAATTTAAACAATCATTTTTTCTTTTCTGAGAGGTTCTGTCAGCCTGATTGCCTGTACAGCCTCTTTCACATCGTGAACTCTCAGTATATCGGCCCCTTTAAGCAGGGCTACCGTATTAAGCACAGTACTTCCTGCAAGTGACTCTTCCGGTGTTATTCCAAGCGTTCTCCATATCATCGATTTTCTTGATAATCCTACCATCAGAGGCAGGCCGGCGATGGAGAAATCACTCAGGTTGTCAAGTATTTCGAAATTATGTTCAATGGTCTTTCCAAAACCAAATCCCGGGTCAATTATAACATCCCTGACTCCCGATGAGTGGAGCCTGTAAATCCTCTTCCCGAACCAGCTCAGTATCTCAGCCACAACATTCTCATAAACCGGATCAAGCTGCATCGTTCGCGGATTGCCCTTCATGTGCATTATTACATAAGGCACATTCAGTCTGCCTGCCGTTTCAAACATCCGGCCGTCAGCCTCACCTCCCGAGATATCATTTATCATATCGGCTCCGCAATTCTCAACTGCCTCCTCAGCAATAGCAGCCCTGAAGGTATCGACAGAGATTATGGCTTCAGGAAACTCTTTCCTCAGAAGTCTTACCGCCTTCGTCACTCTTTTTCTTTCCTCTTCTTCTGAAGTATCTTCTGCTCCCGGGCGCGATGAATAACCTCCGATATCAATAATGTCAGCGCCGTCGGTTATCATCTCCGAGGCAGCTCTTATGAGAGCCTCTTCAACGGTGAACCTGCTGCCACTGTAAAATGAGTCGGGTGTTACATTAATAATACCCATCACTCTCGGCCGGAAAAGATCGAGAAGTCTTCCCCTCAGGTTTATGTAACGCGGTTTTGCTTTCAAAACACCTGCTCGGTTTTCTCACCGAAAGTACCACTTTTTGAGCAAATGACAACACTCTTTATTTTTTCCTGATTGCCTTTTAAGTTTGAAGTGTGGTTATTACATTTGTACCGGATGAAATCACTGTCATAATGAGGCTTATTGTAATCGAGGGTGTTGACGGTTCAGGGAAATCAACGCAGATAAAACTCCTGAGAGATTTTTTTGCCAGCAGAAACTACAGAAGCGAATATCTTCACTTCCCCAGGACGAATACACCTTTTTTCGGGGAACTGATCGCCCGTTTCCTCAGAGGTGAATTTGGTTCGCTTAATGAGGTTGATCCCTATCTTGTGGCTATGATCTATGCAGGTGAC
>Ga0334883_1005097_pt1 | contig 11893 bp, 7 predicted proteins | sample GraSluR1_MG_6_FD_207230 | JGI IMG/M metagenome (GOLD analysis project Ga0334883, IMG submission 207230) | Sludge microbial communities from methane-producing bioreactor in Wageningen University, Netherlands - Granular Sludge_09_05-R1 | ecosystem: Engineered > Bioreactor > Anaerobic > Unclassified... | reverse complement strand
CACATGTTTTTTAAGGGGACAGAAAAGCGACCCGACACCCTAACTTTATCAGCCGAGCTAGATTCCATTGGAGCCGAGTTCAATGCTTTTACCGGAAAAGAATATACCGGCTATTATGTGAAGTCGCCAAAAAATAAAATTGAAGTAGCCTTGGATGTTTTGAGTGATATGTTGATAAACTCCAAATTTGACAGCGAAGAGATTGAGCGCGAGAAGGGAGTGATTATTGAAGAATTAAATATGTACGAGGACAATCCTTTAATGCATATTGAGGATGTTTTTGAGAGTTGCTTGTATGGCGATACTCCAGCTGGCTGGGATACTATTGGAAATAAGGAAAGTATTTTGAGTTTCAAAAGAGAAGATTTTATAAAATATTTTCAGACTCAGTACGGAGTTAAAAGTTCAGCTGTATTTTTAGCTGGGAATTTTTCTGATCGTGAAATCAAAAAATTATTAGAAGAAAAATTTGGTGGAATTTCTAAAAATAATTATCAGAAAAAGTTGTTAGTTGTTGAGAAGCAAAAAAAGCCGGCTTGTAAAATTAAAACTAAAAAAACCGATCAGATGACTTTGTCTTTAGGCTTTCGTTCTTTTCCGGCTAATGATAAAGATGAAATAACCTTAAAATTATTATCAATAATTTTGGGAGGATCAATGAGCTCTCGTTTATTTATTGAACTTCGGGAGCGACGTGGTTTAGCCTATTTTGTTCGAGCTAGTAGTGAATTTTATAGCGATTGTGGTTATATTACCGTTTCAGCTGGCGTACCCAAGGAAAAGCTAGAAGAGTCTATAAAAGTAATTTTAAATGAATATCAGAAATTAAAAGACGAGCTAGTTTCTGTGAAGGAATTAAAGAGAGCCAAGGATTTATTAGCTGGAAAATTAATAGTTAGTATGGAGGGAACGGATGATTTTACTACTTGGTATGGACGCCAATTCCCAATAAGAAGTAAATTTTCATCACCGGAAGAAATTATTAAAAAATTTAAAAAAGTTTCAGCCCTTGATATTCAGCGAGTAGCTAAAAAAATATTTATTAATTCTGGTTTAAATTTAGCGATTATTGGTAATATTAAAGACGATAAAAAAATTAATAATATTTTGAAAATTAAATAAGCAAAAATAAATCTTATGCTGAGAAATAAAAACAACAAACCCGCGTTTACTCTAATTGAATTATTGGTGGTGATTGCTATAATCGGAATATTAGCTACTCTGGCTGTTGTGTCTCTGCAAAATGCCAGAAAAAATGCTCGAGATGCTAAAAGGATAGCGGATATTAGGCAAGTTCAAACTGCCTTAGAGCTATATTATAATGACGTTGGTGAATATCCAGCTGAAGCAACTAGTTCTATTGCCTATGGTAGTAATATTTATATGGCAGTTTACCCTACCGCACCTACTCCGGCTGATGGAGATTGTGCTGATGAAGATAATGCCTATATTTATACTCAACAAAACTTGGGCACCTCATACACTATCGATTTCTGCCTAGGCACTTATACTGGAGGGCTGACAGCAGGTTCTAAGCAGGCTACTCCAGGTGGAATAGTTACTCCTTGGGATTGTGGTGAAACTCTTGTCGACTCTAGGGACAGTAATGAATATGCTACAGTAGAAATAGGGACTCAGTGCTGGATGGCCGAAAACCTAGCTTATCTTCCGAGTGTGACTGGTCCTAGTGCGCAATGGAACTCGACCGACCCTAGATATGCCGTGTATAATTATACTAGTGCATCAAACTCAGTAATAGATGCTAAGGCTACCACTAACTACTCTACTTACGGAGTATTATATAATTGGTTTGCCGTTGATCAAGCGAGTATTTGCCCCACCGGTTGGAGCGTCCCCACTGATACTCAATTAACAACTCTAACTACCTATTTAGGAGGGCTAAGTGTGGCTGGAGGGAAAATGAAGCAAACAGGAACAACTCATTGGGCCTCTCCTAATACTGGGGCTACTAATGAATCAGGCTTCACGGCCTTGCCGGCCGGTAACCGCTTAAGCGATGGTTCATTCGGTAACCTTGGTTATGTTGCCATCTTTTGGTCATCGTCAGAGAGTAGTCCCGACAATTCTTGGTATCGGTACTTGTATTATTATCTTGAAGGGGTGGACCACCTCAGCAATCTTCAGACTCTCGGTTTATCGGTGCGTTGTCTTAAAAATTAATTTTGTAACCCTTAAATTTTCACGGGGTTAATATTGATGAGTTAATATTAAACCGCTAAAAACATGAACGAAGAATTAAAAAAACTAAATAAAGAACAATTATCAGCCGTTAAACATGAGAAGGGCCCGCTCTTGGTGGTGGCTGGGGCCGGAACTGGAAAGACCACCGTTTTAATTAATCGCCTGGCTTATTTAATTATGGAAAAGGGCATTAAAACTGATGAAATAGTTTTGACAACTTTTACCGAAAAATCGGCTCACGAAATGATAGAGAGAGCTGACAAAATTTTACCTTATGGTTATGTGGATTTATGGATTCATACCTTTCACGGTTTGGCTGAGCGAATTTTACGACAAAATAGTTTAGAAATTGGAGTAAATTCGGAGTTTAAATTATTAGACAGCACTTCTCAATGGGTTTTCTTGAAGAAAAATATAGATGAATTAAATTTAAAATATTATCATTCTTCCGGTAATCCTAATAAATTTATTGCCGAACTTTTAAGTCATTTTTCTCGTCTTAAAGACGAAAACATTTCCAGTCAGGAGTATCAACAAGTGGTAACTAAAATTGAAAAAGACTTTAAGAAAAATTCAGCTGGTGAAATTAGTGATAGGGAAGAAGCCATGGAGATAGAGCGCTTAAAAGAGTTAGCCGGAGCTTATGCCACTTACAATAATTTATTAATACAAAATAATTTCCTAGATTTTGGTGATTTGATAAATTATACCATCAAATTATTTAGAGAGCGACCTAATATTTTAAAAATTTATAAGAATAAATTTAAATATTTAATGGTGGACGAATTTCAAGATACCAATTTAGCTCAATATGAGTTAATAAAAATTTTAGCTGGGACGGAAAATAATTTAATGGTGGTCGGTGATGACGATCAGTCAATTTATAAATTCCGCGGAGCTTCAATTTCCAATATCATGCAATTTAAGGACGATTATCCTCAGACTAAGGAAATTATTTTAAGTAATAATTATCGTTCTCGTCAGGAAATATTAGATACCGCCTATAATTTTATTAAAAATAATAACCCCAACCGCTTGGAAGCTAGGTTGGGGATTAATAAGAAGTTAAAATCAGGTCTGAAGTTTTCTGGTGATAAGCCAGCAGTCAGCGCTTTTAATTTTTTAGCTCAATCAGATGAGCTTAGTTTTGTCAGTTCTAAGATAATGGAAATTTATGAAAGCGAACCCGAGACCAATTGGCTAGACTTTGCTATTTTAGCTCGCACTAATAATACGGCCGAAAATTTTTCCAAAGAATTAAGTCGCTTAAATATTCCTAATTATTTCGTTTCGCTCAAAGGCCTATATTACAAGCCAATAATTTTGGATATTATTTCGTATTTTAAATTGCTTGATAATTATAAGGAGTCATCGGCCCTCTATCGAGTTTTAAATATGGATGAGTTTAAAATTTCTAATATTGATTTGGTAAATTTAAATGCTTTTGCTAAGCGTAATTATTGGTCCCTATACGAGGCCTTGAAAAACGTTGATAAAATAAAGGGGATTAGCGCCGAATCATTACCAAAAATAAATAAACTCTTAAGTTTAATAGAAAATCATTTGCCCTTAGTGGGCGATAAAAAGCCGAGCTATATTTTTATTAAATTTATTTATGATAGTGAAATTTTAAAAAATTTACATCACGAGAGAGATCGGGAAGTTTTTTCTTATGTTAATCAATTTTATCAAAAGATTAAAAAATTTGAGGAAGGAACTGAAGATTTACGTTTGAAAGATTTCATTGAAGCTTTAGAATTTGAGTTGGAGGCTGGTGATACGGGGGGATTAAAAAATGATTTTGCTGATGTTGATACTGTTAAGGTCATGACCGTTCATTCGGCTAAGGGCTTGGAGTTTAAATATGTTTTTTTAGTAGATTTGGTGGAGCGTCGTTTCCCAAGTGATGCTCGATCAGAAAAAATCGTTATACATCCGGCTTTGATTAAAGAAAAGATTGCTGAAAATGATAATTTTCATATTGAAGAAGAGCGGAGATTATTTTATGTGGCCTTAACTCGAGCTAAGGAGGGCTTGATTTTAACTAGCGCCAAAGATTTTGGTGGAGCTCGAGAAAAGCGACCTTCAGCTTTTATTTCTGAGGCGGGATTGGATTTAATTGAGTCTGATAAAATTGATTTCTCTAGTTTGGAGTTTTTGAAAGATTTAAAAACGGCCACTGAAGATAAACCAAAATTAATTAAAAAAGATGATTATCAATTACCAGCTCATTTTTCCTTTTCTCAATTCGCCGCTTTTGAAAAATGTCCCCTGCAGTATAAGTATGCCCATATTTTAAAAATTCCATCTTCTGAGGATAAGCCTAGCTTAACTTTTGGACGGGTTATTCATGATACTTTATATAATTTTTTATTACCATTAATTGCTAATAATAATTTACAAGCCGACTTATTTTCTTCAAGTAAAAAAAGTACAGATGTTAAGGGTAAATTAAGTGAGAAAAAGTTATTGGATTTTTATAAGAAATTTTGGAAGGGGGAAGGTTATGGTAGTGAGAAAAAAAGAGACGAATACTGGCACAAGGGCTTGGACTTATTAAAAAAGTTTTATGAAGATTTGATGTCCAACGAATTACCCAATGTCTATTTTTTAGAAAAAGATTTTCGCTTTAAGTTTCAAGATTTTTTGGTTAAGGGGAAAATTGATAGAGTTGATAAATTAGCTGATGGTAGTTTTGAAATTATTGATTATAAGACGGGTTCGGCTAAGGACAAATTAGAGACAGGGGAGAAACGACAATTGGTTTTGTATAAGATGGTGGCCGAGGCTTCTTTCGGAATTAAGGCTGATAAATTGAGTTATTATTATTTGGAAGATGGCAGTAAATTAAGCTTTTCGGCTAAGGATAAGGATATTGAAAAAATGGAGGAATGGTTAGTAGAGAGCGTGGAGGAAATTAGAAAAAAGCAGTTTTTACCGAAACCCTCGTCCTTCACCTGCCCCTTCTGCGACTTTAAAGGTATTTGTGAGTTTAGGCAGTAAACCCTTTTTACATTATTGACCTTTCGGGGGGGGGTAGTATAATGAGAGTATTAGGATCTTTGCGTGCCGCGTGCCACGTATAGCCTTGCGGCACGTGGTCCAGCTCGCTTTATGCGAAGCATAAAAGAATTTTACGTGGAAAGGGATCACTTGTCCACGTGCGAGCTCCGTTTGCGGAGCGAGTTATACGTGGCAGGTTTAGTTCAAATAATAAAATTATTATTATAAAACAATTAATACAACAAACTCTATGTTCAAAATTAAAACCAAAAAACCAGGATTTACTCTAATCGAGCTATTAGTAGTAATCGCCATAATAGGTATATTAGCTACTCTAGCCGTAGTATCCCTACAAAACGCTAGAAAGAATGCGCGTGACGCTAAAAGAATAGCCGATGTTAGACAAATGCAAACAGCATTAGAACTATACTATAATGACACCGGAGTATATCCGTTAACTGGAGAAATAGATAGTACTATAGCTACGGGAGGATCAACCTATATGGCTACTGTCCCAACAGCGCCCACTCCAGCAGATGGAGACTGTGAGGAAAGTGATAATACTTACACTTATACCTCTGCTAACGGATCGACCTATACCATAGGCTTTTGTATCGGAAGCAATATTTCTAGTTTGTTAGCCGGGACTAAACAAGCTACTCCAGCTGGGATTGGAGACCCTCCTCCCGCTCCCTGGGCCTGTGGTGATACTTTAATTGATTCTCGAGATAGCAATGAATACGCTACGGTGGAAATTGGAACTCAATGCTGGATGGCCGAAAATCTAGCCTATCTCCCAGTGGTTCATAGCAATTCTCAATTTAGCACTCAAGGAGGCAGTTCTCTTCCCGGCTATGGTGTCTATAATTATGATGGCAGTGATGCCCCCACGGCCAAAGCTCTACCTGATTATTCCACCTATGGAGTTCTATATAATTGGTTTGCCGTTGATCAAGTAAGTATTTGCCCCACCGGTTGGAGTGTTCCTACTGATGCTCAATTAACAGCTCTAACTACCTATTTAGGGGGAGAAAGTGTGGCTGGAGGAAAGATGAAGGAGGCTGGAACAGTTCATTGGGCTTCACCTAATACCGGAGCTGACAATACCTCTAATTTTACGGGCTTACCAGCTGGCAACCGCAGTACCGATGGTTCCTTCTCCACTCTTGGCTATCTCGCCAGCTTTTGGTCATCGTCCGAGGATACTCCTGGCAATTCTTGGTACCGGCGCTTCCGCTGGGATAGTGCCGGAGTTAACCGCTTCGGCAGTAGCCAGGCTAGCGGTTATTCGGTTCGTTGCCTTAAGAACTAAAAAAATGATTATCCACTACTCAAAATTAGCCTAGCTAATTTTGAGATCTCTTTTTTTCTTTTATCCTAATAATATATAATAAGTGTGTAAAAAGTAATGTCTTTTTTAACATTCCTCAATTAAAAAAGGAAGCTCGTTGGCTTCCTTATTTTTATTTTTTTCTTTCTATTTTCCGCAAACCATCCCTTTACAGGATGAGGTTGTCGGAGCTCCCAGACAAATTTGAACATTCTCCACGTTAGAGAATGGTCTTTCCGGGAAAATCAGAAGGTCAATTACCTCACCGATCAACACAGATTCAGAGATTTTCATCTCTACATATTCTGTAATCAATCTCTGGATTTCTGGTTGATTTTTCTGATTTATTTTTTCAAAGACCTCCCTTATATACCTCGGGAGAAATAGTGTCTCCGATTCCGGATCTTCTCCGGCGATCTTTTTAAAAACCTCTATGGGGTTGAAGAATTTCTTGGCATTGGTGTGTATGTGTATCCACACTGGGATCGTAATTACAGAGTTTCTGTATTTTCCGGAAACTTTAGTATTAACACGCAGAACACTCACCTCAATATTTTCTTCACTTCCTTCGGGATTTTCCTTATTATACCATGCTGACTGAGCATCCTCAGTTTTTAACTGGTAAATAATTCCTTTAGCCCATACAGGCTCATCAATAATTATTTTCTCTCCCTTTTGTTTAACTGCTACCTGGCCATGTTTAGTTTGGTGTATTATTTGGAGGAAGGCACTGTCGTAGCGACTTGTCTTTGGGGGGATTGTGATAAATCTTTCGCGGACACTGAGTACCAATATTAAATTCAATAATGGTATTCCACCACCAAAGAGCATCGAAAGCGTGAGCTTTTTTTCGATCCAATCTTTAGGCATATCACCAGGACCCGCCAATACTGAAAATAAAATTAATCCCACGAGAAGCAGGGCGCAGAGGATAAGAAAGGTTTTTTCCCCTGGTTTTTCAGCAAAAAAGAGAAAATGACTTCTAATCATTTTTTTAATTGTTTTCATGGTGTCTGTTTTTGGGGTTAATGTTGATTTTAAAGGACTTTTTTAATTTATAAAAGTAGCACATTTATTTTAAAAAGTCAATAGTTGTTTAAAATTGCTTATAATGTTATTATAATAGATATTTAATTCTTTCTATTAATAAATATGAATGACAAGGATCGGGTTATCAGCCCCACAGAAACAAATAACGACAAAGCCTTTGACTTGAGCCTACGCCCCAAGTCTTTTAGTGAATACATCGGTCAAGATAGCGTTAAGACCAATTTAAACATCACCATCAAGGCGGCTCTAAAGCGCAACGAACCCATTGAACATGTTTTGTTTTATGGAGCCCCTGGACTAGGTAAAACAACTCTGGCTCATGTTCTAGCAAATGAATTAAGCGCTAATATTAAAGTAACCTCTGGTCCGGCTATTGAAAGAAGTGGAGACTTGGCGGCTATTTTAACCAACCTCAGCGAAGGTGATATTTTATTCATTGACGAAATTCATCGTCTTAATAAAACTATTGAAGAAATTTTGTATCCAGCCATGGAGGATTATGCTTTAGACTTAATAATGGGTAAGGGTCCCGGAGCTCGAACTTTGCGTCTAGATCTCCCAAAATTTACTATCATTGGCGCTACTACTAAGGCCAGCATGTTATCAGCTCCACTACGCGACAGATTTGGTATTATTCATCACTTAGATTTTTATCATGCTGATGACATTGAACAAATTGTCCATCGCAGTGCTGGAATTTTAAATATTGAAATTGATGAAGAGGCCGGTAAATTAATCTCTCATCGTTCTCGTCGCACTCCGCGTATTGCTAATCGCCTTTTAAAACGTGTCCGTGACTTTTCCCAAGTCGAAGGTCGAGGAGTAATTGATAAAGACATTTGTCTAAAATCTTTCGAAGTTTTAAATATTGATGAATATGGCCTAGATTATGTCGATAGAAAAATATTAAACACTATTATTGAAAAATTTGGCGGTGGCCCAGTGGGTTTAAATACTTTAGCCGCTTCAACCGGTGAAGATATGGCTACCATTGAAGACGTTTATGAACCCTATTTAATGCAAATTGGCTTCCTAGATCGCTCTCCCCGAGGTCGTTTAGCGACTGATCAGGCCTTTAAACACTTGGGTTTTAAGACGGAATAGACATTAATTATGAAGCTTTCGGATTTTAACTACAATCTACCTCCCGAGCTAATCGCTCAGGAGCCAGCTAGTCCACGGGATCACTCCCGTCTTTTAGTTTATAATCGTCAAAGCAAAAAAACTGAGCATCAGAAATTTTATGATATTATAAATTATTTAAAACCCGGAGATATTTTATTTGTAAATAATTCCAAGGTTTTTTCAGCCCGTCTCAAGGCTCACAAAAAAACTGGAGGAGAGATAGAAATATTTTTATTAAAAAATATTAATCAGGAAAAAAATATTTGGCAGTGCTTGATTGGTGGGCGAGTCAAGGATGGAGCCGAATTAATTTTAGCAGATAATTTGATAGCTATAATTATAAAAAATGATGAGAATAACTTTAGTGATGATAACAATAACACTCGCCAAGTAGTTTTCAATAAAAAATATTCGGATTTTTTAAAAATAATAGAAAAAATTGGTTGGACGCCACTTCCGCCTTATATCAAAAGAGCCAATCAAAACAAAAACGATTTAAAAAATTATCAAACTATTTATGCTAAGGATGATAAAACAGGATCATCGGCGGCGCCCACGGCTGGTCTTCATTTTACTGATGATCTTTTGAAGAAAATAGAGAATAAGGGTGTAGAAATATTGGAGGGGACTTTACATGTGGGCTTGGGGACTTTTTCGCCTATTAAAACGGAAAATATTTTAGATCATCAAATGCACAGCGAAGAAGTAGAAATTTCTCAAGAAGTTTTACGGAAAATAATTGAAGCTAAAAAAGAGGGAAGACGTATTATTGCTGTGGGAACGACTTCGGTTAGAATACTGGAAAGTATTTTTGGCAATAATCCCCCGCGTATAGCCAACCTTGCAGGTTGGCACGCGGTTCCCAAAAACATTTCTTTTTCTACTAACATCTTCGTCTATCCCGGTTATAAATTTCAGGTTGTTGATGGCTTAATAAGTAATTTTCATCTTCCAAAATCAAGCCTAATCCTATTAATTAGTGCTTTAATTGGTCGAGAGGAAACCTTAGAAATTTATCAACAGGCTGTGGAAGAAAAGTATCGTTTTTTCAGTTATGGCGACGCCATGTTGATAATTTGATTTTTAGTCAAATTTTTGCTACCTTGTAAGTACTATTTTAAAAGTTATTTTATTTTTTTCGGATAAACTTATTCGTCTAAATATAGTCTTTATGTTAAAGAATTTTTTTGAGTTCTTGAAAGTTGTAGTTATCTCTTTGTTGATAATTCTTCCAATTAGGTATTTTATTATTCAGCCCTTCTATGTTAAAGGAGCTTCTATGGAGCCTACCTTCCACGATCATGAATACTTAATCATCGATGAAATATCTTACCGCTTTAACCGGCCTCAGAGGGGAGAGGTAATCGTTTTTCGTTATCCTTTTAATCCCCAGGAATATTTCATTAAAAGAATTATTGGTCTACCGGGAGAAAAAATAGATTTAGTTGATGGAGATATCTTTGTCTACAATAATGAAAACCCGGACGGTCTCAAGTTGGATGAAAGTCTGTATTTAGCAGAAAATGTTAGAACTTATAATATAGAAGATGATATTATTGAATTAAAGGAAAACGAATATTTCGTTTTAGGTGATAATCGCTATGCCTCCAAGGACTCTCGCACTTTTGGACCCCTAGATGAAACTTTTATTACTGGTAAAGTTTTGCTTCGAGGCTGGCCCTTTAGTCGTTTCACTGTCTTTAATTATTCTGATGCTTATCAATTTAATAATTAATTTTTTAAAAATTTAAAATTATAATTTAAAAATATGGGAAGAAAAAAAACAACTGATAAAAAGGAAAACAATAAGAAGCCTAAGGTCAAGTCTTCGCCCAAGGTTAAGACTGAAAACAAATCTAAGAAATCTTCTTCGGGTCATAAGACTGGCAAAAGTGATAAGGAGGGTAAGAAGTCGAACTTTGGTAAGAATTTTTATCGTCTTTTGGGAGTTAAAGATTTTTTTATAAATGATCACAAGTTTTTAGCGCCAATTATAAAAAAAGTAGAAGAAACTGCTAGTTGCTATAGTTTTTCTAGAGTAGACACTCCAATAATCGAGGATGCTAATTTTTATAAAAGAATTTTTGATAAAAATAAGAAGAAAATGTTGTTTGAAGTTGAATCCAGGGGAGTCGAAAAAATAATTTTACGTCCGGACCTTATCCACGGCATGGTCAGGTCTTTCATTGATCATGGTGGTTTAAATAACTTAGAAAAACCATTAAAAATATTTTCTGTTGGTCCAGTGTTCCGGCAGGAAAAAGTTCGGGGAGGAATTTATCGTCAATTTAATCAATTTAATTTTAGTATTTTAAATGACAATAAGCCGGTTTCCGATGCTTTTTTAATGTTTCTAATTTATAGTATTTTTAAGGAATTACAAATAGATGTCCAGATTCAAATTAATAGTTTAGGAGACTTTGATTGTCAAAAAGAATTTTTGGGGAAATTTTCCAAATTCTTAAAAGAGCGAGGTCGTCGCAGTAAGCTTTGTAATGAGTGCAAAAAAAATATTGTAAAGTATCCAGCGCTATTACTAGAGTGCCAAGAAGACGAGTGTATGCAGGTTAAAAGTGAGATGCCCCAAATTGTTGAATTTTTATCAGAGGAGAGCAATACTAGGTTTTATAAAACTATGGAGTTTTTAGATGAGATGGATATTAATTACAATTTTAATCCTTATCTAGTTAGAGATTTAAATTATTATAATGATTTAATTTTTGAAGTTTGGCCAGTTGATAAAAATGGTGAATTAAACTCTAAGTTATCGCTGGGTAGAGGGGGGCATTATGACAATCTTTTTACAAAGTTGGCTAACAAAAATATATCCTTTCTAAGCTTTAGCGGAGGAGTTGAGAGAACTCTTATAAAGTCTCGAGAAAATAGCCTATTTGTGTCCGACGATAAAGACGTTATTTTTCTAGCTCAAATTGATGCCTGTGCCAAGGCTAAGGCGATGTTCTTATTTAAGGAATTATTGAGCAAGGGGTTTAATGTTAAGCAAGCCTTTCATTTAGATGGTCTAAGAGACCAATTAGAAGAGGCTAGATTATTGAAAGCCAAAACAGTTTTGATTTTAGGGAAGAAGGAGCTTAATGAAGAAACTATTTTATTCAGAGACACAGATTCAGGGGTTCAGGAGATTATTGCCCTAAAAGACCTAATAAATCGCTTAGAAAAAGT
>Ga0334883_1005096_pt1 | contig 11897 bp, 10 predicted proteins | sample GraSluR1_MG_6_FD_207230 | JGI IMG/M metagenome (GOLD analysis project Ga0334883, IMG submission 207230) | Sludge microbial communities from methane-producing bioreactor in Wageningen University, Netherlands - Granular Sludge_09_05-R1 | ecosystem: Engineered > Bioreactor > Anaerobic >... | reverse complement strand
CCTGCATTTCTGGGACTACGGCAACGCGTTCCTGCTCGAGTGCTCCCGCGCCGGGCTCGACATCGCGCTGCCCGACGGCCGTTTCACCTACCCGAGCTACGTCGAGCACATCATGGGACCGTTGTGCTTCGACTACGGCTTCGGCCCGTTCCGCTGGGTGTGCACGAGCGGCAAGCCGGAAGACCTCGCCGCCACCGACCGCCTCGCCGCCGGCGTCATCGAGATGCTCGCCGCCGAGGCGCCGCCCCAGACCAGGCAGCAGTATCTCGACAACCTGCGCTGGATCAAGCAGGCCGGCCAGAACCGGCTCGTCGTCGGCAGCCAGGCGCGCATCCTCTACAGCGACGAGGAGGGACGCCGGCGCATCGCCGCCGCGTTCAACCAGGCCGTCGGCTGCGGCGAGATCTCCGCGCCGATCGTCCTGGGCCGCGACCATCACGACGTCTCCGGCACCGACAGCCCCTACCGCGAGACCGCCAACATCCACGATGGCAGCCGGTTCTGCGCGGACATGGCCGTGCAGAACTGCATCGGCGATGGCTTCCGGGGCGCCACCTGGGTGAGCCTGCACAACGGCGGCGGCGTGGGCTGGGGCGAGGTCATCAACGGCGGGTTCGGCCTGGTGCTCGACGGCAGCCGGGACGCCGAGCGGCGCTTGCATCTGATGCTGGGCTGGGACGTCAACAACGGCATCGCCCGGCGCGCCTGGGCGCGCAACCAGCCGGCCGAGTTCGCCATCGGGCGCGCCATGGCCCGCGACGCGCTCTTGCGGGTCACCCTGCCCAACCACGCCGACCCCGCGGTGCTCGACGCCGCGCTCGAAGGATAGCGCCCATGACCGAACAGCGAGCCGAGCGCCTGCGGCGCCCCTGTGTGGCGGCCCTCGACGCGATCCTGGGCGAGGTCCTGCCCGTCCTGGACGACGGTTTCGTGCGCGTCGTCGACTACCTCGGCGACGACGCCGCCGTCGTGCAGGCCGCGCGCGTCAGCTACGGCCAGGGCACCAAACACGTCAGCGACGACCGCGGCCTGATCCGCTACCTGCTGCGCCACCGTCACACCACGCCGTTCGAGATGTGCGAGTTGAAGCTGCACGTGCGGGTGCCGATGGACGCCTGGCGGCAATGGATCCGGCACCGCACCGCCTCGGTCAACGAGACCAGCACGCGCTACTCGATCGCGATCGACGCCGCCCAGCGCACCGCGCCGACGGCTTGGCGCGGCCAGGCGGCCAACAACCGCCAGGGCAGCGAGGGCCTGCTGCCGGCCGAGCTGGGCGCCGAGCTGTCGCGCCAGGAGACCGAGCTGCAGGAACGGGCGCGCGCCGTCTACAACGAACGGCTGGCGCGCGGCGTCGCGCGCGAACAAGCCCGCAAGGACCTGCCCCTGTGCACCTACACCGAGGCCTATTGGAAGCTCGATCTGCACAATCTGCTGCATTTCCTCGGCTTGCGCATGGACAGTCACGCGCAAGCCGAGATCCGCGCCTACGCCACGGTGATCGGCGAGCAGATCGTCGCCCGTTGGGTGCCGCTGGTGTGGGAAGCGTTCTGCGATTACCGCGGCGGCGCCTTGAGCCTCTCGCGCCTCGAACGCGGCATCCTGGGCGCGCTCGGGCGCGGCGACACCGAGGCTGCTCTGGCCATCGCCCGCGAAGCGGGCTGGCTGGCTGTCGCAGCCGAAACCGGCCGGCTCGCACGCAACCGCGAACGCGCCGAATGCGAGGCCAAAGCCCGCGAACTGGGCATCGCCCTGCCGTGGCTCGACTCCACGCGGCAGGCTGCCGATCAGGCTTGACTTGCCGCCCTCGGCTATCTAACTTCGCCTTTTCTATGGCGGTTACATTGACGGCGCCGCACGCGCCAAACGGCAAGCGCGGCGAGCAAGGAGAAACGCCATGCAGCAACTGATCATCCACGAGGTCGGTCCGCGCGACGGTTTGCAGGTCGAGAAACAAGCCGTCCCGTTCGAGCGCAAGGTGGCCTGGATCGAGGGGCTGGCCGCAGCGGGCGTCGACATCATCCAGCTCGGGTCGTTCGTCCACCCGGAAAAAGTGCCGCAGATGGCCGACACGGATCGTCTGTTCACGCACTTCTCGGCGGCGGCGAACCGGCCGGCGGGGGTCGTGTTCTCCGGGCTGGTGCTGAACGAGCGTGGGCTCGAGCGCGGCCTGGCCTGCGGGGTCGACATGTTCTGCATGGGCGTGTCGGCCTCCGAGACGCATTCCCGCAAGAACACCGGCATGAGCCCCGGCGAAGCCCTGGCGCGCATCGTCCCGATGGCCAAGCAAGCGCAGGCCGCGGGCAAGCTCGTGCAGGTGTCCGTGCAGTCGGCCTTCGGCTGCGGCTTCGAGGGGCCGATCCCGCGCGAGCGCGTGCTCGCCCTCGTGCAGGATTACCTCGCCGCCGACATCGGGGCGATCAGCCTGGCCGACACCGCCGGCCACGCCAACCCCGCGCAGGTCGAGGAGCTGCTGGGCGCCATCAAAGCGCTCGACCCCGCGGTCCAGCTCACCGCCCACTTCCACAACACTTATGGACTCGGACTGGCGAACTGCTGGGCCGCGATCAAGGCCGGCACGCGTTCGCTGGAAGCCGCCTGCGGCGGCCTGGGCGGCTGCCCGTTCACCAAGGTCCCGGCCGGCAACGTCTCGACCGAAGATCTCGTGCACACGCTCCAGCGCATGGGGCTGCGGCGGGACGTCGATCTAGAGGCGCTGGTCGAGGTCGCGCGGAACATCGGCCGCTTCTTCGACCGCGAGCTGCCAGGGTTCATCCTCAAGTCGGGTTCGATCGTCGATTTCGCGCCGGCATCACCGGCGTCGCCGGCGTAGGCAAGCAAGGAGACGGACATGAAGCTTCTCGAGGGCATCCGCGTCCTGGATCTGACCAACGTCCTATCGGGCCCCTTCGCCACATTGCACCTGGCCTTGCTCGGCGCCACGGTGATCAAGATCGAAAATCCCCAGGACGGCGACCTCGCGCGCAAGCTCGGCAACCGGCCCGATCTGAACAAACAGCTCATGGGCACGAGCTTTTTGGCGCAAAACGCCAACAAGAAGTCCGTGACGCTCGACCTCAAGGCCCCCGAGGGCAAGGAGATCTTCCGCAAGCTGGTCGCGACGGCCGACGTCGTGGTGGAGAACTTCCGCCCCGGCGTGATGGACCGCCTCGGTTTCGGGTGGAACAGCTTGCGCGCCCTTAACCCGCAAATCATCTACTGCGCGATCTCCGGCTTCGGCCAAACCGGCCCCGACGCCTTCAAGCCCGCCTACGACCAGATCATCCAGGGCCTGTCGGGCGTCATGGCCGTCAACGGCGACGAGCGGCTGAACCCCCTGCGCTGCGGATTCCCGGTCTGCGACACCGTCGGCGGCCTGAACGCGGCGTTCGCCATCATGGCGGCGCTCTACGGTCGCGAGCGCACCGGCCAGGGCCAGATGATCGACGTCGCGCTGCTCGATTCGATCATGCCGTTGATGGGCTGGGTCGCGGCCAACCTGCTGATCGGCGGCCAGCACCCGGTGCCGATGGGCAACGACAACTTCACGGCCGCGCCGTCGGGCACGTTCGCCACCCAGGACGGCGGCATCAACATCGCCGCCAACCAACAGAAACAGTGGGAAGACCTCGCCCGCGTCCTGGACCTGCCCGAACTCGTCGAGGATCCCCGCTTCAAAGAGCGCGACACGCGCAAGGCCAATCGCAAGCTGCTGACTCCGCTGCTCGAAGCCAAGCTCACGCAGCAGCCCACGCGCTACTGGGTCGACAAGCTGAACGCGCTAGGCATTCCGTCGGGCGCGGTGATCGGGCTCGAGGAAGCGCTCCTGCAGCCGCAGTGCGAGCACCGCGAAACGCTGCGCAAGCTCGCCGTGGCAGGCATCGGCGAGATCCCGTTCTTCAGCCTGAGCGCCAAATTCTCCGGCACGCCGGGCCAGCTCGAGGCGCCGCCGCCGCGCCTCTCCGAACACACGGCGGCGGTGCTGGCGGAAATCGGCTACACCGCCGAGGACGTCGAGGCGCTGAAGCAGAAGGGCGTGATCTGACCGCCAACACATTGTTGACAAGTCGGCTCCAAAAAGAGTACAATCGGCTTAATTCGCCCCGCGGGGATGATCTGTTCCGACTGACCACTGAACCCTGGCCTCGTCCGAGGTCGGGAACGATCCGCGCGGGGATGCGTGTCGTGCGGTGTTCGCTGTGAAAGGAGAATTCCATGCGTGTCCTCGTTACCGCTCTCTTGGCCATCTCGCTCGCCGGTGCAGCGCTGGCGGTCGACCGCGACGCCATGCTCGACAATCCCAACGCCTACGTGCAGCCGGAGAACTGGAGCGCTGATCTCGAAGGCGATGGACCGGTGGTCGTGGTGGAGCGCTCGACCATCGTGTTCAGCAATCTCACCGACTTCCTCGCCATCATCAGCCCGGGCTATTACTTCGACAACTTCAGTTGGGCCACCTGGGGTGTGCCGAACGATCCCAGCTACTTCTTCGGCCCCGTCAATGGCTACAGCTACACCGCCTCGGCGTCGAACGGACTCTTCGGCATCCCCGGTGCCATTTCCACGAACTCGGCCCTCGATCCGATCACCATCGTGTTCGACGGCGCTCCGGTCACCGCGGTGGCCGGCGATTTCTTCTGCACCGACTTCGACGGCTATCCGGTCTCGGTCAATACGATCGTCACGCTGGCCGACGGCACGGTCGTCACACTGGCGTATCCCACCGTGTTCGTGGGATTCGTCAGCACGGTGCCGATCACGTCGCTGATCCTCGATACGGACTCGCTGACCAACGCGTGGCTGACGTTCGACAACTTCTACGTCGGCGAGGCCGGCACCATCGCCACCGAAGGCGCCACGCTCAGCAGTGTGAAGGCGCTCTTCCGGTAGCCTGCCCGCCAAACCAACAGACGCCTGACCGGCGACTGTGATCTGGAGAGCCGAGGACGATCCTCGGCTCTCCCGTTTTCGCGGCGTTTCGGTGCGGCGCGGCGCCGGCGGCCGGGCCGGGCGCGGGCAAGCGTTAGCGGGCCCGTTCCTGCAGAAGCAGCTTGCGCGCGTAGGGGATCAGGCCGCCCGCGTCGACGATCGCCTGGCGCGCTTTTGGCAAGGGAACGATCGGATGCGCGGCGCCCTTGGTCTTGTTGCGCACTTCCGTGGCGGTCAGTTCCAGCTCGTCGCCCTCAGCCGCGTCGATGGTGGGACAGATCACCGTCCGCAAGCCGACGTTGATGGCGTTCTGCAGGAAGATGCGCGCAAAATCTCGCGCGACCACGGTCAAGCTGGCCAGGCAACTCGCCGCTTGCTCGCGGCTCGAACCGCAGCCGAAGTTCTTGCCGCCGACGATCACGGCGCCGGCGGGCAAGTCGCCGGCCTTGACGCGCGCGTTGAACTCCTTGTAGTCGGCGAACGCGAACTGAGGCGTTTCGCTCGGCAAGACCGTGGCCATGAAGCGGCCCGGATAGATGGTGTCGGTCGAGACGTCGTCGCCGACCTTGAACACGACCTTGGCCATGTCAGACCGCCTTTCTCGGATCGGAGATCACACCGGTAAGAGCCGACGCGGCCGCCACCGCGGGCGAACACAGATAGACCTCGGCGTTGGGATTGCCCATGCGGCCCTTGAAGTTGCGGTTGGTGGTCGACAGCGCCACCTCTTGATCGCCGAGGGCGCCCTGGTGCACGCCGAGGCAGCAGCCGCAACCGGGGTTGACGATGACGGCGCCCGCGTCCACGAGGGTTGCCAGCGCGCCGCTCTTGAGCGCGTCCTTGTAGATGCGCCAAGAAGCGGGGAAGATCAGCATGCGGGTGCCGCTCGCGACCTTGCGGCCCTTGAGGATCGCCGCCGCCGTTTCGAGGTCGTCGAGGCGGCCGTTCGTGCACGAGCCGATCACGATCTGGTCGATCTTCGTGCCGGCGACGGCGTCGACGGGCTTGACGTTGTCGACGGTGTGCGGGCAGGCGATCTGCGGCGCAAGCTTGCCGACGTCGATCTTGAGCGTCCGTTCGTAGACGGCATCAACATCGGGCACGACCGGCTCGAGCGGATCGATCACCCTCGCTTCCTCGCGCAGGTAGCGCTCGGTCTCCGCGTCGGCGGGGACGATGCCGCTGGTCGCGCCGGCTTCCACCGTCATGTTGCAGATCACCAGGCGGCCCGAGGTGGACATGCGGCGGATGGTTTCGCCGTGGAACTCGATGACCTTGAAGTTGGCGCCCTCGGCCGTCAAGGTGCCGATCAGGTGCAGGATCAGGTCCTTGGGGCCGACGCCGCGCGGAAACTCCCCGCTGACCTCGACCTTGATCGTGCCGGGGACCTCGACGTTCAACACGCGTCCCAAGGTCCACACGGCGGCCATTTCGGTCGCCCCGATGCCGAAAGCCAGGGCGCCGAGCGCGCCGTGGCTCGTGGTATGCGAATCGGTTCCCACGACGACGTCGCCCGGCCGCACATAGCCGTTCTCCGGCAGGATCTGGTGGCAGATGCCCCCCTGGTCGCCGCGCACGTCGTGGAATTTGGCGATCTTCTGCGCCGCCACGAATTCGCGGATCTTCTTCTGGTTGGTCGCCGTCTTGGACGATTCGGCGGGCACGCGATGGTCGAAGATGACGACGATGTTTTCGGGATTCCAGACGCGCGCGTCCAGACCGGTTCCCTTGAAGACCTCGTTGAACTGATTGATCACCAAGGCGGCGTTCTCGTGGGACATCGCCACGCTGACCCGCGGTTCGAGGACGTCGCCCGCCTTGACCGCCGCCTGGCCGGTGGCTTTGGCGAGGATCTTTTCCGCAACCGTCATGCCCATGCTCAGGCTCCTTGAGGCGCCCCGCCGGCGACCGGCTTGGCTGTTTGCTGGCTGAGTGCCGCCCCCGGCGGGCGGATCGAACAGAATGTGTCAACCAGCCCGGGGGGTGTCAAGATCGTCCGCACCCGGCGCGCTACCGCGCGAACAGCGCGGCAGCGCAGCCCGCGGGCGGGCCGGCAACGGCGCGTAACAGGTTTCGCGACAAGATTCGGGATCAATCCCCGCTGCCCCAGACCATCGCGCTTTGCGGTACGACCAACGCGACTGGCACGTGGTCGCTCATCTGCTGGCGGAACACGCCGGCGTCCAGCGCCAGGTCCAAGCGGAGCGTCAGGCAGCGGGCACCGTCAGCGTCCAGCGCCGTAAAGAGCTGGCTGGTCACCAGGATATGGTCGAGGTGGCTGGAGGGCGACGAGCCGCCCGACCGCCACGACCAGCCGCTGGCCGGGCCCTCGGCCACGGCCTGGTCGGCGAAGCGAAAACGGTCGGGCTGCTGATAGAACGCCTCGAAGACGTTTTGCGCCGGCGGATCGGTCAGCACGTCGTTGAGATCGCCCAGCACGATCACCGCGCGGTCGGGGTGCTCGCTCTCGATCCAGGTTGCAAGCGCCTGGCAGGCGGCCCAGCGGCGGTTTTCCTCGTCGCCGGGGTCGTCGCGGTCGAGAACGCCGTCGCCGCAGCACTTCAGATGATTGTTGACCAGTACCAGATCGTGTCCGCGCCAGTTGATGTCCGCGACCAGGGGGCTGCGGGGAAACAGGAGCCTGTCGTCGATAAATATCTCGTTGATCGTGGTCACCGTGACCTCGTCGTCGCGCCAGAGGAAGCCGAGGTTCTGATACTGGTTGGACGTCGCCTGATGGCCCGAGTAGGCGGGCATCGCAGCCACCAGTTCGGTGAACCGAAACGACTGGGCGATTTCCTGGGCGGCGACGATGTCCGCTGCCAGGGCCGTAAGGCTCTGGACCGCCAGCGCCACCTCGGTGGCGCCGGCATCCGTCGCGAAGTTCCGCATATTCCAGGTCACGATCTCGAAGGTCGTGTCGGTGCCGACAGCGTACGCAGCGAACGGATTCTCCGGCGCCGGCGGCAACGGCGACACGACCGGATCGCTGCAGCCGAACAGGCACAACAAAGGCAGCGCCGCAAGGAGCAGCACCCAGCGGTGAACCGGTCGGCGGGAGCACATCGCGCGAAGCATGCTGCGCCATCTTTCGGGCTTGGGGCACCCCGCGGCGGTAGCGCGGGCGAACGGGGCGCCCCTGGTCGACGACTATCAATAATCGTACCCGCAGGGACCCGTGGCCAGGGGAAACGGCTCCGACCCGTCGGGGGGCAATGACGCGCGAGCCAACTCCGCCTCCTGACAACGACGCCCGCCGGTGGTATGTTGTCCCCATACGATCCCAACCAGCGTCGAGGCCGCGTGATGCAGACCGACCATATGCCGGATGATATGAAACCCGAATCGCACGCTCAGGTGCCCGTCGATGATCTGCTCGACTGTGTCTGGCGTCTCGACATGGCGCTGCAGATCACCTACGCCAGCCAGGCGACCCAGGCCATCCTCGGCATCCCCGCCGCGGCGATCGTCGGCAGCCCGCTCGCCGATCACACGACGCCCGCCGACCTCGTCGCGCTGCGCGAGATCGTCGCCGGCGTGCTGGCGGGAACCGACCGCACCGCAGGCCGGCTGTTCACCACGAACCTGCGGCACGCCGCCGGCCACTTGGTGCCCTGCGAGGTGCATAGCCGCTTGCTGCTCGATCGCTACGGCGAGCCCGAAGGCATGGTCGGCGTGATCCGGGACATCAGCGGCCGCGTCCGCCTCGAGCAGGCCTCCCGCCGTACGGAACACCGGCGGTTCGAACTGCAGAAGATGGAGGCTATCGCCCGACTGGCAGGCGGCGTCGTCGGCGATCTGGAAGCGCTATTGGCGGCGCTCGCGCACTGCCCGGAGACCGATCAGCACCCCGAACTGGCGCCCCTGCGCGCGCAAGCCGCGCAGCGCATCGACCAACTGCGAACCTTGGCCGGCAAGCTCGACTTGCAGCGCCGCGAGTTGGATGTCGACGAACTCGTGAGGTCGCTCGTCGCCGAGCTGCACGCGGACCTGCCCGGCAACATCACCCTGATCCATCAACGCCGCGCCGGCGGTTCGACGATCTGGGCGGATCCGACTCTCCTGCGCGACGTGCTGCGCAGTCTGTGCTTGAACGCCCGCGACGCGATGCCCTTGGGCGGCGTGATCACGATCACGACCGGCCTGCGCGAGGCCGAGTCGGCGCCCGCCGGCCCGCCGAGCGCCGCGCCGCGGCCCTGGGTCACCGTCGCCGTCAGCGATACCGGTCCGGGCCTCGACCAGGCCACGCGCGAGCGCATCCTCGAACCTTTCTTTACGACCAAGACGGGCGGCGGCGGCCTGAGTCTGCCGCTGGCGCACGGCATCGTCGATCAGCACGGCGGACGCCTCGAGGTCGCCAGCGAGCCGGGCAAGGGCAGTTCCTTCTGCGTCCTCTTGCCGGCGCGCTTCGCGGGCGTCGTGCTGCCGGTTGCCGACCAGCCGGATGCGTCGCGCCTGACGGTGCTGCTGGTGGACGACGACCCGGAGATCCTGCGCTACTGCACCAGGATTCTGCGCTCGGGCGGCTTCGAAGTCGTCACCTGCACCGACGGCGCCGAAGCGCTCGCCTACATCGCGGGCGATGAACCGGTCGATCTGGTGGTGTTGGATTGGGCATTGCCGGGACTCGAGGGCCGGCGCGTGCGCGAACAGATGGCCAGACGCCAGCCGCACTTGCCGCTGTTGATCATCAGCGGGCACCTGCGCCAGGAGTACGAGGCGCTCGGCGGCGTCGATCGCGAAACGCCGTGGCTGGTCAAGCCGTTCACACCGACGGCGCTGTTGGCTGCGGTCAAAGCTCTGCTACCGGTACGGGCGCGGGCACCCGGATCCTGAGGCAGACCACGAGCCCGACGAGCGCAATCGCGGCCGCGAGCACGAAGACCCACTGGAAGCCGACGTGCGCCCACAACCAGCCCGAGAACACGGGCAGGGTCATGGCCACGGCGTGATCGATCGTGATGCCCAGACTCATCGTCGGGGTGATGTCCGCGGGGTCGACGGCGATCTTCTTGAGATACGTCGTGCGCGCGACGCGCAGCGCGAAGAGCGTCTGGTCGAGCACATAGGCCACGTAGAGCGCCCACAGCACCGCGCCGGGCGCGAACAGCCGGTCGGCGAAGGCGTAGACCAGGCAGATCAGCAGCAGGAGGACCTCGTCCGCGACCAGCACCACGCGCTCCCCGAGCCAGTCGATGACGTCGCCCAGCAGCGGCCGCAGAATCACGCCGAGCCCCGCCCCCAGGAACATCAACGTGGCGATCGTGGCGACCGGTACCCGGTGGATATCGACCAGCACCCAGGTCCCGAAGACGTAGAAGATCTGCTTGCGGATGCCGAACAACGCGCTGATCGCGTAGAAGAGATGGTACTCGCGCCGCCAGACGAAGCGTCGCGGCGGGCCGCCGCCGCGGCCGGTCTCGATGCGAAAGAAATGATAGGCTGCGACCAGCGCCAACGCCGCCGCGGCGAAGTAGAACAACCGGTAATCGTCGCCCACAAGGCGGGCGATGCCGAAGACCGCGCCTGCGCCCAACACACCCCCGAGGTTCTTGGCGCCGCCGAACTGCCCCAGGCGGCGTCCCTCGCCCCCATGCTTGGCCAGCTTGAGTCCGAGCGGCCCCTCCAAGGCGAAGTTCATGTGGTCGCCGGACGACCACACGAAGATCCACAACACCGCCAAGGGCACCGTCGGCGCGAACAGGGCGAGGCCGACCGCGCCCGTTGCGGTCACGAGCATGGCCGTCGACATCGCGCGCGCCTCGCGGTAGCGCGCGGCCAGAAGCCCCGCGGTCAGAAGCACCAGGAAGCCCGGCAACTCGCGGGGTAGTTCGAGCCAGCCGCGGGCCTCGGCATCGAACGCATGCACTTCGTGCAGGTAGTTGCCGAGCGTGGCGTTGAAAATCCCGGCGGTGGCCCCGAAGGCCACGCTCGCCAGGAGCATGCGGTGAAAATCGAGGCGGGTCTGGTCTGGCACGTTGCAGCCTCCGGACAGGTGGCCGCAATGTCGTCAATGCGCCGTGGATCGGCAATCAGAACAGCGTGTAGATGAACGGGGCGGCCACCTGGCCCGTCGCGATCAGCAGCCCCAAGAGCAGCATCACCGCCACCAGCGGCACCAGCCACCAGGCGCGATGGCGGTAGGCGTAGCGACCGACCTCGGCAAGCAGCAGTCCCAAGTGGCGCAGTCGGTGCATGCGGGCTCCTTGCGGCCGCTAGCGGCGAATAGCCTAGTCCAGCGGCATCTGCCGGCGCCAGTCGTCGGCGTCGGCCCATGCGGGCTGTTCGACCTTGCTCAACACATGGTTGCCCAGCACGAGCGTGTCCATCTCCGTGCGCATGAAACAGCGGTAGGCGTCGGCGGGGGTGCAAACGATCGGCTCGCCGCGCACGTTGAAGCTGGTGTTGATGATCACGGGGCAGCCGGTCAACGCCGCGAACTCGGCGATGATGCGGTGGTAGCGCGGGTTGGTGTCCCGGTGCACCGTCTGCAGGCGCGCCGAGTGATCGACGTGCGTGACGGCCGGCACGGTCGAGCGCACCTGGTTGACGATCGCGATGATGTCGTCGCTTTCGCCGCCGCCGCGTTCGCTGCCGTGCGAGCCTTGCGGCCGGGCCGCCGCCCCGTCCGCGCGCGCGCCCGCCGGCGCCGACTCGCGCCAGTGCTCGCGCCGGACGGGTGCGGTCAGCAGCATGTACGGCGACGCCACGTCGAGGTCGAACCATTCGTCGCAGCGCTCGGCCAGCACCGAGGGCGCGAACGGCCGGAAACTCTCGCGGTGTTTGATCTTCAGGTTCAGCACCGATTGCATCTTCGGCGATCGCGCGTCCCCCACGATCGAGCGGTTGCCGAGCGCGCGCGGCCCGAACTCCATGCGCCCCTGCAACAGGCCGATCACTTCCTGGCCCGCCAGGCGACGCGCCACGTCGCGCTCCAGCTCGCCGTCGGCGAGCGTGCGGTACGGGTA
>Ga0334883_1005091_pt1 | contig 11907 bp, 10 predicted proteins | sample GraSluR1_MG_6_FD_207230 | JGI IMG/M metagenome (GOLD analysis project Ga0334883, IMG submission 207230) | Sludge microbial communities from methane-producing bioreactor in Wageningen University, Netherlands - Granular Sludge_09_05-R1 | ecosystem: Engineered > Bioreactor > Anaerobic >... | reverse complement strand
CCCTTCATGGGGACATCGGTGAACATAGCCCTACCAACCATTGGGGCTTTTTTCGGCTCAGACGCCATACTCTTAAACTGGATTACCAATGGATATCTACTGGCGGCTGCCATATTTTCCGTGCCCTTCGGCAGGGTTTCTGATATTTACGGCCGTAAAAAGGTATTCATACTTGGAGTAAGCCTATTTGCAGTTTCATCACTGCTCTGTGCCCTGGCACCCTCCGATATATTCCTCATTATATTTAGGATTCTCCAGGGTATAGGCACGGCCATGATCTTCGTCACTAGCCTGGCCATCGTCACCGAAGTATTCCCACCCCGGGAAAGGGGTAAGGCCATTGGTATCAATGTGATGTCGGTGTACGTGGGGTTATCCCTGGGACCGTTCCTGGGCGGTTTGATGACCCAGTACCTGGGATGGCAGAGCCTCTTCCTGTTGATGATACCATTTGGTATTCTGGTAATCTTACTCGTCTCCTGGAAGCTCCGCACAGAATGGATCGAGTCTGCAGGGGATAAATTTGACTATACTGGTTCGGTACTCTACAGTGTAGGGCTTTTCCTATTGATGTACGGATTCACAGAACTGAACACCATCCTGGGAGTTATCCTCCTTATTGTAGGTATAGCTCTATTTGTCGTGTTTTTCCGCTGGGAGCTTAAAGTGGAAAGTCCCGTGTTTAATGTGAAATTATTCACAGAGAACACGACCTTTGCCTTTTCAAGCCTGGCAGCACTTATAAATTACAGTGCAACCTTCGCAGTCACCCTGCTTCTAAGTTACTATCTCCAGTTCATCAAGGATCTGGAACCACAGTCAGCAGGCCTAATACTAATAGCACAGCCCATTATGATGGCCATAGTCGCACCCCTGGCGGGTCGTATGTCTGACAAGTACGAAGCACGTAAACTGGCCACGGCGGGTATGATACTGGTTACACTGGGGCTCTTTGGATTCGTATTCCTCACACCAGAGACCAGTCTAATCCTGATCATAATCAGCCAGGTCATACTGGGTATAGGCTTTGGACTCTTTTCATCACCCAACACCAACGTTATCATGGGCTCCGTGAAGAAGAGGTTCTATGGAATTGCCTCGGCCACGGTGAGCACCATGAGGCTCATAGGCCAGACCATGAGCATAGGCATCGCCACCCTGGTATTCGCCTTCCTACTCGGCCGTGTTCAGATAACACCAGATCAGTACGGCTCACTCCTATCAAGCATCCAGATATCCTTCGTAATCTTCACCATAATATGCCTGGTTGGGATCTACGCCTCCTGGAAGAGGGGAGATGGGATGGGTTACCAGGAAGAGAAGGGTTAAAATTTTAGTTTTATTTTTCTTTTTATTTTTGGTATCAGTTTAAGTTGGTTCTCCAAATTCTGTTTTATTGATAAAACAAATATCTTATATAAACTAATAACAACAATTATAAACTTTCATTTCTGAATACTTAATTATTAAAGCCCATTATAAGGGGAGGGTAAATCATTAAAAGTATCAAAGAAATAGCCCAGATTTTAAGTTCAGATATCTCCAAGCGTGAATTGGGAAATCCCTATTTTAATGATGAGAATTACCAGACATTTCCCTATCACAAGGAAAATTTCCACCAAATAAGGAAGACAGGTTCAGACAGGAAAATCTGCAGTATAGATGGAGGAAATCAGGAGATATATCCCGCCCCGGAGTATTCCATTCAGCTCAACAGGATTTATTTTAACATATATAAGGATAAAAGACCATTTCCTCTAAAATCCAGTATACCACAGAGGATAGAATTTTTATCACTCACCACCCTTAATCGTGAAAACAGGAACACCTGCTTTGAAACCAAATATGCCCTGGAGGATCACAATTTTATAGAATATCTCCCCTCTGAGAGTGATTTGCAGGTAAAGGCATTTGAACCTGATTTCAGATTGGGAAACAAAACTTTAATGGAAAGGATGGCCTCCATGGCCCGAAGATTTGCCGAATGGACCATCGCCGAACACGTCATCGAACGAGAACTGGAAGATGGGGATATCATCATAAAGGATGGGTCACTTCAAACTTCACATAGAAATGAGAATAAGTACGTGGAAAAAGTATTTGAGAAGGCCAAAAAGAAGGGTGTCATCTTCACCGGACTTTCTAAATCATGCCGGTTAACCACCAATACTGGATATTCACTTATCGCATCTATTGAAAAATTTGCCAGGGAAAATGACATTCCATTTGAAGAATGGTGCTACTTTCCCATAGCCCGGAGTAAGCAGGGACAGGAACATAAGGCAGTTATAATGGTGGTTAAGTTAAACAGAAATGCCAGTACGTCATTCCGGTTTGAAATACTGAAAGATCAAGCCGATAACATGAGTAAAAAAGAGATAGTGGATTTAATTTCATCCATCGCAGATTATTCAAAGGATATAACCATACCAGGATATCCATACGGTCTTTTCGATGCACATGTATGGGCCAGGGTAAGAAAGGAAGATTTAAACAACTACAAACTCATACTGGACTCTGAACTGGCCAAAACAGAGTTTTTTGAAGATTTCAACGCCCGTATAAAAGCGGTTAGTATGCATGATAAATTAGATGAATTATGATACAGTTAGGTAAATTAGAAAGCGACGCAGGTGAAATTTAAATGAAAGGCGGTCAAATAGTTGGGGGCGGATTAAAAGACATCTACATCAGGGAGAAAAGCGACTCCCACATGGAATTAGGGGATTTACTGGTGGCAGAAGGACTAAACCAAGATTATACAATCATCCAGGTAAAGGATATAGAATACCGGAGCCAGATTCCACAGCAAACCTTAGAGTTATCGGCAGGGATGAAACTGGAAGGATACGGGGATAATCTGGAAGTGATGGAACCTAACCTGCGTAATTACCTCGTAGCCCGGGCTAAGAGCCTGCTCTACGTGCAGAAAAATGATAAGGGAGAATACCTGACCAAGAGCCCCAAAAGACCCCCCTCCTTCTTCAACGATGTCCAATCCATAACTGACGAACACCTGGGTTTCCTGAAGCCAGAGGACACCAAAAATAGTATCTATTTAGGGGATATAAGAAGCGGATCCACCGTGAAAAAGGACGTCAACGTACACATAGATATGATCAAATCATTAACTCACCACATCTTCATACCGGCCACCACAGGCCGAGGAAAGAGTAACCTGGTAAGGGTGATGCTCTGGAGTATTCTTGACTCTGAAGGTGCCGGTATTCTGGTTTTAGATCCTCATAATGAATATTTTGGGGACAGTGTGAGGAAAGGGCTGCGGGACCATCCCCGAATGGGTGAGAAGCTGGAATACTACTCCCCAGACAGTGGTAATCAGGATGCCTTAACCCTGTCTATCAACGTGAAAAAGATACGACCACACCACTTCAATGGAATAGGTGGATTCTCACAGGCCCAGAATGAAGCAATGAGGATGTTCTACAACAAATATGGCCCGGACTGGATAATGGAAATAGCCAAAGAAAAGGACAATCAGGTACTTCGGCCCATGGGGATAGATGAAAAAACAGCCAAGGTGCTCAAGAGGAAGATAGAGACCAAGTTAGGTGTATCCGCCATAGTGGATGTTGCTTCTTCTGATGAGAAGAAGTGTGTATTTAAGAGCAATCTCTTCGTCGGTGGGGAGTCTGGATTATCTACCATAAGTGATATCGTGGAATCACTGGAAGAAGGTAAAATAGTGATAATCGACAGTTCCAAACTCAGCGACTTCGAGGAACTATTTGTAGGAAGTATCATAGCCAGCAACATCTTCAATAAATATAAAACCTATAATTCCGAGGTTCTTAAGAACAAACCCGTAATCAGCATCGTGATAGAAGAGGCACCACGTGTTCTGGGTAGAGATGCACTGGAAAGTGGAATGGGAAACAACATATACGGAACCATAGCCCGGGAGGGCAGGAAATTTAAGCTGGGACTGATTGCCATCACTCAGCTGGCCAGTGTGATACCACGGGCAATTTTGGCCAACATGAACACCAAGATCATCCTGGGTAATGAGATGTCCATGGAGAGATCGGCCATAATAGACAGCGCCAGCCAGGACCTATCAGATGATAACCGAATCATAGCCAGCTTGGATAAAGGTGAAGCAATAGTAAGTAGTGTATTTACCAAATTCGCCATTCCCATCTACACGCCGGAGTTTGAGAAGTTCGTGGATGAGTACCTGGAAAATTATGATGGTGGGATGGAAGTTGAAGGTGAAACAGAACTAATTGGATAGGAAAGAATAAATTTTGTTGTTTGATTGATAAAACAGATCAGTTGGTGAAAGATGTACAAATTTGCCCACATAGCAGACTGCCATTTAGGGGCCCAGAAATACCCTGAACTTAAAGAATTAGAACTCAGGGCCTTCAAGGAAGCCTTAGACATATGCATGGCAGAAGAAGTTGATTTCATAATCATAGCAGGGGATCTATTCCATTCCAACCTACCAGATATGGGTGTTGTTAAAGAGGCAGTGGGGAAACTAAGCCAGGTAAAAGAAAAGGGAATCCCTGTGTATATAAACTATGGGAGCCATGATTTCAGCCCCAACCAGACCTCAATCATCGATGTTATCACCGAAAGCGGCCTTATGAAGAAGCTTTTCAATGCCCGAGTGGTAAAGGACGAGCAGGAAAGGGAACAAATCCAGTTAATATTCACCATCGACCCTAAAACCGGGGCCAAACTAACAGGAATCTCCGGGAGGAAGATGGGCATAGACGACTCCTACTATGAAATCCTGGATAGGAAGAGTTTAGAGGCCGAAGATGGATTTAAAATATTCGTCTATCACACGTCAGTGAAGAATATCCTGCCAGAATATCTGATACAGATGGGAGGGATGGATATTAAACGCTTCCCCAGAAACTTCGACTACTACGCCGGGGGCCACATACATAAAAGGGTGTGCGAGGATAAACTGGAAGGATACGGTGTCGTCACCTACTCCGGACCATTATTCGGAGGTTATCCCCGGGACCTGGAGATAAGTGCCAAGGGAGAGAAAAGAGGATTCTACATAATAGAATACGAAGACCACATTAACTCATGTGCAGATATAAAATTCCACCCCCTGGAGCTTGCCAAGTATCTGTACCTGGAGTTCAACGCGGATCATAAGAATTCAACCCAGATGAATGAAGAGATTAAAAAGGAACTTGAAAGAAGAAAAAATCAGGGCGAAATAGAGGGAAGGATCATAGTTTTAAAGGTTAGAGGAGAATTATCCAGTGGTAAAACCAGTGACGTGAACTTCCAGGAGGTTAGAAAATACCTGAAGGAAGCCAGTGCCCTCCACGTCAGCATCAATTACCACGGCCTTATTTCACGAGAATATACGGAGATAAGGGTTAAAGGCGAAACTGTAGAGGAAATAGAGGAGAACCTCCTTCTGGAAAACTTAAAAAACATAGACTTACCATTAGAAGAACTAAACAGCACTAATGGAAAGGAACTGGCAACCAGACTGCTTAAAATATTGAGACAAAACCAGAAAACCAACGAAAAAAAGGGAGAATATAACCTCAGGATTTTAAACGAATCCCTTTCAGTACTGGGCTTGGAGGACATAATAAAATAATAATAACGGAGCCATTCACTTATGATTTTCAAGACACTGCAGATGGAGAACATACGGAGCTACGAGAAGGAGAAGATAGACTTCCCCAGTGGAACCTCCCTTTTTGAGGGTGATGTTGGATCCGGCAAATCAACCATACTCATGGCTATGGAGTTCGCCCTCTTTGGACTGGGAAACCAGAGGGGAGATGCTCTGCTCCGTAAGGGATCTAAGAAGGGTTCAGTATTTTTAAGCTTTAATGTGGAAGAAAAGGAGTACCAGATTAAAAGGACACTTGTAAGGGGTAATAATGACTCGGTGAGGCAGGATAAAGCTTTCCTAAGTGCGGATGGGAGGAAGGTGCAGCTTTCACCATCTGAGATCAAGGAGAGGATCCTGGATATCCTGAACTTCAAGGAACCACCAAACCCCCGGGCCCAGAGTGTCATCTACAGGTATGCTGTTTACACTCCTCAGGAGGAGATGAAATTCATTCTCGCACAGAAGCCTGACACCCGACTGGAAACACTCAGAAAGGCTTTTGGTATTGAAGACTATAAAACTGCAGCAGATAACGCCAAATTAATTTCAAATGGAATAAAAGACAAAATAAACTATCTGAGTGGACAGGTTTCTGACTTAGAACAGAAGAAAGCCTCTTTAATAGAATTAAACAGAAAACTAACTGATAATAATCGGGTTCTGGCTCTAAGCACTGAAAAAAGAGCTGAACTTGAGTCGGCCTTAAGTAAATATAGAGAAAAGCTTGTAAATCTTAAAGAAATTGAATTCAGACTTAGACAGGTTGAAAACGAAATTCCCCACCTGGAAAAGCAGATCAAAGATAGAGACGATTTAATAACCAGATATCAAGATGAAATTCAGGAAACAGAAATAGAAAATCAGGAAAAGTTCAGGCTGGAAATGGACGAACTGGAGAAGATTGAAAAACCCACCAGCATAAGCCCGGAAGAACTTAAAGAAAAAATTAAACTGATTAAAGAAGCGGTACAGAATCGTAAAGAATTGTTTACAACGTTAAAGCTGCTTAAAGAAAATAAGGCGGTTATAAAGGAAAAACTAGAGGATTGGAAGGATAAAACCAGGGATGATTTCATCAAAGAAAATCAGGAATTGACCCAGAAATTAAGAGAATCCAGGGATCTTCTATCCCAACACCAGAAAGAAGTGAATCTCATCCTGAAGAAGATATACAAATTAGAAGGACAGTTGGATGATATAAACAATAAACTTGAAAATTTGGACGAGTTAGGAGAAATATGCCCCATATGTGGAAGTCCATTGGACGATGCGCATAAAAAAGACCTTAAAGAGGAGAGGGAGAGGGAAAGCCGTAAACTAAACTCGGAAATAAAGGTATTAAATGAAGTAAAGAAGAAGGGTGAAGAGCAAATAGAAGATGATAATACCCTTATAGAACAAATTAGAAATGAACTATCGAACTATAAATCCATAATAAATAAATTTGATGAATTAGATGATGTCAACTCTAGAATAAATAGAGTAGAGGGAAATATTTCAAATATTGATGATATGTTGTCTCTAAATATCCAGGAAGATAATGATTTCGGGAATTTTGACCAGTACATCCAGCACCTCGAGGATTTGCAGGAAAAACTTAACAAGTACTTCGGGGCACAGAAAAGCTTAGAAAGTATCAGATACCAATATAACAAAAATATAGAGAAAATAGAGAGGAAAAAGTCGGAAATAGAAACCCTCACAGACAAAATCAAACAATTAGATGTGAATCTTACGAAGTCAAAGGAAATAATTAAACAGCTCCCTGAGATTGATAGAAAACTGGTAGAAGTTCAATCCCTTCATGATAGTACCGATGAGGAGTATAGGGGTGTCAATGACAAGGTGGTAGAAACTCAAACTTTAGTAAAAAGATTAACCGAAGATGTACATCAACTTGACAAGGAGATAAAAGAAAAGGAGACGTTGCATAATCGGTTAGAAGTACTCAAGAATTATCATAGTTGGCTCACTGATTACCTGATTCCGACCTTGAGTGTGATAGAAAAACATGTGATGCAGAATATTCACCTGGACTTTGATGAAAACTTCAAAAACTGGTTCAACCTACTCATAGATGACCCCAGTAAAACCGGGAAAATCGACGAAGAATTCACCCCTATAATTGAACAGGACGGCTTCCAGCAGGAAATAAATTACCTGAGTGGAGGAGAAAAAACCAGCGTAGCATTAGCATACAGATTAGCCCTGAACAACATCGTACAGAAAGTTTCCACAGGTATGAAATCCAATCTACTCATAATGGACGAGCCCACCGACGGCTTCAGTAAAGAACAGCTATTTAAAATCAGAGACATACTTAACGAACTGAACTATCCCCAAATAATCATAGTTTCCCATGAAAGGGAGCTGGAAAGTTTTGCAGATAACATCTTCCAGATAGAAAAGATAGACGGTGTATCTGAAGTATCAAAGGTTAATTAAGAGGATAAAATGACCAGTGAAACCATCATCACCGAAAGAATAAAGTACTTCCAGATTGAATACCCGGACGGAGTACCTTTAGGCATCCTGAAACTGGACCTTGGCATATCAGTTGAAGAACTGCAGAGAAGTCTGCTCAGCCTGGAGGAGCAGGGAATCCTATTCATCGAGAATGAAGAGTATGTTAAACTGGTGGAAAGCCCCGGTGAAGATTCAGTTGAAGATTCAATCGATCCGGTAGCCGAGGATACAGTATCTGAGCCTGTAAATATTGAAAGTGAACCGGCTATAAAAAAGGCGGAAACCTACGATTTATCAGAAAGGGAGATAGAGGCTTTAGAAATTATTAAAGATTTAACCGATGAAACAGGCCACATTCCACGTTACACACTTGAGGGGACGCTTTTATATGGGGATTTAAAACTCAGCATGCTGGGGGTTTATAACCTGATCATGTCCCTGGAAAATAAAGGGATAATACGAAAAGTCCAGATAAACGACAGTGAATATTATGCTGTTTGATGCTTTTAGTGCTGATTTTGTAAATTATAAATTATTATGAATATTCATCTAACTTCTGATTAGACAGATTCACTCCGATAAAACCATCAAAACCATACAACTTGGTTTATCTACCATAAGACAGAATAATCCATTCCTGACTATCCCATTACCAGTAAATATAATCCAATCCTCGATCCCTAATGACCAGATCGTTTATGAAAAAGGACAGCCATCATAGGGAGGTGTGTGGAGATAAAAATATAGTAGTATTATGGAATAAGGGGAAGATATTATTAAGTAGTTGTAAATAAGTATTAAATATGATCATGAAACAGTAACAAATTGAATAAATTATTTATACAATTGAATACAATTTTTATACATGTTAGAGAAGTTATTCACTTCCCGCTCACGGAGTAAGATCATAACCCTATTTATGTTAAACCCCAATGAAGACATGTACGTACGAGAGATCACCAATAAGGTGCAGGAGAATATAAACTCAGTTAGAAGAGAGCTTTCCAATCTGGAAGATATGGGTCTATTGGTAAGTAGAAAAACGGGTAATCTTAAATATTACAGTGTTAACCAGGATTTTCCTATTTATCCAGAGCTTTACGGCATGGTTATGAAAACTGAAGGAGTTTCACATCTTCTGACGGAGAATGTAAAAGACTTAGGCCAGATTGAACTGGCATTTATATTTGGTTCGTTCGCATCTCTACAGGCCGGTCCAGAAAGTGATGTAGACCTTTTACTGGTAGGAAACATTGATGAAAACCTGTTAATCCAAAAACTGGCCGCGTTGGAAAGAAAACTATCACGCGAGATAAACTATGTCCTTCTAAGTAAAGATGAATATCAGGAAAGACTTAAAAAAAATGACCCTTTACTGACTCAGATAATTAAAGAACCTAAAATCATCATCATAGGTGAAATTTAGATGCTGGACGAACTGGAAAAAGATGGTTATATCCGTAAATTACCACCAGACCCCCAGAGGGTGGAAAATTCCCTGCAACTCGCACACCGGGATCTGAAATCAGCCCGAAAAATGCTCGAAAATGATTTTGATTGGTTATTCAATATAGCGTACAACTCCATCCTACAGGCAATACGGGCTCTTATGTTTCAGGAAGGTTACCGTCCTTCCCGTAGGAAATCCCACCGGGCAGTGGTCAAGTTTGCGGAAGTAATGTTGGGAAAGGAAGATGCCACGTATCTAGATCGAATGAGGCGAAAAAGACACCAATCTGTGTACGATATTAGTGGAATAGTTACCATGACCGAAGCCCAAAATGCAATTACAAGAGCAGAAAAAATAATTAAAAAAGTAGAAACTGAGTTAGAATAGACCATCGTAATAATAATATAATGTGTTTTATCTTCTATTTAGATAATCCCACTCTTACAGCTTTGTTTAATCAAACCCTTTTTTATACTGGAAAATTCCAAAGTATAAACGTTTATTGGTGCTTCTTTTCATTTAAAGGTAAAATTTCAACCGGAATTTATGATTGATCTTCCCTGTAAAATTGTTATTCATGTAAAACCGTATTAAACCTGGATAGGCCGGTATTGGCCAAATTTTTTTATAATTATTTGAACAAAATATTATCTGGTGATTTTATTGGCTGAACAGGAAAGTAATCGGCAATAACAACTATAGTATGGGAGATTAAATATGGTTAAATTAGGTTATAAATTATCCAGTGAGGACACCAATCCTCTAGATCTTGTGCGATACGCTAAAATGGCTGAAGAAGCAGGTTTTAATTTTGCCATGGCTTCAGATCACTACCACCCATGGGTAGATAAACAGGGTGAAAGCCCCTTTGTATGGTGCACCCTGGGCGGTGTTTCGCAGTCAACCAAAGAGTTAAAGGTGGGAACTGCAGTTACCTGCCCCACCATCCGAATAAATCCAGTTATCATTGCCCAGGCTGCAGCCACAACAGCTTCCATGCTGCCCGGCAGGTTCATGCTGGGGTTGGGATCAGGGGAGAACCTGAACGAACATGTATTAGGAGACCCCTGGCCCCCGGCATATGTCAGAATTGAGATGCTTGAAGAGGCAGTAATGGTAATTCGGATGCTCTGGCAGGGTGGAATGCAGAATTTTGAGGGTAAATATTACACCGTAGAAAATGCCAGGATTTACACTCTACCCGATGAGCTTCCGCCCATATTCATGGCTGCCGATGGAGAAAAAGCCGCTGAAAATGCGGGTAGACTGGCTGATGGATTAATAACACCGGGTATCAGGAAAGATCTGGTGGAAATATTTAATAAATCTGGAGGGGAAGGCAAACCCTGCTACGCTGAGGCTTCAGTCTGCTGGGCGGAAAGCCGGGATGAAGCGATAAAAACTGCCTATGATTACTGGCCCATAATTACAAATAAAGGTGGTATAAACTGGGAGTTATACTCACCCAGATATTTTGAGTCGTTGGCTAAGATGTTAGATCCTGAAGCCGAAATTACAGGAGTAACCTATGGCAATAACCCCCAAGACCATATAGATAAGATAAATAGATTCATTGAAGCAGGCTACGACCATGTATTCATCCATCAACTGGGACCTCACCAGGAAGGGTTCATAAATTTTTACAAAAACGAAGTCCTACCTGAATTCCTGTAAGACTTAGACAGTTAGGGTTGAGATTAAAATAGGATTGAATTGAAGGTGGTATGTAATACTATCGGACGCCAGTTTCCTTAAATAGCTCTTGATTTAAGGGGGGGTTTTTGGGATAGCATATTATGCTTGTAGCTTGAGAATAATATGGTCATTCTGGAAAGGGGACTTCCAGATATTTGCAAATCTTTCTTGCAAGGCATCCATAATCTCACTATGTCTTGGCATCGTGGATGTCTTTTTATTTGATGGATTATAGTAAACTGTATGTTTTCGACCTTCTCGAATGAATTCACAGCCGTGCTCTCTCAAATGAGGAATTAATTTACGCTGTTTCATTAAATATCAACTTTTATCTTTTCGCGAATAAATTCCTTACCCTGTAATCCTTTTTCTGTTATTTCCCTGTTTGATAATAAAATCAACTCAATGGCTTCATACAGGTTCTCACGTGCTTCTTCAAGTGTTTTACCCTGAGTATTCGCACCAGGGAGTTCTTCAACGTATCCAATATAACAATCGTTGACTTTTTCAAATATAGCATTAAATGAACTTTTCATGTCGCATCACTCACCATTTTTATATTTTTTTCATACCAATTAAAATTACTTTCTAACAATATAATTCTGGCATTATTTAGGGTTTTAAAATCTGTTTGGCATTTAGATCAGTTTAATCGCTTGTAAAAGAGTATTCT
>Ga0334883_1005090_pt1 | contig 11910 bp, 9 predicted proteins | sample GraSluR1_MG_6_FD_207230 | JGI IMG/M metagenome (GOLD analysis project Ga0334883, IMG submission 207230) | Sludge microbial communities from methane-producing bioreactor in Wageningen University, Netherlands - Granular Sludge_09_05-R1 | ecosystem: Engineered > Bioreactor > Anaerobic > Unclassified... | reverse complement strand
ATGAACCGCGCTTAAGAACCAGCATAACATCCGCATACTATAGACAACTGTCAGAAAGAAACTGGTGTAATAACCCAATACCGTATAATGAGATATACACTACTCATGGTGAGTGTAAATACCATTACAGGAAAACCATATTTTGCGAAGGTTATATACGACACTTCATAATTGTTTCTTCGTGCGATTTGTGCCACCACCACGTTGGCCGCCGAACCAAAAAGTGTTCCATTACCACCCAGGCAGGTCCCCAATGCCAACGCCCACCACAATGGTTCTGCCACATGCAGTTGAAACACCTCGTCACTGACTTCCATACCCAGATTAATGGCAAAAGATGGAATAAGGCTCTGCACCAGGGGAATCATGGCAATCGCAACCGGAATATTTCCCAATGCGGCAGCAAGGAATCCACCCATCCACAATATGGCCATCATTGTCAGGATGTAGTTTCCACGAGTTAAAGTAAATATGCCTTCACCCAATAGCTTGAACAAACCCGTATATTCCAACGCACCAACCAGCATGAAGAGGCCAATTAAAAAGAAGATGGTATTCCATTCAACTTTTTCCATAGCCGTGTGAACTTCGGTTTTGCAGAACACCACCATAAACAAACCACCGGCCAGTGCCACAATACCTGGCTCAATATGAAGCCAGTGTCCAAGACAAAAACCCATAATGATAACCGCAAAAACCATCAGACCACGCTTCAAGCGCATGGGGTCGGTAATTGCGCGTTCGGGCTTCGCACGCATGATACGTTCACGCGCCACTTCCGAAGGCATTATATCTTTTCGGAACCACCAAGCCACCAGAATCACCATAACCATCGACATACCAATCACCGGCGGGCTGAGGTTAATCAGGAACTCATTGAATGTAAGGTTATTCTTTGATCCAATCAGGATATTCGGTGGGTCACCAATCAAGGTGGCAGTACCACCAATATTGGAGAATATAGCCTCAAGAAGCAAGAAAGGAATCGTTCGAACTTCAAGGATCTGTGTAATCAAAATAGTGATTGGAGCAATCAGCACGACTGTAGTTACATTGTCCAGAAAAGCAGACAAAATTGCGGTGGCTATTAAAAGCCCCCCCAGAATGACCATCCCGTTTCCGCGCGCTTTCTGCGCAATAGAAACGGCTATCCACTCGAACAGGCCTGTTTCGGACAAGATGTTCACGACAATCATCATGCCGACGAGCAGAAAGATCACATTCAAGTCCACTCGTTCCAAAGCATATTCATAAGGAACGATGCCCAGAATTATGACAACAGCAGCACCAAAAACGGCTGCCACCGTACGGTCAACAAGCTCCGTGACCACCAGCACATAGGTGATGGCAAAAACTATCAGCGCAAGAATCATTTCAATTTACTCTCAAAAATACCGCTACGATACATAACAGCACTAAATATTGATAACACGATCGAGAACCAACATCCGGTCAATTACACCGATACGTTGCCCGTCATGCACCACATACACTTTCGAATGACGTTTTACGGCCAACTCAAACACAACTTCAAGCAAGGTAGCATCTTCTGGTAAAGCTGCGTAGTCTTTGCTCATGACATCACCGGCCAAGGTTTGGCGCTCTGCCTCAAAATACTTTTCAAAGGGATCGAATTCGCTGATAAACCCTACGCTTTTCAACTGACTGAAAAAATCCGGCATACCTATTTTAAACAGATTCTCCGAGGTAATCTCGCCAACCAGCGTACAGTCCTTTTCAACTACAGAAACAGCATCCAGATTATGCTGGAACATGGCCCAAGTGACCTCTTTCAGCGGTGTATCCGGGTGAATCTCTACCAAAGGTGCACGCATGATATCCCGTGCGGTTATCGCATCATCAAATTTAAGAATGCGCTTACCGATAAAAGCACTTAACAAACGGCAATCATTTTCGGTGCGTATAAATGATTGATTAACCGGGTCCATCATCATTCGGGCAAACTGCGCCATAACTTTTAATGCCAATTGCGGTTGCTCTTCAGCAACTACCATTAAGCAAACCACATCAGCAGGAATACTGTCCGGGCCGCAAAAATCGATGGGAGTTTTCAAAATTGCAACACATATTGCGATACCAGGAAAACCAGAGATACGGGCGTGTGGAAATGCTATCCCATTACCCAGACCTGTTGGGTGATCCTTTTCACGGGCTATTACTGCTTCCAAAATGGTTTCTGGAGAGATTGAGAGGTCTTTCGGGAATGTTTTTGAATGCACCAGTCGATCGACCAGTTGTGCAATCAAGTCCCACTTGTCCGACGCCTGAATCTGCACCAAAACAAGGTCTTCACTAAAATTTGTGAGAAGTTCCATAATAGACAAAAATCCCCTGATAACAAAACATTAAAACACTCCCCACCTGATAGTTTATCCTCCCAAATCTTAACATATCAGGTGGCCGCAAAGCGATGGAGAAATTTAAACGACGAATGCTCGCTGCTCATTCATGAGACCATGCATACTTGGCAGGATAAACTCATATTCCTATAAAGCTTTTAGCGTGATTTCAGCCTATTATTCAAACGTTCAAGTGAAAATAACAACGAAGTTACTCACGAGAGCATGAACCAGTAAACTTTGTCTGAAGAAATTACGTACACATAATAAATTTAGCATATTATGTGATATAATAGAATTATAAATTAAATATACCTTATTCATTATAGAATCAGCTTATATGCAAACATAAATAATTGAATTTATTATTTAGATTATCGCACTACTTCACAAAATGTTATGATTAACATGTTGGAATCATAACACTTAGCCAAATTCTAGCTATTCTTAAACAGTTTTTTATACCATTACAAGTACAATACAGTTTGTGAAACACATTAATGACATTCGGCAACAACTGAAAATCTAACTGAAGTAAAAGGAAACAAAGCTATGCGTAGAAATGGTTTCACCTTAATTGAGTTATTGGTGGTAATTGCAATCATTGGCATTCTAGCTGCAATATTGCTCCCGGCTCTCGCCAGGGCGCGTGAGGCAGCGCGTCGAGCATCTTGTGCCAACAATCTGAAACAGGTTGGCCTCACCTTGAAAATGTATTCCAACGAATCCCGCGGTGGAATGATGCCATCATTAAAAAAATTGCGCAGCTCAAATGAAGCTCGTTGCGATCGAGAAAACACAGGCGATTTTGTCTTCGATTTCCCAGCGATGTACCCGGATTACATAAATGATATCTACATCATGGCCTGTCCTTCGGATTCCGATGGAGCCGCTTTGCTGGAGCGTGGCTATTGGAACGAACGTGTTGACGGACAAATGAGTCCTGATGCCCCATTTGATGCCTGCCGTGTCAGTGCTGTTTCCTACCTTTATACCGGTTGGGCTATCATGAGCCAGGACCTGACCTTGGGACCAGACCAAAATCAGCAACCGGTACAACTCGGCGTGACCCTTTCACAGGCCTTTTCACAAGCCATAGTAGACACTATCACCCAATATGCCACGGGATATGCGACCGGTGGTGCCCAGGGCAATTTGCGTGCCTATGATTCTGCTATCACCTTTACACATGAGGAACGAGGTGCTGTTACACTGCATCGCTTACAGGAAGGCATTGAGCGCTTTTTCATTACCGATATCAACAATCCTGGTGCCGGAGCCAAAGCACAAAGTGAGATTCCAATATTTTATGACACTGTCAGCACTGACGTAGGCAACTTCAACCATGTACCCGGTGGTGCCAATGTACTCTTTCTGGATGGACACACTGAGTTTATCCGCTACCCGAATGATTTTCCTGTGAGTGCGAATTGGGCTTGGTTGGTCGAAAATTTTGAATAATCTTCTGACATAGTTCCAGTACAAACTTAATCAAGCTTAATAGTATAAATTCTGATTGCCGGTGCAGCCCAGGTTGCTCCGGCTTTTTTTACATAATCCCCTGCTGTAAGGTATCATTTGAATATTGTGACTTACGTATAGCTTCATTCTGGCTTAGATACATGGGGTAAGGGTAACTTGGGTATGGATATTCAGGACTTGTTTGAACTGGTGGCAAAAGAAAAGGCTTCTGATCTGTTAATCAGTGCTGGAGCACCACCCATATTGCGCATAAACGGGCAACTCTTCCGCAGTCGTACCGATTCACTTACCGCAGAACAAACCCGAAAACTCATCTATGATTTTTTGACAGAAGACCAGAAAAGCCGTTTTGAAACAGAACGTGAGCTGGACTTTTCATTGGCTTTTGGGCGCCGTCACCGCTTCAGGGTCAATGTCTATCTGCAAAAAAATGCTGTGACAGCCGCGTTGCGGCCCATTCCCGAAGATATTCCCGATTTTGATGTACTGGGCTTGCCAGATTCGATCAAACCATTGTGCATGGCACGCCAGGGCCTGGTTCTTGTGACGGGACCCACGGGTCATGGTAAAACCACCACACAAGCCGCCATGATTCATCGCATTAATAAAGAGCGCGCCTGTCACGTGGTCACCATTGAAGACCCAATTGAGTATGTGCATAACCATCAACGCAGTATAGTGGACCAACGTGAAGTTGGCACAGACACCGAGAGCTTTCCAAAAGCATTAAAATACATCTTGCGTCAGGACCCCGATGTAATTTTGATCGGAGAAATGCGTGACCTGGAAACGATCAAAGCTGCGTTAACTGCCGCGGAAACCGGTCATCTGGTATTTGCCACACTGCATACCAATGATGCCATACAAACTGTTGACCGAATCATCGATGTTTTTCCGGGTCATGAACAACAGCAAATTCGCTTCCAACTCTCCATGACATTACTCGCCATTATTTCGCAACGGCTTCTGTCGAAAATCGACAACTCCGGCAGGGTGATGGCTTGTGAAGTATTGCGTAACAATACTGCCATTGCGAACCTTATTAGAGAAGGCAAAACACATCAGGTTTATAGTGTTGTAGAAACCAGCCGACGCGATGGCATGCAGACACTGGACAGCTCACTGAAGGAGCTGTACAACCAGGGCCTGATAAGCCGAGACGATACTTTGTCCAACATGAAGAATCCCAAAACACTTGACGAAGGCGCCAACGCAAACAATTAACCCGTCATTGATCCAAATTATCATTTGAAAGTCTATTCATTTCGACAACCAAGGCCGCTGCGGCGTTGTTGCCCAACAACATCACTTCACGACGTCCGACACCCCGGTGTTCAAGCACATGGTAGCTTGGCATGTCGGTGTGAAGCGCGAGAATCCAACGCCAGTCTCCTGCTTGTATATACATAAACGCTGGGGTGCTTTCCGAGAAGGCATGTGCAAAACGGTCTATCTCGGCGATTAAAGCATGCTCGAAAGCCCAAAGTTCCTCCGTCAACGTTTCCGACTCAGCAATTGCCGATTCAATGGCATTTCGCAGTTCCGATTTTTCCGTCGATGTTATCTGCTCAATGTTTTCTATGGGCACTTCTTTGACGGCATCAATAATAACGCGCCGTGCCTTCCGTTGCTGCTTTACAGCAGCTTGCATGTCCAGGGAAACAGGATGTTCTTCACTATCCAGTAAATCAATCAATACCGGCTCATGAAAATGCTCTGAATAAAAAACATATTCTTCCCTGCTGAATCCAACAGAAAAAAGGCGTAATTCTTGACCTTCACGGGCCAGTTCGCGTACTGGTGTACAAATTGCCCGGGCTGACTTAATTTGGTTTACCACCGGGAAAAGCAATACTGCACACAATGACATCAAAACCATGGTTTGCCAACTCAAGTGCCAGGGGAAGTGTTTTGGATGTTGGTAGCCCAGGTACCATCCCACGCATCCAAGCACCATCGCAGTAAAACTAAACAAGATCAATTCAGGACCAAACAGATAACTAAATTCTGTGAACTGCAAGCCCCAAGGCGCCAAGGCAAGCAAAACTAACCCAAACCCCCAGACCAAACCGGCACCCCGCAGCCAACGAGTTCGCTCCTGAGCGACCAGCGCAATTATGGCAGGCGCCATCAACATGGCCATTATTGGAAATAGCGGCAGTATGTAAACCGAACGTTTGCCTAATGATATCGAGAAAAAAATCAATGCGGGAACAAAGCTGCATAGCAGAAAACGCATGCTTCGACTGTCATTTTTATGCCGCCAAATCCAATACACTACTGGGGGTAACAGCAAAGTCCAGGGCATAATGTCGGCAGGAATTGTCGTGAGATAATACCAGGGGGGTTGCAGCTTGCTGACCCCCAGGAAAAAACGTCCGACCGTATTGATAAACAGGTTGTTGATCATCCCTCCTTCCACGGCCGCTTCTGTGGTTTCGGCGGCCATCAGGCGGGCAGGCACAAACCACAGCAGGGTGATGATAACACTTGCCAGGGAACCGGCAACCCAATGTGTCGCTTTGCGTGAAGCTGTATCACGCCAATAAAAGGTGACAATGAGCAACAGTGGGAACACGAGCGCTGGTGGCCCTTTCGCAAGCATCCCTCCCGTAATCGCAATGTACAGTACAATCAACCAGGATTGTTTACGCTCTTCGTCCCAACGCCATAGGCTATATGTGGCAAGCATGACGAAGAACGACAACAGCATATCGATCTGGGCCGTTCGTGCCTGCCACCAGAACCGTTGCATAGTCATTAAGATAAGACAGGTCCACAAGGCAGTATTCGGACCCCACATGCGCGTTGCCAGGAGATATGTGAGAACAACAATGCCCACCGCGCTTAAAACGGAGGGGACCCGTGCTGTAAATGCAGTTACATCACCTATGGGTTGTGAAACCAGTGCAATCAGCCAGAAAAGGAGTGGCGGTTTTTCCTGATAAGGTCGGTCATTGATGTGCGGTACCAGGTAATCCCCCCGCTGCATCATCTCCCGGGCAACCTGCCCAAAGCGGGGCTCATCAGCCGGCCATAGATCATACCCCCCCATATTCAGACTGAACAGGAGTATTGCCAGCGGAATCAAAAATACAAGATAGCGTACAGAAAACCCCATGGCAGGAATTATACTCCTCTTGAGAAACAGAATTATAAAAACACATCGTTTAACAGCGCAATTGTTTTATATCAGAATTATTATGCTCTGTGGCAACAAAACAACCATTAGTTGATATCATTATCCGACATAGAATATTGCTTCAGAATTGCAATCAAATTATCCCTGTTCAGATAGGGCATTTCGTCATAAATACGCTGTATGTACTCCAGTGAAATCTGACGAGTTACTTCCGGGCGGTTTGCCTCAGGCCGCAGATGGCTTGTATATACTTCAATCAACTGCTCCAAGTACACTTGCGAATCCTGTAGTATTTTTTGTGTCTCTTCTACTCTGGGCGCTTCGGTGTGGGAGTTCAATACTATTGGTTTAGCAGGAATTCCATTTTCAAGTAAATATCTTTGCAATTCCTCATCACGCAGTATTTGCCTTTCAATCGATTGGTAAATAAAATTGTACAATCCGTGTAGTGCTGCTTGTTGAATCCGGGCATCCTCCAGGGAGTCTACACTAAGCCTGCGCAATAGTCGGATGCTATCCTCAGAAGAAATATGCAATTCCTCGTTCATATACAGTCCCAGGAGCGAGTGCGCCCCAATACTGGAGGTCAGTTGTTCTGCAAGATACAACCGTAGAATCTTGTCGGTTTTCCGGTCTCGCATGGTGTCAACCAAATCCTGAAAGTGGCTGGATTCTGTCGCAACCAGAGGGTAATACTGTAAAGCAACATCAACGTTTTCACGTATCTGACGTTCAATTTCCGATTCTGGATATCCCTTCAACGACTTGCGGGCATGCTGGGCACCTTCCCGGGCTGCATATAGTAGAAATGCGGGCCGTAGATGCGCGTAACCTTCATGATCATAGCGTTTTGGTATTAATCGGGATGACGATTGGGGCATGTTCTCCTGTCGCTCCCGCAAGGTTGCTTCTCGGTCACGTATCCGGTTGATTTGCGTCCAGTATCGAAATTCACTAGCATCTTCTGCTGAAATTGTGACGCGACTAGCTGACGCGACTGCCTGGTTGAGCAATAGAACAGAACAGAAACATATTAACCAGCTTTTCATGAAATCTCCCTACTGTTTAAGATTTTCACCATTTTGTTACCCACTCGCATCGTAATAACGATTGACGAGCGTTGTGGTTAACACATACAAGTTGGCACCTGAAATTTATCCAAGCTTTGACATCACACTGGTGTATTGTTCGGTACAACATCTTTGCCCACACGCTTTATCATCCAGATGTTGCGTAAATATACAAAAATTGTAGCTGTGATACCAGCGACAAAGACCCACTCACCACGATGAACAAACGATGCCAGCTGCAAGGTTGATGCCAGGATGCTGATATACCAAAATATCGCTGGTATTATACTTTTTCGTTTCAACTCTGAAATGATCCATTGAATGGTAAACCGCAAAGCAAAAAAACCCTGACCGAGAACTCCAATTCCTATCCAAAACCAGGTAGTTCGCATCACACTAGGTTCAGCCTGGCGAGTCACATCATATTCACGTAGCCAGGTTAAAATTACCAGTCCCATTGCCACTAACACGATCAGGAGAACTACCGCATGTAAGGCGTGGCGTTGTTTTCGAGTAAAACGCGCACGTTCTTTCCAGATAAAATTCAAGTTTCGTGTGTAAATTATAATGTTAAAACAATGACTCAAGACCCCGACGGGTGATTGCAGGTAGACACCATACGCCAGCAACATCAATGAACCTATGACACTCATGTACCAGAAAACAATCGGTATCGTGCTCTCACCACGATGTTCTGACACAAGCCATTGTATGTAAAACCGGCCATAAAAAATCGTTGCGGCTGTTACACCAATCACCTGCCAGAAAATAACTGTAAACATTGACATGTCACCACTAAACACAAGAACCCCCTGCCTGTCACACTAACATTGATTAATTGCTATTCACTGACCTACATAACGTTTACGCAACCAGGCAACACCAACGAGATCATATAAACTGCGCCATAGCCGGTTATTCAACCCATATTTTGAGGTGCCCCGGGTTCTGGGGTGGTGTTGTACCGGGCATTCGACAATAGATAAGCCAGCGGTACGCATAAATACTGCCACGAAACGGTGCATCCCGTTAAATGGGATAAAGTGTGGAACACAAACTGCACGGAATCCTTTCAAACCACACCCGGAATCCCGAATACCATCCTGCAAGAGCCAGTTCCGTACTGTGTTTGCCACGCGGCTCGAACAACGCCGAATGAAGCTATCGTGCCGATTTTCACGATAACCACACACGCAATCATAGGATTCCAGCAACGCGAGTACCTTCGGGAAATCAGCCGGATCGTTTTGCATATCTCCATCCAGTGTCAATATGTACGCACCACGGGCTTGCCTAAGACCGTAAAACAACGCAGCAGATTGCCCGCGGTTCTTTTCAAGATGCAATGGGCGTAGCCCTGCATACCTTTCTGTCATTTCTTCCAAAGTTTGCCGGGTAGCATCTGTGCTGCCGTCATTGACAATAATCAACTCAAATGAAACCTCCGGCATAGAAGCAAAAGTGGCGTACACTGCTTCACACAATGCGTCCAAATTGTCGATTTCATTATATACCGGTGCCACTACAGAAACTTGGCACATATTATTTACTTCCCATACTGACAATGCATCCTTTGTAATTCATCTTTGATTTGCGCACATTGCAGGCACACGAGCAAGCATTATAACTATACAGACTCAAAAAAATACACCAGATTTTATATCGGTGCGCTACATGGTATCTATTTGTGACACGAAATGGGATTTATCTGTGTAGTACCAACATTAAGATTCACCAATTGGTGAGCTGTGGGTATAGAATTTTTTTTGCATTGAGGTATTGACAGACTGCGGGAACATCTGTTATTATCACTCTCGGGTGGTGAGTGCTAACACCTCCCCCGCAGCAATCTGCTGTGGTTGAACTTAAATTAATACAGTCGTTGTATGATTGTAATTTACCATTGGTATTGAGCAAAGGAGAGCTATCCATGAAAGTACGCCCGCTTGCTGACCGCATTCTGGTCAAGCGTGAAGAACCAAATGAAACCGTTCGTGGCGGCATTATCATTCCCGACACCGCCAAAGAAAAGCCTCAAGAAGGCAAAGTTATTGCTGTAGGACCAGGCCGTCTGGATGAAAGCGGTAACCGGGTACCTGTGGAAGTGAAAGAAGGGGATCGTATCCTCATGGGCAAATATGCCGGTACGGAAGTCAAAATTGATAATGTAGACCACCTTATCATGCGTGAAGACGACGTATTGGCCGTAATTGAGTAAGCTGGACATCACCCATAAAACTACGAGGACAAGATTACAATTATGGCAAAACAAATAGAATTCGGAGAAGACGCACGTCGACAGATTCTGTCGGGCGTCACTAAATTAAGCAAGGCAGTCAAGGCTACTTTGGGCCCAAAGGGCCGTAATGTTGTATTGGACAAAAAATGGGGTGCTCCCACAGTCACCAAAGACGGTGTGAGTGTTGCCAAAGAAATAGAACTCGAAGACAAATTTGAGAATATGGGCGCCCAGATGGTCAAGGAAGTCGCTTCCAAGACATCCGATGTCGCCGGTGACGGTACCACTACCGCCACACTGCTTGCAGAAAGCATTTTCCGTGAAGGCCTGCGCAATGTCACAGCAGGTGCCAATCCCATGGCCCTCAAGCGTGGTATCGACAAGGCAGTGATTGCCATCGTTGCCGAACTTGCCAGCCAAAGCAAGCAGGTACGGAATGACAAGGACGTCATCAAAAACGTAGCTTCTATCTCTGCCAACAGTGATGAAGAAATCGGTGCCATCATTGCTGAAGCCATGGAAAAGGTCGGAAACGACGGCACAATCACTGTGGAAGAAGCCAAAGGTATTGAAACCACACTCGAAGTAGTGGAAGGCATGCAGTTTGACAAGGGTTACCTGTCACCGTATTTCGTTACGGACAATGAGAACATGGAATGCTCTCTGGAAGACTGCTATATTCTCATTCATGAGAAAAAAGTTTCCAACCTTAAAGACCTGTTACCCTTGCTGGAACAGATCGCCAAGAGCGGCAAGCCCTTGCTGATTATTGCGGAAGACGTTGAAGGCGAAGCATTGGCCACCTTGGTGGTTAACAAGATTCGTGGAACTTTCACCGCAGCCGCTGTCAAGGCACCGGGTTTTGGTGATCGCCGCAAGGCTATGCTGGAAGACATCGCACACCTTACAGGTGGACTGGCCATTTCGGAAGATTTGGGACGTTCTCTGGAAAGCATCACCCTGAGTGATCTGGGCCGTGCCAAGCGCATCGTCATCGACAAAGACAGCACCACTATCGTTGAAGGTGCCGGTTCCAGCGATGATATCAAGGCGCGTATTAACCTGATTCGCCGTCAGATTGAAGCCACGACCTCCGATTATGATCGTGAGAAATTGCAAGAACGTCTGGCCAAATTGGCTGGTGGTGTTGCCGTTATCAACGTAGGTGCTTCTACTGAAGTTGAAATGAAAGAAAAGAAAGCTCGTGTGGAAGATGCCCTGCATGCTACACGCGCCGCAGTGGAAGAAGGCATAGTTCCTGGTGGTGGCGTAGCCCTGTTGCGTTGCCAGGAATCCGTGGACTTCTCCGCGCTCACTGGTGACGAAGCCATTGGTGCCAACATCGTCAGACGCGCACTGGAAGAGCCTTTGCGCATTCTGGCTGCCAATGCCGGTGACGAAGGTGCTACGGTTGTACAAAATGTACGTGCCAAAAAGGGTGCCGTTGGATACAATGCTCAATCTGGCGAATACGAAGATTTGCTGAAAGCTGGTATCCTGGACCCAACTAAGGTAACCCGTACCGCGCTGCAGAATGCCGCCAGTATCGCCGGATTGCTGCTTACAACAGAAGTTATCATTGCCGATCTGCCTGAGCCTGAAAAAGCTCCAGCAGGC
>Ga0334883_1005089_pt1 | contig 11910 bp, 7 predicted proteins | sample GraSluR1_MG_6_FD_207230 | JGI IMG/M metagenome (GOLD analysis project Ga0334883, IMG submission 207230) | Sludge microbial communities from methane-producing bioreactor in Wageningen University, Netherlands - Granular Sludge_09_05-R1 | ecosystem: Engineered > Bioreactor > Anaerobic > Unclassified... | reverse complement strand
CGGGAGGGCCGGGGGCGGGCACGCCCGCGGTGTTGCTCGTGGGAAACACGGTTCGGGTGATGCGTGGTTTTGGGTCAACGTGTGGGGGACCGGGGGATGGGAACGCCGAAGTGAAATGTCCGCGACGGGACGCTGAGGCTGTTCGTGGGAGGTCGGGGCCCATTCGTCGTTCACGGGCGGCGCACGCGGGTGTGGCGCCGGGTTGCGATGACGATGGCGCCCGACTGCAGGTCGCCGGCATGCTGCGAAAGGGTTTCTTCGAGAAGCCGTTGGCGTTGCTCCCGGGGAAGATTCTCCACGCGCAGCAGTCCGCAGTGGCGCCGGCCTTCGCGCCAGATCATCTCTTCGAAGTCGAGGTCGGTTGTCAGGATAACGCGCCCTTCGCGAACGGCCCAGTGCAGGACATCCTCATCGGACATGCGCGGATCGGCATCGCTCACGCGAACCACGTCGTGACCGAGACCGATCAGCCAGTCGGCGACCACCCCGCTCGCGTTGACGTCCAACAGAAACCTCACGTCGGCGACGCGGCGGGTGGTTTCGGGCCGTAGACCAGTTCGCCGGCCACCAGGCGGTGCGCGTAGGCCAAGACGGCACGCAGGTCATCCGGCTCGAGTTCCGGATAGTCTTCCAGGATGTTGCGTTCCGACTCACCCGCCGCGAGCAGTTCGAGGATCATCTCCACGGAGATGCGCAGCCCGCGAATGGTAGGCTTGCCGCAGAGGACCTGTCGGTTGAAGGTGATTCGATCGAGCAACTCGGTCATGGCGGGTTTGTAGGTTTTGGGTGTCAGGTGCTCGGTGCGGACCCTGCGTCAGGTGCTCCACTTTCTTCATTATCGCGCCGGCCACGGCTCGCCGCAAGCGATTGGCTCATCGGGCCGAAGGGGAAGGTCGCAAGCAGGCGCCGGAGCTTCGTTTCGGTGCGGGCGAGGTTCTGGTAGTGGCGGAAACGCGACTTGAGCGAGCCGGGCAAACGGGGCTGGTCGGGGTCCAGCTCCCAGGGGTGGAAGTAGAACATGAACGGCTGGCCGTGCCGGCGGTTGATCCGGCGCAGGCAATAGGTCGACAGGCCGGTCGGGTAGAGGCGAAAATACCCGCCGCCCGACACGGGCAGATTGTAGCCCAGGAATCGGTAAACCGACGGCGGGAATTCGACGAGGCCCGGGGCAAGAAGAGGCGACAGGCACCTTTTGCCGGCAAGGCCCTGCGGGTGCTCCGCACAAAAGGCGCCTGTCCCCTTTTCGCCGCCGCCGGTCGCATCTCCCTTGGCGATGCGGTAGGGAAATCGCGGGGCGCCGGGGATTCCGTAGTTGTCGTGGTACACGGGAAACACGCTCGAATCGTAGCGGTATCCTTGTTCGATGAGCACGTCGAGGGCCCAGAGCGATTTCTGGGTGATCGAAAAGGTCGGTGCGCGAAAGGCAACGACGGGCTCGCCCGTCACGGCGCCGACGGCCGAGGTGGCCCGGGCCAGGTCGTCGGCGAACTCGTCGGGGGTCATCTCGTAGATCAAGCGGTGCCGGTGGCTGTGGCAGCCGATCTCGTGGCCCGACGCGTGGATGTCGCGAACGAGCCGCGGAAACCGCTCGGCCACCCAGCCGAGGATGAAAAACGTGGCGCGGACCTGGTGCTCATCGAACAGGCGCAGCACCCGATGGGTGTTGGCGACGACGCGGCTTTCGTAGTCGTCCCAGCGGCGCGGGTCGATGGCGAACGACTGCACCTGGTAGTAGTCTTCGACGTCGACCGTCAGGGCGTTGACGATGGCGCCGTTGGAAGTCGCGATCATCGGTTACTCGCTCGAAGGCGGGGCAAGCCACTTCGCGGCGACCGGCGCGAAAGCCTGCAAGAACCGCTCGCCCGCGTCGGGCGTTTCGGTCGCGGCTTCCGAATCGGGCGCGAGGGCCGCGCTCACCTGGACCTTGTAGAGGAACGGCTCGCGTGCGAACTCGAAACGCGGATCGTTGGGCGCCGACCAGCTCCCGTCGGGGCCCCACCCGTAGTACACGCGCTGCCGGCTCGCCTGGAGGTCGTTGGCCCGAAAGGCCTGGCGCCAGACCTCGAACGCGCGTCCGTCGCCCGCCGCGATCGCGACGCGTTCGCGTCCTCCCGCCGGCGCGAAGTCGCGGCTGGGCAGGCAGATGTCGGGCGTGTGGACCGACATGGGGCCCGAGGGGCCCACGAGCAACGTCATCGTGACGCGCTCGAACGTTTCCTGGTGCTCGTACACGCGAACGAGGTAGCCCGTGCATTCGAGCATGTTGACGACGTAGTCGCTCATTTCGCCTTCCGACGCGACGTGCCAGGGGCCCAATTGCGTCGGCAGGCTTTCGAGCCGTTTCGCGGCCGCCAGCATGTCGGGCGAAGGCCCCCAGCGGTTGCTCATCCGGCCGTGGATCGCCCCCGAAACCAAGGTGAGAACGACCACGACGACGACTCCCAGGATCGGCGTGGATTGCTTCATGGCGATACCCTCGTGAGGTCGTTCGTGTCGTCGGGCGATTTTTTCGGGTGTTTCTCGAGCAGCTCGGCGAGCCAGCGCCGATCGGTGTCGGTGAGGATCTGGCCGGTCAGATCGCGCTCGAGCGCCGTGTCGAGGGCAAGCTGCCATGCCGGATCTTGCCGGTCGGCGAAATAGCGCGCCACGGCCAGGTGGAAGTGAAAACGCGGATCGGCGTTCGGGTTCGACGTCGCCGTTTCGAGCAGGGGGATGGCGTCGCGCGCCTGGTCGGCGCAAATCAGGATCGTCGCCTTCGTGTCGAGCAGGTCGTTGATGGGCCCCGCGATGCGGATCGCCTCGTCGATGTGCTTCAGGGCCTCTTGGATGTTCTTGGGCTGGCCCGACTCGGCAAGCAGCGACGCCAGATTGTTCAGGGCAAGCACGTCTCTCGGCCTGAGCTTGACGATCTTGCGATACAGCTCGATCGTCTCGTCGGGCTTTCCCTGAACCAGGCGCACGTTGGCCACGGCGCGCAGCGCGTCGGGATTGCCGCCGTGGTCGGCCAGCGCTTTCGCCAGCAGGGGCTCGGCCAGCTCGAAATCGTCGGCCGTCGGCTCGCCCGAGGCCAGGACGAAGGCCAGCACGGTCGCCGGCTTGGGCGAGGCGTCGCCCTTGGCCGCCTCGAAACAGAGTTGGATCGCGTCGTGCATCCGTCCTTGTTGGCCGAGCGACAGGGCCAGGTCCTGGTAGTTCTCGGGAACCAGCTCGACGGCCCGCCGGTACCAGCGTTCGGCCGCCGCGTGCTGTTCGAGCGCGCGGTAGACGGCCCCGATCCTCATGGCCAGCGCCGCTTCGGCCTGCCCACCCTTCTCGCTTTTCTCGACGAGCCGGGCGGCGACGGCGTCGACGAGCTTCTCGATTTCCTTCGAAAGCCGCTCCTCCGCGGCCTTTGCCTCGGCCGGCTCGGCGCCGGCGGCGATCTCCTTTTCGGCCCGGGCCTTGAGCAGGCGACCGCGGGCGGTGACGACGCCGAGATTGTCGGGCAAGCGCTGTTCGAGGCGAGCCAGCGGCTTCTCGGCCTCGTCGAGCATCCCGTGCCGCAGCAGGAAATCGACGAAAGCGCCCAGATGGTTCCGGTCGGGACGCGAGCCGGCCACCAGCCTGGCGTACGCTTGCCGCGCCTGGCGAACGAGGTTCTCGTATTGGTCGTGCGCGCTCTTCAGGCGCTGGACCTCTTCGTCTTGCGCCTGCCTGGCTTCGGCCGAGAGCGATTGGTACGATTCGGCGTCGCGCTGGTAGAGGTCGGCTCGGGCGACCAGCACGCGAGCGAGCAGATAGTGGTCTTCGGCCACGGCCGTGCCGCCGGCGATCAGCTTCTCAACAAGCTGCTGGGCCGTTTCGAGGCTCTCGGCACCGCCGCGCCGCATGAGCAACGTCGCCGCCAGCCGGACGTCGGCCGGACGCCCTGCCTCGGCCAGGCTCAGCACCTGCTCCCAACGCTGCTCGCGTTCGGCCCCCGTCGCCTGCAGGGCCTCCAGCGCCCGGATCGTCGCCAGCCTGCGGCGCGCGTCGCCATCGCCGGGCGAGACCTCGAGCAGGCGCTTCAGGGCGTTCTCGGCCTTCTCGGGATCGTAACGCGACAGGAACTCGGCCAGTGCCCTGGTTTCCGAAGCAGTCAGGCCGTCCCTCGGATTGCCATCGGCGTCCAACAACGGTTCGTAGGCACGGCGCGCTTGGGTCAGATACTCGTCGCGTTCGGCTTCGGTCGCCGCCGATGCCGCCAGCCAGGTGAGCCCCTGCGCCTTGACGAGCGTCTTTTGCACGGGCGACAAGTCCCCGCTCTCGGCGAACTTGTTCAAGGTGTCGACCGCGTCGCCGACGCGTTGGGTCCGCAGATAGAAGAAAACCAGCGCGTTGTACGAACGCGCATCCGGGCGCAGCTCGACCGCTTTGGCGAAGGCGGCCTCGGCCTCGTCGGTCTCGCCGTCGGCGAGCAGCACCCAGCCCAGGTTGATGTGGGCAAGGGGGTCGCTGGCGCGAATCTCCACGGCGCGCCGCGCCTGTTCGATCGCCCCTTGCAGGTCGCCCTCGCGCGCGGCCAAGTCGATTCCCATGGCCGACAGCACCGGCGAGAGCGGCGCGACGTTGCTGGTCTGCTCGGCCAGCTCGCGGGCCTCGTCGAAACGCCCCAGCCGAAACAGCAGCGACGGCAGCCGATGGTAGACCCGGAAGCTCCGGTCACCCAGCCGGATGGCCTCGCGGTAGGCCTGCAACGCCTCTTCGTATCGTCCCTGGCGTTCGAGAATCAGGCCGCCAAGGTAACGGGCATTGGGCCAACTGGGACGCTCTCGCTGCACCTGGGCGTGCAGTTCCACCGCCCGGCGGAAGTCGCGGTCGCCGGGCGTCGATTCCAATGCCAACGCGATCGCGCGATAGTAGCGCCAGAACGAGCCGTCGGGTCCTTCCAACTCTTCGAGCTGCCCGGCGTGCTTCTTGAGAGCGGCCAGGTCGTTCGTTTCCATGGCGAGCTCCGCGAGGCGGCGGACCACGCTCACGTTGCTCGGGTCGGACTCGTGCATTCGCTGCAATTCGGCTCGGACGGCGTCGCGCTCCCCCTCGGCCGCGGCAATTTGAACCAGCCCCTCGCGCAACGACGTCTGATCCTGCGCCGATAGCGGCTTGTCCTTGGCGTGCAACACGTCGTGCAGCACCTTCCGGGCCTGGTCGAACTGATTCCGAAGAGTCAGCAGGCGTGCGCGAAGCAGGTGAAGGCTTACGGTCTGTCCGGCGAGCTTTTCGTGTTTCTGCAAGGCGCGGTCGGCTTCGGCCGAAAACCCGAGACGTTCGTAGAACAGCGCGGCGCGCTGGGCGAGTTCCGGCGACTCGGGATACTCGGCCTCGGCCGCCGCCAGGACTTCCCGGGCCTCTTGCTGGCGCTCGACCACGCCTCGCTCGATGGCGCGCACCCGCTGGTACTCCGCCTCGACCAGGGCGATCCGCCAGCCGTCGTCCCGGCCCTCTTCCTTCCAGCGGGCCTTGGCGCGCTGGAGGGCCTGTTGGAATTCGGTCCAGTTGCGGTTTTCTCGCGGCTCCGCGGCCTGGCTGCGCAACTGCGCCTCGGCAAAGCTCAGGCAGGTTTCGGCGTTGGCGTCGGCCTCGAGGGCCTGCCGATAGGCCCGAAGGGCCGTGTCGAGCCGGCCGACGTTGGCCCAGGCGTTCGCCGCGGCCAACCGCGTTTGGGGGTTGGGCTGCAGGCTGGTGGCCTGATCGAAGGCCGCCGCCGCCTGGTCCCACAGGCCGAGGGCAGCGTACTGGCTGCCCAGCAGGGCCCAGGCCGTCGCCAACTGGCCCGCCTCGGCCGCCGAACCGCTCGGGCCGATGGTCACGCGCTTGAGCAGTGAAATTGCCCGGGCCCGATCGTCTTGGGCGAGGAAGTAGCGGGCTCGCAACAGGTCGCGCGTGCGCTCGAGTCCCAACACCTGCGACCGTCCGGCAACGGGCGACAGCCTCTTCGTGATCGCCTCCAGGGCAGCCAGGTTCGCCTCCAACGCTTTCAACAGCGGCTTGACCTCTTCCTGGTCGCGTTCCTGCCGTGTCGCGGGCAAGAGCGAAAGACGCAGGCTCGCCAGTCGCTGGTGCAACTCGGCCGCCAGCTCGGACTGCTCGATCCGGTCGCCACAGATCTCGACGCCTTCTTCCCAGGCTTGGAGAGCCTCTTCGGGCTGGCCCAGATCGGCGTAGCTCGCACCCAGACCGAGGTGGGCCAGGGCGTCGCGGCGTCGCTCGCCCTGGCTGTACCCGTCGCCGTCGCGGCCCCCCTTCGTTCGTGCGGCAGACGCAGCTTCGCGCATCGGTCGGGCGAGGTCGGTCGCGTCGTGAAAATGACGTTTCGCGGTTTCGAGCAGCTTCTGCCTCGCGTCGTCGGACTCTTCCCGCGGGCCGCGCTCGGCCGCCGCCTGGCGATGGGCCCGGTCGCCGGCCGTCACGAGCGCTTCGATGTAGGATCCAAGGGCCTCGGAAAGCGGCTCCCCGAATCGAGGGCGAGCCTCCGCCGCTTTGGCAACGGCCGCGACGAGATTGGCGCCCTTCAGGTAGGGCTTCAATTCCTCGGCCTGCTCGACGGCCCGTTTCGCTTGCGCCAGCGCCAGCGCCAGGTCGTCGTCGGCGCCCGAAAGCTCGTAGAAGGCGCGGTATCGGTACCGGGCGAGCAACGTTCGGGGGTCGTCGGGGTTCGCGGCCACCATCCGGTCGATGATCGCGTCGGCCAGATCGTGCCGTTGTTCGGTCGTCAGGGCGACGAATTCCTGCCCTTCCGGCGATTCGTTCTCCGGCTCGCCCTTCTTCGGGAAATACCGCGAATACAGCTCGAACAGGGCCTCGGGCTCCTCGCGGCAGAGCTGCTCTTCGCCTCGGCAAATCCGCGCGAAGGTGTCGGCAACCGGCACCAGTCGCTTCGGGGCGACCGCGATTCGAGTGTCCTCCGAGTTCGCCGGCAGCATCGCCCGCAGCGCCCGGTCGAACGCCTCGACGACCGAGATGCGGCTTCCCGAGTTATCTCTCGGGGCGGCCCCGAGACGAAACTGGCCGTACAGGGCCAGCGCCCTGAAGCCCGCCGCCGCGGTTTCGGCGGCGTCTTTGGGCGGCCGTTTGACCTTGGCATGGTCATCGATCTCTTCGGCCTCCTTCTGGGCCTGCGAGAACCGCTGTATTTCGAGAAGGAGTTCCGCCAGGCGAAGGCGCAGCGCGGTTCGCTTCGCGTCGCCCGCCACGCCGACCGCGACGTAGTAACGGTCGATGGCGACGCTCTTCTGCCACCTGTCCTTGGCCGACTTGTCGTAGGTCTCGGCCAGCCGGATTTTCGCCTCGGCGTCGTCCGGGCGAAGCCGCTGATAGCGCAGCAGATAGGTTGCCGCCTCGTGCCAGTTTCCTTCCTCCTCGAAACGGGCCGCCTGGTCGAGAAAGGCCACGGCGGTCCGGCCGACCTGACGCTGATGCCAGAAATACGCGCCGGGGCCGAGCACCGCCGCGACGGCCAGGGTGCCGATCAACAGGGGCAAGTTGAGCACCCGTCTCGACTTCCTCTTGTCGGCGCGGCGGGTCGATCCCACGCGCGCGTCGTCGCTGCGAGAATCGCTCTTCATGATCGTCGGGCTCGGCTCGGTTTGCACGTGGGCGTGTTTCAAGGCGACGTACTCCGCGAAGAGGCGAGCGGCCGGGGCGACGGGCCCGTCGCGGGCGCGCCCACGGCCCCGTGGAACCACCAATCAGGCATTCGCCTTGCGCGACCGTGTTGCCCCATGAGTTGTTGCGCCCCGGTCTCAGTCGCGGGCGTAGGAGTAGGTGCCGTAACGATAAGCGTAAAGCCGGCAAGGCACGCCGTTGAGCACGAGCCCGGCGGGGTTGGCTCCGGCCGCCCGCAACCGTTCGTGCGTCACGTTGACCTGGTCGAGACGGCTGACGTCGCGCATCGCGCAGATGAGCGTCGCGTCGGCCGCCTTGGCCAGCACGAGCGTTTCGCCCGCCGCCAATACGGGCGGCGTGTCGATGACGACGTACCGGTACGCGGCGCGGACCTCGTCCAAAAGCGACTTCAAAGCGCCGTTGCCGAGCAGCGTGTGGGGGCTGCACGCCAGCTTGCCCGCCGGAAGAACGTGGACGCGCTTGCCCCAGTTGCGGTCGATGGCCTCTTCCAAGGTCGCTTCGCCCGCCAGAACCTCCGCCAGCCCGACCTCGTTCGAGGTCTGCAGGACGTTGTGGACGTCGGGCGAGCGCATGTCGCCGTCGATCAGAAGCGTCTGCGCCCCGGTCGCCCGGGCGATGCTCATGGCCAACTGGACCGAAACGCTCGTCTTGCCCTCGTTGTTCGCGGCGCTGGTCACGACGAGCACGCGCATGTCCCGAAGCGACTCCGAAAGCGTGATGCTCGTGCGCAGGCTGTCGACGCTCTCTTCAAACACCCGCAGGTCTTGACCGAAACGCCCCGAAATCGAGCGGCCCCAGGCCCCGACTCCCCGCACCGGCAAGCGCGCGATCTCGCCGATTACGGGCAGGTGCGCATGCTCCTGCACCTGCTGGGCGCTGTTCACGCGGCGGACGAAGAATTCCCACAAGACGGCCAACCCGAACGGGAAGAGCAGCGACACGAACGAGGCGGCCGCGATCTTCTTCGTCGGAACCGACTCGACGGGCCGGGTGGGGACGGTCGCTGCCTGGCGCAACTTGACGCGTGCCGGAGCGTCCTGTTCCGTCTCGATCTCGCGAACGCGCTGCGCAATCAGGTCGTACACCTTTTGCGCTCGCAAATAGTCTTCGCGGGCGAACTCCAGTTCCACGGTGTCGGCGCTGTTCGCTTCGACGCCGGCGAGAACTTCCTGCTTTTTCTTCTCGTACTGCTGGCGATACGCCTCGGCCATGCTCTGATAGCTCTCAAGCTGGAACCGCATACGGTCGGCTTCCTGTTCGCGTGCGAGCCGTTCCGCGGACTCGAGCTGCTGCTTCACCTCGTCCCGCAACTTGGCGCGCAGAGTCTGCAGGGCCTCCTTCGCCTCCTCGATCGCTCCCTGCCTTTCCTGATACATCGGATCGTCCACTCCCCTCGCCAGTTTGTCCTTCAATCTCGCGAGGTCCGCGCTTTGTCGGTCGAGAGCGGCCTGCCTCGTTTGGATCGCCTCATGCGCGTTCAACGCCTGCTCGACTTTCCACGAGGGCGCTTCGATCTCCGAGGTTTCCGCGAATTCCTGAAACGCCGTGAGCCGGGCCGCTTGAACCTCGCGCTCGACCTCCGCCGTGGCCCACTTGCTCTCGACTTCGTAGAGCACGTGGTCCTGCCCCTGCGCCCGGTTGGGCCTGGCGAGGAACGGGTCGCTGCCCGTCGCCGTTTGGTACAGTTCGCGATACCGGTTCTGCAAGCCCTCGACCTGGCGCTTCCGCGATGTTTCGAGTTCCTTGAGTAATCCGAGCACTCGGTTCGTTCGCTCGGCGTCGTCCTGATCCCGCACGTTGAAGTAGCTCGCGACGACCCGGTCGACGATCGCCTTCGAGTTCCCGGGGTTCGGGCCCACAAAGGCCACCGTGTAGAGTTCCGACTGCCCGATCGACTTGACGTCAAGCTGTTCGGTGACCCATTTCAAAGCGTCCGGCTTTTCGGCGATTTCCTCAAACTTGGCGATTTGCGGGTCGCTGACGACCGGCGTCAACACGAGGGGCGACTTGATCAACTGGACCTGGGTGTTCACGAACCCGCGCCAGTCTTCGCGCGTCGGAAATGCCACGTAGGGCGCCCGGCTGTTGATCTCCAGCCACGCCTCGGCGCGATACTTGGGTACGAAAGTGTACCAGACCGCGAACCCCGCAAGCGCGGCGGCGGCGAGTCCGGCGGGGGTGGCCACCTTCCACCACTGGCGGATCGCGTTCAACACGAAGGCGACCGAAACCCCCTGGCCCGGCGCGCCGCCGGAACCGTTCGGGGCGGCGCCGTCCATCCGGTAGTAGCCGTTCCCCGGGATGGGCAGGAACTCTCCCACCGACCCGTGCGACGAGTTGCCGTTGGACGAGGAATGCGGTTTTTCAGACATAGGACTCTTGCTCCCGGGAGCTGCCACTTCTCATGTTGTCCGTTTTGCGCGTGGGGCGCTACACCGGCGCGCGCCGCGCGATTTCACCCACGTCGACCAGCTCGACCTCGCGGACGAGCTTGTCGAGATACCACAACACCAGCCCGAAAAGCGCCGCGGCGAACGGGATCATCACCCACCCCGATACGTCGTGGCTGAACTTGTGCGCCGCCTCACCCGAAACCCACTGGTAAAGAAGCCCCGTGGCGACGATCCGCGTCGCGTTGGCCACCAGCGCGATGGGAAGCACGCTGGCCAGCAGCAGAACCCTCTCCCACAACGGCCGCCGCACGATCACCACGTAGGCGAACGCGAGGGCCACGATCCCCACAAAAATCCGCAGGCCCGAACAGGCCTCTTCGACCTCGAGTTGATAGTCGCCCAGCAGGATCGTGTTTCCCTCGGCCAGGGCGGGCTGACCGAGAAGCTGGAGCCCGAAACTGCTGATCTTCGTCGCGATCCGCTGAAGGGGCAGACTGAGCCACCGCTCCACGCGCCAGGGCAGGGGAATCATGAACCAGAGAAAGGCGATCGAGGGCAGGCTCCACCAAAAGATCCGCCGGCCCCCGAGAAACCATACCACGCCGCCCACCCAGAACACCAGCGACCACCCGTCGATCGGATCGATGTAGTACCGCGCGCCGAACATGCGAATCGCGATGCTCGCCGCGATCAGAAGCAACCCCGCCCACGCCAAGCCCGAGGGCCTTCCCGGAAATCGCTCCCGTCGGGCCCACAGAAAGTAAAGCGCGACCGGCACGACCAGGTAGCCGTGCGAATAGTCGGGCTCCCGCTCCCAGGCCGCGACCAGCTTGACGAGGGTGGGCCAATAGGCCCATGCCGAGGCCACGACCAGCGCCGCCGCGGCCGCGATCCATTTCGGATCGACCCGCTTCCAAGCCGTGTCCGGCGAAGCCGCGGCCGATCGACGTTCGTCGCCCGCGCCGCCGGGCGCCGGCCTCGAAACCTGCCGGGCCGCCTTCGGCGCACGCCGGCGATTGGGTGTCTTGCCTTTCAAAACATCGCGCCTCTAACTGCTGGGATACGGCCGCGTAGGCCGGCGCATGCCGCCCTCACCCGATCGGCCCGCCAAACGCCGCGAAAGCGCAGACCGACAGCCCGCATTCGACAGGATCGTGCAAGACCGGGGCAAGGCAAAGCAGTCTGCGGAAGATCCAACTTGCCCGAGAGAAAAATGAACGAAAAGCCGCCTGCTCAAAAGCCGCCGGGGTGACCTTCTAGGGTCTTCACAAGCGCACACTCCGTCCTCTTGGGATGTCGCCCGCTATCCCTTCGCGCGCCCGTCGACGGCACGCATATCCCTCTGCGCTTTGCAGTACACGCTTCCGTACACCTCATCCTGAGGAGCCTCCGGATTGGCACGGCCCCGACGCTGGCGCCACGCGAATGGGCCGGCAACGCGTGCTGGCACCGTGCCTTGCTACGAAGTCGGCCGCGCCACGGCGGACCGGCTTCCATTCCCACTTCCTCGGAGGGACGATATAGCATCCCAAGATAAGCCGAGAATCCAAACTGTCAATCCCCCGATCGGGAAGATTGCCCCTGCGCTACGCATTCCCTAGGGTGGGGCCGGCGCAGCACCCGCCCACCAACCCGTTTCGAACGATCGGGGTTCCGAACAATCGGGGTGGGCCTGCGGAACGACCGGCGGGCCGCGTCGCAAGATGCACCGGCCAAAGCGCTTAGGTCGTCTCAGGACCCAGCGCCGTTGGCCTCGTCCGAGCAGACGATCCAGTCCGATTCGGGTGGAGGCTCGTTCGACGCCGATTCGGCCGCGACCAGGCGCGCGATGCCGGGGAGGCGAAGCCCAAGCGACGCGTCGCGGCCACGCGGC
>Ga0334883_1005088_pt1 | contig 11912 bp, 9 predicted proteins | sample GraSluR1_MG_6_FD_207230 | JGI IMG/M metagenome (GOLD analysis project Ga0334883, IMG submission 207230) | Sludge microbial communities from methane-producing bioreactor in Wageningen University, Netherlands - Granular Sludge_09_05-R1 | ecosystem: Engineered > Bioreactor > Anaerobic > Unclassified... | reverse complement strand
GATGGGTGTTTCCCATAACGTCACCCTGTAAAGCAGGCCGCTGGCCTTGATCCGCAGCTTGCGATCCTCCATGGTGATCTCCACTTCAGAGGGATTGAAACGAAAACCTTTCAGGAAATCGATGTAGGTGGGTGGCAGATAGGTCATCTCTCTTCTGACGAATTGCTCCTCCTCACAGCTGAGCGAGAGCTGTGCCATCTGATCCAGCTCCTGTCGCAGCAGCTGGTCAAACCCCTCCGGGTAGTCGCCATTGCTCCGGTCCACAAATTCAAACTCACCGCAGGCGCGGGGAAACAGTTTGGAGTAGGCATAACTGGTGGTAAACTTGTACAGGTCGGTGTCAAGGATGCTTCGGATGATGGCCATAGCTCTTTCCTTTAATTGGTTAGAATGATAAACGTTTCAAGAATGGTTTCGTTCACTTTCCACATAAAAAGGGACGTCGCTTCCACAGCGACGTCCCCGTCAACCTATCGTTTAAAAAAAATCAAATTCCCCCTTCAATGTTCCAGACAAAGGCACGGAGACCCAGATTGGCCGATTCGTTGTCCAGCTCCCTGAGGTAGGCCAGCAGAGCCTCCACCTTGTTGTCTTCCACTACTGTGAGAATGGCGTTGTTCACGGAAGGCCATGCATGGCTCCCGTAATGGGGGATGCCGTCACTGCTACCTCTGCCGTACACCTCTTTCCAGGAGGTGAATCCGCGGATGTTGAGTCTGGCCAGGTTTTCCACGATCAGGTCATAGTGTGCCTGGTCCAGCATGATCATTACTGCTTTCATATCTATCTGTTGTTATGCATTCACTTCATTGTTTACCAACACCGCACGATGCTTCCTGCGCCTGCGGCGTACACCGTAACCGGCCATCATCGAGTAGAGCGCTGGAATCAGCACCAGGGTGATGATGGTGGAGAAGCTCATACCACCAATGATGGAAATACCAAGCGACTTCCACATCTCCGACCCCTGTCCTGTGCCGATGGCCAGCGGCACCATCCCCAGGATGGTGGTAAGGGTGGTCATCAGTACCGGACGCAAACGGGAACGTCCTCCATGTACCACGGCGGTGATAATTGACATGCCTCTCTCCCGGTTCAGGTTGATGTAGTCGATCAGCACGATGGCGTTCTTCACCACCATACCCACCAGCATGATCAGCCCCACGAAACCCATGATGCCTAGTGGTTCTCCAGTGAGGGCCAGCAACAGGATCGATCCGGTGAAGGCGAAGGGCACCGTCAGGATGATCATAAAGGGATAGGTAAGCGATTCGAACTGCGATGCCAGCACGATGTATACCAGCAGGGAGACGATCATCAGCAACAGTCCCAGCTGTGCAAACGACTCCTGCTGTTCCTCCATCGAGCCTCCAATCACGATCTGCACACCAGCCGGAGTCTCATATTCAGCCAGCATGCTGCTCACATCGGTCACCACCTCACTCAGGGCACGACCATAAATGCTGCCTGTCACGGTGACAATGCGCTGACGATCCTGACGGTCAATCTGTGGCAGAGTGGATGTCTCCACCACCGTCCCCAGATCTCTGACACGAACACCTGCGCCCATCGGGTTGTATATTATGATGTTCTCAATATCCTCTATCGACTGTCGGTATTGCTCCTCATAGCGCACCCGGATGTTGTACTCCTCACCCTCTTCACGGTATTGCGACAGGATAAGACCATTGATTCTGTTGCGGATCGCATTGGCAGCGGAACTCATGTTCAACCCGTTCAATGCCAGCTTCTCCCGGTCAAACTGAATCTGGTACTCCATCCGGTAATCCTTGCGGGAGATGATGATGTCTCTGAGTCCATCTACCCCATCCATTCTCTCCTGCAGCTCACGTGCTACCCTATCGGTCACCGCCAGATCGTAGCCGAAGACCTCAAGTGCCACATTGCTGCCACCGGTCATGCCCATGTCACCACCTCCGGGCATCACTTTGAATCGTCTCACTTCCGGCATCGCAGCCAGATCCTGACGCATCTCCTCAGAGACATCATAGATGCTCTTTTTGCGGTTCTTGGCCTCAGTGAGCCGGATGGTATAGGTCATGATGTTGGAAGCGTTGTCCTGCATCGCCGCCCAGGCATTGTCCTCGCTGGCAGCGCCCACACTGAAGGAGATGATCTCGATCTCGGGGTACCTGGCCTCCATCTTCTGCGCAATGCGGTGTCCCGTTTCACGGGCCACCTCCATACGGGTGCCGGTAGGCATCTCTACCGTGAGGGCTATGTCATTGTTGTCGGATGCAGGCATAAATTCTGTCTTCAGTGTCACGGCACTGATCACCACGCTTATCAGGAAGACTGCCACCACGGCAAGGAGGGTGAGCCTGCGCCTACGCGCCACCCTGTTCACCAGACCGGCATAACGATGGTCAATCTTGTTGAGCAGGGGTAATATCCGCCTGTTATACCATCGGTCGAAACCGTTCATCCGGATATCCTTGTTGGCTCGCATCATCTTGGCACTCATCATGGGAGTGAGTGTCAGGGCGATGATCAGCGAGAGGGCAATGATGATGGTCACCATCCAGCCGAGCTGCTTGAACATCACTCCGGCAAAGCCGCCCACCATGGTCATCGGCAGGAACACCGCGATGATGGTGAGCGTGGAGGCGATGACCGAAAGCGAAACCTCCTCGGTACCATAGACGGCTGCCTGACGAGGTCGACTGCCCCGCTCGATATGGCTGGTGATGTTCTCCAACACTACGATGGCATCATCCACCACCATCCCGATGGTGATAGAGAGGGCCGAGAGTGAGATGATGTTGATCGTATTGCCGGTCAGGTAAAGATAGATAAAAGAACCGATCAGGGAGATGGGGATTGTCACCATCACGATGATGGTGGCACGCCACCGACCCAGGAAAAAGAGTACAATGATCCCCACGATCACCAATGCAAGCAGGATGGTCTCCAGTAAGCTGTTGATGGAAACCTTCACATATTCCGACGAATCCATCACCGTCACCAGTTTGATGTCTGGCGGCAGGCTCTTCTCCAGCGCAGGCAGTTGTGCACGCACCGCATCGGCAATTGCCACGGTATTGGCACCCGACTGCTTCTGTACCACGATGGTAGCACTTCGTGCGCCATTGGTGTAACTCTCCTGCACACGCGACTCCAAGGTATCACTGACGAAAGCCACATCACGCAGATAGATCGGTTTGCCCTGGCTGTTACCCACAATGATGTCGTTCAACTCACGGCTGTTCCGGAACTGACCCTCCAGTCGCAACATATAGGTCTGCGATCCAATGTCAAAGTTACCGGCCGGTACATTCACGTTCTCGGTAGCAATCACCTGGGCAATCTGCTCGAGCGACAGGTTATACGCCTCCAGTTTCTGTGGAACCACGTTCACCTGCACCTCACGCTGGGGTGCTCCCGACACCGAAACAGTACCCACGCCCGATATACGATTCAGCGGGTTGGCCACCTGCTCGTCAAGAATCTTATAGAGCGCTGCGGCACTCTCCTGGGCAGTGGCTGAAAGCACCACCACCGGGATCATGTCGGAACTGAACTTCAGGATCAGTGGATCTTCCGTACCCTCTGGCAGGAAGCCGGCAATCATATCCACCTTGTCGCGCACATCGTTCATCACTTCATCCATGTCGGTACCGAAGTCAAACTCCAGCATGATCATCGACATGCCATCCTTCGACTGCGAGGTGATCTCCTTCAGTTTTTCGGTGGAGTTGAGCACATCCTCCAACGGGCGGGTGACGTTTGCCTCCACATCCTCGGCGCCCGCACCCGAATAGGAGGTCATTACAGAGACGATGTTGAGGTCGATATTGGGGTAGAGGTCTATCGGCAACTGCCGGTAGAACATCATCCCGATCAACACCACACCGATAAAAATCAATGCTGTTCCCACGGGGTTTTTCACCGCGGTTTCATATGGTTTCATCTGTTCCTTTCTTTTGACTGTTCATACCTTACTCAACCACCTCCACTTCGGTGCCATCAATCAGGCCACTGTTGCCTTGCACAATCACCCTGTCACCCTCGCTCAGGCCGGAAAGGATCTCATACTTGTCGTTAACCCTGGCTCCCAATTCGACCACGGTATAATGTGCAATGCCATCCTTAACCACGAAGACATAACGGTCGTTCGATCCCACCTGCTTCAACACGGCCATATCGGATAGCAGGGGACGATCATGGGTGCCGAAGTTCATCTTCACCCGGGCGAACATACCGGGGCGGAGACGCTGTTGGCTGTTGGGGACGGTCACCTCCACGGTGAAGGTGTGCGCCACCGGATCGAGCGTGGGGTGTACCAGCGACACCTTGCCCTGGAAGGTCTCCCCCTCGAGTGCATCTACGGTCACCTCAACCGGCATCCCCTTCACCACACGGCTATAAAAAGACTCTGACACGTTCACCATCACCTTCACCGGGTTGATGCTCTCAATGGTAAGAATGGGCGATTGCATCGCCACATCACCCGGATCGTAGTTGCGGGCAGTCACCACACCACTGATGGGACTCACCAGGGTGGTGTTCTCTCCCAGGTTGTTGAGTGAGGTCTCGGCAACCTCCAGCTGGGTACGGGCCTGGTCAAGTTGCTGCCTGGAGATGCCTCCCACCGCAAACAGCTCCTGATAGCGTTCAAAGTCTCTCCTCAGGGTGGCTACCTGTGTCTCCTGCTGGGTAAAACTGGCAGCATCCATAGCCGCAACAGCCTGACCGCGACTGACTGTGGAGCCCACATCGACATATATCCTACGGATACGCCCACCCATTGCAGGGGCTATGTTGTTCACCTGGTCAGCCTGAACCGATGCAGTGAAGGTTGAGATCTGATCTACCGGCACCATCTGTACGGACTCTACCCGTACACTCTTCTTCAGAGGAGCCTCACCTTCAACTCCTTCCGAAGATCCTTTTCCTCCGCAGGAGGCAAGCAATGCCAATGCCAGAAGAGATGTAATTTGCAATAAGCTGTACTTTTTCATCTGTTTATTTGTTATCTGTTTCGTTATTCGTTTGTCTCTACAGGTTGTATGTCATAACCCAACACCTTCTCCAGGTCAGCCTTCGCCGCCAAGTAGTCGTAGATGGCATTGCGGTACTGCAGCTCGGCATTGATCACCGCCAATGCCGCAGCATTCACATCCACAATGGTACCCATGCCGGTCTCATAGCGCTTCAGGGTGATCTGGTGTCCCTTGCGGGCCTGTGCCACCGACGACTCGGTAGCCACCACCTGTTCGATGTTCTTGCCAATCAGGTCATAGTTGTTACGGATGGAAAGCTTGAGTCCCCTTTCCAACTCCTTTCGTTGCTCCTCCATCTGAAAGAGCTGCAGTTCTGCCTGCTTCACGCCATGGTAGCGCTGCCCCCCGTTAAAGATGGGGATCTGCAAGGTGAAACCCAGCATCGAATAGGGATCCCACCGATAGTCACGAAACTTGAAGTTGTTGTTCTGACTCATGTAGGTCCAGTTGAAGCTGGTCACCAGCGAGGGGGCAAATTGCAGTTTCTGCATCTCGTAGGCATTCCGTGCCTGCTCCGACTGAAGTTCAAACTGACGGATATCACTATTGTTGACCAAAGAAGTATCAGCGGGGATAATCCTGTCGAACATGCCGGCACGATAGTCGCCAAGCGACCCCGACACCTTCAGTGGTACCTCGTTATCCATCCCCATCAGCATCTTGAGTTGCAACTCGGATATTTTCATCATGTTCTCCGCCTGGAGAATACTGGGGATAAGACTCTTGAGCCGTACATCGGCGGTGATTACATCATACTCTGCCACTACTCCCTGGTTGAAGCGGTTACGGATGTGCTCCAGGTTGAGCGAGTCAGTCTCGTAGGTCTTGCGGAATACCGCATAGCTGTCCTGTGCCAGCAGAAGACTGTAAAAAGCCTTTTTCACCTGGTTCACCAGGTCGATGCGGGAAGCGCGCGATTGTTCGATGGCCAGGCGGATATCCACCTCGCTCATCTGTATGTTTTTCCAGAGAGAGGGCATCACCAATGGCAGGCTCACGTTCATGCCGGCCGACCAGACGTTGAAACGCCCCATCTGGATCCCTTCTCCCGAACTCTCGGGATCGGGCATCATCACCTTGTTGAGCACCTGCAACACCTGTAATTCCTCAGGGGTATACTGGGTGGGATCGATCTCTCCTCCTCCCAAACCAAAACCTTCGTCGAAATATACCGTCTGACGCTTGATGGCCCGCTGATACTGTCCAATCAGGTCGAACTGGGGCAGCAGTGCACCATATGCGGATTTCTTTGCATACTCTTTCTTGGTGATCTCCATGTCGGCCACCTTCACCCGGGGATTCTCGCTCAGGGCAATCTCCAGCGCCGTGGGGAGGTCGATGGAGAGGGTGTCGGCCGTCTGGGCATGTAGCCTGGAAAAGCCGGCCAGGGCTAATAACAGGACAACCGACAGGAAGCGGGTTGATTTTTTCTGATTCATTTTTACGCTTTTCATCTCTATTTAATTTCTGTTTTCATTTGCTGATTGGCAAGATACTCATCGATGATCCGGATTCCTTTCTCGGTGGATATTCCCCTGATGAAGTTGATCATCATGGTGAAGAACAACTCCCGGAAAGAGAAGGGTGGCTGCTCCAGATAGGATGCCCGAATATAGGTATTGGTGCCATCCTCCACCAGAAATGCTGTCACCTCCACATTCAGGTTGCTGCGGATATAACCCTGCGCAATGCCCTTGTGCAGAAAATCACAGAGAAAGACATTGTTTTGGGCTACATCCTCCTTGATCAACTTTGCCGCCTGGGGATAATATTTCTGGATATCCTCGAAAAATTTCACATTGGCCAATGGCAGGTTCTGCTGAGCCTCAATGACTTTCAGGAACACCCCGATCACATTGTAGTCTCCACGGAGAAAAGTGGCAAAATGAGCGTTCCGCTCATTCCATGTTTTTCTCAGGAAGGAGATCAGCAGATCCTCCTTATCCCGGAAAATTTCATAGATGGTTCGTTTCGAGATGCCCAATGATGTGGCAATCTCATCCATCGAACTGTTCTTGATCCCATACTGGATAAAAAGATTTCCTGCTTTTTCTATGATTCTGTCGCGCAATTCCATGTATAACCTACCTTTAAAAAACGCACAAAAATAATCCGGAAAACCCAAAAACACAAATTGGTTTTCTCGGTTTTAACATACTTTACAGCCACTCAGCAACAGGAATCACAAATTAAGGATTGTTCGCAGTTCCCTGTATCCGGTAACGCTTGCGCGAATCTGATCACCATTCTTCAATGTGAGCATCTGGTTCTGTTTCTCATAGAGTTCTATTCGCAGGATCTTCTCCACGTTGACAATAAAAGAGCGGTGCACCCTGACAAATTGACTTCGGGGCAAATTGGCTTCGAAATGCTTCATTGTCTCTTCCTTGAGATAACGGCTCTGATCCGTCACAATCTGCACATAGTCACCATCTGACTGGATGTAGATGATATCAGGAACCATGATCACATGAATTTTCTGACCGCTTTTCACCGCCACACGCTCCAGCACCTCCCTGTCGTTGTGCAGTGCGGAATTGTGCTCTGCATCCAGCCCGGAAAGATCTGAAACAGGGTTTCCACCCATATTTTCCCTGTTTTCATCTTCCGAACCAGTTTGTACCATCCGATAGTGAATCAGCTGCAGATGGACCAGATAAACCAACAGTGCTACCAATGTGGTAAACGGTATAAGTGATGTGACAACTCTCTTTTGTGCCAGGCCAAAGATCAACAGGGAAAAGAAATAACTCAACAGGCTCCAGCCGATGAGATACATGATCCCCAAGGCGACATAGTTGACTGTTCGCTGATATTGATCCAGCCTCGCATAATGAAAGGAAGAAATTGCGACAGTCAGAAGCATTCCCATCCCACCCATGATCAATGCATCGACGGCACTCTTCAACCACAAAACCCCGTAAGGAAGCGGGATAAGTGCGCGCAGAACAACAGGCTGCAGGATGGCAAAGGTGAGGCAAAGCATCACAAATGGCAACCAGCGAAAGGGAATATAAAAAAAAGGTTGTTTCATCGGTTGTGTAATGGATTGTGCATCGTAGGCTAGCTGTGGTCAGCGTATTTCACATCCTCCGAATATCAGGTCGCCCCTCAGAATCAGTTTGCATGCATAGTCAGGTGTAGATACCAGCCGCTTGTCTTCCACGCCGCCCAATACGGTCTGGAATCTTGTCTCCACAAGCCAGTCACCCGGGATATATAGTTCTATTCCCCCGAAGGTGGCATCCACTTCCAGGCAGGTCTCACCCTCCGGTAGTGTGGTTCTGCGCAGATCCAGCACAATACCTCCAAAAGTGGCGCTCAATGCACCCCCATGGAAGACAGGATCCAGAAAGATGCTCTCTGATCCACCAAAGACCACCCGTTTTTCGATTCGGCCATTCACCCCTGAGGCAGTTTCACCGGTAACGAGACGCTGTTGTCCTTGCCGGTGTCGCGGAGCATAAAAGACCCTGAAAATCAGGCTTACGCCTAATATGATCAACAGGAACGGCCAGTAGGTACGTGCAAAACCGGCATCGAGACCCGGCAGGATTCCGGGATAAGCAACGGCAATACGGGGAAGCAGGAAGAAGAACCCCAGGATCAGCAGAAACAGAGACATCAGCGGATCTCTCCGGGAGAGTTTCATGATTCCTGCCACGATGAATAGCATCGGCCAGGAAAAAAGCACCGGTTTAAGGGCTGAATCGATCCATCCGAAATTGAAGGCAAGAAACAACAAACCTGCCAGCACCAGCATTGAACCCAAAAGAATCCCTTTCGATCTGCCAGAAAAAGAGGAAGCACACGAACTTTTATCCATGATAAGTATATTTTATTTTTGGCACAAATGTAGGGATCTGTCAGGATGTATCACAACGGTCAATCGACGAACACCGCTCTTATTCCCGACGAATGAACTGTTTTTTTTGGCTAAAACAGTTACAAATGATCATCCAACCTGAAAATATCATTATCTTTGGAGTGCAAAATTATCAAAAATATTGGCAGGGATATGAAAAGAAGGGTTTCTTTTTTTTACTTTTTGATGCTGGCTACAGCCATCCTGTTTCTTTCACATTGTACGGATAGCAAAAATTCCCCCATGCGGGTGGATGAAGTGCTGGTCAACGCCGAATCACTGACAGGTAAAACAGTGATGGTAGAGGGACTCTGCACCCATGTCTGTGGCAAGAGTGGCATGAAACTCTTTCTGCAGGGCAGTGAAGAGACCCTGACCCTACGTGCGGAATCAGACGCCACACTGGGCAAGTTTGATCCCGAAGCGCAAGGGAAACGGCTGAGGGTGAGAGGTGTAGTAATGAAAGACAGCATCACAGAAGGAACGGATCATCACGACCATGGGGTCTCCGCTGCCGACAGCACCGGAACAGTCCATTGCGAAGAGGAGGAGGCTGCGGTTCCTCGCTATCACCTTGCTGCCATCTCCTATCAGATACTGGAGTGATGGACCCTATTGCTCCTTTCACTGGTTTTACTGCTGCTTCCATCACGTTTTTATGCGAACTGAAGGTAAACAACAACCGTGAATGGTTCAACGAGCGAAAACAGATCTATCAGGAGTCTCTATTGCAACCCTTCCGTGCTCTGGCCATGATGCTTTCGCCGACCATGTACAACATCGATCCCCTCTTTGAGCTACGCCCCGCAAAAATGCTCTCCCGCATCTATCGCGATGTCCGGTTCTCACCCAACAAGGAACCCTATAAAACATCGATGTGGCTCAACTTCCAGCGAAAAGCCACCCACTGGGAAGATTATCCCGGTTTCTTCGCCGAGTTAAGTAGCGATCAGTTCACCTACGGCATGGGGCTTTACAGCCCCAGGCGGAAGATCATGGATACGCTGCGGGAAGAGATCTCCTTCAGCCGGGAGTCGTTTCGTGAAATGGCGTTGCAGGCTGCCGCTGCCGGATTCACGGTAGAAGGTGAACCATACAAGAGAGCTCTGCCCAGTGACCTGCCTGAGTTCTACCAACCCTGGATACAGCGCAAAAGCTGCTACCTGGTCAAGCGGATCTCACCAACCGATCCTCGTCTCTGTAGCAGTGCCATTGCACTACAGCTGATGGAGGATTTCACTCTGGTGGCAGATCTTTATCACTTTATGATGGATGTTGTCCAGGAAGCGCAACAATAATTATCATCTGTCACATAATTTTTGTATTTTTGTACAGGTTATTGAACAATCTGCATAAAAACAATCAAAATGACAAAGAATAAACTGCGGGACGATGCGCTGGCCTACCATGCGCAGGGGCGCCCCGGTAAAATCGAAGTAGTTCCCACTAAACCCTATAGTTCACAACGGGACCTGTCACTGGCCTACTCACCCGGTGTGGCCGTACCCTGCCTGGAGATAGAGAAGAATCCGCAAGCGGCCTACGAGTACACTTCCAAGGGAAATCTGGTAGCGGTAATTTCAAACGGTACCGCCGTATTGGGACTGGGCGATATCGGTGCCTTGGCCGGAAAGCCGGTGATGGAAGGAAAAGGACTCCTCTTCAAGATCTTCGCCGGAATCGATGTGTTCGATATAGAAGTGGATGAAAAAGATCCGGAGAGATTCATTCAGATAGTGAAGGCGATTGCCCCTACCTTCGGAGGCATCAACCTGGAGGACATCAAAGCGCCACAATGCTTTGAGATCGAAGAACGACTCAAAGGTGAACTCAATATCCCCATTATGCACGATGACCAGCATGGTACCGCCATCATCTCTGCCTGCGGTCTTCTCAATGCGCTGGAACTGAACGGGAAAAAGATTGAGGAGTTGCAGATCGTGGTGAACGGTGCCGGAGCGGCCGCCAATTCCTGCACCCGGCTCTATATAGCCCTTGGAGCCCGGAAAGAAAACATCGTGATGCTCGATTCCCGTGGGGTGATCCACACCTCCCGCACCGATCTGAACGAACGCAAGCGACCCTTTGCCACCAACCGCAACATCCGCACACTGGAGGAGGCGCTGAGAGGAGCCGACATGTTCCTCGGTCTCTCGGTAGCCAACGTGCTGACAGAGGAGATGCTATGCTCCATGAGCGACAACCCAATCGTTTTCGCACTGGCAAATCCCAATCCGGAGATATCTTATGAACGGGCCATCTCGGCACGTGAAGATATCATCTTCGCTACCGGACGTTCCGATTATCCCAACCAGATCAACAACGTGCTGGGTTTCCCCTATATCTTCCGTGGTGCGCTCGATGTGCAGGCAACCTGTATCAACGAAGAGATGAAGATTGCTACCGTCTATGCTCTGGCGGAATTGACCAAAAAAGCGGTGCCTGACGTGGTGAATGAAGCGTACAGTGTGAAGAAACTCAGCTTCGGAAGGGAATACATCATTCCCAAGCCGCTCGACCCGCGCCTGCTCACCACGGTGGCTCCCGCCGTGGCAAAGGCTGCCATGGCATCGGGTGTGGCACGCAAACCCATCACCGACTGGGAGGCATACGACCACAAGCTGCGTGACCTGATGGGTCTCGACAACAAGATGATCCGCCGCATGTTTGAGATGGGACGCCAGCAGCCCAAGAAGGTGGTTTTCTCCGAAACAAACCACCTGAACATGCTCAAGGCAGCCGAGGCAGCCTATGCCGAGGGTATCTGCCACCCCATCCTGCTGGGCAACGAGGAGAAGATCGCCAACGTGGCACGGGAGAACCAGATCAGCCTGGAAGGGATCGAGATTGTCAACCTGCGGCACGATCGCGAGGAGGAGCGACGCTTGCGCTATGCAGCCCTGCTCACCGAGAAGAGAAACCGTCAGGGGATGACCCTCGAGGAGGCTGCAGAAAAGATGTTCGAACGAAATTATTTCGGCATGATGATGGTGGAGACCGGTGAGGCCGATGCCATGATCACC
>Ga0334883_1005087_pt1 | contig 11913 bp, 10 predicted proteins | sample GraSluR1_MG_6_FD_207230 | JGI IMG/M metagenome (GOLD analysis project Ga0334883, IMG submission 207230) | Sludge microbial communities from methane-producing bioreactor in Wageningen University, Netherlands - Granular Sludge_09_05-R1 | ecosystem: Engineered > Bioreactor > Anaerobic >... | reverse complement strand
TGTGTGGGATAGGCTTGGATCGGGGCGATGTGATGGTGGGCTTTGGCTTGAGTCGGGATCCACAGGCGGGGGTTTTAGCGCACTTGAGCAGTGGTCGCGAGATCATGGTGTGTCCGCGGCGTTTCCCCTCGGCGGCGCGAGGGGGGAGGGGGCGTTTGATACTGCGGCGGGGAAGAGTGGAGAGGGTTGCGAAGAGCCTCGACGTGCCGGTGCAGCCCGTTCCGAGTGAGTGAATTGGGGCGGTGGGCGCAGAGGCGAGTGCCTTGTGATCAAGACGTAGGAGAAGGTGGGGTTCGCGTGGAATCATCTTATAGTGCAAAGGACATCGAGATATTGGAGGGGCTGGAGCCGGTAAGGCTGCGGCCAGGTATGTACATCGGGGGTACGGGCAAGGATGGTTTGCACCATTTATTGTGGGAGATTGTGGACAACGGCATCGACGAGGCGATGAATGGCTATGCGCGTCGTTTGGAGGTGATCCTCCATGCCGATGGCGTGTCGGCGACGGTCATCGATGACGGGCGTGGGATCCCGGTCGACGCGCACCCGGTGGCCAAGCGCAGTGTGCTCGAGGTGGTTCTGACGACCTTGCATGCGGGGGGTAAGTTCAACCAACAGAGCTATAGAACGGCTGGTGGCTTGCATGGGGTGGGCGCGAGTGTGGTCAATGCTCTGTCGAGTGAGCTCTGGGTGACGGTGACGCGTGACGGCGGGATTTTTGAGCAGCGTTACCGGCGTGGTCATCCTCAGGCGCCGGTGAGTCAGATAGGTCAGAGCCGGCGCAGCGGAACGAAGGTCTTTTTTCGGGCGGATGAGGAGATTTTTGGTGATTTGACCTTCGACGCGGAGTTGGTGTTGGAGCGTCTGGAGGCGAAGGCCTATTTGATTCGGGGCTTGAGTATTCGCTTCGTCGATGAGGGGAGCGGCGTTCAGCGGACGATGCTCTACGAGGGTGGCATCGTGGACATGCTGGAGACACTGGCGCCAGCCCAAGAGGGCGGTCGGGTTCATGGCGAGCCGTTGGTGATGCGTGCCGAATCGGAAGAGAGCGGTGCGTTGTTGGAGGTGGCGCTGTTGTGGACGGAGAGTCCTCAAGAGCGGGTGCTTTCCTTTGTGAACGCCATTCCGACCGCCGATGGTGGGACGCATGAGCAGGGGGTCCGTGATGCGCTGGTGCGGGCGGTGCGGGCTTATGTCGAGACGCACGATTTGACGCCGCGCGGGGTGAGTTTGAGCGCCGAAGACATGCGAGAGGGTGTGGTTGGGGTGGTGAGCTTGTTTATCCGAGAGCCTCAGTTTCAGGGTCAGACCAAGGCGCGGCTGAACAACCCGGAGATGCGCGGCTGGGTGGGGAGCGTGGTGCGGACGGAGCTGGAGGGTTATCTCAACAGCCATCCCAAAGCGGGACAAGCGATTGCGGCGCGGATTGTGTTAGCGGCGCGGGCCAGGCAGGCATCGCGTCAGGCAGCGCAGGCGGTGCAGCGGGTGCGGACCAGTGCGCAGCGTTTGCATTTGCCGGGCAAGCTGGCTGACTGTTCGTCGTCTTCCCCGGAGTTGTGTGAGTTGTTCATCGTCGAGGGTGACTCGGCGGGCGGCTCGGCCAAGCAAGGTCGCGACCGCAAAGTGCAGGCGATTTTGCCTTTGCGCGGCAAGGTGTTGAACTCGGAGCAGGCTTCACAGGGCAAACTGAGTCAGAACCGGGAGTTGGCTGACATCGTGTCGGCGCTCGGTTGTGGTTGGGGGGATGATTTTTCGCTGAGCAAATTGCGTTACCACAAGGTGATTCTCCTGATGGACGCCGACAGCGATGGGCACCATATCGCGACGCTGTTGTTGACGTTCTTTTATCGGCATTTGCGGCAGTTGATCAGCGCGGGGCACGTGTTCATCGCTCAGCCGCCACTGTATCGCATCGACATTGGCAAGCAGACCTTCTGGGCGCTTGACGAGAGAGATCGGCAACAGATCCTGCGGCGTCGGCTGCGCGGCGAGGTGCGGATCACGCGTTTCAAGGGTCTGGGTGAGATGATGCCGCGGACGCTTTTCGAGACGACTTTAGACCCGCAGCGGCGACGTTTGCTGCGGGTGGAGATCCCTGAAGCGGCGGTGCTAGAGACGGAGGTGGTGTTGAGCGAGCTGATGGGTCGCGATGCGGAGCCTCGTTATCGTTTCATCATGAACCATGCGGCTGAGGCGGATGCTTTGGATCTCTAGTTTGGTCTTGGAGCCACAGGGCGAGGAACCAGGCGCAGATGCCAGTGGCGTGGTAGCCGTAGTAGATGGGTTCGTCGTCCTGAGGGAAGGCCCAGGAGCCGTCAGGGTTTTGTCGCTGGACGAGGTTATCGACCCAGATGTGGGCCTGTTGGCGGTCCATGGCGAGGTAGCGCATCAGTGCTTGTTCGGCGTAGAGGTCGACGTCGAGAGTTGCCGGTCCGGGGCTTTCGGGTTGAAATTGGGCTAGTTCGGCGACGATGGGTAGCAGGAGTTCATGGGCCTGCTGGGGTGGGAAACAGCCGAGGTCGCGGGCGACGATGAGGGCCCATGCGGCGTGGGTGGTGTGGTATTGTCCGTCATCGCGCATGGGTCCGAGGATGTAGTCGAGGGTGGCCTGGCGAATGGGTATGTGATCGCAATAGAGCGCTTCGGTGAGGGGTCGGTTGGGATTGACGCGGCTGCCATCACGGGGTGGCTCCCAGCGCCAGAGATCATCCGGTGGTGGGAAGTCGGGTTGCCAGAGGCGCAAGAAGGGGTTGTCGTCGTCTCTCTCGGCGGCGGTGCGCGCGTATTGGAGGGCGGTGGCGAAGCGCTGAGGTTTTGGGTCGGCCTGGCTGATGGCGCTGAGCATGACGGCGGCGTCAAAGCGTAGCTTTTCCCGAGGGAAGGAGGCGAGCCAGTGCGCGGCGCCGTCGAGGGCTTGGTCGACTTGCAGGATGCGGGTTTGGCTATGGTCAGTGGTGGCTGCGGTGTGGGGTGGGGTCGTCGGGGCGACGGGTTGACCCTCGCGAGGGAGACGGGGCTTTGTTGAAGCGGTCGCGGGGGGGGATTCGCGGCTGGTCGTCGGCGTCTGTGGGCCGTGGGTCGGCGTTTCTGCGCTGGGTGGGGGCGGCTGATCACAGCCCGAGGCGACGTAGAGCAAGAGGGCGACAGCGGTGGAGATGGGTCGCATTGGGATGCGGCTCGGGGGAGTTGGTTCGTGTTGTCGCCGGTGCTTAGTTGACGAGGGTCTCGGCTCTCGTGCCGTTGGGGCCAGGTGCACCAGGCGAGGTTCCGCCGGTGCCAGCGGTGCCGAGGATGAAGGTATTATTGCTGAGGGTGGGGTTTGAGGAGCGCCGGAGGATTCCCACGGAGGGGCCGCCTGCTCCGCCGCCGCCATGGCCGCCGCGTCCGCCAGCGCCGCCGTTGCCGCCGCGTCCACCATTGGATGCGTCGTCTTGGCTGTCGGCGCCGCCGTAGGCATTGCCGGCGTTGGGTTTGGAGGTGTTGCCGCCCCAGCCTCCTTGGCCGCCGTTACCGCCAGTTTGGCCGGTGCCACCGTAGCCGCCATTGCCGCCATTGCCGGTGACGAGGATGGTGTTTTGGATGGTGATGTTGGCGTTTTGGAGGAAGATGGCGAAGGAGCCGCCGGCGGAGGTGCCGCCAGTTGCGGCGGCGCCGCCGCAGCCACCAGCGCCGCCGCCAGCGCCGCTGCCGCCGTAGGAGTTACACAAATAGTCGCCACCGCCGCCGCCACCACCGCCACCGCCACCGCGGCCGTTGGCACCAGCGGTGCCGTTGGTGCCGTTGGTGGGGTTGTAGCCGGATGTGGTGTAGGTTTCGGCGCCGGCGCTGCCGTTTTGGCCTACGGTACCTGCGGCGCCATTGGTGCCGCGGTGGACAAAGTCAGGGTTCCAGTCGCCTCTTCGAGCGGGTGTTCCGGTGCCGCCCGCGGTTCCAGCGGCGCTTGCGACGCCGTTGCTGCCGCTGCTGGAGCCATGGCCGGCGTTGCCGCCACGTCCGCCTGCGGTTCCAGAGGAACAAGAGGTGTTGGTGCCAGCGAGGGCTCCAATGGGGGCGCTGCAAGAGCGGCAGGTGAGGTTGCTGTCTTCACAGCCTGGGGTGCCGGCGTTGCCGTTGCCGCCAGCAGCGGCAGAGCCGATGGGGGTGTTGCCGTTTTGCCCGGGTGCGCCATTGCCGGCTTCAATGCGGCTGTGACGGATGACGAGGCCGGGGCTGTTGGTGGCGAAGAGGCCGTAGGAAGATGTTCCTGGGGCGATGGCGTTACCTGCGCGGATGGAGATGCGATCGAGGACGGTGTTGGCCGTGATGTCAGTGGCGGTGAAGGCGGTGGAGGAAGATGCGACGATGAGGGGGACATCGACGGCGCTGCGGGCCCAAGTGCTGGCGTTGTAGCCGCCGTAGATGGAGACGCCATTTTTCAGGGCCAAGGGCGTGGTGAGGTTATAGGTGCCCGCAGCGAGGTAGATGTTCTTGCCCGCGGCGGCGGCGGCATCGATGGCGTTGGGGAGGTTGCGCTTGGGCTGGGCCATGGTCCCGGGCCAGGCATCGGAGCCGTTCGGGGAGACGAAGATGGCTTGGGTGACGGTGCCGTCGATGCCGTCGCAGTTTTGATCGGTGAAGGTGTCATCGGGGAGATCGCTGGCTGACACGAAGGTGCAGGCATATTCACAGCCATCACTGGGCACCTGGTGTGCGTTCTGGTTGAGGTCCCAGAAGCCGGTTTTGCAGGAGACGAAGCTGCAGGTGCCGTTGCAGGCGACATTGGCGTTGGGGATGTGATCCTCACAGCGGTTGCCGCAGGTGCCACAATTGGCGATGTCGGCGGCGACATGGATTTCGCATCCGTTTTGGGGGACGCCATCACAGTTGGCGTAGCCAGCGTTACAGGCGCCGAGATTGCAGACGCCGGCGTCACAGGTTTCAGAGGCGTTGGCGAGATCACAGACGCTGTAACAGCCGCCACAATGTGCGAGGGAATTCTCTTGGGCCTCACAGCCGGTGAGGTGGTCGTTGTCGCAGTCGAGCCAACCCGGGAGGCACTCTTCGATGTAGCAGGTGCCAAGATAGCAGATGGGTGCTGCGTTGGCAGGGGCGCAGGTTTTGTTGCAGGCACCGCAGTTGCCCAAGCTGACGTTGAGGTTGACCTCACAGCCGTTGGCAGGGTCGTTGTCGCAGTTGGCCCAGGGGTGGGTGCAGCTCGAGATGACGCAGGCGCTCGAGACACAAGCGACTTGGGCGTTGGGTCGCACACAGGAGACGCCGCAAGCCCCACAGTGGGCGCTGGTGCTAGCGAGGGCTGCTTCGCAGCCATTGGTGGGATCGTTGTCGCAGTCGTCGAAGCCTGCGGTGCACTGGACGATTTGGCAGACACCGTCGACACAGGCTTCGATGGCGTTGTTCAGGGAGCAAGGGACGCGGCAGGTGCCGCAGTTGCTTTTGTCGTCGAGGAGATTGATTTCACAGCCGTTGCTGGGGTTGTTGTCGCAGTCGGCGAAGCCGGCGTGGCACGCATCGATGAGGCAGCGCCCGTTTTCGCAGCGGGCGTTGGCGTTGGGGAGAGCGCAGTGGTGATCGCAGGCGCCGCAGTGTTCCAGGTTATCCAGTAATTGGGTCTCACAGCCGTTGGTGCTGTCGCCGTCGCAGTCTCCCAAGCCCTCGGGGCAGCCGGAGAAGGTGCCTGAGATGGGGAGGGTGACGAGGTCGACCTGACCGCCAGTGAAGCGGAGGCGCAGCTCATTGGCGGTGAGGGGGCCCGTGCGCTCATCGGCTGCGACGACGAGATCGACGTAGAATGTGTTTCCAGCGTTGATGACATAGGGGAGGGTGATGGGCTGTGACTGCCAGTCGTCTTGTACCCAGGTGAGGGTCTTGACGGTGTTCGTCAGCCTGCTGTCGGCGGGGGTGACGGTGAGGTCAGACAGGGTCAGGTTGCGATTGCCCGCAAGGGTGAATTTGACGCGTTTTTCTACTCGAGCGAAGGCGGCGATGGTGCCAAAGCTCAGGAGGGGTTCGGGCTCACAATCGGCGTTTGGATCTTGATCTATGAGGACACAGACGACGATCTCTTGGGTCGTCGAGGTGTCGGTGGTCTCAGAGGTGACTTCTGTAGGGGGGGTGTCGGTGACAGCGTCTTGGTCCGGAGGAAGATCGGGGTCGGGGACATCGAGGTTTGGGACATCGCCCAGGTCGGAGGTGTCGCTGTCAGGGGCGAGGTCGTGGATGTCTGGCCCTTTGGCCGGGTTGGAACCGTCGGCGCAAGCGAAGAGTGTCCAAGCGCACATGGTGCAAACAACGAGGATAGGTAGGCGGCGACATATGATGCTCATGAGGCACTCCGAATGAGGTCAATCAATCCGGTACGGGCCCAGGATAGCGATGCCATGTCGCAAGGCAAGTAGAAACGCTAGGCGAGGTGGGGAAGGAGCGGGTGAGGGCGTTGGTCGTCGTGGCGGTGTCGCGTGGTGTGCTGACTGGGCGCGCGGGTGACGGCCGACCGGGAGGGGATCAGATGATTCCTGCGGCGAGGAGGATCGCGATGGCGATGAGCATGATGCCGGTGAGGCGTTGGATCATGCGCATGGTGATCTTCTTGAGGAGGCGCTTGCCCAGGACGACGCCTAGGAAGGCGGCTGCGATGGCGGCCAGGATGAGCACCTGATCGTTTCGGGTGGACATGTTGGTGAGTTTCCCGCCGGCGAGTAAGGAGGCGTAGACCGAGAGTCGGGTGATGTCGACGAGGAGCCCGATGATGGCGTTGGTTCCGACAAAGGCTTTGGCGTTGAGTCCTACTTTGGCGAGGAAAGCCGAGCGGAGTGCGCCTTGGTGGCCAGAGAGACCCCCGAAGAAGCCCGAGAGCAGCCCTCCGATAGGGAGCAAGGAAGTGGGGAAAGAGAGGTCATCAAAGCGGGGGTGTAGTTCGGCGGTGGCAAAGGCCGCCATCAAGAGCGCCATGAGGATTTTGAGCGGTGTGATGGTGAAGTGGGCGCCGCCCAAGCGGTAGGTGAAGAGGGTGGGGAGGGAAGCCAGCTCACCGAGTAAGTAGGCGCCGGCAAAGGCGGCGAGGATGGCAGGCAAGGCGAAGCGGAGGAGTACCGAGCGGTCAGCGTCTTTGCCGAGCATCGCAGCTTTGAGGAGGCTGTTGGCGCCATGAACCAGAGCGGTGGCGGCAACGGCGAGATCGAGAGGAAAGAAGATGGCGAAGACGGGGAGGAGGAGGGTGCCGAGGCCAAAGCCGGAAAACAAAGTGAGGGCAGAGGCGCAGAGGGCGGCGGTGGTGACGATGATGATATCCATGACGCAGTCCGAGGGGTTCAGTTGCAGGGCCGTTGGGTTCAGGGGGAGCGAAGGGTGCGGTTAGCCGTTGCGGAGTTCGCGGTGGACTTCCTCGACTTTGCTGGTGATTTCGGCGAGTGTTTCTCGCCCGAGTGGGGTGATGGTGTAGAGGATTCTTGTGGAATTCGCGTTGTCGTCGCTGGGCTCCTGGCGCAGCCAGCCGTGGCGGAGCATGCGGGCGAGCATGGGGTAGATGGTGCCGGGGCTGGGATCATAGCCGTGTCGGCGCAGCTCCTTGAGGAGGCCGTTGCCATAGATGGGTTCCTGTGCCGCGTGGTGGAGGGCGTGAATTTTCCAGAGGGCGAGGAGGATTTCTCTTTCGAGTGTGCGTCGTTGGTCGGTCATGGGCGGTCTCTTGGCGTTGGGGGAGGGTGGTGATTAGGGGGCGCAATCCACGTGTCTTAGGTGTGGCGCACGTGTAACGGATAGCGTAAACGGTAACCGTAAATAATCAAGAGGCGAAAAAGGCCTCGCGTCGCCTCTGTGGCGTGGGGTGCGTGGCGGGGTTGGGGGTGTGCGTTCGGCGCACTTCGTGGGAGAGGCGGGCGCCCTGATGTGGGTGGAAGCCGGGAGAGGGATCAGTGGGGGTCGGTGTTGGGTTGGATGAAGTCGACGCCCATGCCGTCGTAGGCGAAGCGGAAGGGTGTGGGGCACTGGTGTAGTTGGAGTTCTTGGGCGACGCGTTCGGGAGAGGTTTCGGGGAAGAGGTGGGTGATGAGGAGTGCGTGAGGTTGTGCTTGGCGGGCGAGGTCGGCGATTTTGTGGGGGGCGAGGTGGGCATCGCGGGTGTATTGGTCGGTGACGGCGCACTCAACGAGGGCGAGGTCGGCGTTGCGACAGAGGTCGATGGCGTTGGGGCAGAGGTCGGTGTCGCCGAGGTAGGCGAAGGTGTTGAGGTTGGGGTCTTGGATGCGGATGCCGAGTGAGGAAGGGTGGTGGGTCAGTGTTTTGGTTCTGCAGATGAGGTCGTCGACTTGGAAGGTTTGGTTGGTGATGCAGTGGGGCAGGATTTGCCAATCTTTGGTGGTGAGTTGTGGTTGGTAGAGGTCGAAGAGGGCGTTGAGGTGTTGGAGCAGTCCTGGTCCGGCGTAGATGTGGAGGTCAACGGTGCGGGGGGTTGGGGTGTGTCGCATGGCGAAGAGAATGGCGGGGAGATCGGCGCAGTGGTCGATATGGAAGTGGGAGATGAAGATGGCGGCGATGTTGTGGAGTGGGATTTGGGCGCAGGCGAGTCGGTGGAGGGTGCCGCTGCCGCAGTCGAGGAGGATGGCGCTTTGGGTTGATGCGAGGAGGAAGGCTGGGGCGTTGTTGTTGGCGGTGGGGAGTGCGGAGCCGGTGCCGAGTGCGATGAGTTGCATGGGTGGACCTAAAAAAAAAGGCTCGAAGAATCGAGCCCGTCGGGGTGGTGTTGGGATGTGTTTGGTTTAGTTTTCGGGGGCTTTCTCTTCTTTTTTGTAGGGTTCGAGGTCTGGTGGTGCGGGCTCGGAGCGTTTGTAGTCGAGGTGGAACTCGACCAGTCCTTGGGAGCCGAAGATGTGCCCAGAGAAGATGAGTTGTAGGGTGGCGTTAGGGGTGGCTGGTCTTTGGAAGAGGAAGATATCTTTGTAAGTCTTGCCGGGTTCGAGTTGCATGGGTCCGCGCAGTTGCCCTTTGGGTTGGGCGTTGGCGTCAGCGAGTTTGAAGCGTCGGAGGGGCGGTGCGGTGGTGCCGAGCATGTTGAGCATGACACCAGAGGAGTCGTTGGAGCGGTGTCCCGGGTCGTAGATGAGGGGGTGTTTGGCGAGGTTGACGATTTCTACTTCGATTTTGAGCACGGGCTCCAGGGTGTATGCGTAGGGATATTTGAGGGGTTTCTCTGAGGGTTTGAGTTGGATTTTTTCAGCTTCGGAGAATTCGTCAGTGATGCTGGTGACGGTGACCTGGAAGTCAGCTTTTTTGACGGTTTTGGCGAGGGCCGCGGGTGGTGCGGCGGGGACTTCGTCGGGGGGATTGGGTAGGGCGAAGCGGAGGGGCTCGGTGTTTTGGCCGAAGGCGTTGGTGGGTACGAGGAGCAGGAGGGTTTCTTGGTCCGGTGGTGGTACGCGGAAGAGGTAGAAGTCGTGGAGGGTCGCTCCGGGCTGGATGACGGTTTCGGAGACGATTTGTCCGACGGCGGCGACGCCTTGGGGTGCGATGATGCGTTCGATGGCGACGCGTTTTCCCTCAGCGTTGGGCATGGTGCTGAGTTGGGGGGTGCGGTCAGAGGAGGCGATATGTTGGGGGAAGTAGGTGACGGGTGTTTCGCCGGTGTTGGTGAGTTGGAGGCGTACGATGGCCATGCGTTCGGTTCCCGCGGCGACCAGGACGGCTTGTTTGCGGGCGTCGACGAACTCTGGGCTGAGGACTTCAAAGGCAGTGACAGTGACCTCGACCGGTCCAGCGGAGACGGTTTCGCCGACGGGTGTGGGTGGCGCAATGGTTTCCTCTTCCTTGGAGCAGGCGAGGAGGAGCAGTGCGCTGGAGAGCATGACGAGTATGAATTTTTGCCGAGAAAGCATTGCGAGCTCGGAAATGGTTGAGAGATTGGGGAGGAGAAAGTGCAGGCGCTGAGGCAACCTGCGAGGGCTCAAGGCAGTGGGGACGGTAACATGGGGGGGGAGTGGAGTCAATTCGATGTGGAGTGGATTGGGGTCGGCTTGGTATGGGGTTTAGGTGAGGCGCCAGGTGGCGAGGAAGCCCTCATTGCAGCCCGAGACGAGTAGGTTGTCTTTAGGTGCGAAGGCGATGGATCGCACGGCGAAATCGTGGGCTTCTTTGGTGAGGATGCAGTGGTTCTTTTTGCGGGATTTGGGATCGGCATCGTAGAGGGCGATGTGTCCGGATTCGTAGGCGACAAAGACCATGTGTTGGTTGGGGACAGGGGCGGCGCAGCGGGCGGCGGCGTTGTGGTTGGCGAGGGTGCGGAGTGGTTTATCGCGTCCGACCTCCCAGAGGAGGACCGTGCCTTGGAGATCGCCGGTGACGAAGTGGTTGGGTCCGGTGAAGGCGAGGCACTCGATTTCATCGTTGTGTCCGACATACTTGTCGAGCATGGCGCCGGTTTCAGGGTTCCAGGAGCGGATAGAGCGGTCGCGTGAGGCGCTGAAGACCTCGTCGGTGCCGGGTCGGAAGCGAACGGCGGTGACGGGTCCGGCGTGCCAGTCGAAGGAGCGAATGGCTTCGTTGTTTTTCCATAGTTTGACGAGGTGATCTTGTCCCCCCGTGGTGAGGGCACCGGTGTCACTCCAGTCGAGGGAGAGGGTGGTTTTGGTGTGTCCTTTGCGGGAGGGTTTGAAGAGCTGTCCGCGGAGGGTTTTGCTGGTGGTGCCGGAGTAGATTCCGGCGAGGTCGGCTAGGAATTCGCCGGTGTTGATGTTCCAGAGGCGGAGGGAGGTATCTTTGCCGGAGGAGATGAGGGTTTCTTCCGTGGGATGGAAGGCGAGGCAGAAGACGAAGTCGATGTGTCCTTTGAGTCGCTGGGTGACGGTGCCGCTTTCGACGTCGACGAGGTAGACGATGCCGTCACGGGCTCCGGCGGCGATGGTGTTGGCGGCGGGGTCGATATCGACGGCGAGGACTTTGCCGCTGGTGGTGTCGAGGCGGTGGATGGCTTCAAGCTTGTGGTTGGTGGACATAGCCATTGCTCTCCGTAAGAAGTGGCCCGGTGTTGGAAGCGGCGCGCGTCAGTGGTTTTGGGGCGTAGGGTAGTTTGGGGCCAGCATGGACTTTTGAGGGGTTTGGTTGAGGGCGCCTGCTTTTTGGGTCCCAGGGTGTGAGGCCCTGAGGGGCGGCAGGGCGGTGGTCATGGTGGGGTATGGGGCGTGTGTTGTAAAGGGGAGTGGATCCACTATGGTAGTGGTGTGGGGCGGGATGCGCAGGGAGTGGTGGAGATGCGTTGTCTTTGGTGGCTGATGTTGTTGTTGTGGGTTGTTGGCTGCGGGGGGAATCTCTTGCCGGCCTATGCGCCGTCGGTTGAGCGGGTGGCGGTGGTGTGGCGGGCCGAGGGTGGCCCGCGGGTGGTCATTGGCGAGCCTGGAGTTGCGGGGGGCGGGCGTGCATTGGGTTCGGTGGCGGCGTTAGGGGGAACGGTAGGGTTATTGGCGCGTTTGGAGTTGCTCATCGCAGGCGAGCGTTTGGCGGAGGTGATGGGCGAGGCGACGGCGGTTGCGGTTTGGGAGTCATTGGGTTGGGTGTGGTCTTCGGAGGCCGAGGCAGATGGGCAGTTGTCGTTGGTGGTGAGTGATTTTGGCTTTGAGGCGCGGGATTTGAGCAGCGCCGGGTATTTTTATGTGGAAGGGGCGCTTTGGATGACGACGTCGTCGGAGGCGCGTCTGATTTGGACATCCTCGGCGACGGTGCGTGAGGCGGTTCGTTCGGTGCAAGTGACGGACGCGGGTGGTTTTGCGCTGGTGGGTGGTGTTCTGAATGTGGCGGGGTTGCAGGAGCTCGACGATGCACAATTGCTGGCTGTTTTTGATGCATTGTCGTACCAAGTGGGGTTGGCCTTGGTGGCCCAGATGGTTGCAGACTTGCGTTAATGGGATGTTGCCGCGCGGGTATGGGCGT
>Ga0334883_1005086_pt1 | contig 11915 bp, 7 predicted proteins | sample GraSluR1_MG_6_FD_207230 | JGI IMG/M metagenome (GOLD analysis project Ga0334883, IMG submission 207230) | Sludge microbial communities from methane-producing bioreactor in Wageningen University, Netherlands - Granular Sludge_09_05-R1 | ecosystem: Engineered > Bioreactor > Anaerobic > Unclassified... | reverse complement strand
GTACGAAACCATCGTCGCCCGCCGCGAGTGGCAACGGGAACACCACATCGAACTGTGGAGCGCCTTCCGTAACGGGGAAATCCCCTCCATCGCCAAGCTCAACCAAGGCTTCATGGAGCAGAGCCTCCACAAAGTCGTCGTCGCCTACTATCTCTCCAGCCTGGTCATCGAGTTCATCGATGAACGGCATGGCTTCGATGCCATCGTCCAAATGCTCACCGCCTGGGGCCAATCCCAAAAGACCCCTGAGGTCTTTCAAAATGTCCTGAACATGGCCATCCCCGAATTCGACCAAGCCTTCCACGCCTGGCTGGAGCAGCGCTTTGGCTACCTTGATAAGAGCCACGACATCGATCCTGAGAACTACGTCACCCATTACCAGCGCTACCTCGACGCCGCAGCCGCGGCCCCACAGGATGCCACGGCGCTAGCCGATGCGGGCCTGGCTGAACTCTTCGCCCTCCGCATCGACGCCGCCAGGGACCTCCTCGCCAAGGCCATCGCCATCGACCCTAAAAACACCCAAGCCAATTACCTCGGCGGTATCCTCGCCCTGCGAGAAGGGAACTACGAAAAGGCCCAGGGCCACTACCAGGTCCTCCTCGACGCCAATATCGACGGCTATACCATCCGCATCGAGCTCGGACACCTCCACCTCATGCTCAAACAAAACGACAAAGCCATCGTCCACCTCGACAAAGCCAAGTCCTTCTTCCCCAAAGGGGTCGAGCCCTATCTGCAGCTCAGCCGCCTCTACCTCAGCCAAAATGACCACCGCAAAGCCAGGCAAGAGCTGGAGGGACTCCTCGAAATCGACCAACACAGCTTCGCCACGGCACAGAAACTCTTTGAACTCACCTATGACGCCGGTGAGCATAACCGCGCCCGGCGCTTCGGCGAAATCGCCATCGACATCAACCCCTTCGACCCCGGCATCCACGGCAAGCTCGCCGATATCGGCGTGCGGCAGCAGGACTGGCTCCTGGCAGAACGCGAATTCAAAGCACTCCTCGCCCTCACGCCGCGTGAGCCCTTGGACGCCTATCTCGGACTCGCCCTCGTCTACCTCGAGCTCGGCCTAGCGGTGCAGGCCAAAGCCTACCTCGAGCTGGCGCGAGCCGTCAGCCCCAACGAGCCCCGCATCTCAGCCATCGAAGCCCGGCTCAAGTGACTCACCGAGACTTCAGCTTCTTGAACAGGCCCTTGGACTTCGCCTTGACCCGACTGCCCGTCTCCTCGGCCAGCGCCTCCAACAACTCGCGCTCACGACCTTTGGCCTTCCGCGGTATCTCGACCTTCACCGTGACAATCAAGTCCCCCCGACCGCTGCCATCCAACACCGGCACCCCAGCCCCCTTCACCACGATCTCGTCGTTGGGCTGGGTCCCTGCGGCTATGTCCACCTGCACTGTCTCTTCCAGGGTCTCGATGCTCAGCTCCGTGCCTAAGGCCGCTTGAACGTAAGAGATGGGCGCGACCAAGCGCAGATGCACCCCATCACGGAGCAAGCGCGGGTGATCTTGCACCGCCAGGAATACATAGAGGTCACCCGGTGGACCCCCGTTGCGGCCCGCCTCCCCTTCGTTGCGCAGACGCAAGCGCGAACCCGTGTCGACACCGGCAGGGATACGCACCACTACCTTGCGCTCCCGCACCACCCGTCCCCGAGCGCCACAAGCCTTACAGGGGTTGTCAATGACTTCACCGCGGCCACGACAGGTTGGACAATCCGTCGTCAGAGTAAAGAGCCCTTGGCGCGCATGCACCTGACCGCGCCCGCCACACATCCTACAACCCACCGGCTGGGCACCACCCGCGGCACCCGAACCATCACAAGCCTCACACCGCTCCGAACGCGGCACCTCGATGGTCCGCTTCGTCCCCAGCACGGCCTCCTCGAAGCGCAACTCGAGATCGTAGCGCAAGTGTTCCCCGCGGCTCGGCGCATTGCGTTGCCGGCCCCCCCCCGAAAAACCAAAGAGATCGCCAAAGCCAAAGAGGTCACTCATCCGGCTGAATATGTCCTCCACATTCGAGTAGCCTGGCGAAAAGCCCGATGACTTCAAGCCATCGTGCCCATAGCGGTTGTAAAGCTCACGCTTCTGGTCGTCACTGAGAACCTCATACGCCTCAGTCGCTTCCTTGAAACGATCCTCCGCCTCGGCGTCGTCCGGGTTGCGGTCGGGATGCAACTGCATCGCCAATTTGCGGTACGCCCGCTTGATCTCTTTGGCGTCGGCATCGCGTGCGACGCCGAGCACCTCGTAGTAGTCCCTTGATGTCATCGAGTGATCTCATTGCTAGGGTGAGACGTACAGCTACAGGGAACTGCGCTGCGAAACCGCCGGCTACGCTAGACGCCGCCGCGTCTTTGTCAAGCTAGGATCGCCCTGCAAAAACCTAAGGATTAAGAGATCACGCATAAAAAGAGAGAACTTTCCACAATCATGTGGACTATTTTCTCGGCCTGACCCGTTAGAGACCCCAGCTTCTACTGAAGCTGAGCTATCAATATCAAACCCAACCGTCGCTCCGCTCAGCGCGACGCTGGAGGCTCACATGGCTAGCGCACAGAAAACCAACCGAACCAACATCGATCACAGCGATGCATATGCGCAGGACTCGCTCAAGCGCTACCTCGCGGACATCCGCACCTATCCCGTCCTCACGCGGGAAGAAGAAAGCCACTTCGCCCTCGCCGCCCTCGACGGCCAGAGCAAAGCTGCCGACCACTTGGTCAATTGTAATCTACGCTTGGTGGTCAAAATCGCCCTCGAATATCAATCCAGCCGCATCAACCTCTTGGACCTCATTCAAGAGGGTAACTTGGGGCTGATCCAGGCGGTGCGCAAGTTCGACATTCACAGAAACATCCGCCTCTCCACCTACGCCCAATTCTGGATTCGCGCCTTCATCCTCAAATACCTCATGGACAACTACAAGCTGGTCAAGGTGGGCACCACCCAAGCCCAGCGAAAACTCTTCTACAACCTCAAGCGGGAGAAAGAGCGCCTCATCCAGCAGGGCATTCAACCCACCGCCGAAGCCCTCGCGCGTCACCTCGACGTCCGGGAGAAGGACATCGTCGAGATGGAGACCCGTCTCACCGGTCGGGAAGTCAGCCTCGATGCCCCCATCAACGATGAGTCCAACAGCCTCATCGACATCATCCCCTCGGCCGCCATTCAAGCCGACGATGCCTTCGAACAGAAGCACGTCAGCAAACACATCTCCGCCCGCATGCGCCGCTTTCGCACCCAACTCAAGGGTAGGGACTGCGAAATCTGGGATCGGCGCCTGGTCAGCGATCAACCTCTGACCCTCCAAGAACTCGGTGACCTCTTTGGCGTCAGCAGGGAGCGGGCGCGCCAACTCGAAGCCCGGGTGCTGCGCAGCCTCAGCCGCTACTTGAGCGAGGACAAGGACTTCGTCGACGCCATTGAGCTGGGAATGCCAAGCCTACTGAACTAAGCCCGGCACACCTCACAACAGCGGGCTGGTCAGACGCGCATAGGCCTCGAAGAGGCGGTAGTGCAGAGGACGTTGCGCCATGACCTCCAAGGTAATCTCCTGGGCATCGGCCAAGTCCGCCAAAAACTGGGACTCCAACTGCGACGCAAAACCCGTCCCATAAATGAACGCGTTGATCTCGAAGTTGAGCTTGAACGAACGAATGTCCATGTTCGCCGAGCCCACCGTGCCGCAACTACCATCTACCACCAGGGTCTTACTGTGGAGGAAACCCTTCTGGTACTCGTAAATCCGCACCCCCGATCGAATCAGCTCCCCGTAATACGAACGACCGGCCCATAGGACCAAACGCAAGTCGCTGCGCTTGGGCAACAGCAGCCGAACATCTACGCCACGCAACGCCGCTGAAATCAGCGCCACCCTGATCGCTTCATCGGGAACGAAGTAAGGCGTCGTGATGTAGCATCGATCGACAGCCGTACAGATGGCCAAAAACATCTGCAAGTGAATCGAGCGCCACTCCAGATCGGGGCCACTAGGAATGATCTGAACCAGGTCTTCACCGCCACAAAAAGGATAGGGAAAAAAGTCTCCCCCCTCGATCGAACGACCCGTGGCATAGTGCCAGTCCTCGACAAAAACCCGCTCCAAACCACGGACCGCAGGACCGACCAGACGCAGATGGGTGTCGCGCCAATGACCCAAGCGTCGTCCCTTGCCCTCATACTCCTCGCCAATGTTCAGCCCGCCTGAAAAGCCTATCAGACCATCGACCACCACCAGCTTGCGGTGATTGCGGAAGTTCCACCGCAACCGGAATGGCCACAGGGGAAAGCGGATGGGCAAGAATACGCCGACCTCTACCCCGGCCGCGCGCAGCGGAGCCAACCAAGCCTTCGACAAGTGCCAACTACCAACCCCATCATAGAGAAAGCGCACCTCTACACCTTGCTCTGCCTTGGCGATGAGCGCCTGCCTCAGGCGATCACCCGCTTGATCGGCTTTGACAATGTAGTAGGCCACGTGCACGTAGCGTTGCGCGTCCTGAATCGCCCTGAATATGGCCGGATATGCCTCCGAGGCGTTGCACAGGATGCTCACCGCATTGCCAATGGTGATCGACTCCTCGCTGTGACGCATCGCCAAAGAGATCAACGACCGATGACGCTCAAAAATGGCCTTCACCGCCGCCTCGTTGCGGTGACCCGCCGCCGTCTGCACATCGTGGGGTAAGCCCTTGCGCAACCAAGCACGCTTGCGCGCCTTCCGAGCGCTACGCCGGCGCAAGCGACGTCGACCGAAGAGCAAATAGAGAAAGAGCCCCAAGTAAGGCAACGCGATCAACGCCAACAACCACGACAACGCAGAGGTCGGCTGGCGCTTCTCCATCACGATCCACGCCGATACCACCAACAGCGTTGACACTGTCAACGCAGTGATCACCACATCGCCCATCTGCCCTCGACAACCACACCGCCCTATCCCTGCACCGCCAAGAGATCAGCGCTTCGGTTTGGGCTTTAAAACCGCCTTGCCATCCTTTACCACCACCTCGAAGTCCACCTCGCGACAGCGATGGGTCGCACGCACCTTTTCTTCCTGGCTCCGCAAGCTCTGTTCAAAACGATCGAAGGGCATGGCGTTGCGCGGCATCCCAAGCTGCTCACGCGCCGCGTTGAACTGATCGTAGAGCTGACGAGCCGAAGCGGCGCCTGGGGCAGCGCCTGGCCGCGCCTCCGCCTGGGCACGGGCCGCTGCTGGCGGCGGCGCTGCCGACGGCGGCGGCGCCAGCGGACGCGGTGCCACCGAGCCAGCCGCCCCCCGAGAAGGTTGCGCAGAACCAGCTGGCCTGGCTTCACCTTGCCCCACCGGCGCACCCCCTGGGCGCAGCCCCGGCGCCGGCGAAGACACCGCTGGACTCAGCGTCGAGGGCCGCAGAACACCGCCCCGCGGCACCGGCCCAGCGCCAACCCGCGCTCCGCCGCCTGGAAGACCAGGTCGCACCGCTGGCGTCGCCTGAGAAATCGGGCCCACACCCCGGCTCATGGGACGCCGATCCGCCCCCACACCAGGACGCTGCGCCTGCGCCAACTCCCGAGGACTGGGAGCGTTCGCCGCCACCAGCACCCGAGACAACCCGGGGACCGAGCCTCGCTCTGCCGCAGGCGCTGAAGGTGGATGCACCGCAGCAGGCGCCTCAACGGGTGTCGGCGCGCTGTCCTCTTCATCAGAACGCGAAAACGCCGACTGCCATACGCCCGCCGGACCGGGAGACGCCGCAGCGCCCCCCGAACGCACAGGACTCACCGCAGCCGCAGGCCGAACGGGGGCTCCTCCCTGCCCCCCACCAAAAGGATCCAAGCCCACGGCCTTCAAACCGCTCTCGGCACGAACCGAGAAATCATCCACGTCATCATCGTCATCATCGACGTCGAAAGCGCTCCGCAACGCTGAGGCCGCGGCCTGCTTCTCACGCCCCCCTGACGCCGCGCCCCCGCCAAAGCCAGCCCCGAGGGCCGCCAAAAACGACTCCGCAGCGCCAGCCACCTCGGCCACCTCGGCGCTCCGCTCGCTGGACCCTGAGGCTGCCACCGCCGCCTCTTGCCCCTCCTCTCGTTGCCCTTCCGCTACGGCGCGCTTGGCCTGACGATGCCGTACCCGATCTCGGTGGCGCTTGAAGGTCCCCTCTTCCATCTCCCGCAGCGAGCGGTTCCAATAGGTCGAGTAGGAGTAGAACTTCTGCAACAAGCCGCGAAAGCGAAACTTGACCGCCGTGTTGCGAATCTGGACCTGCTCCAAACTCCGCATCAAACGCACGACATCCGTTCGCAGCACACTCGGCGCCACCCGCTCGATGCCCAAAAAATACTGCTCGTAACGAACACGCAGTATATCTAGCTTCCTAGCAAACTCCTCGACATCCGCCTGAATCTGCTCCTGGGAAACCTCTTCATCTCTTCTGACAGCCATGGCAGCACCATCTGGTCACGCCGCACCACCCGACGCTCATCCTACACACTTCCACTCGCCAGGCCTACCCAAGAGTGCCAAGAACACCCGAGCAAAACGCGGCAACCGCTAAAAATAGACGCTCAACGAACCGGCAAAAACCCGGTCGCCGCTGTCATCGAGATTGTGCTGATAACTGGCGTCGAAACCCAGCGCCGCGTTCTTGTCGCGAAATCCGGCGCCCATCGACAACCGCGAGTGCTGAACCAGCTCGTCGTAGCTGTAGCCACCACGCACCGGAAAAAGACCGGCGATCATGTACTCAGCTCCCAAACGCCACGTCCGCGCGGACTCCGGATGGGCCGCGCTCAGATTGAACAGGAGATCACCCGAGAGATGGATCCCGTAGTCCCAACTCGACAGCGCGGCCCCAAGCGCTACCCCCCGCGGCAAAGCCTCATCATAACCGCCATTGACCAGATTCAACCCGACCACACCAAAACTCAACGCCGACGTCGGCTGAACCATCAAGCCAGCATCCAGGGTCAATGCCGCCAGGACCTCAGCCCCATCCTTCTTCACCTGAGAGTAGTTCACCCCTGCGCCCAACTTCACCATCCCATCCAACAATGGGAAAGCCAGTCCCCCACGAAAGTGCATCCCCTCGTGCTTGAGCCCATCGTCGGGATTGCCCGTCTCGTAAACGAAAGCCATCGCCGCACCAAAACTCGGGTTGCTCTTGGTGTCCACCACATTGGCCGTAATCGCGTTCACCTCGCTGCGACCGTCATACACATAGCCAGCCTCGGCCGCGTACATGATCGCCGACACGATCCCCGCCGGATTATGCCACAGAGACGACGAGCCTGCAGAACCCGCCGTCAGGGCCTCACCCATCCCCGCCGAGCGACTCGTCGCGCGCAGCTCTTGAGCCGATAGCGAACCCATACCCAGCGTTGAGAACAGCACCGCCGCCACTATGAAGGTCACTCGCCATTTCATCGCTTTACCCTGCGCCTTCTTCAATGCACTCCATTGCCTGCTCACCAGCCGCGACAACGCGCCAGACCGGAAACCATGGAACGACACTACACGCCCACCCCCAAGACGACAAAAAACGCAGGTCTCTCCTCTTGGCCTACAAAACTAGACACGCCACCACACACACCTACACTACACCCATCGTCGCACCTCTGGGTGTCTCTTCATCCATCCGACGCCAGCACAGCTTCTGCAGGAACTCCCATGGTTGATGCCATCACCGTACCCGACATCGCCCCGCGCCTCGAAAACCAACACCTGCCTCCTACCCCCGCCGCCGACCAGGTCTTCGCAAGCCTCCGCAACTGGCTGGCCTATCGCCACCATTCCCTGTGGCTCCACGCCGTGCGCGTCGCCATCTCGGCCCGCAAGACCGCTGCCATCCTCGGCCTCAGCGCCACCCAATGCCGAACCGTGGGGCAAGCGGCCATCCTCCACGACATCGGCAAACTGCTCATCCCACGCAACTGCTTCGACCGCTCCGGACCCCTCGACGGACTCGGCTGGCAGAACATCCAACGCCACCCCGTCCTCGGCGCCGATGTCCTCTGCCGTTATGAAGCCCTCGGCCACCTCGTCCCTGCCGTCCTCTTTCACCACGAGCGCTGGGACGGACGCGGCTACCCCCAGGGACTCAAAGGCGACGCCATCCCTCTAGAGGCCCGCATCATCGCCGTCTGCGACAGCTTCGACGCCATGACCAATGACCGCGTCTATCGCAACGCCCTCAGCCAGCGCGCCGCCTACGCCGAAATCAACGCCCACGCCGGCACCCAGTTCGATCCCAACGTCGTCAGCGCCTTCCTCTCCCACACCCTGCGCACCGAGCGTCGACCCACACCCAACCTCAGGCACGTCAGCCACATGCTCTAAGCGTAGGCCACTGGCGCAGCCTCACCCTGGTGACGCTGACCCATGGGCGCAAAGCTACCATCGGCGATGAAAGCATCGCGCATCAAGCGCCGCCCACGAAACAGGCGACTCATCACCGTCCCTACCGGACAACCCACCATCTCCGCCACGTCGCGGTAGCTGAAACCCTGCAAGTCCGCCAACACCACCACATGCCTAAACACCGGCGGCAGCGCCATGATCGCTGCTTTGATCTGGACCGCCAACTGACGCGCCAACAACGGCTGCTCAGGGTCACGCCGGCCACCACTGCGCTGACCATGGGTCGCATGTAAGACCACATCCCCACCATCCAGCGACAGAATCTCCGACTCTTTCACCCGGCGACGATACTGGTTGATGAAGGTGTTCGTCATGATGCGATAGAGCCAGGCCCGACAGTTGGTCCCGTCCTCGAAACGCTCGAAAAACATGTAGGCCTTCAGAAAGGTCTCCTGCACCAGGTCTTCCGCTTCCGCCGGATGATGGGTCAACTTCAGCGCCGCGCCCAACAGCTCCTGGCGATAAGGCAGCGCCGCGCGCTCAAAGCGCTCCAACAAGGACAGGCGCACACCCGTTCGCGGAACACTCGCAAAGGAACTCTCACTCGCAGAACTTTTTCTCATGGCGCTACCCACTTGGTTCACTTTCGCACGACCTAAGCACTACATGCACGCAGAACACCCTAAACGCAAAGCACATGCCAACACGCAACCCGGCCGCAAGCCCCCATAAACACATCGCTTTCAACCACAGACACCACCACCACCCAACAGGAACTACGCACCGCTGTACCATAACGAAACAACCGTCCCATTCGGAAACAAAGACCCCGCCGCCCGCCAAAGTAAAAGATGGAGACTCGCCCAAAGACCAAAATTCGTGTATCATGGCGCACCCTCGACTGAGGGACCCAACAGAGTTGCGACCCACGTGGAGCCCCTGCACCACTCCGGCGACACTCCCGTTTTCAACGCAGAAGACTGAGGTCAGCGATGGCGGATATCCAGCCTGGCAACATCGTCCCCGTCTATATCGAAGACGAAATCCGTGACTCCTACATGGCCTACGCCATGAGCGTCATCGTCGGCAGAGCTCTCCCCGATGTCCGGGACGGACTCAAGCCCGTGCACCGACGCATCCTCTTCGCCATGCACGAGATGGGCAACGCCTACAACAGACCTCACAAAAAATCCGCCCGCGTCGTCGGCAACGTCATCGGCAAATACCACCCCCATGGCGACAGCGCCGTCTACGACGCCCTCGTCAGATTGGCCCAACCTTTCAACATGCAAGTCCCGTTGGTCGATGGACAAGGAAACTTCGGCTCCGTCGACGGCGACCCTCCCGCAGCCATGCGCTACACCGAAGCGCGACTCGCCAAAATCTGCAACGAAATCCTCGCCGATATCGACAAAGACACCGTCGACCACACCCCGAACTACGACGAGTCCGAACTCGAACCCTCCGTGCTCCCCACCAAGGTACCAAACCTCCTCGTCAATGGCTCCAGCGGCATCGCCGTCGGCATGTCCACCAACATCCCGCCGCACAACCTCAAAGAGGTGATGGACGCCGTCATCCACCTCATGGCCAACCCACAGGCCACCATCGCCGAACTGATGCACTTCATACCCGGGCCCGACTTCCCCACCGCCGCCAGCATCTATGGGCGACAGGGCATCGTCGACGCCTATCACACCGGAACCGGCTCCATCCGCATCCGCGCCCGGACCGAAGTCGAAGACAACGTCAACGGCAAAGAAGCCATCATCATCACTGAGCTGCCCTATCAGGTGAACAAGGCCAGGCTCATCGAAAAAATCGCCCAGCTCGTCAAAGAAAAACGAATCGAAGGCATCCACGACCTCCGTGACGAGTCCGATCGCCGCGGCATGCGCATCGTCGTCGAAATCAAACGCGACGCCTCACCCGAAATCATCCTCAACCAGCTCTTCAAACAGACCCCGATGCAGACCGCCTTCCGGGTCAACCTCCTCGCCATCGTCAACGGACAACCACGCGTCCTCAACCTCAAAGAAATCATCGCCTATTTCATCGAGTTCCGACGCGATGTCACCATCCGCCGTACCATCTTTCTCCTCCGCAAGGCCAACGAAAGAGCCCACATCCTCGAGGGACTCAAGATCGCCCTCGATAACCTCGACGCCATCATCAAGCTCATCAGAGAAAGCGAAACCCCTGCCGCCGCCAAACGCGGACTCGTCGACACCTTCGCCCTCAGTGAAATCCAGGCCCAAGCCATCCTCGATATGCGACTCCAGCGCCTCACTGGACTCGAGCGCGACAAAATCCTCGAAGAACTCCGCCTGGTCCGACTCGAAATTGCGCGCCTCGAAGAAATCCTCAACTCCCGCACCCGCCTCGACCAGGTCATCACCGACGAACTCGCCGAAGTGCGCGATAGCTACGCCATACCCCGCCGCACCGATATCCTCGAAGAAGAAGCCGACATCAACATCGAAGACCTCATCGCCGATGAGGACATGATCGTCACCATCTCCCACCAAAACTACATCAAGAGATTGCCCCTGGCCGAGTACCGCGCCCAAAAACGCGGCGGACGCGGCAAAATCGGCATGCACACCAAAGAGGACGACTTCGTCCGCGACCTCTTCGTCGCCTCGGCCCACCAACGTATCTTCGTCTTCACCTCACTCGGCCGAGTCTTCCAACTCAAAGTCTATGAACTACCCCTGAGCCAAAGAACCACGAGGGGACGCCCCATCATCCACCTCCTCCCGCGACTCGAAGAAAACGAGAGCATCGCCGCCGTGCTCCCCATTCCCCGCAATGAGGACGAATTCTTCGTCGTCACCGCCACCCAAAGCGCCACCCTCAAAAAAACCGCCCTCAGCGCCTTCTCCAACATCAACGTCGCCGGACTGCGAGCCGTCAACTTCAAAGAAGGCGACAACCTCGTCGCCGCCCGCATCGTCAAAGACGACGAAACCATACTCCTCGCCTCCAACAACGGCATGTCAATCCGCTTCGACCAGTCCGACCTCAGAGCCATGGGCAGAAGCGCCACCGGCGTCCGCGGCATGCGACTCCGCCAGGGTGACACCCTCATCGCCATGGAGGTCATCCGCGATCCCCGAGCCACCCTCCTCACGGTCACCCAAAACGGCTTCGGCAAACGCACCGCCCTCGATGAACACCGCCTCCAAACCCGCGGCGGCATCGGCATCATCACCATCAAAACCTCAGAACGAAACGGCGCCGTCGTCAACGTCCTCCAGGTCCACGACGACGACCACCTCCTCATCGTCACCGACCGCGGCAACATCATCAGGACCCGCGTCAACGAAATTCGCGAAAGCGGCCGCAACACCATGGGCGTCAAGCTCATCCGCACCGAAGAAACGGAGCACGTCGTCGCCCTCGCCAGAATCGTCGACCCCGACGATGACTTCCCCGACGAAGATCTCGGCCACCCACCCATCGACACCAACGAGATGATCGCCACGGAAAACAACGACTTCAGCCAAGATCCCGAAGGCGACACCGAAGCCGACGACGATCTCGAACCTGAAGACGAC
>Ga0334883_1005085_pt1 | contig 11917 bp, 8 predicted proteins | sample GraSluR1_MG_6_FD_207230 | JGI IMG/M metagenome (GOLD analysis project Ga0334883, IMG submission 207230) | Sludge microbial communities from methane-producing bioreactor in Wageningen University, Netherlands - Granular Sludge_09_05-R1 | ecosystem: Engineered > Bioreactor > Anaerobic > Unclassified... | reverse complement strand
TGATTGGTTAACATTTACCAAAATCTAGAAACATACAACAAATATGAAAAGGGTGCCGGCTATAGCACCCTTTTTGTTTTTACTTTGGTGTAGAAGATTTATATGGAGTTTCGCATATAACCAGGAAGTGATTCAGTCATTAAGACTTTGATTTCGGTCGGTTTGGGTTTGATTTTGGTTGTGAGTGGTGTTTCAGTTTGCTGTAACTTGTTGGTTTAGATTGAAAATACTTGAAAATAATCATCGAATCTTTTAACTTTACAGATTACTGCTCCAAGATGCAGTGATCACACCACCCTGTTTAATCTACGAGTACGATTGTATTACGCTATTTATGTGCCACATACCATAATGTCTCTAATGATTAGGCTACAGCTACGATCAATAACAAACAAACGATTATGATACCTGATTACCAGTCATTGATGCTTCCGTTGCTTGAAAAGTTAGCGGACAAGAAGGAGCATGTATTTAGGGATTTGGTGGAAGAATTGGCGGAAGATTTTAAGGTGAGTGAAGATGAACGCAAAGAGTTGTTGCCTAGTGGAACCCAGCGGATCTTTGATAACCGGGTGGGTTGGGCTCGGACGTATTTGAAGAAGGCCGGGTTAATCGAGTCTCCAAAACGGGGCATCAGTGTCATTACCGAAGAGGGCCTCGGCGTGCTTAAACAAAACCCCAAGTTTATAAATATTGCCTTCCTGAAGCAATATACCTCCTTCTTAGAGTTCATCAACCTGAAACCGGAAGACAATACGGACGTTCAGGTGGAAGAGATCACCAAGGAAACTCCGGAAGAAAGCCTGGAGGGTGCTTACCAACGTTTAAGAAAATCGCTTGCCCAGGACTTGCTGAATAAAGTAATCGGCTTGCCACCTTCTTTTTTTGAGAGGCTGGTGGTGGAGTTGTTGGTGAAAATGGGCTACGGAGGTTCCATAAAAGACGCGGGAAGAGCGATCGGCAAAAGTGGAGACGAGGGAATTGACGGAACCATCAAGGAAGATAAACTCGGCCTGGACATCATTTACATCCAGGCGAAGCGTTGGCAGATAGGCAATACGGTGGGAAGGCCTGAGATCCAGAAATTTGTTGGGGCATTGGCCGGCCAGGGTGCAAAAAAGGGGATTTTCATAACCAGTTCCTCGTTCACGAAGGAGGCCAGAGACTATTCTCCAAAAAACGAAACCAAGATCGTATTGATTGACGGGGAAAGGCTCGCTCAGTTGATGATTGATCACAACATTGGTGTTTCAACGTCCAATGTTTATGAAATCAAGAAGATAGACAACGATTATTTTGGGGAGGAGTAGGATGAAGACGTTTCTTTTTGTGTGGAATCCTAGAAAATGGGATTGGACAGATTTAGAAGAGACCGTTGACCTGATTGAACGGACAGGGTGTGCAGAGGAAAAATGGAGCGTGGTTAGCCATAAGAAAATTCAACCCGGAGATAGAGCTTTTCTAATGCGACTGGGAGTTGAACCAAAAGGAATTATGGGATCAGGTTATGTCACAACAAAACCATTTTTATCAAAACATTGGAGTGGCGAAGACAGATTGGTTCATAAAGTTATGATAGATTTTGAAGTTCTAATCAATCCGATAAGTGAACCGTCGTTGAGTCTTGATCTATTAAAACAAGGTGATTTAGTCAAATTCAATTGGACTCCACAGGCATCAGGAATCGAAATACAGCCAGAATTTGTTGATGAATTGGAAGCTGTATGGTTCGATTTCTTGAATAGTCAAAATATTAGAAGCAACCCATTCACAGAACCCTACAAAGAATCCCAAAAGGAATACAAAGAAGGCATACCAAATGATGTAACCGTGACCAGGTATGAAAGAAATCCTCATGCGCGAAAAGAATGTATTGATCACTACGGCCTTAAGTGTGTTGTTTGTGGGATGAATTTTCAACAAGTGTATGGAGAAATAGGGAAAGATTTCATACATGTTCATCACCTAAGGCAAGTTGCTACAATAGGTAAAGAGTATGAAGTCAATCCTGTGAAGGATCTGAGACCAGTTTGCCCAAATTGTCATGCAATGATTCATAGACGAATTGAACCATATACTATTGAAGAGATTAAGGAAAAGATAAAAACAGGTGGAAAATAAGTTAATGTTACAACGATTGTGCCCGGCTTATACTAGATAGTTTGTTTGGGTTCTGTTTGTTTAATTATGATATAGTTATTAGGAGAGAAAAGAATTATTGCTATAATTATTTGATTATGATAAATAAACCATATTACAGAATCTATAGACCTTTTTACCTTAATAGTGAAGGAATCCAACAATGGTCATATATTGAAGATACAAGAAATTGTGCTAGTAAAAATCAACTTATTCGTGTCTACCAAATAATTGAATCCGAAGTAATTAATTTCTTTCAGTATGTTGAACCAAACACAAAAAATGAAGACACTTTTTCTTTACACCTCTACCATTTATTAGTTAAAATATGTATAGAAATAGAAAATAATTTTAAAGGTATAATACAGGCAAACGATTACAATAAAAACCCGAGTAATTACGACATAACTGATTATTTCAAATTAAACAAATACCTAAAATTAAATGAATATAGAACAAATAATTGTTATTATAGTTTAATTGGGACGGAGGCACCATATGAGGAATGGCACACAACAAGTTACAAACCTCTAACTTGGTATCAGGCATACAATAATGTTAAACATAACAGAGAAACGAATTTACATGTAGCAAATTTAAAAAACGTTTTAAGTGCACTTACAGGGTTATATGTTTTACTTTACGCACAATTTTATTCTTATGCAGATTGCATAACAAGTAAAAATATTTTAACCATGACTCCCGAACCAACAAAAATCAGATCAACTATCTCAAATATTGATAGATCCATGATTGTTTTTCCAGGGAATCTGATGGGTTATAATTTTACTGCACAACCGAATTGGACAGACGATGAAAAATATTCTTTTGACTGGAGTATTCTATCCAAAGATGTAAGTCCATTTGAGAAATTATCTATATAATTATACCCATACGATTTAGGATAGAGAATAATTGTAAAATACAAAAAAAGTGGACAAGATGATAAAAGATTTATGCTGCATAAAGGAAAAGAGAATGGAAACTGCCAACACACAAAACAGTGTATAAAACAGCACATTTGGCAACCCCAATACATAAGCTAATGCTTTTGAAGATAATTGAGTTGTTTTTTTGCTCATGTACACTACTAATGGATAAGTTTTCAATATTTTAAATTTTTGAAATTCAAAATTAATAAGGAACGAGAATCAATGAATAATAAAGTTCACAATCAAATAGTTACTTTCATTTGGAATATTGCCGATGATGTACTGAGAGATATTTTTGTAAGGGGAAAATACCGAGATATTATTTTACCGTTCACAGTATTGAGGCGTTTGGACGCTCTACTTGTACCCACAAAAGAGAAGGTGCTCGAAACGATTGAGTTTATGGAACAGCAAAAAATTGACGACCGTTCGGCTTTAAAAGCGGTAACGGGTTATCCTTTTTGGAATACTTCAAAATTCACTTTTGAAAGCCTGTTAAATGATTCTGATAATATTGACAGCAACCTTGAGGTATATTTGGATGGTTACAGTCCAAACGTTCAGGAGATAATAAGCAAATTCAAACTGAGAAACCAGCTAGAAACAATAAAAGAAAGTGAAATAACCTATTTGCTTATTGAAAAATTCGCTTCTAAAGAAATCAACCTTAGCCCGAATGAAGTATTAAACGGAAAGGGTGAGAAAATGCCCCCTTTGACCAATTTGGGTATGGGTTACGTTTTTGAAGAACTCATCCGAATGTTCAACGAGGAGAACAATGAAGAAGCAGGGGAACACTTTACTCCAAGAGAAATCATTAAACTGATGACTCATATTTTGTTCCTGCCTTTAAAAGACCAGATTAAAAAAGGAACTTATTTGATTTATGACCCTGCTTGTGGTAGCGGTGGGATGCTTACTGAGGCTGAAAAATTCGCCGAAGAATTAACAGGTCGTAAGGGGGGTTTTAATCTTTACGGACAAGAAGTTAATCCAGAAACATACGCAATTTGTACCTCCGACATGCTCATAAAAGGCGATAAGCCCGAAAATATTGCTTTTGGCTCAACGCTTTCAAAAGATGGTTTTCCGAACTTGCATTTTGATTTCATGCTTTCAAATCCGCCTTACGGAAAAACATGGAAGTTGGACGAAAACGCTATTGTGGATAACCGTGGCAAAAAAGGAAGCGGAGAAAACAGCGAAAACATAAAAGACCCTCGTTTTCAGGTGGGTTTGCCAACTATTTCTGACGGACAGTTATTGTTCCTGATGAATATGGTTAGTAAAATGAAACACAATACCGAATTGGGGAGCCGCATTGCAACGGTTCACAATGGTTCAGCTTTGTTCACGGGCGATGCAGGCGGTGGCGAAAGTGAAATCCGCAAACACATTATCGAAAACGATTGGTTAGATTGTATCATTGCTTTGCCCAAAAACATTTTTTACAACACGGGTATTCCAACTTACGTGTGGATTGTAAACAACCGTAAACCAGCACACCGTAAAGGAAAGGTTCAATTAATCAATGCACTTGAATTGTACGTTAAACTTCGTAAAAATTTGGGCGACAAAAACTGTGAAATGAAAGCCGAACACATCGACCAAATTACACAGCTTTACCTCGATTTTAAGGAATCGGATATTTCAAAAATTTACCCCAACGAATATTTTGGTTACAATAAAATTACGGTTGAGCGACCGCTTCGTTTATCGGCTAAGTTTACCAAAGAAGCAATTGAAACCTTGCGTTTTGATAAAAACATAGCGGAAGAAATGAAATGGGCGTATGCCAAATTTGGTGATGATGTGTACACCAAATTGAAAGACCTGAAACCCGAAATTGAAAAACACCTTGTCAAACATGAAATTAAACTTAAAGCAAGCGATAAAAAGAATTTGCTAAGTCAAGATTTTTGGAAAGCACAGTTGGAGTTAATGAACGAAGCAACCAAATTGATGAATGCTATTGGGACGGAGCAATTCAACGATTTCAATACATTTTCGGTACTGTTTTCTGATACCATAAAAGACAAGAAACTGAAACTCGACAATAAAGCACAAAAGGCAATCCTAAATGCCATTACCTGGAAAAACGAGGATGCCGAACCTGTAATTAAGAAAACAGAAAAAGACGGAACCATTGTTTACGAACCTGACCCCGATTTGCGAGACACCGAAAATGTGCCATTGGACGAAGACATACAAACCTATTTTGAGCGTGAAGTATTACAACATATTCCCGATGCGTGGATTGACCACAGCAAAACTGTGAAAGGTTACGAAATATCGTTTACCCGATATTTTTACAACTATATACCGCCCCGCAGTATTGAAGAAATTACAGCCGAAATTCTGCAACTCGAAAAAGAAACCGATGGTATTTTAAACGAAATTGTGAACGACTGATATGAGTAAACTACAGCCATACACAAAATATCAGCCCGTTCAGTACGACTATGTTTCGCAACTTCCCGAAGGTTGGCAACTGCTGCCCAATATTGCCATATTTAAAGAACGAAAAGAAAAAGGCGGTTTGGAGATGGAGTCTTTATCTGTTTCTGCTATTAAAGGTATTGTTAAAGCAGCTGATTATGAAGATAGAAAGGACAGAACTAGTGATGATAAATCCGAATATTTAGTAGTTCATAAAGGTGATATTCCTTACAATACAATGTTGATGTGGGCAGGTGCTGTTGGAAGAAGCGATTATGAAGGAATTGTAAGCCCTGCATATACAGTATTACAACCAAAATCAAAGGTTGAAATCAATACAAAGTATTTCCATTACATGTTCCGTTCTCAATTTTATAAAGATTACTCAAAACGTTTTTCTTACGGAATTGTTGATTCTCGGCTTAGGTTGTATTACACCTATTTCAAACGCATGTACAGCATAGTACCGCCCCTCGAAACCCAAAACGCCATTGTTGCCTACCTCGACCGCAAAACACAAAAAATTCAAGAGTTTATTGCTAAAAAAGAACGGTTGATTGAGTTGTTGGAGGACAGACGAAAAATAGAAACTCAAAAATTAATTACACAGGGCAATAAAGAAGATTTTGAATTAATTCCCACGGGCATAAAATGGTTTGAAAAAATTCCTAAGCATTGGGAATTGAAGAAGCTTAAACATTTTGCAGACCATGTTCAAAGAGGTAGTTCCCCCGATTATGTAAATGATAATGGCATTCCAGTTGTTAGCCAAGCTGTATTTAGTGCTGGTTTTATTGATGAAACTAAGTTTAAGTTTCAGAAAAATCAAAAAATTGAAAGCTTTAAAGGTCGATTATTTTGTAATGATGTTTTAGTTGCTTCGACAGGTGGAGGCGTTCTCGGAAAATCATTCTTGTTTGAAACAGATGGTGATTATATAGCCGATGGGCATGTAACATTAATCCGAGACTCTAAAAAACGTTTTGTACCAGCATTTCTTAATTACATTTTATCAATAAATTTCAAATTAATTGAAAGTTATTTAGGTCAAGGTTCAACAAACCAAACTGAACTTCAAAGGGAATGGTTTCGGAATATGTTATTTCCATATCCACCAATAGAGGAGCAGAAAGAAATTGTAAATGCTATCAAAAAAATAAACAATGAAATTGACAGGATAATTTCCAAAGCCCAAACCGAAATCGAAAAAGCCAAAGAATATCAAGAAAGTTTAATCACCCAAATAGTAACAGGACAGTTAAAAGTTCCCGAAAAAGCAAATGCCAACTTGGAGCAAAATTTAGAATTGAGAATGGTGGCAGCATCAAACGGCGTTTATCATTCCAAACATTAAGGGTTAGTTTATGAGTACATTCACCGATACATCAGAAAAAGGATTTCAGAAATACATAGTGAAAGAACTTGTTGAGCAAAACAAGTTTCGTGAAAGCGTTTCGAACGATTTCGACAAAGAGTTTTGCATTAATCCTAAACAACTTTGGGAGTTTATAAAAGAAACCCAGCCCGAAACCTACGAAATGATTCAACGCAAAGGCGAACGTTCTTTTCTGGTGCGGTTAGATGAAAAAATTCAGAAACTCGGCATTATAGAGGTTTTGCGTAAAGGCGTAAAGCATTTTGATAAAACGGTTGAATTGTTTTACCGCCAGCCCTCGTCAAACTACAATACCAAAGCACTTACAGAATACCAAGCCAATATTTTTTCGGTTACACAGGAGTTGGTTTACAGTTCCGACAACGCCAACCGCTTGGATTTAACCGTATTTTTAAACGGTTTGCCCATTATCACCTGCGAACTTAAAAACCCATTAAGCGGACAAACCGTTCACAACGGCATACGCCAATACCAAAACGACCGCGACCCCAAAGAAAAAATATTCAGCTTTGCCCGTTGCATGGTGCATTTTGCCGCCGATACCGAAATGGTATTTATGACCACGCAGCTAAACGGTAAAAAAACATTCTTTTTGCCTTTCAACAAAGGCTTAAACGATGGAAGACCCGTTGCACCGTTTGGAGCAGGAAATCCAATAAACCCAAACGGATTAAAAACCCATTATTTTTGGGAGGAAATTTTAACCAAACATGCTTTAGCCAACATTATTGACAAATTTGCACAGGTAACCGAAGAAACCGACGAGGAAACCAAGAAAGTAAAAAGGATTATGATTTTTCCCCGTTACCATCAGCTTACAGCCGTTCGGCAAATTCTTGCACATGCAAAAACAAACGGAGTTGGCAACAAATATTTGATTCAACATTCGGCAGGTTCGGGCAAATCGAAATCCATTGCTTGGCTCGCCCATCAACTGCATGGGTTATTCGATACCACAGGCGAAAACCATTTGTTCGATTCAGTTATTGTAATTACCGACCGAATTGTGCTCGACAAACAGTTGAGTGAAGACATTAAGCAATTTGCCCCTATGCGTGGTATTGTTGAGCACATTACCAATGTGGGTGGCAGTAAAACAAGCAAACTGAAAGAAGCCCTTGCCAACCGTAAAAAAGTGATTGTTTGCACGGTTCAAACCTTTCCGTTCCTGTTAGATGAAATGACCGACTTGCCAGCCATGAAATTCGGGATTATTATTGACGAAGCCCACAGCGGACAAAGCGGACAAACTTCATCGAAAATGAATGCCGTTTTAGCAGATAAGCACAGCGAGGAAGAAGAACAGGAAGAACTTACCTTAGAGGATAAAATAAACGAACTGATTGAAAGCCGTAAAATGATTACAAACGGCTCGTACTTTGCGTTTACAGCAACACCCAAAAACAAAACACTCGAAACATTTGGCGTTAAATCGACAGAAACTTACACCGATGAAAATGGCGAAATAAAACACAAATTCTATGCTTTTCATGTGTACAGCATGAAACAGGCAATTGAAGAAGAATTTATTTTAGATGTTTTAAAGAATTACACCACCTACAATTCGTTTTACAAGCTAATAAAAGCCGTTGAAGACAATCCCGAATTTGATACCAAGCAAGCACAGAAAAAACTACGTGCTTACGTTGAAGGACATGAATTTGCCATTGCTGAAAAAGCAAAAATAATGATAGATCATTTTCACCGTGATGTACGCCACTTAATAAACGGTGAAGCAAAAGCAATGGTGGTAACTAAAAGCATTGAATGTGCCATTAAATACAAACAGGCTTTTGACACTTACTTGAAGGAAATAAAATCGCCATACAAGGCAATTGTAGCCTTTTCGGGAACAAAGAACTATCAGGGAAATGAATACTACGAAGTTGCCATGAACAACTTCAAAACCTTTAAAACAGATATTCCTAAGAACTTCAAGAAAATTGAATACCGCTTTTTGATTGTTGCAGAAAAATACCAGACAGGTTTTGATGAACCACTACTGCACACCATGTATGTTGACAAGAAACTGGCAGGCGTTCAGGCAGTTCAAACACTTTCACGGCTTAATAGAGCAAAAAAACCATATAAAAAAGACACGTTTGTTTTAGACTTTTTCAACGAAGCAGAAGAAATACAAGAAGCATTTAAACCTTATTACACCGCAACCATATTAAGCGAAGAAACCAATCCAAACAAACTCAACGATTTGGTTGATTCGATGGAAGTTTTCGAGGTTTACAGCTCATACCAAATTGATGATTTCTTTGAAAAATATGTTGAGGGTGAAGACCGCACAAAACTTGACCCGATAATTGACAGGTCGGTTGAAATATTTAAAAATGATATAACCAAAGACCAGCAAATTGATTTCAAAGCAAAAGCAAAATCGTTTTTAAGGGTTTACAGCTATTTGGCTAAGATACTGGATTTCAATAATCAGGCTTGGGAAAAACTGTTTTGGTATTTAAAATATCTCGTACCCAAGTTATACATTGAGCAAACCGACGATTTAGCCGAAGGTATTTTGGAAAGTATCGACATGGATAGCTACCGTCCATCGAAAGAAACCACACTAGATATTCAATTAGACCCCGAACCAGGCGAGGTAGCACCTATTCCTGTTGATGTGAGAGGTGGCACACGAGACCCTGAATTAGATACGCTTGAAAATATATTGAGTGCTTTCAATCAGCGATTTGGTGATATTGAGTGGTCGGACAAAGACAAAGTAAGACAAATTCTTACAAAGCAGTTACCTGATGAAATGAAAGCAAATAAGGACATTATGGATGCCGTAAAATATTCAGACAAACAAAATGCAAAAATTTCAACGGACAAGAAACTGGAAGAATTAATGCAACAGTATTTATTCAGCCAAACAGAGATATTTAAGAAATTCACAACAGACCAAGATTTTCAAAGAAGATACAAGGAATTTATATTTGACACATTGTTAGAAGCAAATAAACAGAACGGGATCAGACCTTAAATACTATGATTGACAGTTATCAGAATAAAAAAGCATTATAGATAGGTAACGGAATGAATCTATTGGAAACTGAACAATCTTTCTCATACGGCGCATTATTGCTATAATAAAAATGTTTATTACTTGCCTTTGATTAAAGGTGACATTTTAAAATAATGAGAAAAAGATATAATAAGAACAAAACACACGATTTCCGTACACTTTTTTTCCATACATGCTCCTTTAAAAAATTAATAATGACACATAGCTGAATCACAACCGGATGAAATCTCTTTTTTTGAATCAGAATTTATAGGTTTTACCGTCGCAGAAGCGGAAAGTCTGCTAACCAGTAAGGATGTGAAATACCTCCAATCGTAATTATGGAAATTCATTTCCTTCCATTTTTAACAATTGATAGATAGGCAAAAACCTGTCTATTTTTTTTTAAAACAATCAGTTTTTTGTCCAAAAAATTATCTGATTTTTTCTTGGGGGTGTGGGGTGTGGCAAAAAAAGACAATTCGTATAAACTTTAATAATCAAGGAGTTGTTTCTTCCCGATTTGTTTGTTTGGGTGGGGAGAGTGTTTTAATTTTGGGTGAACACTAAATTATTCAGGTTATGATTGAAGACACTCATTTAATGGTTTGGGCTGAAGAGCTGGTTGACACGATTGTTGCTTCTATCTGTGATGTTATTTCAAGAGAGGGGGTGAATAATCCGGTTACTGTTGTGGAGAGGGAGTACGAAAAGCTTTCTCCGGAAAAACAATTTCTCCTGCAATACATGGTTGCCGTGTACTGGGGCGAAGGGCATGAGGTTATGTACGAGACATTGGCAAAACAGAACATCGTGGATGTGTGGGATGCAATGAATTTTGTACCGTAAAACTGGTTCCCGGGTATTCTATTGTTCCCTGTACCAAGTTTTCTATATACTGATTTAACCGGCTTCCCAAGAGTCAAGTTCCGTCACGGGTTGAGGAATGCGGCTTTTTGGGGGTGATCATTATATACTGTTCTTTCATGGAGGATGGAGGGTTGTCAAGACTTGATGCATGGCATCTGGAAAATGTGATTTTCAGGTTGTTTAAGGTGATAGCGAATTGCTATGTGCTGTGCACCCGGTATGTCCAGAAGAACGTGCTGGCACCGGAGACGTGGGTGGAAAAGGACCGGAAGATTGCCGGCTATTTCCGGGAACCGCAGCGGTACGGATACGGAGAGGATGTGGGTATTGAACTGTCCGGCCGGACCTTTGAGAAGCTGTATGAATTCATCATAGAGCGGAACGACTTTGAACTGGCCCTGGATTTCGTCCAGCCGAAACTCCATTTGAATTTTGTGATCAAGACAATGAAGAAGGTGGAAACACACCTGGAAGAATCGTTTTCCAGTATGGAATTTGTGGTTACGTTGCGGGATTTCCGGGCGGAGGTCTACAAGTGGGCGGTCGTGTACGCACTGCGGAGCCATTCTTCCATGGAACAAGAGATGGCCAAACGGCCGTGCATGACCTACTCGTTGTTGTGTGAGGCGAACCATTGCCAGATTTGTTTGCGGGAAGAAGCGGGTCATTACCCCATGGCGGCTGAAAAGGGGTTCGAACTGGCCGATTTCTTCAGGAAGGACTACGATACCAGGCGCATTGCCCGGATATACCAATTCCTTCGATCCCTCAACGAGCAAAAAGGGGCTTCCTATAAAGCAATAATGGCTTCCGTGGTTGCCATTGCCTGGGAGAAGCACCTGTTATGCAAGACGTACAACAATACCCTGAAGGCGGTGTTCAATCATTTCGGGATCTCGGACAAAACGGCAAACTACAAACCGGCCAGGCTCCGGAAACCCAACTACAAAGGGACCCTTCCTGCGGCTTGGGTACAGGCCATGCATTTCTTTCAATGCATAGAGAACTCCCTCTCCGATTCCTGACGTTTTCATCATTTTGTGTTGCTATGCGACAACGGTTACCACTTTTGTTACCACTCCCTTTGCCTGTTAGGCATAACGTGCTGATTGCGTGAAAATTCCTTTG
>Ga0334883_1005076_pt1 | contig 11933 bp, 8 predicted proteins | sample GraSluR1_MG_6_FD_207230 | JGI IMG/M metagenome (GOLD analysis project Ga0334883, IMG submission 207230) | Sludge microbial communities from methane-producing bioreactor in Wageningen University, Netherlands - Granular Sludge_09_05-R1 | ecosystem: Engineered > Bioreactor > Anaerobic > Unclassified... | reverse complement strand
CCCTGAATGCAAGTCCGTGCCCGTCTATCAGAAGCAGGTTTTTACTCATCTTTACCATCCTCTTTGCGTAATAAAAAAGGTTATTTCACCGTCCGACGCCGTTACAATGGTTAAGTGGCGATTTCATCGCCGTGAAACGATAGTGAAGCAATGGTGAAACGGTTGTTTATAATAGCGGTCAAACGATAGTCAAACAATTGTCAAACGGTAGTCAAACTGTTGTGAAAATCTAATTCCCCGTCGTCCCCGGACGTCTTTTAACGGGGAACCAGTGACTCTAGATCCTTGCTATTACTATTTTTAAAGCCTAAACAGAACCACTGGATTCCCGATTTAAGCATTCGGGAACGACGGAGGGGGCAAGTTCCTAAGGTTCTTACAATTGCTTGCCGACTGCTTGCCCACGCTTGCCTATTGCCAGTATTTATTGCCGCAATTCTCCGCAAAGCGCAGCGAGCAAATTCACCAGCGTCTGAAGGGCGCGAATTCTCCGCAGCCAAAGGCTGCAAATTCCCCGACCCTGCCCTTGCCCCCTACAAGCGTTTGACTACTGTTTGACAATTGTTTGACGATCGTTTGACCGTTTTTACAACCGCTCGCCTATTGCTTGCCGACTGCTTGCCTACTGCTTGCCTATTGCTTGCCTACCGCTTGCCTATTGCTTGCCCACGCTTGCCTACTGCTTGCCCACGCTTGCCAATGGCTTGCCAGTCATCAGACCAGCTCGTAATAAGCCAGTCTCTTATGGCATTCTTCAGGCCCCAGCTGGGCTGCTACCTCAAAGACTCCGGGGCTTACCTTTCTTCCGGTTAGGGCCCATCTTAACGGGAGGGCCACCTCTTTCATGCTGCTTCCGTTGGCTTCGACCCATGATTTTGTGAAAGCTTCAAGTGCTTCCGGTGTGAAGACGGAGACCTGAAGGAGTTCACTGTAGAATTTCTTCAGTACCGGACGCCGTTCTTCGTTAATATCGTCCGCCTTGTACCTCTCTTTAACTGCTTCAAAACTGATAAAGTAGTCGCTGTATTCAGCAAGCTGAAGTGTCGTCTGTCCCCTGCCGCCCATTGCCTGGAGTGATGATGCCAGGTATTCGTCAGAATAGCTGCTTACATCGAACCCAAGGTCTTTCCAGAAGGGCTTGATGATCTCGAGGAGCTTGAAGGGGTCCATTATCTTCATCTGTTCCTGATTTATGTGGTTCAGTTTGTCCATATCAAGGACAGCGGGTTTTTTTGTTACCGAGGAAATGTCAAAAAGCTTTATGGCCTCTTCGCGCGTGAAGACTTCCTGTCCGCTCTTCGGCGACCATCCAAGCAGTGCAAGGAAGTTGAATACACCGTCCGGAAGATATCCAAGGTCGCTGTATTCGAAAACGCTCGTTGCTCCCTGGCGTTTGGAAAGCTTTTTCTTGTCCTTGCCGAGGATCATCGGAAGGTGTGCAAACTTTGGAGCCTCGAATCCAAGGGCCTGATAGATCAGCAGCTGTTTTGGCGTGTTTATAATGTGGTCCTCTCCGCGAATGACCATGTTTATGTTCATCGTGAAGTCGTCAATGACTACAGCGTAGTTATAAGTCGGCATTCCATCCCTTTTGAGGATGACTATGTCTTTGATGGTACCATCCTGGTTTACGGATGCATTCTCACTCAGCACTTCTATGTGTCCGTAGACTTCATCATCAAAAGTAACAAGTTTTCCCGTCGGCACTTTAAAAAGGACCGCTCCATCATCTTTATAGGCAAGTCCGGCATCAAGGAGCTGTTCCGCATACCTGGTGTAGGAATCCATGCGTTCTGACTGCCGATAAGGGCCAAACTCCCCCGGCTTGTCGGGACCTTCATCCCAGTCAAGCCCCATCCATCTCATCCCGTCCATTATCGACTGCTCGTATTCAGCAGTAGAACGTTCCTTATCTGTATCTTCTATGCGGAGGACAAATGTTCCTCCGTTGTGGCGTGCGTACAGCCAGTTAAAGAGAGCTGTGTGAGCTCCCCCGATGTGCAGTGACCCCGTGGGGCTTGGTGCGAATCTGACGCGAGTTTTCATAGACATTCTATAAACCTCCGGTAGTTTTTCTAAATATTTGTGGCATGTAAAGTGCCACGTGAAGCTGCCGGGGGATCATCCGGCGTGAAACAATGGTGAAGCAATGGTGAAACAGTTGTAAAGACTGGCAAGCAGTCGTGTAAAATACTGTCAAAGAATGGTCAAACGATCGTCAAACAGTTGTCAAACTATTGTGATAACCATTTTTATCTTTATCGTCTTCCCGGTATGCACGTGAGCCGGGAAGACGGAGAGGGGCCTGGTGTAACTACCAGCCGATTCGCGCAACTCGCAACTCGTTGGCTCTCTGGCCGTGAGCCGGGACACAGTGTCTCTAGGTCCTTGCTATGACTAGCTTTCTAGGACCTAAACAAAAGCCGCTGGATTCCCGATAGGGACATTCGGGAACGACGGTAAGGGGCTGGTCCTTAAGGTCCTCCGATCGTTTGACTATTGTTTGACAACGTTTGACTATCGTTTGACCGCTACTAACGATCGCTCAGCCATGCTCAGCGACTGCTCAGCAACAGCTTAGCCGCATTTTAAAACTATTGCTTGCCGACTGCTTGCCAATTGCTTGCAACCGCTTGCCCGCCCCTACAATCGCTTCACCACTGCTTCACTATCGCTTAACGCGGCATATTCTTGCCGCAGTTTCACAATTGTAAAAATTACCTCTTCTGTTTTCCCCAGGAATCCTTTAAGGAGACCGTAAGGTTGAATACCGGCTTTTCCGGCGTGCTTTCGTAATCGGCGCAGAAGTAGCCGTGGCGCATAAACTGGAACTTGTCCATTGGTTTGGCTTCAGCAAGTATCGGTTCTACAAGAGCATCCTCAAGAACGACAAGAGAATTGGGATCAAGATAATCTTTGTAGTCTTTGCCTTCTTCCATGTCGCTCATGTTTTTTAGTGTAAAGAGATGGCCATAGAGGTTGACCTTTGCTTTGACGGCCTCTCCGGCCCATGCCCAGTGGAGCGTGCCTTTTATCTTCCTGCCGTCTGGCGCATCTCCTCCGCGGCTGTCCATGTCAACAGTGCAGCGGAGCTCGACGACCTCTCCCTTTTCATCCTTGACAATGTCCCTGCACTTTATTATGTATGCATATTTGAGGCGCACTTCTTTGTCAGGAGCGAGCCGGAAGAAGCCCTTAACAGGTTCCTCCATAAAGTCGTCCCTCTCGATGTATATCTCTTTTCCTATTGAGACCTTCCTGTTCCCGGCATTTTCATCCTCAGGATTATTTTCTGCATCCAGTTCATCCACGAAGCCCTCGGGCCAATTTTCAAGGACCACCTTAAGAGGACGCAAAACTGCCATGCCGCGCTGTGCTGTCCTGTTGAGCTCTTCCCTGAGGCAATAATGCAGAAGTTCCACTTCTACCATACTGTCAGCTTTTGCAACACCTATCTCTTTGCAGAAGCGCCTGATCGACTCAGGTGTATAGCCCCTGCGCCTGAAACCGCATATGGTGGGCATCCTGGGATCGTCCCATCCTGAAACTATACCTGTTGTGACAAGCTCAAGAAGCTTGCGTTTGCTCATAAGCGTGTATGTCAGATTCAAACGTGCAAATTCATACTGACGCGGGACATGCGGTACATCTACGTTATCTATGAACCAGTCATACAGTGGACGGTGGTCCTGGAACTCCAGCGTGCAGATCGAATGAGTTACACCTTCTATTGCGTCTTCATAACCATGAGCAAAGTCATACATCGGATAGACGCACCACTTGTCTCCCGTCCTGTGGTGGCTTCTCTTCAATATCCTGTATATGACAGGATCTCTCATGTTGAGGTTGTTGCTGGACATGTCTATCTTGGCCCGAAGCACTCTTGAGCCTTCTTCAAATTCTCCGGCAGTCATCCTGTTGAAGATGTCCAGGTTTTCTTCTGCGCTCCTGTTCCTGTATGGGGAATCTATGCCGGGTTTTGTCAGAGTACCTCTGTTTTGCCTAATTTCATCGGCGCTCTGGTCATCTACATATGCTTTTCCGGCCTTGATAAGATCTATCGCCCACTTATGGAACTGATCAAAATAGTCAGATGCATACCGAAGGTTAGCCCATTCAAAACCGAGCCATTTTACATCGTTCATTATCGATTCTACGTACTCTGTTTCTTCCTTCGCAGGATTCGTGTCATCAAAACGAAGGTTGCACTTTCCGCCAAACTGCTGTGCAAGTCCAAAATTAAGGCATATCGACTTCGCGTGGCCTATGTGCAGGTAGCCGTTGGGCTCGGGCGGAAAGCGTGTTATTATGCTTTCAACCACCCCATTTTCAAGATCTTTCGTTATTATCTCTTCAAGAAAATTAAGACTCCTTGATCCCTCTTCAAAAGCCATTGTTTATACCTCCAAGATCGCTTTCTATATTTCCAAATAAACGTCTGTCAAAAGTTCAGTTTACCATTAGTTCATATGATATGCCATCACTGCCGACGCGATAGTGAAACTGCCGGAATAACACCGGCGTGAAACAGCGGATACCTTTGTGAAACTGCCGGAATAACACCGGCGTGAAACAGCGGATACCTTTGTGAAACTGCCGGAATAACACCGGCGTGAAACAATGGTGAAGCTGTAGTGAAGCAGTTGTTTTTAATGGCGGTCAAACTATCGTCAAACGGTTGTCAAACAGTAGTCAAACTATTGTGATAACCATTTTTCTATCCCCATATGTTTCTCTCCCCGTCATCCCCGTATGCTCTTGAGCGGGGATCCAGTCTCTCTAGGTTCATGCTATTACTGGATTTATAGCCACTAAACCCCAAGCCGCTGGATTCCCGATTTAAGCATTCGGGAACGACGGAGAGGGACCGGTTCCTAAGGTCCTTACAATTGCTTGCCAACTGCTTGCCAATTGCTTGCCAACTGCTTGCCGGTCTTTACAACCGCTCAGCAACTGCTCAGCAATGTTTAAAACAATAGTTTGACTACTGTTTGACAACCGTTTGACCATTGTTTGACAGTATTTTAATCGACTGCTTGCCTATGGCTTGCCCGCCCTTAAAACGCGGCTACTTCCATTGATATTTTTATCCCTTCATAAACTACGAGAAGGGTCGCTGCTGTGGTAAGTATTATACATAACCATGCCCTGGAATTCTTTATCTTTATCATTTTTTCAAGCAGGGCCATTACCTTCCAGCAGAGCGTTACACCAAAGAGACGCATCACCAGCACCGTTGACCAGAAAGCTGCAAAATTGACTGCCTGCGCCCACCAGGAAATGCTGAAACCGGCGTTAAGCCCTTTGAAATATCCCCAGGGGAAAAAGATGTGGGTTATCAGTGCTACTACCAAAAAAGCCCTGAAAATCGACCAAAGCTGGAGCATTGACCTTGGTACCCCGTTGAAGTCAGGAATTTCGCAGTTTTCAAGCAACGAGCAGCCGAATCCGGCATCGCTGTGAGGTATCTGACTGAATATCACAAATATAAAAATCAGCGTCCCTGCATGTGAAAAGGGCGCGGAAGAGGACATATGCAGCGCCATCGTGAAGACGTTCAGGCTGAAAGGATCTCCCTGAATACCATTGGCAGAATAGTAAAAAGCAATTGAGATAAACGCGGCAATCATCGGGACAATAAGCTTGACAAACTCTCTTACCATTCTCTCTGCTGTGATACGTGCATCAATTGTGCCAAGTGAGAATATTGCGAGTATTGCCAGTGTTTCAGAAAGAGCAGCAAACTGAAGGATCTGTATCAGGTCTCCGCCATTGTCCATTATCGGGAGGAATGAAAAAAACGGTATGCTCGCGGCAATCGGTATAAGTGCGGCCAGAGCGAAGCATGGCAGGTATATTGAAAACCTTATCATTGAGGCCTCAGGGATGCTTATCGGAACAGTCATGGATCTGAAAATGTCACGAAGCGGAAGCAATGAAACTATCATGCCTCTCCTGCTCAAACTCCTGCCCGAAACATATGTGTGAATGCCCTCTGCAAAAAGGGCAACCATCAATGTGACAAGCATCATTACCCATGATGAAAAATATCCGAGAATGTTAAACATTGTGTTATTCATATCTTATTCGACCCCGCTTTTCGAAAAAAGTGCTACTGCAAAAAGCAGGAAAAGCACTGCAATAGACAAGATGTGAGAAAAGGGGAAATCAAACCATGGCTGCATGACTTTGGCCCTGAAGGAACTTACTTTCAGCTCAAAGAAGCCCGCTTCAAGCCTGTCGTCGCACCCTCGTGTCATCTTGCTGTTCACAAGGCTCCCGCCGGTTTTTCGTTTTATGATATAGGTCAAAAGACAGAAGGCTCCTGCAGAGAGAAGGAAAATTCTTAGCCATGCGGAAAAGTTCCATATAAAATATCCTGTTTCCAGCGTAAATATCATTCAGTAGCTCCTCCCTGGTGAATAGCGTTTACCAGCTGTCCCTTGTTGAACAAGGAATAGACAGAGGGCGAGACCATAGAGTTGATGAAAAGTGATGGGGTCACTGTTGAATAAACGAGAAAGATAAAAAGTATGATAAGAGGAACCATCACCTGAACATCGTGATTTTTAATGTTTTCTGAGCTTACTGAAAGCTTTCCGAACATTACTCCGGATATGTAGCGGACAGACATCAAAAGCATGATCAGTGCAGCTATCAGAAGAAATATCGTCAGGAGCGGGGTAATGTAGCTTGAAGACCTGTAAAGGAACTGCTTTGAAGGAAAGCCTACAAATGGCGGGAGCCCGGCAAGAACACAGACAGCAAAGAAAAAAGCAACACCTGAAACAGGTATGACCCTGAAAAGCCCCTGCTGCTGCCATAATTCACCATCAGCCGTCTTATGCTTCAATGTGCAGCAGACAAAAGAAAGAGTGGCTGAAACAGGTAGAAAAAGGATCCAAAGCGCCACCATACTCTCAATAGCTCCAAAACCATACTCAGCTGCTGCCTGTGCTGCATAGGTCCCGCTGATGCTTATTCCCATTGATATTACCAAAAATCCTTTCATGAAGAGTTCAGCTGCCTCAGCAAACTTCACAGGGTCCCTCTCACTGGCAGTCAGGACAAGTGACACAACAAGCAATATCAAGCCCAGCATAATAAATAGGTTGGGGATCTTTTCCAGTCCTTGAAGTGGTCCATACAGGGAAAATACTATCCTGAAAACTACAAAAAGTGCTGCCTGTGCCCTTATTGCAAAAAATACTCTTTTTGAGCCGTCAGTTACATAAGAGGAGGATTTTACAAACATGAAAAATAAGGGAACCACAAGAAAAGCATATGCTATTTTTTCATTTGTTCCCAGCTTGATCAGGGTGGATAAAACCGCAATGTTGGTTGTCTTATAATTATAATAAAGTAGCACAACACCTGCCAGGAACATCAGTAATGCTGTTGATCTTGAGAGGTAATACCATATAAGTTCTTTCAACTCTTCCTTTGTCGTCAATATACCGTGAAAGAGGCCGGACGCACCGATTTGGGAAACGAGGATAAAAATTAAGAGCGAGAACAGGTCTCCGGAGTAAAAGATCCCCTGTATCCCGGCAAGTGTTGTGAGAAAAAAGCTCACCTTCGAAAGGCTGATCGTATCGTTCTTGTCCGCCATTGCTGCAAGCCCTGCTATCAGGGCTACACAACCCATCAGGAAAGCCGACATCGCGCCAAATACATCTACCTGAAGCACTGCCTTGATCAGCATAGGACTGTCTGGAGAGAGCGTTTGAGACCATCCTCCGCTGCTTAAGACAAACATTTCAGTACCGCCCGTTCCCATGCTTGTCCATACTGACCAGGTAAGAAGAAGGTTGGCAGTGAGAACGGCCAAGAAAAAGATCTTTAAAAACCTCAGATTGATCTCACAAACACATTTTTCATATTTATGCCAACATTTGATCCTTTTAAATATGTAAAAACCAAGAGGAAGAAAAGCCGCGGCAAGAGGCAGCAAGAGGCTTAATACTGGCAAAGGCATTCCGGGCAGTGATCTTAATAAAAACATTATATTCTCCTAACTGAAGCGGTTCGTGAGGCTGAGTGGTATTTCAAGACCGCACGATTCCATAAACTTTCGATTTGTAAGAACTCCGGGAACCTCCCCATCACTAACGATAGTCCCGTTTTTCATGATAATTACCCTGTGACAAAGATCCATCACCATATCCAGGTCGTGTGTGGCAATAACAGCAGTAATTTTTGTACCGGCTATTACATTTATAAGTTCCCGCCGGCTTTTAGGGTCCAATCCGGAAGTCGGCTCGTCAAGCAGCAGAGTTTTAGGCCTCATTGCAAAAAGCCCTGCCAATGCAGCAAGTGTTTTCTCCCCGCCGGAGAGCTTCCATGGTGCCTTGTCTGCAAGAGCTTCTATACCGGCATCAGAGAGAGCACCCTTTACTCTTGACGAAACTTCCTCTTCGTTAAGACCCAGGTTTCGGGGTCCAAAGGCTACGTCCTCCCACACAGTCGGAAGAAATAGCTGATCATCTGGATCCTGGAAGAGCAATCCGGTCTCGCGTCTCATACCCCTCAGCTTCTCTTTGCAGAGCTTGTCCCCTTCATAAACTATATTTCCGCCTAAAGGGGAAAGGCAGCCCATCATAAGCATCAGAAGCGTCGATTTTCCGGAGCCGTTCGCGCCGGCTATGCCAAGTATCTCTCCTTCGTTAACAGAAAAAGAGATCTCTTTCAGTGCTTTCGTTCCATCCGGGTAAGAATAGCAGATATTTTCGATTTCAAAAACCTTCAAATTACACACCCTACTATCATATCGCCAATTATCCTGGAAATGTCAAGCATTCTTACAACTGTGAAGAAAACGATCCAGCATAGAGCAAAGATCAATTCCCCGGCCGGAACCCTTTTGGATAGGGCTGAACTGTGATATAGCTGGCCGTCAAACCCTCTGCACTCAAGGGCACTGTGGATCCTCTCTGATCTGCTTATACACCTGAGCAACAAAGGGCCGCAAACGTTTCCGGCATTTGCAACTGTTATTTTACCACCCCTGAAGACCCTTGCCCTGACAATATTATGCGTTTCTTCAACCAGAAGCCTGATATATCGGTGAAGAAGAAATAGTTGTGTCACAAGAACATCGGGGAGGCCGACAGATGCAGCAGTCCTGCAAAGCCCGTCAAAACCTGTTGCCGCGACCATTATAAGCGACGCAGGTACAATAAGCATAAACTTGAGGATCAGGGAAAAAAATGATATCCATCCTTTTGAGATCACAATTCCGAGATATTCTGTCCGGGCCGTGTCAAAGAATGGATTCAAAATGCCGATAAAGATGATGAAAGGCAGAACAGGAAGCATCTTCCTGAACAGGTCCCTGAATGACACCCGGGTGAATGACCCAATAAAAATTGGGTATGAAGCAAGGGGAAAAAGTCTGAATGTCTCATAACGGCCAAAGGAAACAACTGTAACAATGTATGAAAGTGTTACAACAAAAAGAATGAGAGGTGAGAAAGAGGGGCCTCTCCTCTCATCATATATGTCTGTCCTGTAAAGATCCTTAAGCCTCACTGCCGGCCTTTTCTTTTTCTGAAGAACATCCCCAGGGCTAGAGCAAGGGTCATGGTGATAATGCTTCCGACAAGGCCTGAAACTGTTGTACCCATATTTTCGGAGGGCGTTTCGCTTCTGAATGAATAATCAGGCAGAGGAGCGAACCTATCCTGTATAAAAGAAGATAAAGAATGGAGGAAAGACTGAGGGCTCTCTAATTCAGCGGTGCCTGCAACACGTTCGATCGACCATTCGAGTCCGTCAGGGGATGAAGAAGCATACCAGGCAAAAAGTCCGCCGGTAACGACGGCAAGCAGCGTAAAGAAAACGACCGCGCGCTTCATGTCTCCCGACCCCGGCTTATCCTTCGACAAAGATAGGACTTCGGGCATTTTTGAATATACATAAATAATGACCATGGCTGTGGCAAAGCCCTCCACAGCCCCTATTGCAAAATGTATGGGAAGCATCAGCAGCAGGAATATATCTGCAGGTAAAGAAGTTATCCCTGAAAAGACGGTCTGAACAACAACAAAAAATGCTCCCATCAGAAGACTTGCTATGGACGCGATAACGGCACCCCAGAATATCCCTTTGGTCCCCTCTAACCTGTCTGAAATTTTTTTATAGATGAATGGATATGCAATGAAACAGGGGAAAAATCCCATATTGAAAATATTGCACCCCAACGCCAGCAACCCGCCGTCAGCAAAGAAGAGCGCCTGTACGGCAAGTATCGACACCATAGATAGGAAAGCGCGCTCAGGGCCAAGCAATATAGCAAGGAGAAGTCCTCCGCCTATGTGTCCGCTTGATCCGGTCCCCGGTATAGAAAAATTTATCATCTGTGAAGCGAAGACAAATGCTGCAAGTACACCCATCAATGCGGTCATACCTCTGTCATCACTTTTTTTCAGCGCGGCAGAACTCTTCAAAGTCAGATAAGCGCCAGCAGCCCAAAAAACGCTGCCGACCGCAGGTGAAACAAGAGCATCGGCCATATGCATCTTCATCAGCTCCTTACGTTTAAAGATTATAACAACCATCTACAATTTGCAAAAGTTTTATTCTCTTTAAATCGTTTATTGCTTTTTGCTTCTTTATCTATCATTTATGCTAAAATTACCGTAAGAGATATAGGGCTGTATCTCTTAAAGCCTTTGGATTCATTTTTATAACATAATATTTTTAAGGAGTGATACGAATGCAGGAGAAAAAACAGATCCCCCTTATCTGGAAGATAGCCATCGGGTTCGTAATCGGTATCGTTTTAGGGTTCGTAATAGGTCCGATGCAGCAATCAAGTACCTTCATTTCAAATTTCCTTATCCCCCTTCTCGACCTCATTGGTAAGATCTTCCTTGGACTCTTGAAAATGCTCATCGTTCCCCTTGTCTTTGCGAGCATTATCACCGGTGCGGCTTCGATAGGAGACCCGAAAGTACTTGGACGCATTGGTATCAAGACAATAGCTCTGTACCTCTGCACCACGGTCGTAGCCATTTTCTTTGGACTGCTTCTAGGAAACGTCATACAGCCCGGCGTTGGACTCAGCATTGAAGGTGCCGCGGGAGAAGCAAAGGCTGCCGCCGGCATAATCGATGTTCTGATTGGGATCATCCCCGTTAACCCGCTGCAGGCTCTTGTAAACGGAACAATGCTTCAGATCATAGTATTTGCCCTCTTCCTTGGAGTATCAGCCACCCTTATCGGTGAAAAGGGAAAGGCATTCCTAAAGTTCAACGAATCCCTTGCCGAGACAATGTACAAGATGACCGGGATCGTAATGAAATTCGCACCTCTCGGCATCCTTGCACTGATCGCGGTAACTGCTGCAAAGTACGGCCCTGCGGTCCTCGCACCCTTCGCGAAGGTCATCTTTGCCGTCTACCTCGGTTGCGCTCTCCAGGCGATCGTTGTCTACTCCGGCCTGGTCACTGTAGTTTTGAAGAAATCCCCTCTCTGGTTCTTCGGAGGAGTTAAGGAGGCAATGCTGGCAGCCTTCGTCACGCGTTCCAGCTCAGCCGTCCTTCCGATATCAATGAGGAACGTACAGGAAAACCTTGGTGTCTCTGAAAAGGTATCCTCCTTCGTCCTCCCGCTAGGTGCGACCATCAACATGGACGGAACAGCCCTCTATCAGGGTGTCTGCGCCCTCTTCGTTGCACAGGCTTTCGGCATCCCACTTTCAGTTGGCGCTCAGGTCGGTATTCTTATTACAGCAACGCTCGCTTCGATAGGAACGGCAGGCGTTCCCGGAGCGGGACTCATAATGCTTTCTATGGTCCTTACCTCTGCCGGCCTTCCTATTGAAGGCATCGGACTTGTCGCAGGTATCGACGCAGTCCTCGACATGGCCCGTACTTCCGTAAACGTCACCGGTGACATGTGCGTCTCCGCTGTAGTTGCCAGAACAGAGG
>Ga0334883_1005075_pt1 | contig 11933 bp, 9 predicted proteins | sample GraSluR1_MG_6_FD_207230 | JGI IMG/M metagenome (GOLD analysis project Ga0334883, IMG submission 207230) | Sludge microbial communities from methane-producing bioreactor in Wageningen University, Netherlands - Granular Sludge_09_05-R1 | ecosystem: Engineered > Bioreactor > Anaerobic > Unclassified... | reverse complement strand
TTCTAAAGTATGGGTTTCGCATGTCTTCTCCTTTTGGCAATTAATAAGTGTATATTGGCGCTTAGAATTAATAAAAGCACTGCAAAGTACCTGTAATCCAATGATTGCACTAAACAGCACAATGACAGGGATAACCTCTGTCCGTGAGATTATTATAACAAAGGTTCTTTCAGATGTTTAATTTTTAAGACTTTGGAAAATGAGTCATTTAATATCATGCTCAAAGTTCATAACTATATACAGAGAATCACATATCCTAATTGAACGTGGGTCTTGCCAGGTTTTTGGAATTATGTTCAATTTGCATCTGAATTCGTGTTAAAATCGTCACATTGGACTCATTTTATAAAAGGGGAGAGCTTATGCTGGCCAGGGTATTTTCATGTGCAGTCATCGGCCTGGATGGTGTCGTTGTGGATGTGGAGGTAGATACCGGCGGAGGGCTTCCAAACATGGTGATCGTTGGGCTGCCCGATACCGCCGTACAGGAGAGCCGCGAACGGGTCCAGTCTGCGGTCAAGAATGCCGGATTCTATTACCCCCGTAAGCGTGTCACGGTGAATCTCGCGCCAGCCTCAGTCCGGAAGGAAGGGCCGGCGTATGACCTGCCCATTGCGGTGGGTGTTTTGATCGCGACCGGCCAGCTTGATCCTGAGTCGGTTGAGGATACCTTGATTATCGGCGAGCTTTCCCTGGATGGGGGCGTGCGGCATGTCAAAGGTGTTCTGCCGATGGCGGCCCTTGCCCGCGCGGAAGGGGTGCGGACAGTCGTGGTTCCGGCGGTGGACGCTGCGGAAGCGGCTTTGATCCCCGACATAACCGTCATCCCAGCGCTAACCTTAAACGCCCTTTATGACCACCTTTCCGGCGAAAACCCACTCGACCCGGCTGTGCCGCCTGACCATCACCCGGAGGAAATCCTTGTGGAAACGGATTTCAGCGAAATCAAAGGCCAGGAACACGTCAAACGCGCCCTGGAGGTGGCGGCCGCAGGCGGGCATAACCTTTTGATGATCGGGCCGCCCGGCTCCGGCAAGACGCTGATGGCAAGGGCGCTGCCATCGATCCTTCCTGCCATGACAATTGATGAAGAACTGGACGTGACCCGGATCTACAGTGTGGCGGATTTATTGCCCTCGGATGTCCCGCTGATCCGCGCCCGTCCGTTCCGGTCACCGCACCACACCATCAGCCATGCCGGCCTGGTGGGGGGCGGGAACTGGCCGCATCCAGGCGAAATCAGCCTGGCGCATCGGGGTGTGCTTTTTCTGGATGAACTCCCGGAATTCAGTTCGAAGGTGCTGGAGGTGTTACGCCAGCCGCTGGAGGACAAGGTGGTCACTATCAGTCGAGCGCAGGGATCGCTGACCTTTCCGGCGAATTTCCAGCTTGCGGCTGCGATGAACCCCTGTCCCTGCGGCTATTACGGCGATCCGACCCGGCCCTGCACCTGTTCGTCAACGATGATCACACGGTACCAGAAACGGATCTCCGGGCCGCTGATGGACCGGATTGATATCCACATGCAGGTGCCGCGGGTGGAATATCAGAAGCTGCGGGATATGCGGCAGGCGGAATCGTCTGATGAAGTGCGGGCAAGGGTGGAGGCGGCCCGGGAGCGGCAGCGCACGCGTTTCAGGGAGACCGGCATTGCGAGCAATGCTGATATGCGCCCTGCCCAGATCCGGAAGTATTGTGGGCTGGATGAGGCCTGTCAGAATTTGATGAAGACCGCCATGCGCCAGCTGCAGTTGACCGCGCGGGCCTATCACCGGGTGTTGAAGCTGGCCCGAACGATTGCGGATCTGGCCGGGGCGGAGGAGATAACGCAGGTGCATTTGGCAGAGGCGTTGCAGTACAGACCGAAGCTGGATTTGATGTAAATTTGTTTAGCGCAATGAACCCTCTGATATTGACACCAGGTAGAACGAGGAGAATTATTATGGGAAACGTAGATTATTTAGATTGGAGATTTCCATAAGCAATTGATGACATGTAAGCACGAATAGATAACGGAATAATATAATTTTCTATATGATTCCCTATTAATCGTGGCTTCCCAAGCAATATTGTGACCCAAATTATTCCTTAACCAGTATGATATTTTAATAGAATGATCAATTGTTTTATTTGAGTCATTCAAATTTGATAGGAGTTTTTCCAAAGTTTTTAATGGGATGGGATTACGTAAAAAATCCCCCTTTTTCTTCAAGTGCATTTCTTCTTTATAGTAATTTATTAAATCATTTAAATCTTTCTTATTATTATGTTCTGGTTTCCGATTTGGATTACGTAGTAATAAACTTTCAAATAATACACAACCTCGGAAAAGATGCATAAACAATGGCTCTGCGGTACCTTTTTTAATTCCAAGCTCAAAGTTGCTGTCCCGAAATTCCCATTCCACAAGAAAAGTAATAAATGTCGTGAGTAATGTTCGAAATCCAAGATCATCTTTTTCTATTAAGATTCTAGATATAAAACAATCACGTAATTGGTCAATGCTTAATTTTTGAATTGCTTTATTTTGGGATATAATTTCGTTGTAATTCCATATTGAACGTATTACGGTATTTTGGGCAATTATGGTTTCACCCTGTGCAGCATTTTTGGGATTATCTCCCCTTAAATTGAAAAATAAGTCCGTTGGTCTTTCTTTGCCATCTTCTATTTTTAAGTCTTCGGATAGAGCTGCATCAAAAAAGGAAATTGCAGTTTGATAGTCTCTCAAACGAAATGATGAAATTCCTATGAAAAAGAAAGGATGACCTTTGTGTATATTTTCATATGCATCAGAATCAATTCTTTTACATGCACGCAATAGTGTGAACATTCTTTCCCTTAAAATATGATATTGTTCCATGTTCATTAATTCACCGGGTAAGGGGTTGCGGTTATAATCATTCCAAAATCTTGTTACTTTATTAATATCGTATGCTGCATCCTTAAATCTTTCCTCGAATTCATTAATTGCTGAGATGATGTCAATAATATTCATAACGTAATCCTTCGTAGTTTTAGCTTCATTAGGAATTTTACAGATTATATAACTTATATCTTTTCATCATGTTTAATTATTTGAATAATAGTCGAGTTCATGACAACGTTCTGACAATTCTCATCACTTGAGATAAACGGCTGAGTTTCTGACAATCACCTCTCCAGAAAACCTTAGAGATATAAGATTATTGCCCAATTTGACCTATTGCCCATGAGAATGGATAATTAAGATATCATTCGTTTAAAATTCAGTTTTTAACAAACTCAGAGATGACACAAATTAATTATATCATTTGTAGATTGGTATTCCTTTGATATTAGAAGCTAGAAAAGGCATTATTTAAAACAGCTTACAATTTATGTTCCTGTTTTGTTAAATATTCGGATAAATCCCAGGTTGCTATTATGGCGACTCGACGCGCCCCTGCACCTGTTCTTCCACAACCATCACCCGCTACCAGAAGCTCATCTCAAGCCCCATGATGGACCGGATTGATATCCACATGCGGGTGACGCGCGTGGAATTTCAGAAGTTGGGGGGTATGCTGCAGGCGGAAGTGTGCAAATACTACCCGCTGGACGAATCCTGCCTAGCGTTGATGAATATCGCCATGAGCGAGTTGCAGCTGACCGCGCGGGCTAATCATCTATTGCTGAAATTGAGCCGGACGATATTGGATTTAATAAGATCGAAGGTGATCAGACAAGTTCATCTGGCGGAGGTTTTACAATACCGATCCAAGGTGAAGTTGATAAAGATCTGATGAATGAAACAATTATTGATTCTACTAGAAGATTATTTTGGATTGAGTTTTCTAAAATTATATCATTTTGAAATCATGTTGATAATGATGATCATTTTTTTATCGGGAAAATTTATTGTGAATGTCATATATTTTTCATTCCTGGATTAATTTGACTCTATGTGTTGTAAATTTAGTTTTATTTCATTAATTTTTGCTTTAATCCATATCAGTCTTTCCAATTCGTCATCAACAAAAGAAACTTGATTTTGATAATCCCTACCGAAGAATCTCCAGAGTAAGAACATGAGTATCTGATGAAAGCGGTTTCTATTTTCAAAATTCTCAATATTGATCATTTTATGAAGTGGTAAAGATTCCAAATCGTGAATTATTGATAAATAATCTTGATCCACAAACCTGGTTTTTATAAGGTCAATAAAGCCTGGTTCCTGGAGGTTTTGTTTAACATCGTTGGGTTCGTTCTTGCTATATGGATGTAGTGGAACTTTCTGATGGTATTTTTTTGCGAGAATTCTCTTTGCTTTTCTAATGAGTTTTCTTTTAAGTTTTATCTCAAATGAACGGAACTCCTTATTACTTTGATACTCTCCTACTGATGCATCAATATCCTGATAATTATTGAATAGATAATCCAAGGCATCAGACTCGAGGGACTCATAATATTCGAGACATGTTGCTGGTGGAACTCCATACAAATTTGAAATTGAACATTCTACTTTTTCAAAAAAATCAACACTGAAATCTATTGCCCCTGCAATATTCAATCGATTTATGGTAGCCCCTTCAAGAGAAATCTCAGAAAAATTGACATTTAGCATCATGACATCTCTTAGCTCTGCGCCAATAAATGATGCCATAATGAATGTGATATTGTTAAGATTCGCGTCAATTATCCTGGCGTTATCAAATTTGGAAGAAGTAATTTTGGCTTCCTCGAAATTTGTGTTCGATAGAGTTGATTCAGTAAAAATTGTATTTTCGATATTGCTGTTACTGAATGAAGAACTATTGAAACATCCATTTATTGCACTAACCAGTTTGAAGGTTGCGTCTGAAAAATCAGCATTTGTTATGGTCGCTCTGTTTAGATTGGTTTTGTATAAATTAGCTTGCCCAAAAAGAGCGTTTGGAATATAGGCATTTTCGAGATTTGTATTACTGAGATCTGATTCAATAAATGAAACTTTACTGTCCTCTTTAGTCATGGAATTCTTTAAACTCGCATTTGACAAATTGCATTCATCAAAGCATGTATCTGAGAAGAGAGCGCATTCGAAATTTGCGCCTGTAAAGTCTGCACCTGTAAAGTTGCCAGATATTTCTACAAAAGAAAGATCAATTCCTTTAAATTCACGTTCACCCATCTTGTATTTCAACATGATCTCTAATAAATGTAACCTATTTACAAGATGATGGTGGGTTGTTATTTCTGATGATAATTTATGAAACTCCATCCATTCATTTTGTTGGTCGTGATCACAATCGAATCCATCTTTCAAGAAATTTAATGCAGAAATCTCATCTCCCATACGATGATAAATTAAACTTAGGTAATAATTTCCTTTTCTGCAATCCAAAATTTTTATGTTTTGAGCATCGGATAATGCATTATCCCATTCTTCTTCTTGAATAAATAATTCACACCTGTTTGTGTATATTTTGATGTCAGGTTCTACTTCAGCTTTTTCCCATAATTTTATTATTTTTGTGTAATCATCTATTGCATCATTGAGGCTTTTATGAAACAATAAATTTTTGTTACTACCGCTTAAAATATCAGCTCTTATTTTTAGAGCTTCTATTAAGCTTCTGGCTATGTATTTCAGTTGATATTGATTAATTTTTTCATCACTCAACAATTGCTCTCCGAAATCAATCGTTCGTTTTAATGTATAGAATTGATCAGTGCAGTGAATTGTCGACATCAACGCATCAAATTTTTCAACAGCTAATAATGAGTAAGAGAAAAGTTCTTCTCCTTCTTCTTTCATTTGAGCTTTTGAGTATAACTTGAATAGTTTTTTCATCTTATTCCTCTCTCATCATATCTCGTATGCCAATTTTCCATAGCAACAACTTGGTTACTTACTATCGGATAAATCAATAATATTTAGCTCATTTCCCAGAATGTAACATGCTTCCAAAGTCTGTTTTACTGGGAAATAATCCTTCTGACCCTCCAGAAAAACAATGTCATGTTTGTGGCAATAATAAAGGTGCTCCCAAACAAACATAGCTTTTTCATATATAACCATTTTATTTTCAAACTCTTCATCTTTTTTGGCATTTTCCCCTTTGGTGAGAGCCATAATTGAATAGATCGATGCACCGTAAATCAAGATAAATAATCCAATAAACGAGAATACAATGGCGGTAGTTGATAAAAATCCTTGAAGATACATTAGATCAAAAATTATCCACCCTGTTAATAAACCTGAAGCCACAAAAGTGATAATGCCTAAAATTACTGCGCAACCAGATTCGCTTTTTATTGGTTTATTTGGTGGAATAAAATTTTTAGCAAGTTGACTTTGATTTACTGAAAAAGAACTGGAAGAACTAGAACTGCGGCTTGTCCCAATGCGTTTTCCATCGTATGTTTGATAATAATTAGAGGTTCCAGAACCCTCTGTATAACCTATTCCAGTTGTTGTGCCTGAAGCATAGATCGAGGATACTATTTGGGTGTGTAAGTCATTATCGCATTTTGGGCAGTCTTCTGGGGTTTGTTTACGTGGAAGGTCGACTTCTAATTTGATTTTTGGAGTCTCAGGTTTTGCGCTTCCGCAATAAGGGCAGAAGGCAAATGATTCATCATAACTTGCATTACAACCTTGGCAAACTGGCATTGTTATGCTCCTTATCAATTGTAATTATTTTTCCAAAATAAAAAAAGAATTCAATCTTTTTGAGAGAGTATATCATGATAACAATAAGGTGGACCCAATTTTCTGGGCCACGAATCAACATATTTATGATGGGTTCCCAATCCGATTGTCAACCCAAACTAAGTACAACTTTGAAGAGGAGACATTCACGTATTTTTTCAACAAACAAATTAGGTGTGGCATCCACCGATGTGCTTGTGTGGGTGGTCGACGCCCGGCAGCGCCAGTGGGAGCGCTTTGCAGGTACGGATATTGCCAGCAATGCTGATATGCGGCCGGCCCAGATCCAGAAGTATTGTGGGCTGGATGAGGCCTGTCAAAATTTGATGAAGACCGCCATGCGCCAACTGCAGTTGACCGCGCGGGCCTATCACCGGGTGCTGAAACAAGCCCGAACGATTGCGGATTTGGCGGGGTCGGAGGATATCACGCAGGTCCATCTGGCAGAAGCACTGCAGTACCGTCCCAAGCTGGATTTGATGTAGACACTTCTCCAAACACTCCGGTCATAATGGCCCACGAAGCGAACCGGTGTGGAGGTTGTTTGGCCGCAGCAGGGAAACCTCTAATGACACGCAATCGCAGGTCTTTTCAGGAGGCTTTGCACTCCTTTCCTTAAAGGACGCTTCGCAAACAGGACGCTTCGCGGTGAGGACACCTGCGAGAACGAAAGGGTGATCCTTTAATTCACACCTGAATACCCCATTAACACACAATTTGATACAGATAATCCAAGACAGGTGATGATTTGTTGCTGAATTTTCCACAAATCTTAATGTATGTGAAAAAGATCTGCACATTTTGTACCAGTTTTTCACAGGCCCGTTTTTGATTATTCGATAGTTATTTGCCCGGAAAATCGACGATCGAAATCGTCTCTGATGCGATTTCTATTCCCGCCGTTTTAAATTCTGCTAATAGCGTCTGGCTAACCTCACTACGAAAAACTCGACGCAAGTCGGTGTCAACAGGGTAAACAAGACCCAATTGAATCCAATTATCAGTTAGATTCACAAAAATGCGCGGGTCCAAAGGTGTGATTCTGACAGCAATCTTTTTTCGCAATTCCAGACGCTGTCCCTCCGCTTTGGGAAGCAATTCTTGGTATGCAGAATGCTGAGTGACAGCGTTTGACATGATCGCCATTGCTTGTTGCCAGTCGGAACCATAAGGAACGGGTATGCGGATTTCATCCCAAATGTAATGCAAATGAACGGAATAGCTAAATAGGGGTTCTTTGAAAATATAGGCATTAGAAAGAGTTACCAGCCTGCCCGTATTATGGTCACCATCCAGCCAATTACCAATTTCCATGATAGTCGTCCGTAAAATACCGATATCTACTACATCCCCCTGAATCCCTCCGGTTTCAATCCGGTCACCAATTTTAAAGGGGTTGCCGGTAATGATTGTAATCCATCCCGCAAAGCTGCCGATGACCTCCTGCAATGCAAATGCTAAACCCGCAGCCAGGATGCCGAGTGCAACCGAAAAATCCCCCATTTGATCAACCCAAATACCATAAATAATGATAAGTGAAACGGCGGTGATCGTGTAGCGAATCACTTTTCTGAGGGCATACACACTGGTGTTGAATTCTTCTCGTTTATTGATGATATACCTATCAACAGCAAACCGGATAATCCCCTGAATGATCAAGACCAAACCTGAATAGATCAACTTCCGGTAAAGGTCATTCGCTAAAATATCAGCAACCATAGTGGTACTCCTTAAATTTCTTAGTTTCCAAGCAATTTATCCAGAGTTTTTATTGGATCAACTAACATCACATTGGAGACAGATATTATTAAACCTAACCGATTTTAAATAACAAAGCTTTGAATCAATAATACCCCGATTTACCGGTTTCAATTTGGTTAGTCAGAGGTGCATGCAGCTGATACCCACGGGCACGTCACCAGCAAACACCAGATGGTCCATGTGTTAATTACAACATTTGCCTTTTCCAACACCACTGGGAGTACAACTACAATGTTTTGCTCGCCTGTCTTGTCTTTATGGTTCAAAATGGTAGCTTTTTATCTAGTAAGATCCACCTTGGCGCATCCACCATTGGCAACTAACTCAACTTCCACGTCATTCTCATCCAGGGCGACCAACCAGTTCTCAATGTTCCTGAACACCCGTCCAGCGCGTTCATATCAATGTTCATCAAGATGGAAAACCACTCTGTACTTGTCCACCTGCCAGCTCCCTTCGTTTGGTTGACATCGGGATGGAGGATGGTCTCGCTTGCTGAAGCAAGATTCTGCCATGCCACCTAACGCTCCGGTTCAGCGGCGGCTCGCCAGCGACCACCGATAATGCATTGGGGGTATTGGTTTTTCCCTAATTGATGTTACAAACCGGCCCGTTCCAGCCAATATAGCAGAAAAAAAATGAGCATTGCAGCAGGGATGACGATCACCCAATGATTGACTTTGAACAGGCGCGGGAAGGTCAGGTCACCAAAATCGCCTTTCATTAGAATTCCCTGCCTGAGCCGTGGGTAAAGTGCGGCAAAAAGGCCGGAACCGATTATAATTCCCGCCAGTCCTCCGAACAGGGCGTCCAGAGCGCCGTTACCGATAGCGCCAGCAATAGTGCCGGGACAATAGCCCAATACCGCAAAGCCTACCCCAAAAATCAATCCGCCAATAATGTTCATGCCCGCAGAGCCTGATTTGGGGTAAAGTTCCACCCAGCCCAGGGACTTCATCGCATGGATACCAATCATTCCGATCAAAACAGCAGAAAGCATGATTTTTACGACGGTGAAATCGGTGAGCAGCAGTTGCCCAATAATCACGTCATATTTTGTCGCGCCGCCTTTCTGAAGCAAAAAGCCGAACACAATACCGAATGCCAATCCCCAGAGCAGGGGTGATATGTTTTTCTTTGGTACGGATGTCTGCATCTGCTTATCCGTGGATTTGTTTGTTTGCATGTTCGCCTCCCGCTAACCGATTAAGTTGAAGATAATGTATGCTGTCAGAATACCGCCAATGAAAAAACATATAGCCGAAATCCAGCTTGAAACGGCAAGTTGAAGGGTTCCACTGATACCATGCCCACTGGTGCATCCACCTGCCCATCGTGCGCCAAAACCGATGCAAGCGCCGCCAACCAGCGCTACGATGATGCGCAGTAGCGGGTTGCCGCCAAATGCGGCTGTCCAGAGCGATGGAACCCACTGCCAACTAAAATCACCGGACAGCAGCGCCGAAATCAGCGAGCCGATGATAATCCCCACCACCAACATCCATTGCCAGTCCACGGCAAGCCCTATCTTCTGGTAGTAAGGCTTTAGATCAACCTTTTTCCCCGAAAACAGTTTTTCAATCATGCCGCTGGCCCTGGCAAAGCTTGTTGAACATGCGAGGGGTTTTCTGGAGATGAGAAAGCTGAACCAGCTCAGGATGCCGATGCCAATCCCAACTGCATATGGCGACCAGCGTACTTCTGTTAAGAATTCCATCAGATTGTCCTCCATTGTTAAGTCGATATTCCAGTTTTTATTAACTTAGCTAAAGTTCGTGAAGAATCTGGAGCCATGCGGATTGACACAAACCCTGCACTCCCTGATGTACCCGGCAGCGCTATAGCCAGTCAATCCTCCAGCAACATTAGAGACATCGTTGAACCCGTGCTGTTTAAGAATGCTAGCGCCGAGCGTGGAACGATTCCCCGAGCTGCAAATAAGGACGGTTGTTTTGTCTTTGTTCAGTTCATGGTGGCGGGAGCGCAACTCGGCCACCGGGATATTGATTGCACCTTTGATATGGGTATCCTCATATTCAAGCGGTGCTCGTACGTCCAGCAGTACAAAACTGGTGCTACCGGTGATCATGTCGTGCAAGTTCTCGGCTGAAATCAGCTCGATATGACTGGTCCTAAAACCTGCCACGGCCCAGGCGACCATGCCGCCATCCAGATAACCCACAATACTATCCACACCAACCCGGCGTGCCCAGGTATTAGCCTCCAGCGCCTTTTTATAATCATCTGCAATCAATAAGATATCCTTGTCGGTCGGCAAAACCCAGCCGGCAAAAGTCGGAAAGTTGCCGTTGAGATCAAGATGCCAGACACCGGGGATGTGCTGGCCGGCAAAGGCGTGATAACCCCGGGCATCCAGCAGCACAATATTGGCGGAGCTCATGCGTTCCTTGAATTGGCTTGGGGCTAATTCCTCCATAGTAGGGAGATCGGTAACGAGAGCCGGTCCCTGGCGGTTGATGTCGCTGCAGCGGCTAAAATGATCTGGGGCAGGGGGCATATCTTCCGTGAGCGATTTGATAAAAGCGGATTTGTCTTTGATTTGAAGAGCAGAGTTAGAGTTGCGTTCATAGCCGATAGTGGTGCGCCATTTAGCGCCCACAGCACGACCGCACAAGGAACCCGCGCCGTGCGCCGGATAGACTTCGACATAATCAGGCAGCTTCAACAATTTGTCATGCAGGCTATGGTAGAGTTTTTGTGCCAGATCCTCGGCCATGTCAGGAAAAAGGTCTGGCCTTCCTACATCCCCAACAAAAAGCGTATCACCCACAAACACGCCGATCGGGCTATCTGACCGGGATTTGTCGATCACGACATAGCTGAGATGTTCCGGGGTATGGCCAGGGGTTTCCAATACCTGGAGAAGCATATCCTCCAATTCTATGGAATCGCCTTCCGACAGGGCCACGTGGTCGAAGGTACACTGTGCTGATTTCGCTATGTAAATTTTTGCACCGGTTTTTTTCGCCAGATCCATGTGTCCCGATATGAAATCAGCATGAAGATGGGTTTGAAGAATGTGGGTGATTTCCAACCCCATCGTACGGGCTTCGGTGAGGTAGATATCGACATCTCGCTGAGGATCGATTATGGCGCAATAATTCTTTCCCGCGAGAAGGTAAGAGCTGTGAGCAATTTTACTGACGAAAAAATGTTTTAGCAGCATGAGATTCCTCCTTTAGTTTCTGGGTTTATAGATAGAAAAAGTAAAACACGGGCACGACAACCAAAAGAAATAGCAGGGTCATTCCGCCGCCGGCCTTAAAATAGTCTGCATTACGATATCCGCCGGAGGACATCAGGAACGCATTGACCTGGTGGGTGGGCAAAATAAAGGAATTTGCCGCACATACCGCTGCCATCAAAGCCAGGGGACGGGGATCGATTCCGCCAATTTGCGCCATGTTCATGACCAGCGGCACCAACACCACAATAGCACCCACATTGGACAAAAACAGTGAAAACAGGGTGGATAAAACCGCAACGGTCAAAAGGA
>Ga0334883_1005073_pt1 | contig 11936 bp, 13 predicted proteins | sample GraSluR1_MG_6_FD_207230 | JGI IMG/M metagenome (GOLD analysis project Ga0334883, IMG submission 207230) | Sludge microbial communities from methane-producing bioreactor in Wageningen University, Netherlands - Granular Sludge_09_05-R1 | ecosystem: Engineered > Bioreactor > Anaerobic >... | reverse complement strand
CGCCGTTTTTATACAAAGAACGAGAGAGACACGATTCACATCGCGCCTCTCCCTGGCAAAAAAAACATATAGCACGACTTAGTTATATTCTCGCGTAAACTCCCAGGAAACTTAAAAAAGGAAAAACCTACGGTCAGCCATATATTTCAGTCCGTAACTCATCGTCTGCTTCTTTTTCTCGCTTCCTGCTCCAGTATGCCGACCAACCGGCTGCCCTCTATCTCAAATCTCACCTTACCGTTCCCACCCGTCAGCGCACCGGCAAGGTTGCTCTGTTGCGCCTTGTTGAGGATCAACTCGCCACTATTAACTCTTGCCAGTACATTGTCGCCACTGAATGAACTGCCCCCTACAATGCCACCCGTTGCGAACTTGGGTAGGTTCATCAGCGCGCCCATGATCGAGAGAACGGCACCTGCTGCGAGAACCGGGCCGACGATGGGGATTCCCGCCACTGCAGCCGCGCCGCCGGATGCCGCCACGGATGCGTTGGCGTTCGCAAGTCCCATCAGCGCCGGTATGGACCTACCTACCGTGGAGACGACGTTTGCGCCCCACTGCAGCCACTGTCCAGCGTTTCCCCCCAGTACGTCGCCCATGCCGTAGAGGGCATCGGATACGCCGTACACCGTCTCCATGAGATCTCTATTTTTATCCGCCACGTCGTTAAGGTATGCGGTATATGATTTGGCTTCTTTCGGCACCTGGATCACTCCGCTCATATCCACGTGTGGTACATCGATCTTACCGCTCACTTCCGCAAATTTATCCACCGGCTCGATATTTCCGACTCCTCCCGGGTATTTGAACCCTATCTCGATAAACGCCTTTTTTGCCTCCAGCACTTTGATCAGTTCGTCGGCGGACCGTCTTGCCTCATCCGTTGTGGCGTCGAGGAAGTTCTTCCGGGCGGCGGAGATCTGTTTTTCCAGCTCCGCGATTGATCCTGTAGGTACGATATCGACCTCGACTTTCGGGGATCCTTCTTCTCCTGATTTCAACTGCGACGCTATCTGTTTTTCAAGGCGCGGCTTTGCCTTGTTGATATCCATCGTGAGTCTTTCCACCTGCTGACCGGTCTCCTGGTATTCTTTCACCAAGTTGGTTAGCTCTCCCAATTCGGTGTCTTTCATCTTCTCAAGCAACGCATTGACGAGAATGGCGGACTTGTATTGTGCATTTAATTTGTCGAGCGCAGGTTGAAACTCCGATTGATCCACTCGTGTGACCCTGCTTTTACTTTGCTTACCGTATGCGTTACTTACCCCGGTATACTCGTACGTTGTTTTAGTAGCATCCTTTTCGGCTTGTTTTACCGCTTTTAGATATTCACCATAGTTGGTTTTTGCTTTCTTTTTCAACTCCTCCCTGTCCGCCCCTTGCACGTCGAGCAATATTGTGTTTGTCAAGTCTTCGACGCTGATAAATCCCGGTTTTAAAGTGCTGTATGACGCCGTTATGTCTTTCGCGGCGGTCAGCAAATCGTTTTGTAGCGCCGCCGAATAGCCCCTCATTTCATCGATTGACGTTTGCCAATCATTGATCGCCTTTCGTCTTTCTTCCGGGCTTAGTTCCCTGTCGTAAGCGTCGGCTCTTGCTGTCGTAATTTGATACTGTGTTTTGGACACTCCGAGACCATAAGCATTCTGAGTGTTCCACAGTTGGTCGAGTGCAGCTTGAGCGTTCTTTGCCCGATTATAAACATCATCCAATCCGTTGATGAAGTTAGAAAAGTCACCAGTCGCAACGGCTTTAAACAATTGGTCGACCGACGCTTTGGCCGCGCCAACAGCATTCGCAAATCCATCAGCAGTTGTTTGCGAATTATCAATTATCCCTTTAAAAGCCGCACCCGCTGCGGTTGCTAATCCAAACCCGCCGATCAGCTTGGTTAATCCTCCACCGACTAATTTACCGAGTTTATCCTCCAATCCGGATGCAGATCCACCGGACCGTTTTACCTGTTCTTCGAAATCTTTCAGTCCTTTCTTGCTCTTGTCGAGCCTATCACTGAACTGTTTGTCGTTCAGTAATATTCTTGTCATCAAATCTGCCATAAATAATAAATTTAAATTTTTGTTCAATTCAAGCCCGGGGTGCATATTGCCGCCTCGAACTGATCCCTGTTAAAAGGTTTGATTATCACCCAGAACGCACCGTTCACGAACACCACATCACAATCTAAAAAGGCAGAAGCCTTGTAATAAACGTGAAGCGCATGCACGAGCGTTTTGAAATTTAGTTCACCCGTGGCCCGTGATGGATCCTGCATCAAATTCCTTGTGATCGTCTCGCTGAGCGTCACCGCCTGCACCTGGTTTAGGAGTTTTTCGAAAGTCTTGCCGATATACTCCGCCATACCGCTCTGATATTTTATCATATTTATCCATTTTTAAGTGTTATAAACCCGTCCTATTCTCACGAACCGGAGCGGGAATTTTGAAACAGAATAATATTGTTATTTTGTTGAATAAATAGAGAAAGACTCCGAACGGATAAAACCCATATCCCAGTATGAATTGACCGTCAATATCACCATTCCCGTGGTGGCCAGAGTGTAGGGATCCGCGATCAGCTCGGCCGCACCCCACTGCCCTACAAAGTAGTCGGCCCAATTACCGAACACGATTCCGTACTCGTCCGATGCTACCCCCATCTCACTGGGGATGTTGTTCGTCCGGTATGCCGGGTAACCGTTAAGCCCGGTCTCGGCGATGAACCCTCCGGCTCCGGAGGCATCTTTTAGCCGGCTCTTCAAGGTGCCGAAAATTGACGGGTGTGTGATATAAGCCACATTCCCCATGAGCGAATTGGCCAGGTCCGCGTCTGTTTCCAGCTTGACAACATTTGCCCACGTCAGATCGCCCAGACTCTCCGCGTCGTCAAACATGCCGTCGGGAACGTTCGTAACACCCGCGGATGCGCTGAACGCCGCCTCCTCCACCTTATGCAGGATGGCGGACGACAGGAGTGTCCGGAGGTAATTTTCTATCCCGGTGCCGTCCTGCGCGAGCAGTTGTTTCGAGATAAGGACTTTCGCGGTTAGGCGTTTGGGGGTAAACAAAGGGCCCTTCTGTGTTTCTCCGGCTCCGTCGGATGCCGCTTCATTTTCGCCTGCCCACGCGACGCTAACTGACGTAAGCTTCGGAAAACGTACGTCGTGAGTTAATCCCGTCATGACCGTAGCTCCCGCTTTGGCCAAAACCAGACTGTCCTCCAGCGGGAGTAATAAACCCTGCTTATCTTCTTGCATTATCGGAGAACCTCCCGCGGTTAGTGCCGCACGTGTTGAAATAGGTATGAGGGTGCAGTTTGTGGCCGCATTGATTCCCCTGATGCGGTAATGTCTTTCACTTAACTGTGGATCGACAGTTGCGCGTCTTTCCATTTGGGCAAGGATTGCCTCTCTGATTGAAAATTTTTCTTTATTCATAAGATTTACTATTTAAAAAATTAAACTGCTTCTGCTTCGTTTTCCATCTGCTCTCTCGTCCAGGCAATCGCCTGTTTCATCTGCTGCTGACTGATAGCATCCACGAAGTCATCAAACGTAATCGTTGCTTCTTGTGTTGCTCCATGTGCTCCCGAGAGCAACATCGCGTACAGGAATATCACCCAGTCGGACGTACACGCCAGTGTAAAGGGTTTGTCGGCTATTTTCTCGAACAGCACGATTGCACGGATGTTGTACTTCAAATGATAGCTTTTGCCGGCCAGATCCATGGCCCCGTTTGAAAATTGTTTTGTCTTCATTTTTTTTTAATTTATTTGGTCAATCCATTTATTTAATTCTGCGTAGTAGTCGGCCAGTTCTTCTGACTTTTCTTTTCTCTCCATTGCCCTGGCTGAAACGGTGGTTTTCGAATAGGCGGCATCGTACACCGGCGAAACATCGAAGAGCTCATCGAATTTCTTGATCGTCCGCCTGGTCTTTGTGCCTACCTTTTCCCAGAGATCCTCTTTGACCGTGAAGGCGAAAGATGATTCAGATACTTCTCCGCGTTTCAGGTACTCCAGCAGTTCGTCGCCCAATGCCGTGTTGGGGGCGTCGAACGAATAGAGTAGCCCTTTGCTGTCAATCTCCAGCTTTAGCGTTCCCTTGCCGGATTTGCACCTTGCAAGGATGCCCCGGCTCGAGTCGTGGTTGAGCAGAGCGAATACATTGCTTTTTTCTATCACACCATCCAGGGCGCCGGGAAGAATAACCTCCTCGAAATCCAGCGCGTCACTGGGGGTGTTGAAAAGAAGGGCGTACCCCTCGACCCTCCGGCCGGATTCCTTTCCTTTGCTGCCGGTTCCGATTCTTACTTCGGAGCCGGTCAGCCTGATTTCAGTTTCTGTTTTTTTGTTCATCGTTTAAAAAATTAATATTATCATTTTGATACTTTTTAACTAAAAAATGGATTTTTGAAAAAATGCCGTGCGTGTGAAATCGACTGGGTGGGGGTTTCAGCCGATGCTTTTCTGCAAATTTTAGGGGGTTACCTTAATTAATGTTAAATTTCTCATACGTCAACTATCATTTTGTCAATACCGGTATTTCATTTTGTTTTTTCGTTGTCGCTCCCGAAAGTAACCGGATCAATCTCACCGCGGGCGAGTATCTGCCTTTCCAGCGCCTTATCCATTTTAGCCGACCACATCAGATTATCGAATCTGTACATGAATAGATCAATGGTCTCTTCCTCACTCGCCCCCTTCGCGTGTTTATCCCGAATTACATATTCATAAGATTCATGCAGTACATCCTCGCTGTTATAGCCCCTGAAGGTCCTGCAGGGCGTTTCCTTTACCATTGCCATCCCCCGGAGTTTATCCCAGTTCTTCGCCAGGATATCACTGCACCGTTGGTCTGGTTCGATGGCAAGGATCTTCTTAGGCACTAAACACTTCTTAGGTATCGGCCTGCGAGGTTCCTCGGCCAATCTCTCAGCCACGTTGGCGAGATCCACCTGTACTCTCTCCGGTTTTAGATGACCGAACAGGCGTTCCATCAGCTGATCCTCTTTTGTTTTCTTTTTCGCCATCGACTGGGTTTATAAAAGAGCCGGTCGCAAGCTGTGAGCTACTTACTCCCGGCTCACGAACTTCACTTGAATAAGGGCAAAATGCTCACAAATAAGGTCTTCTCATCCATCCGGTGATCCAGCCCGCCTCCCATCATGAAAAGCTGGCGCATGAATAATTGTCGATCTAACACTTTACCCTCCTTTGCGTAGACCATGGCCAGCTCCTGGAAGTTCCGGGCGATGGCCGTGGACAGGTTGTACACCTTCTCCTGTGCCTCGTTCTCAACACTGTAAAGGCTGTTTGTCTCGATCCAATCCAGTAAGGCGTCCGTGGGAAGCGCCTCATCCTTTTTGATCACGAAGTCGGATCCCCTGCAGGTTCTTCCATCAATGATTGGGGGTTCTATGGATCTCAACGGTGCGATATTTCCGAACCGGGGGTATTTGCCTCTTCTTTCGGTCATGTTGGTGGTGGTTAGAACATAGAGGATCTCCTCCACTTTTTCATCCGCGGCATTGATACCACCAAACGGGGTGGCGGTGCTGACAATACGCGATAACTTTCCCCGGGATCCAGAGTCCCGTTCTGCGGTCGTTACCTCGAATACCTGCGCCTCATCGATAAGATGGGTAACCTTGTTGAATTTTCTCAGTGCGCGCAGGTTCTCGGTTAGGATCCGGCAGAATTGTGCAACTTGATTCTTTTCGCTGGCGGCTTTGCCGGAGTCTTTGTACTCGATCTTTTTCATCTTGTAAGTCCCTTTTAATGTTAGTTTTAATCTGTTCATCATATGTTTTTTTTAGTCACTTCGTGAGAATGGTCGTTACCGTGAAATCTCGGGTATCATCCGATTTATGGGTCGAGTCCACGATAGAGAAGATCTTTGCGCCAATGGCCCTATTCCTGTAACCGCCGCGAAATGCAGGGTCGGACTGCCGATATCTCCACAGTACAAAGTACTGACCCCGGTAGGGCGCCAAAACTGGAGTGATTTCAATCCGGATGCTGTTGGCCTTCCTGGTCACGCCGGTGTTGATCTCCTTCTCGATTTTCCCCACACCAGGAAAAGCCTCTCTTCATGGATATCCTCGGTGTTCAACGGTGTAAGTTCGTCCTGCATGATTATCCAGGTAACACTAATGTCATTTCCCTCTCGAATTTTTTTCATATGTTTTTTTTTTAAATACGTCAGGTTTAAAATAGCTGCCTCAAACTCGCGCAACCTCGTATTTCATTCATTGCCCGAAGGGTGGCGGTTGTAAGCCTTATAGTCTCCCGGGTGAGAGGGTCCTTGTGACTTTTAAAACCCCTGCGCGCGGCTTCGTACCGGTATCGTGTGGCCTCATAGAGATCTACTTCGCCTTTCCGGAATGCGGTCCAGCCATCGTAAAAGCCGTCGCGGTACCGTTTCTCCCATAACTTGGCGATCTCGGACTCCAGCCCTTTCCACTTTGCAATCTCGATCATACAGACGTCTGAAATATGTCTGGCAGGAAAATAATCGATCACTGGCTGGCCGGTGATCGGATCAATCTGGCGGCTCCAGTCTTCGGCCTCACCATCGCGGACGAACTGCGCCGCTTGCCCCGGCGTGATCAGCCTCTGCGCTGCGAAAAATACAGCCTGGGCAAAACCCCTGCAATACGCGCGCTCCCCTTTTTGCATCACAATGCGGCGAATAGTACTAATCTGTTTCATACCCATCAATTTTTAATGTTTAAAGTCTTATTTTACGCGTGCCGGGGCGGACTGGCGCGACGCTCTTTTTCGCTTCACTTTCACATCTTCGTCCACTTTCGAAAATATAAATATGTGCCCGGTCTGTGATTCCCAGATGTCATTCCAGCGAGTCTCCTCCACATGTGTGAGGGCGAAATTTTTGATCCATTCTTCTTTTAGTGTCATAATTGTTATGTTTAGATGTTATTTCAGAGGCATTATTACATTATTACATTATTACATTATTACAGGCCTCTATATAGAATATGCATTTTAAAGGATTTATTTTTAAAAAAAACATGTTTATATCTTTATTTTAAGCTGTACATAGAGAAATTTTTGTAATTTGTAATAATATATCATAATACATTGATTTATAATATTATAATGCCTTACAAATATCTGTTTTGTTTTGTAATATTCTGTAATATTGTAATATTTTTCGGGGGGTGTTGTTTACGCCGTTCCCTTTTCATTTTGTAATATTTGTAATATTTCCACTGTTTCCTTTTTATTTTGTAATATTTTCAACTCACTTTTTTTCGAAGCCTCTAACTGATTTTCCGTTGAGGGTTAACACAGCATCTTTCCAGTTTCCCATGCTCCGCACGATCTTGCGGATCCTCTTTGCGGGAATGTTGTCGGGGACTCCGAATTCCCCAAGGGCATACCGGTATATTTGCTCGACGGTCACCTTTTCACGAAGCACCCAATCCGACTTGTCGGCGACGAAGTCATCAGACAACCCAGGGTTACCCCAGTAGTCGGGCGGTGCCGGCGTTTCGAGAAAAGCGGCGATCGTGTCCTCCCAAGCGTCCTTTTCCCGGTGTTGCTCCTGCATGGCGTTGGCGAACGCCTCCAGCTTCGGATCATCCAGGTAAAGAGCTTCACCGGCTTTGTATATTTGAACCGCTTCGGCCCATATCTGGTCAACTTCCAGGGGCAAATCATCCTTCACGTTCTTTTCGGGTTTCCGTTTATTGGCGACAACCGGCCAAAATCTGCGATTACCTGTGCTATCGGAAAGGAAGTCCACGTTATTCGTCGTTCCAATGAAAATACACTGCCTTGGAAAATATCCCTTCTCCTCCTTGTACGCAAGTCTTGCCTCATCCTGGCGGGTGGATATAAAGCTCTTGATCGCGTCGGCGTTTTTTCCGTACAGGGCTGCCAGCTCCGGGATTTCCATTATCCACACACCCAGCAACTGCTCGATGTCCCGCTTATCACCGCGCCCGGAGAGGTTGAAATTATCGCTGTACCAGCCCCGGCCTTCATGGTCGGCATAGCCAAGGATCTGCACCAGCATACTTTTATAGATCCCCTGCGGGCCTACTATTACCAGAACATAGTCGACTTTACACCCCGGCCGGAAGATCCTTGCCACTGCCGCCGCCAATGTTTTGCGGGTCACCGCCCTGATATACGGATTATCCTCCGTCCCCAGGTAGTCGATAAGTAAGGTCTCGACCCGTTTGACGCCATCCCACACCAGTGTGCTGAGATGATCCCTTATAGGGTGGTAACGCTGGCGGGAAAAAACGTTGCGTAACGCTACCTTGATTACACGTTCTGACGTTATTCCCCAATACTTCTCCATGTATGCCAAAAGTTCGGCATAGTCAAAATCTGACCAGATTCCCAATTCAGTTTTTGACTTAGGCCATGGAGGCACACCTGTAACGTCATTGGTATGGGAGAAATCATTGTGCGATAACCGTGCAGATTTCAGCCGCTGGTCGTTGGTGAGTATCAGTTCAGTATTCTCGATAGTCTGTGAATAGGTTCCATTTTTTTCTATCTTCAGCTGCGTGATCCACTCGTCGTTTTCCCCTTCATCTCCAACCGGATCCTCGGAAGCGTCGCCGAAGTCGCCCAGTGCGGACTGCAAACGCTCCCTGCCCAGTGTCATTTTCACTTTTTCGTCATTGGTTGCAAACTCCTGCATGGCGATGTATGAGGGTATTTTTGGGGCTGGCGTTCCGGGTTTCACATTCTCATCCAGTTGGCCGAACAGGTGGATCCTGACCAGGTCAAACGCATTATGCAGCTTGCCTCCGCCGGCAGGGTCGGTACCATGGTGCGAATAGGCCCACTTGTCCTCATATGTGATCAAGCCGCCGGCAGTAGATCCTGCCTGGTAGGTATATCTGTTTTCTCCAATCTCACATTTTTGGTAAATATCGGACAGGTGTGTCTCGATAGCTTCATGGATGTCATAGGAACGGCAGAACGCTCCTACAATACCGTGCTTCCCAACTGGATCACCCGCTTTTTTCTTCTCTCTTGTAATCACGCTCTCAGTGCGGGAGCTTACAGGCCACTGTGCGGGATCCTGCCAGTTATCATATTCTGCAAGAATTGCATCGGGATCCAGCCACTTACCGTCCTGATACCTGAAATAGAATTCCCCATCAACGGATGTGGATGGCCAGTACATAAGGCGTTCGGCTTCATACGTAGTATCATCGAAGGCATCAATTCCGATAGCAAAGGCTACTTTCCGGGATATCGCTTCATATTCTGTCGCGCTCACTCGCCGACTCAACGGGATCACAAGCCTCAGCCTGTTCCTCTCAGGGGTATGCTTGTGCGTCGAGTACACGCACGCCGCACAGTCGTACATCAGCCCGAAGGTGTCCCAAAGATCTGAGCCCGGAGTATCGGCATCCAATGTTAGTATACTTCTCACCGATACGTTTCCCGCTTTACGGCGGCCATCTTTCAATATTCCACCGACGAAGCCTCCCACGTCCTTGATCACGTCCTGCTTGGTTTTCGGCATCGCTGCGTATTCTGCCTGTGTCTCTGCGGTACGCTTTGTTTTGGATAATCTGTCGAGCACAACGGACCAAAGCTCCTCTCTGTTCTTCCAGTGCAGCTCCTTCCTCGACGCCCCCGTCGCTATGGGGAGAAGTCCGTCGTTCTTAATTTTCATAGCATCTTCTTTTATTTCGCGTGAAGGCATGACGGATCTCACCCCAACCCGCACAGGGCGGGAGAGTGTCACCTCATTAAGAACTTCACCTGTGGAATCTGATCTGTTCATCATCTTTTGGATTTTTTACATTTTTCGTCTTGCGGACTGCCTCACTGATTCAGTTACGGTATTTTGTCTTTTTGCCAGTCGGTCCTCCACCCAGCGGTCCAGGTCTTCGACATTGAAAACGATCCTCCGAGCACCAAAACGTGAAAATGGAATAGTTTTGTCCATGGTGTTCTTGTACACTGTGCTCTTGCTGATAGGTACACCGGACTCGTTCAGGTACGCGACAGCCTCGTCCAGGTTAAGCCTCTTTTTCTCCGGTGCACGGAGCTTCAGGGCTTTCTCGACCGCCTCTTTCATGATCCTGTCGAGTTCGGATCTTTGGAGTACTACCAAATCGTTTATCATATGGTTATTATTATTTTCTGTTGCAAAGAAATTGGATAAAACCATATTAAACAACTGATAACCAATGGAAAAAGCGACCTTTTTAGGGGTCGCTTTTAGGTCGCACGGGGTCGCTCCTTTATGGAGCATTTCATCACTGTTATGTTTTATCAGGGTCGCATATTTTTTCGATTATTAATTTTAAATTGTCTAAATCTGTCGACTCTCGCGTGCTCTGTATGTTCTCATCTGGCCTGCAAGGATCTCCTTTTTTGTTGACAAAGAACTGCCATCCAATTTGTTTTATAGCACCCTTTTCCGTCATATCAGCGCGCTTCAGGGCCACACAAAAGTATCTTAAAATCTGCTGATTCTTTAACCATGTCAGCGGTTTGTAGAGGCTCGGCCGGATACCCTCTCCACTGAACAGCATCCGGAAATGTTCCATATCTCCCGATATGTACTCCCCGTTTAGCGCTTCAAATAGATCTCTGATCTGTTCATTGGTCAGTGTCCTGAATAGATTTTCACCCACCTTGCGCTTTCCGTGTAAGGCTCGGAGCGCATACAAGTCGAACATGCCACCATATATGAAAACGTCTTCCCACTTTTCGATAAACTTATCGCTGGCTTTCACACCTAAAATTTCTTTGATGGCTTCAACTGTTTCAATAAGATTTAAACCGTCCTTTTTAATCTGTTTATCAACAGTATTCGATTCTTCAACTTCTTCCTCAAAGTCTTTAATAGCACCCAAATTTTTGTATTGATATAACAGTTTTTCAAATGATCTTTCCCACAATTTAACTCTGAGTTGTTCATCTGGTACTAAAGCAAGGAATGCGATCAGATCATCGATATCTCCGTAAAGAACTTTTCCCATCCCCCTGAGAGGTTCATTGTTGCTAATTACTGTCATCTTATATCGCTTTAAAGTTGAAATTCATTAAGTTTTCACTGTAGCTTTTACCCGGGTTGAGCAGTTGCGAGTTTATCTCGCGCCGTTTCTTCGGTGTTATGTTGACGTAGCCCGCCGTAACGTCTTTTTTAGTGCTGTGGCCGACCATCTGTTTAACCACAATCGGGTTGGTCAGTTCCTCCCCAACCAGGTGCGTAATGTAGCTGTTCCGGGTGTACGATGTAGTCAGATCCTCGGTAATCCCCAGCTGTGCCGCTATCGCTTTTAACGCCGTGTTTATCGGAGCCAGCGCCAGGCTTATCGCGCCCTTTATCCTGGCCTCGTTCCTTGCTGTAGGTTCGATGCCGTTCAGGAACGGAAAAATATAACCTCCTTGGTCTTTATTCCCGTGCCTGGTGATGATCTCCATCATCGGTGGAAGGATCGGAGCGAATATCGGCGACTGGTTCTTCATCTTCGCGATAGTTTTCTTCCGGTAGAACTGAATTTCGCCGGTGGCCGGGTTGATATCCTTGTACCGTAACCTGCAAAGATCCCCGAAGTTCAGCCCGTTGCAGTAAAACATGAAAACAAAAACGTCCCGTGCCAGTGTCAGGGCGGGCTGCTCTGTTTCAAAGAGCTCGATCCGCCATATCGTTTTTATGGGAAGCGCTATGCTCCTTCGCCCTCCTTCGGGGATGAGGTACTTCCCGCCGCTTTCTCCGAAGGGGTATCTGTTTCCGGATAGATAGGGCTTCCCGGCTTCTTTGTTATTCACCAGTGCCCGCAGTGTCCGCATGTACATGCCTATCGAGTTGTCGGAGAGTTCTATCTCTCTCCAGAATTCCTCACAGTCAGATAAGAATTTCGGGGTCAGCTCGCTGAACTTGATTTCCGCGGATAAATTCAGTACTTCTCTTCCGGCGGTTTTATGTT
>Ga0334883_1005064_pt1 | contig 11950 bp, 8 predicted proteins | sample GraSluR1_MG_6_FD_207230 | JGI IMG/M metagenome (GOLD analysis project Ga0334883, IMG submission 207230) | Sludge microbial communities from methane-producing bioreactor in Wageningen University, Netherlands - Granular Sludge_09_05-R1 | ecosystem: Engineered > Bioreactor > Anaerobic > Unclassified... | reverse complement strand
GTGGCGGACGGACAGGCCGCGGTGCTCGGCGGGAGCTTCTGGCAGTACGAGTTCAACACGTCCGTACCGGTGATGGACCCGAAGTGCCGCGTGCGGGTGAACTGCCACGCCGTGCCGGGCGTCTTCCAGTACGAGGCCATCGCCTTCTTCCCCGGCCTGGTCATGCGCTGGTTCCGCGACGCCTTCTGCTTCGAAGAGAAACGCGTGGAGGCCGAAGGAGGCCCCGACGCCTACATGCAGCTCGCCGAGGGCGCCTCGAAGATCCCCGCCGGGTCGCACGGGATGATGTGCGCCTTCTCCGACGTCATGAACTACATCGCGTGGAAGCACGCGGCCCCCACCTTCTCCAACTTCTCCCTCGACCCTGCGAAATTCAACAAGTACACCTTCTTCCGCTCCCTGATGGAGAACGCGGCGCTCGTGACGCGCGGCCATCTGCGGCTTGTGGAGGAGGTTACGGGAAGGCGTCCGGACGGAATCGTCTTCGCGAACGGCGCGTCGAAGAGCCCGGTCTGGTCGCGGATTATGGCCGACGTCCTCGGGCTCCCCGTGCGGGTCCCCGAGGTGAAGGAGGCGAGCGCGCTGGGCGCGGCGCTCTGCGCGGGCGTGGCCGCGGGAGTGTATGAAAATATGGAGGACGCCGTCCGCCGGACGGTCCGGTGGGACGCATCCTACGAGCCGAGGCCGGAAAACCGGAAGGTGTACGACGATCTGTACGACAAATGGCGCGCGCTGTACGGCGCGCAGTTGAAACTTGCCGACGAGGGCGTGACCGCGCACATGTGGCGGGCGCCCGGCGTCTGAATGGAGGATACGAGAAATGTTCAAGGTCAACGAGAGCGAATTCGAGTACCGGTTCGGCGACAGCGGCCCCAAGTACCTGATGAGAGGCCCCCGCATGAACTTCGGCGTGGTGGTGCTCCAGGCGGGTCAGGACTTCAGGGATCATCTGCACAACGTCATGGAGGAGAACTTCTTCATCCTCGAAGGGGAGCTGGAGTTCCGCGTGGCCGACCAAGTGATGACGGCCAAAGCGGGCGACCTGGTGCACGTCGAACCGGGCGAGGCCCACTATCTGCGGAACGCCTCGGACGCGCCCGCGAAGGCGGTCTTCTGCCTCGCGCCGTTCCAGGAGAAGGACAAAGTCGATCTCTGATTCTCGGGAGCAGGCGGCCGTCTCCTTTCGGGAGCTCGCCGCGCGGCACGGGCCTTGCCTTGATGGATGCTCGGGTGCAACGCCCTTTTTCGCAAGCCGGCGGTTCGGGAGAGGACGGTTTCTCTTCCGGCGGCGCTGTCCGGCGATGCGGCGAAACGCAATAGAATCTGCGGGGTGATCGTATGGTGGAACAGAACGGGCCCGCCCCCCTCGTCGAAGTGGAGGGGATGGTCAAGTCCTTCGGGGAGAACGCCGTGCTGCGCGACGTCTCCCTGGCGCTCCGGCGTTCGGACGTGATGGCGGTGGTCGGCGGAAACGGCGCCGGAAAGAGCACGCTGATGAAGATCCTCTCCGGCATCTATACGCCGGACAAGGGAAGCATCCGCATCGAGGGGAGGGAGGTCTCGCTGCACACCCCTTCGGCGGCGCATGCGATGGGGGTGTACCTCGTTCCCCAGGAGCCGCTGCTCTTCCCCAACATGACGGTGGAGGAGAACCTGAGCCTCGGGCTCGACGAGAGCAGAGCCGACGTCCGCAGGCGCGCCGTTGCGCTGATCAAGCGCCTCGACTGGCCGCTCTCGATGTCGAGGCAGGCCAACTCGCTTTCCATCGCCGAGCAGCAGCTCGTCGAGATCCTTCGCGGTCTGCTGCGTTCCGCGAAGGTCCTCATTCTCGACGAGCCGACCTCCTCGCTCACCTTCGCCGAAATCCAGTCGCTCTTCAAGCTGATCAAGGAGCTCCGCGCCGAAGGCGTGGGGATCTTCTACATCACCCACAGGCTCGACGAGGTCTTCGAGATCGCGACGCACGTGGCCATCCTGCGCGACGGTCGGGTGACCCTCGAAGGGCCGGTGGGCGACTTCACGCGCGAACTGCTGCTTCAGGGGCTGCTCCCCTCCGAGAGCCGCAAGGGGAGCGCCGCCGCGCGGACGAAGACGCTCCACCGGAACGCCCCGGACGCGAAGCCCGCGCTCGTGCTCGACCGGGTGAGCGGGTACGGCTTCCGCGACATTTCGCTCTCCGTGTATCCCGGCGAAGTCCTCGGAATCGCGGGGGTCGTCGGGGCGGGACGGACGGAGCTGGCGGAGGCGGTCTTCGGCATCGGGAAGCTCGTCGGCGGCAGGGTGCTGCTTGAAGGTGCGGACATCACGGGGTGCGGCGTTCGCGGCTCCATCCGCAAGGGGTTGAACTACATCCCGGAGGACCGCCGCCGGAACGGCCTTTTCGGCGCGGCGAGCGTGCGGGCGAACATGACCTCCGCGGTGCTCGACACGCTCGGGCGCGTCTTCCTGCCGGTTTTCCGCGAGCGGAAGCTGACCTCCAAGTATATAGAAGAGTTCTCCATCAACACCACCGGGCAGGAGCAGAGCCTCGGCGCCCTCTCCGGCGGAAACCAGCAGAAGGTGATCATCTCGCGCATCCTCGCCACGAACCCCAAGGTGCTCATCCTCGACGAACCCACGCGCGGCATCGACGCCGGGGCGCGCGGGGACGTCTACCGCATCATCGACGCGCTCAAGGCCGAGGGGCTCGCCGTGCTCCTCGTCTCCTCCGACATGGAGGAGATCCTCGCGCTGAGCGACCGCGTGGTCACGATGTACAACGGAACCATCAACCGCGAATTCGGGCCCGGCGAGATCGCCCTCGACGGCCTGATGGCCGCGTCCTTCGGAGTGTGCTGACATGCTGCCTTCGTTCAGAATGAAACGCGAGTTCAACGCGCTGCTCTTCGCGGTGCTCCTCTTCGTCGGGATCGGCTCCGTCAACCCGGTCTTCCTCACGGTGCGGAACATCGCCCTGACGCTGCAGGGGAGCGTGATGTACATCTTCCTCGCGGCGGGCATGACCTTCGTCATCCTCACCGGCGACATCGACGTGTCGGTCGGGGCCGTCCTCGGAATGTCCGCGGCGGTGGCGGCCACGCTGGTGCGCGACGGATATCCGCTGTGGGCCGTCGTCGGCGGGGCGCTGCTCGTCGGCGGGGGAACCGGGCTGCTGAACGGCGTCGGGGTGACCTTCCTCCGCATTCCGGCGATCGTGATGACGCTGGGCACGATGGGGATACTGCGGGGCGCGATGTTCATCTACACCGACGGCAAGTGGGTGGAGAACCTTCCCGACTTCTTCAAGCAGGCGTGCCAGATCTGCGTGTACGGAATCAACCTGTTCGTCCTCGCGGCGGTCGTCGTCGTCTTTTTGATGCAGCTCTACCTCACGACGGCCCGCCGGGGCAAGTACTTCGCCGCCGTCGGCGACAATCTCGACGGCGCGGTGCTCGTCGGCGTGCCGGTCGTGCGGATACGCATCGCGGCCTTCGTCGTCTCCGGCCTCTGCTCCGCCCTCGCGGGACTGGTGTACACCAGCCAGATAGGTTTCGTGGGCAACGTCGCGGGCAACGGCACGGAGATGACGGCCATCGCCGCGTGCGTCATCGGCGGGGTGAGCCTCGCCGGAGGGACGGGGTCGGTCGCCGGAGCGCTCTTCGGGGCGGTCATCATGAACACGATCAACTCGGCGCTCGTCTTCCTGAAGGTGCCGGCCTACTGGAACAACACGATCTCCGGGCTGCTGCTGCTGACGATGGTGCTCGCGGACTCCCTGCTGCACCGCTACCTGGAGGAGAAGGCGCGGCGCAAGCGGCTGAACGCGCGGTTCGCGCGCGCCGCGGAGAGGAGGGCGTGCGACGATGCACGTGCTTAAACGATACCTTCTGCGCTGGGAGAGCGTGCTCGTCCTGCTGCTGATCGCGGAGATCGCGATCTTCGGGCGCATCAACCCCCGCTTCCTGAACACGCGGGTGCTGCTGTACAGCGTCAACGACTTCGTCTGCGTCAGCATCATCTCTCTCTTCATGGCGTTCGTCGTCATCACCGGAGGGATCGACATCTCCGGCGGCTCGATCATCGGACTGACCTCGGTCGTCGTCGGCGTCCTCTGGAAGCAGGCGGGGCTGGACATCGTCTCCGCGTCGTTCGCCGGACTCGCGACGGGGGCGCTCTGCGGGGCGTTCAACGGCTTTCTGGTGGCCTTCGCGGGGGTGCAGGCGATGGTGGTCACCCTCGGCGGCATGATGTTCTTCTCGGGACTCGCGCTCGTGCTCGTCGGCGTGTCGGGCGTCAGCGCCTTCGAGGGGATCAGCGGATTTCCCGACGGCTTCATGGAGATCGCGGGGGGCGACCTGTGGGGCGTTCCGAACCCCGTGCTCATCTTCGCCGCGCTCTTCGCGGTCGCATGCGTGCTGCTCCACTGCACGAACTACGGCCGCCGCGTCTTTCTGGTAGGAATCAACCCGAACGCGGCCCGCTACTCGGGGCTCGGCGTGCGGAGCGTCGTGATGAGCACGTACGTCCTCTCCGGCCTCGCCGCCTCCATCGCAGGCATCGTGCTCACCTCGTACCTGGGCGGAGCGCGCTCCGACCTCGGCGCGGAGCTGACGCTGCCCATCGTCACCGCGGTCGTCCTCGGCGGCGTCTCCATCACGGGGGGCAGGGGGACGGTCGTCGGCGTGGCCATCGCGGGCGTCGTGGTGGGGCTGCTGCGGTTCGGATTGCAGATGGCCGGAGTGTCCAGCCAGTACATCACCGTGGGGACGGGAATGCTGCTCGTCGTCTCGGCGGCGGTCAGAGGGCTCGCCTTCCGGGTTTCACTGCTTCCCCGCCGTTCCGGCGGAGGGGACAATATCAAGGGAGGTGGCGCCCGGCGCGGCTGATGCGGATTGGTTGATGCGCGGTGGATCGAGCGGTTCGGCGGAGCGTCGCCGGATCAGGAGGGGAATGAACCGGGGTTGCGGCCCCGAAAAGAAAAGAGGAGGGACTTGTAATGAAGAAATTTGCGGTAGCGCTTGCGGTAGTCATGCTTCTGGTCGGTGCGGCGGCTGCGGTTGCGGCGCCGAAGGATATCAGCGTCGTCTTTATCCCCAAGCTCACCGGCAACATGTTCTTCGAGTCGGCGGCCGAGGGCGCGCTGGCCATGGCCAAGGAAGTCGGCTTCGAGTGCAAGTACGACGGCTCCCCCGAGGCGTCCGTCGCCAACCAGGTGCAGATCATCAACAGCGCCGTGAACCAGGGATTCAACGCCATCTCCATCTCCTCGCTCTCTCCCACGGGGCTGAGCCAGGCGCTGCAGAACGCGAAGAAGCGCGGCGTTCACGTGGTGACGTGGGACTCCGACGTCGACCCCAAGGACCGCGCCATCTACGTCAACCAGGGGACGCCCGAAATCCTCGGCGCGATGCTCGTCGACATGGCCTACGATCAGATGAACGACGAGCAGAAGAAGAGCGCGAAGTTCGCCTTCTTCTACTCCAGCCCGACCGTCACCGACCAGAACGCATGGGTCGACTACGCGAAGAAGTACATCGCCGAGAAGCACCCCGGCTGGGAGATGCTGACCGTGCAGTACGGCGAGCAGGACGCGCAGAAGTCCCTTCAGATCGGTCAGTCCATCCTTCAGACCTACCCCGACATCGACGCGATCATCTGCCCCGACTCCACCGCTCTTCCCGCGATGGCGCAGGCCGCCAAGAACCTCGATAAGGCCGGCAAGGTCATCATCACCGGATTCGCCACCCCCAGCTCGATGCGCGGCTTCGTGAAGGACGACACCGTCAAGGCGTTCGGCCTGTGGGACTGCAAGCTCCAGGGCGCGATCGGCGCGTACATCGCCTACTGGCTGGCCGACGGCAACACGTTCAAGGTCGGCGACTTCATCGACGTCCCCGGCGTGGGCAAGCTGAAGGTCGAGCCCAACTCCATCCAGGGGTACGACTACGAGGCCGAGGACTCCGGCATCGTCCTGCTCCCCGAGCGGGTCGTCTTCACCAAAGAGAACATCGACAACTACAACTTCTAAACATCGTTCACACGGCTCCCACGCGCGCTCCCGGCTCACCGGGGGCGCGTTTTTCGTTCGCGGAAGAAGCGCGTTCCGTAATTACTCGTACGAACTTGCACCCCGATGCATAACATGGGATACTACTGCTCTGGAAATATATTCTTCTATCGAGAAGATGTCGAAAAACCGCCTTGGCGTTCGTTCAAAAAGAGGGTGCGGCAGAGCGGTATCTATGAAAACGAAAGGGGGGCATACGGAATGCGTTTGAAATCGTTGCGGGCGAAAATGATCTTCTTCGTAGCGTTGTTCTCGCTTCTGTCCGTCGCGGCCGTCGCGTTCATCGCCGTCGGCGTTTCAAATTCCATGCTTCGCGAGGAATTGGAACGCGACGTCCGGAAGAACGCGGCGAGCATCGAACACATGCTGGCGATCTACAAGGCGCAGGCGCTCGCCCATGCGCGAAGCCTCGCCGCGAACTCCGCTCTGCTGGACGCGGTGAAGGGGGGCGACTTCGCCGCGCTCCGCGCCGTTACAGTGCCGATGATGGAGCGGGGCGGGCTCGAATACCTTGTGATCACCGATCCGAAGGGGCGTGCGTTGATCCGCGCTCATCAGCCGGACGTCGTGCCGGGCCCGGACGACGCTATCTCCAATCAGAGGAATATCGCCCGAGCCCTTGCCGGGGAGCCGTTCGTCGGCATCGAGGAGGGAAGGGCGGTGAAGCTCTCCGTGCGCGCGGGCGCGCCGCTCGTCGACGCCGGAGGAACGCTGCTGGGCGCGATCTCCACAGGGTACGTGGCCAGTCGACACTCCATGATGGACGAGTCGAAGCGGCTGTTCGGCGGGGAATTTTCGCTCTTCCTCGGAGGAGAGCGGGTGGCGAGCAGCATCGTCGCTCCCGGCGGGGCGCGCGTTTCGGGGGAGGATCCCGTCTTCGGAGCGCTCTTGCAACGGCTTGCCGGCTCGGAAAAATCCATCATGGCGGAGGACCCGGCGTTGGGCGACGCTTACATGTCGATTTTCACTCCGCTCGTCGGAGCGGGAGGAAACGTCATCGGCATGATCGCCGCGTCCGTCTCCCGCGAGGGCGTGACGGCCATGCGGAACGGGATTGCGCGGAGCGTGCTCTGGACGACGCTCGTTGTCCTGGGGGCGGTGGCGCTCTTCGGGACGATCTTCGCCCGGAGGATCGCCCGTCCGCTGCTGGATCTCCGCGGGCTGATGGCGGCCGCGGGGAGCGGCGATCTCACCGTCTACGGCGAGATACGGACCGACGACGAGATCTCCGAGCTGACCGCGACCTTCAACCAGATGGTGCAGCGCCAGGCCGACACTGTGGACCGGGTGCGGCGCGCTTCCGAGGAGCTGGCGGCCTCGTCCGAGGAGATCGCGGCGTCCGCGGCGGAGGTTTCTTCCGCGTCGCAGGAGGTGGCGTATAACATCGCCTCCGTTTCGGAAGAGGCGGAGAACGGCGCGCACGCTTCCCTGGAGACGAACCAGGTGCTCCTGGAACTTTCCTCGCTGATTCAGATGGCGCAGCAGAAGGCGGGCGATGCTTTCGACAGCTCCGTCCGTACCATCGAGACCGCCCGCGAAGGGCGCGAGACCGTCCTTGAGGCAGTGGCCGCGATGGAGAGCATCAAAAACCTCACCGCCGAAACGGAGGAGCAGATGGAGGCGCTGAACGACTATTCTCGTCGGATCGGCTCCATCACCGAGACGATTACGGGCATCGCCAGGCAGACGAATCTGCTCGCGCTGAACGCCGCCATCGAGGCCGCGCGGGCCGGGGAAGCGGGACGAGGTTTCGCCGTGGTCGCCGACGAAGTGCGTCTCCTCGCCGAACAGTCCAACAAGGAGGCTGCGGGCGTGGCCGATCTCGTCCAGAAGATCGTCGACAAGACGGCGGTCTCCGTCGAGGGCATTCGCGGAAGCCGGACCGAAGTGGAGCGCGGCGGCGCCGTGGTGCGCCGCGCCGGAGAGGCTCTCGACGATATCCTTTCGGCGACGGAACGCTCCGAGGGTGCCGTGCGCAGCATCGTCTCCATCACCGACGAAGAAGTCGCAAGCTCGGAGAAGATCATCCAGCTCATCGCCTCCATGAGCACGGTTATCGGCACGACGGCGGAGAAGTCGGAGCAGGTGGCGGCGGCGACGGAGGAGACGACGGCCTCGATGGAGACGATCGGCGCGGGAACGGCGGAGCTGAACGCCATGGCGTCGAACCTGACCGAGGCCGTGAAACTCTTCAAAGTCGATGCGGCCGGCGCCGCGAAGCTCCCCGACGACGAGCTGATCAAAAAGGCGAAGTCCGACCATCTTCTCTGGAAGGTGCGCATCAGCAACATGCTCCAGGGGTTGGAAAGCGTCTCGCCGGAGGATGTGAACGCGCATACCGAGTGCCGTCTGGGCAAATGGTACTTCGCCCCGGAGAACAGCTTCAAGGGCGAGGCGGCGTTCGCGCGGATGGACGACCCTCACCGCGAGGTCCACGAAATGGCGCGCAAAGCGGCCGAGGCGTTCCGGAGCGGCGATCGCAAGACCGCCGAGAGGATGTTCGCCCGGCTGGAGAAGAGTTCCCGGGCCGTGATCGGCGGCCTGGACTCGCTGCTGAAGAAGGCGGCGAAAAAGAAGACGTAGGAGGGAACCGACGATGCGGAAGGCGGAACTCGGGAGTTTCATCGAAAAAAAACGGGACCTGTTCATCGAACTGAACGACAAGATATGGGAATTCGCCGAGACGGCGTTCACGGAGTTTCGTTCGGCGGAGCTGCTCTGCCAAGCTCTTGAAAAAGAGGGGTTCGACGTCGAGCGCGGGACGGGCGGCGTGACCACGGCCTTCTGCGGCTCGTGGGGGAGCGGCTCGCCGGTGATCGCCTTTCTCGGCGAGTACGACGCGCTCTCCGGGCTGAACCAGAAGGGGGGCCTCGCGGAGAAAGAGCCGCTGGTTCCCGGCGGCAACGGCCACGGATGCGGCCACAACAACCTGGGCGCGGGGGCCTTCGCCGCGGCCGTCGCCTTCAGGGAGTACCTGAAGAGCAGCGGGAAGAGCGGCACGGTGCGCTACTACGGCTGCCCCGGCGAAGAGGGGGGCTCCGGGAAGGCCTTCATGGCGAGGGCGGGCGTCTTCGACGACGTGGACGCCGCGCTCACCTGGCACCCCGGCTCGGTGAACGCGGTCTTCCCCTTCAGCTCGCTGGCCAACTTCCAGGTCGCCTATCGCTTCAAGGGGAAGAGCGCCCACGCCGCCGCCTGTCCGCACCTGGGGCGGAGCGCGCTCGACGCGGTGGAGCTGATGAACGTCGGCGTGAACTACCTGCGCGAGCACGTCATCCCCGAGGCGCGGATGCACTACGCCATCACCGACTCGGGCGGTTTCTCCCCCAACGTGGTGCAGCCGAAGGCCGAGGTGCTCTATCTGCTTCGCGCCCCGCGCACGCCGCAGGTCGAGGAGATCTACGACCGCGTGAACAAGATCGCCCGCGGCGCTGCGCTGATGACGGAGACGGAGCTCGAAGTCCGCTTCATCAAGGCGTGCGCGAACGTGGTACAGAACAGCGTGCTCGAACGCGTGCTCGAGCGGAACTTCGCCGAACTCGGCGTGCCGGAGTACGCGGAGGAAGAGCGGACGTTCGCCAAGGCGATCTTCGACGGAATCGCGCCCTCCGAGCGCAGCTCCGACCTCGACCAGTACTCCGCGCCGGGGGGAGCCGCGGGAAAAGAAGCCGCGAAGCGTCTCCGGGAGCGCCCGATCGCCGACGAGGTGCTCCCGTACGGAGAGAGCGACTTCGTCCTCCCCGGATCGACCGACGTGGGCGACGTGAGCTGGATCGTCCCCACATGCCAGGCCTGGGTGGCCACATGGCCGAACCACACTCCGGGGCACTCGTGGCAGATCGTCTCCTCGGGCGTCACCTCGCTTGCGCACAAGGGGATGCTCCACGCGGGAAAGCTCCTCGCGGCTGCGGCCGCCGACCTGCTCGACGACCCCTCGCTGATCGACGCTGCGAAGAAGGAGCTCCGCGAGCGCCTCGACGGCGCTTCGTACCGCTGCGCCATCCCCGACGAAGTCGCGCCGCGCCCGCTGAAGTAACGCGAACGCCGGTGCGCATGGCGTACGAAATCCGGAGCGTCCGTCGGTACGGGATGCTCCGGATTTTTTATTCATTGTCCGATTTTTTGTTACTTGGTCAAAAGGAAGCGAGCACGAAATACCATGGCGATTCAATTGACAAATCTATAAAAGATGATGGTACAATATTAAAATAGAATCTGTCGACGATCCATCACTTTTAAGGAGGAATACAGATGTCTCATCGTTTCGATACGCAGTGCGTCCATTGCGGAACACATCCGGATCCCGTTACCGGGGCGCTCTCGCAGCCCATCTACCAGACCTCCACATTCGCCTTCCGCAACGCGGACGAGGGCGCCCGCCGCTTCAAGGGCGAAGAGGAGGGGTATATCTACACGAGGTTGGGCAATCCCAACCATACCGCCGTCGAAGAGAAGATCGCGCTGCTCGAGGGGGGCGAGGCCGCCGCGGTCGCCGCCTCGGGCATGGGGGCCATCTCCTCCGTCCTCTGGACGGCCCTCTCGAGCGGGGACCACGTCGTCGCGGCGCGGGCCATCTACGGATGCACCCACGCTCTGATGAACCATCAGTTCCCGCGCTTCGGCATAGAGACCACCTTCATGAACCTCACCGACCTGAACGCCGTCAAGGCCGCCATGAGGCCCAACACGAAGGTGATCTACTGCGAGTCCCCGTCGAACCCCACAATGGAGATCGCCGATATCGCCGGACTGGCGAAGATCGCGCACGAAGGAAACGCCATCCTGGTGGTGGACAACACCTACTGCACGCCCGTAATCCAGCGGCCGATCGAACTCGGCGCGGACGTCGTCGTCCACTCCGCGACGAAGTACCTCAACGGCCACGGCGACGTCATCGCGGGCGTCGCGGTCGGAAGCCGCGAGTTCATCGGCAGGGTGAAGGGGGAGGGGCTGAAGGACATGACCGGCGCGACGCTCTCCCCGTTCGACGCCTACCTGCTGCTTCGCGGAATGAAGACGATGCACGTCCGGGTTCCCCGGCACTGCGAGAGCGCGATGAAAATAGCCCGCTTCCTGCAGGGGCGTCCGGAAGTGGCCGAGACGCGCTACCCCGGCCTCGACGACTTTCCGCAGAAGGCGCTGGCCGACAAACAGATGAAGTACTACGGCGCGATGATCGCCGTGGAGCTGAAGGGCGGCTACGAGGCCGGAAAGAAGTTCATCGACTCCACGCGCCTCTGGACGCTCGCCGTCAGCCTCGGCGACGCCGAATCCCTCATCCAGCATCCGGCGTCCATGACGCACTCGGCGCTCTCCGACGAAGAACAGGCCGCCTCGGGCATCTCCAAGGGGCTCATCCGTCTCTCCGTGGGGCTCGAGGACCCCGAAGACCTGATCGACGATCTCAAGAACGCCTTCGCTGCCATCTGATCCCGCACGAACGCGTTTTTTCTCCGTGCTGCGAAGGTCCGGTTCTTGACAGGACCGGACCTTCACAGTAGCCTGTACTTGTTTCTCGTCGGCAGGGCCGGCGAATCTTCGGACGGAGGAACTACGCATGAACGAGATCTTCTACAGCATTACGAACGACGTCTTCACCCCGTTTCCCGACTACGTTCGGGGGGTCGTGGTCGCGCGCGGCGTCAAGAACGGCCCCTCTCCGGCGGAGCTTACGGCGCTGCTCCGCGAGGCCGAGGAGCAGCTGCGCGGCAAGCTCGGCGGGGGCGACATCGCGGCGCACCCGCGCATCGCGTCGTGGCGGGAGGCGTTCCGCAAGACGGGCGTGAAGCCCGCGGAGTTCCGCTCCTCCATCGAGGCCATGGCGCGCCGCGTCGCGAAGGGGCAGGAGCTTCCGTCGATCAACGCCCTCGTGGACATCGGCAACGTCCTCTCGCTCCGGCATCT
>Ga0334883_1005060_pt1 | contig 11960 bp, 11 predicted proteins | sample GraSluR1_MG_6_FD_207230 | JGI IMG/M metagenome (GOLD analysis project Ga0334883, IMG submission 207230) | Sludge microbial communities from methane-producing bioreactor in Wageningen University, Netherlands - Granular Sludge_09_05-R1 | ecosystem: Engineered > Bioreactor > Anaerobic >... | reverse complement strand
GCTCCGAGTCGGCCGAATCTCCAACATGTATGACATCTACGAAATCTTAGCCGCTCGCCGCGTGATTACACTATAATTATGAAGAAAAGGAAACGACGCGGTATGTGGTTTATTTACCCCTTAATCTTCCTGTTTGGCATCTTCTTTTACGTGGGTTGGCAGGGTTGGCGCAGCACCAAACCCTGGCTCTCTCCCAGAGGGCAAATGCTGTTTGTGGCGCTCTTTGCCATACTCAATCTTCTGCCTACCCTGCTGCAATTCTTAGGGGGACGGTTCTCTCCCACCCTCTACGCCTGGGGCACCAAACTCCAATTCTGGCAAATCATCGCCTTAGCCTGTCTGGTCTTCTTCACGGCCGCGGTTCATTTGCTTTCCTTCATCACCATCCGTTTCTTCGGCTGGCAGTTCCTCACTCAACCGATATGGTCCCTGGTCGCCCTGGTTGCCGTGCTAGTTGCGAGTTTCTCTACCCTAGCCTGGGGGCACTCCATCGCACTCGATATTCAACCCACCCCCTACGAGATCCAACTTTTCGGTGAGGTTTCTCAAGAGAAAACCTATAAACTGGCAGTAATTTCAGATCTACATTTGGGGTATATCCAAGACAAAGAACATTTGAAAAGGATGGTGGATGCCGTCCTCGCCACACAGCCGGATCTGGTATTGGTGGTCGGCGACCTGTTGCATCGTGATTATGAACCCTTTCAAGAGCAAAACATGGCTATAGAATGGGCTCGCTTGCAAGCTCCCCTTGGTGTTTATGTTGTCTTAGGCAATCACGATGCGTATTCAGGAAAATCTTCTCTGATGCTCGACCAATTGACCGTAGCCGGGATCACCGTGGCTCAAGATCAAAGCTTCTTAATAGACGATCAATTTATACTGGTAGGACGTCAAGATAAAGGTGGCATGCGCTCCGGGAATCCGATTCAACGTGCTGATTTAGCGGACTTGCTGAAAGACCTTCCCGAAAACTTGCCAACTGTAGTCATGGATCATCAACCCACTCGGCTCTCTGAAACCAGCCAAACCGGCTTAGCAGATCTATTGCTTTCCGGGCACACCCACGCCGGTCAATTCTGGCCAGTAACCTGGGCTACCGATCGTATTTATGAAGTCAACTACGGCTATAAGAAGGTCGACAACACCCATGTGATCGTCACCTCCGGAATTGGTACCTGGGGTCCCGATTTCCGTCTGGGCAGTATTAGTGAAATTGCGCTGATCACATTAAAAGTTTCTCCGCAACCCTGATTTCATTGTAAAATCTTTAAAGCACGAACTTAATCTTCGCCCTCTGTAAAAGTTGAAATTTGGCATTGCCACTGCTTTTGTTCTTCAAGTTTGTCAATCTCGAACGCTAAGAAAAAATGCGAAACGCAAGGCACTCTACGAAAATGAAAATCGTAGGGTGCCTGGTTTCTTTTGTTAAAAAAATGCAGAGAGCGCTTTGACTTCACAGCCCTTGTCCGCATAATAGCTGAGCATTTCGTCCATCTTTTTCAGATCATAACTGGTGACACAGTCGGAAATGACATCTCCTTATGTTTCTCAAATTCCACTCCTTAATCTAGAAGAAAAGCCTACAACACTCTGGTATTTCAAATATTGATCTGAAAAATCTTTGATCCTATATTTTGCTTGTCTAGTTGAATCAAAAAATCTCCGTATCGCAAATTTTCTTGACCATCTTTTCTATACCAAACAAAGTAGGTGGAAATAATGTTCCCCTCAGCATATCTTGCATTATAGAAATTTACCCCTAAAACCTCTAACTCTCCCTCTTCTATGAGTACACCTTCATTAATCCCCTTTTGAATCATCTCTAATGTGCTACTTCTGTATTTATTTAGTCCCTCTATGATTCCCGGATTTAATTTAGTCTCTACGTTACTTTCTTGTATATCCGCTAGTAACCTGTCTGCCGACAAAACATTCGTGTGTTCTTCAAATTCAAGAAGATGATTGTCAATTAGAACTTGAAACAATATTGCCCCCACATCATAACATCTAACTCTAACGGGAAAAATATCTTCAGCAACTAAAACTCGCTTTTTAAGCCGTTCTAGGCTTTTTGCATACAATTCTCCGGAAAGCTGCTTAAGGGCATTAAGCTCAACGTATTGTGCAGCACCTTCAACCTCCTCTACCGACGCTTCATAGCAAAACTCATAAGGGAATTTTTCTCGTCTAGAAGATCTATAAGCTAAAAAATCTGAATATGCTTCTAGATTAAAATCTTCCATCAAGTCCAAAAGAATTTTATTCTCTTCGTATTTCAGACTTAAGTTAACTTCATCGTATCGATATTTACTAAGTGCCTCTAGCTCATTAGGAAACCTAGTATCTCCCCTACCATTCTGAAACGCATGAAACATTTCATGGATGATTTTCGTAGCCAGCACAGTCGGGTTCATTGGTTCCATGACATGCCAAATTGCGATGTATTCGCCTTCATATAGTACTGATGTATTTGCTACAAACGTTGCCGGCTTCTTCATAAAACTACCATTGAAGAAACATTTTTCTGCATCATAGAGAGCAAATTTGAAAGGTGCAAACCCCTGCCATAATTCATCAAAACGTACTCGGTCAATATTTTCCTTAACTTCGAAATATAAGCTATCTAAGTTCAAGTTGATCTCCCTCTCTTTTATCTCTTTATAGTTTTTTTGTCATTTGTCAAGGGGACGAGGGTTTGGCAACCGATTATGCCTTCTGTATAACCCTCTGTGTATCCCGGTTAGTCTTTCGATTTGCCTGACGGACAACCCCTTTCCTTGTACTCCTACGACAAAATTTGTTTTATAACTAAGATATTAATGCACCTTTACTAGCCCGAACCGATGCTCAATTCCGTCTAGAATTACAATATAGTCCTCAAAGAATGGGGCGTTTCCCATGAGCCCATCAAGTCCCGAACCCTTGTAAGGATCAGGGGTCTTTTCGCTATAAAATATCATCGGTTTGCCCAAATCAAAGTCAGAAATGATCATTTCCTCTTTTGATGGAGCACCAACTAATGTAATGTAGTTACCCCAAGCTGGAGCTTCTATAAAAATGTTATCAGTTTCTTTTCCCTCTCTGCCAGTGAACTGTTGCCATAAATCCTGATTAACATGTAGCGGAAAGATGCTTGAACCTGTGTCATAAGCTATTTTCAGAGGAGTCTCACCTACCATAGTATTTACAACGAAAAGATGCCGAACCATTTCCGATTTGCTGAAAGTTACTTCCTCTACTATTTCAGCAGGCAATTGAGAGGAGGAATTAGCAATCGCTAATCTGTTGTTGGGGAAATCCAATACTAAGATTCTATCCTTAAAAAAATCCATGCCCAAGGTACCAATACGAACGTCCTCATCCTCGGCCGTCACAGTTTGCCCGTAATTTTTCATTGTGGCAAAGATTGCATTCTTAGTATCATAACCAGCAATCTTTCCATCAAAAATTATTGCATCATTTTTAGCATTTTTACTAAATGTTTTGCAGTAAAGGTCAAGACTGTCGATTGTAGTTTCATAAAATACCGAAGTAGCGGCTGTGTCAAGTTGCAACCAGAATTCTCGATCTGATTGTTCTAACTGAATAGGCACGAAGATTGCAGCCTTATCATAATAGGTTTCCCCTAACACATAATCTCTCCATTCAAATGGCTGCCAAGAGAACTCCTTTATCTCGATATCATTCCAATTGGTTTGGGGAACAGATTTTCCGGAACAACCTACCAACAACAGGGTCAAGCAAATAACGAACAAACTTGTAAATAATTTCTTCATACAAACCTCCTATAGTTCTCTTTCAATAAAATAACTCCAAGTCACTTCTTATTAATCGTAATTGATTTCTACAAAACTCGTAAAATCCCTTTTATAAAATTATTTATAACTTTTTAAAAATACGATAGTATCAATAGGTTAACTACGTCACTTGCATGTGAAAACCGACCCCGCTTTCATCCTAATTTTTTGCAAGAAAATAGGGGTGGTTGTTATTCTTCTTAAACGTTTTTCAGCTGCTTCACTATAGCCTTCTTCTGAAAGCACTTTTAGTTGCAGCCGCTAAAGTGATTGCGAAAATCCCTGAATTCGCACATTTATTAGACTAAGGGGGTTGCTACTGTTGGCTTCATTCAAACCAAACCCGGAGCGGCTAACTTGGTACCGGCAATCGCCAGTTTTTCTTTGGATGTGCGCTCCAAAATTCCCGGTGCAGCGAGGGGTGTTGTGGAGCGGATATTTGAAGAATTACGTCAAGTTTGTGGCTCGGAATTATCTTATGAAGCAATCAACCTAAAATCCAGTCAGCAAGAAACACCGGTCGATATGAATACTTGGGTTCAGCAAAAGATTGAAAAGGCTTCTCAAAAGCTGGGTATTAAATATCGCTACATGTTCAGCGGTGCCGGACACGATGCGGAACTTATTGCTGAGCTCTGCCCCACTGGAATAATTTTTGTAACCAGTCGTGAAGGCCGCAGTCATAGTCCCTTAGAATACACAAAACCCGAGCATATCGAAAAAGGTGCCCAGGTCATGTTAGAAACAATATTAAATTTAGATGTTACCTCTAACTCCCCACAACCAATGAAATGACCTTAGCAGTCGTTAAAGGCACCTTAAATGCGTATGTACCCCGATGATATACTTGAACGCCTCCCCTTTCTCCGGCAGGGGTAGAACCGTCCCCTAGAAATATCTTACGGGCTGACTCCTTATTCGTTCTCCATAGTAGGCGCGAAAAGTTTCCTGCAGGACGATCTCTGACCGTAGGTCGGCTGAGACCGAAAGGATCTTTGAGCGCTTGGTTGAGACCGATTTGAATTTACCATGTAAATTGATAGCAAATAATCACACATCAATTAAACAAGTTTGAGATACCGATTCAGGCGGTCTTTCAGTCTTTGCTTTGCCTGTTCTGCATCATAGCCTTCTTTCGCATATTCTTCCGGTAGCCAATTAATGGATTCTTTTGTCAGATCAATGATGCCCTGATAGTCCTTGTTTTGTATTAAATTCCGATACAAACATTCGTGTGTGGAAATGACTGTATCCGCACCGTAATTTGAACGATTATCCAATATCATCTGGAAATCTTTGCTCGCCTCTTCCATTCGACCAGAAGCTCTCTTGCATTGGGCAAGCATGAAGTCCAGTATTGGTATCTTGTATTCTACCTTCAACTTTTGACATAACTCTAATGCTTCAGAACAATGAGCTGTCATCATCAGAATATAGGCTAATTTGTATTGAGTAATAAAAGTAGGAGATGTTTCGTTCTCTTTTTTTATTCGGTCAAGAATAAACGGTCCACCATTATAGAGGAATTCAGCTGTAATTTGACTTGAAATTGCAAGCAGTGACAAATCTTGATTCTCTTCTCCGTATTTTTTCAAAAACTCCTCATAACGGCTCACCATACGATACGAAATCTCTCCTATATAGATCATTTCCATCGATAGTAATTGATACTCCATATGAGCATCTGATTTGATATCGTCGTTTAATCTTGCTAAGTCTAGTGTTTTTTCATATTCGTCGTAATCAACATTGAATAAGAATTTTGTCATCGATTGCCGGATTTGGTTTTTACTGCTATATACCAGAATATTGTCAATAGTTGTATTCAATATTGTAGCTAAGGAAGGTAATAACTCAGTAGCAGGAAGATTTCTTCCTTGCTCCCAATTGTACACTGTTGATAATGCTACTCCCATTTGCATCGCTAATTCACTTGGTGTAATATTCATGCTCTCTCTCAATTCACATATTCTTTTCCCAATGAGTTCTCTCACACTGATCCCCCCCGGCTTGCTATATTTCGCCTAACCTTCTTCACAATTTTCATGAATTCCTTTAAATGCAATGAAAAAGCAGCAAGCACTTGTTTGCCTGCTGCATTTTCAAGAGACAATCCTTTGAAGTTTTCCTCACGATGTATTTTTTGAAAATTTCTGCCAAATCAGCTCGTGCGTAACGATTTCATAAAATATCCACTCATCGTAATCAGTGATGCCATTGCACCAAACAAACTAATAACTACCCATGCAGGTAGAATATCTCCTGCAAACCCAGCAATAACCGTGCCCAAGGGATTCAATGCGCTCGATAACATGGTGCGGAACGAATAAACCCTTCCACGCATATCATCATCTACTTCTCTTTGGTAGATAACCGATGAACACATACCGCTAATCATTCCACCAACTAAACCAATTGCGAATAAGAACATGGACAACGGCAGATATGTACTCAATCCGAGGAACATCTGCGAAGATGTCATCACCAGACAACTGCTGATCAAAACGATTCCCACACGATCTATCTTTTTTATAAAGGTTATCAAAATGGATACAATCAACCCGGTTGCACTGGCTGCTGTCGCCATTGCTGCGAAATCCCCTACTCCACCCAAACGCTCTGACACATAAAAAGGCATGAGCAAGTTTTTGGCCGCCCCCATGAAGTTTGCAAACGAAAATAGGAACATTAATTGTATGATTACTGGATGCAATTTAATATACTTCAGAGCTTCCACAATATTCTTAAGCTGATATGGCTTTTCTGCTTTCTGTTTTTTTAAGTATTCTTCTTTTGCGGGAACTGCCAAAAGTGATAAACAAGAACAAACATACAGAATCGCCTGTAAAAAGAACACATAGCTGTAATTGTAATTGGTTTTGGCTAAAATCAAAACAGACAACGTGGGTCCAAAAAGGAAACCTCCACTTAAAAAGCTCTGTTTCATTGCATTGGCTTGTGTAAGCAAGTCTTTCTCGACGATATTAGGAATAATTGCTTCTGAAGCTGGCATATAAAACGCATTTGTTGCCGAAGAAAAGAAAAAGTAACCGGCAAGCAAATAGATATTTGCTTCATGGTTCAGTAAATAAAAACCTAGAAAGGTAGCGGATGCAGCATTGATTAACTGTGAGAACTGCATTACTTTTTTTCGACTAAATTGGTCCAGAATATTGCCTGCAAATGGCAACAAAAAATAAGTAGGCAGGTAGCTTGCTAAATAAGTTAACCCTGCTCTTGAGGTCGATCCCGTCGTTTCCTTTAATAACCACATAATTGCCAGACCCGCAATTGCATTTCCTAAGGTAGATAGCAAATTTCCTGAAAGGTAGATCAAAAGACCTTTGTTTTTCCATATACTGTTATAGCTCGCCTTCTGAGCATCATCGTTCATTACTTACCCACCTCTCATCCATATAGAGTGCTGCATTAGAGAAAACAAATGCAACTTACTGTCTACTTATTATAGGAATGATTTTGGCTTACCGAAGTAATTCTGGGCGACCACGAGCATCCATAATGATGCCACAGACACCGCCTTGAATCTTTACGAAAGTAGGATAAGGCCACCTTGCACCATTCATTGGTGAAATATGCAGTTGAATCACTTCATCAAAAACAAGAGGAACCGTTTTTACATCTCCCCAGCTAACCGTTTCACTCATCTGCCTGCCGTTTTCGCTTTCGCCTCTGATTTGGAAAGCAGGAGTGCCTAGCGTTCCTCTGCCTAATGGGGCTAACAGTGTGCCTAACCGAATCAGTCCTTCTCGTTGTAATAGGTCCAGAGCTGCTTGCTGGTTATATTTTGAAAATACGCCAAGGTGAGGTATCACAAAACGATTATCTAGTAACAACTCTACAATCCCTTGAGGGAGCAAAGAGTCAATCAACATCATAGCTGCCTGCTCCTGCTTTGGAGCATTGGACAACACACCACCAGAACCTATGATTACTTGAAAATCGGAGACATGAATTTCCCTGATCTGGTTTTTACTCAGATTACTGAAAAACCCTTGCGTTGGCGTTTGTAATTTGGCGATCTCTAAATGATCCAAAAATGACAGTCGTAAAGCTTCACGCGCCAAAGCTTGTTCAACCCATAACTCGTTATCGTTTTCAGGAATGGTCGTCGGAAACAACAGCTTGTTACCAACTTGTTCCATCATCTGTTGCAAAGTGATGTGCGCCTCTGGTGGTAGCCATGATGCAATACGATCCCAGCCCGAATTTACAGCAACATTGGCGATGCTGTAGCTCATACCATAATTTGCACTGACTGATCGGGTATATTCCCCATTCACCACGGTAAACACATCCGTGGTAGCTCCACCTATATCAACGGCAAGAATATTTGCTTTCTTTGTTGTTGAAAATGCCTTGAGGATCTCCCCCACTGCAACTGGGGTCGGTAGTACTTCAAACGAGACGAGATCACGCAACTTGGAATAACCGGGTGCTTGCGACATCACATGCTCCACAAATAAATTTTGAATAGCATTTCGAGTAGGAGTAAGGTTTTCCACATGAAAGTCCGGGCGCAGATTCTCTGTGATGGTCACCTTAAAATTCTCCTCAAGAAGGTCTGTCACCAAATCGATCCCCTGCGAAGTGCCTGCATATATAATCGGTAATCTATAATGATAACCAAATTTGGGTTTGGGATTTGCTTCACGAATAAAATCACACATCTCTATTAGAAAATTGCCGGGTTCTGCCCCTTCTACGCCACCCGACAATAAAATCATATCGGGACGAAGCGTTTCAAGTCGATCGATTCGTTGTTGCAAAGTCATGTGATCGTCTGGGGAAAAGGTATCGAGTAAGATCGCACCTCCACCCAAGGCCGCTCTCTGAGCACTCTTGGCCGAGATATGACTCACCTGACCACAGACCACCATTTGCAAACCACCACCTGCTGAACTGGTGGAAAGGACTTGAATATTGGGCAACAACTGGCTTCGATTCTCCTGAAGCAACGGAATTTCGCAAACGTTTTCCAGTAATTCAATACTCTTTTTAACACCAATCATGACATCTTCTTCTGGAGCTTCCACCGTAGTAGGTGTTTCTACTTTCCCAGTAATGTGCCATTGATCCTCTGCAAGAGTGAGTAAACGAGCTTTTGTGGTAGTACTCCCCACATCCGTAATAATGATGTAATTCGTTATCAAACCGGCTCACCTTCCATCTGCCAAAAAATCACTGCAATAATTTTGCCAAAACGCCTCATGATCTCCAAAGATCAATAGATTGCCTCTGTATGAATCTTGTCTCGGCTTGATCCATCGCCTGAATCCAGCAGGTTTATCGCCAGCGGGATCAATGACTCCGGCTAGTATGAGTTTTCTCCACAGTAAGGCAGCTGCTTGCAAATAAATACCTTTCATATCCTCATCAATCCAAGCATCTTCAGAATATAATTTTGATGTGGATGACAAAACTTCACCGGTTTTCTTACTCAAACAAAGCCAAGTATCTCTCTGAGTATCGATCAAGCCTAAAGAAACAACAGGTATCTTTTTTGTCGATGGTTTTTGCTTTTTCACAAATTGTGAGGTTTCCGGTAACGCTTTATCCGAATCCACGGTGAAAGCTAATACATCGTAATCGGTATACCCCATTTTTACTAACTCATTTACCGCCAGATCATACTGAATCATTACACCTTGCTCATTGAGAGAACGAAACATGTGTGAGAACGCTGGTTTTAAGAAAGTATTCAAATGCTCTCGATTCAGACAGACACCCTCGGTTTGTACATGAGATAAAAGAGTATTCTTTCCATAAGTCAGATTCAAGCAAAGCCAAGGGTAATCACCCGCAATTACCTCATTCATATCAAAGGACTGCCAATCGGCACTGGTGGGACTACCACATAATTTGACCCACTGTGGCCAAAGACAAAGATGGATTCCCATAAAGGCGACTACCCCACAAAAGGCCGCATCGCTTATTTCCTTTTGATAATCCAAACGTAAATGATCCAAGATCGGTTTCCAACTTGCCAAGAGGTCTTCACTGATTTTTGCAACATCGATCTTTGATTTCTGAATCATGTTCCACCTCCTATGTATGAATCGGTACCAATATTTCCGGCCTTTTGCACCCCGCTCTCAATTGGGTATTGCCATCAATAAGACACCATGTTCCTTCTAATGTTTTCAGTTCAGCATATTGCTCTTGAGACATCGTTTCTCCGAATTTCTGCATTGTGACTAGTGTCATAGAGATTGGCATTTGATGACCTAAATGCAACAATGGTTCTTTGGGGCAAAAGTCTTGTAACACACTAAGAGGAATACTCCCACAAACCAGACCTACCCCTCCCTGTCGCTCTATTTTTTGTAAAGCTCGTAAAGATGGTCTTCCTCGGATAACAATTATGGTTTCGATAAGGTTTTCGGGGACCTCCAATTCTTGCAGTTCTTCGCTATAAGACTCAAGGAAAGTCAGTTTGCCAAAGTTCTGCTGACCAAATCCCATGACACCTTGGAATCGATATCCTTTGGAGGTTATAACGATTTCATTCTGCTGCTCAATGGTGCGAACGACACCAGAGAACCCGGCTTTAAACTGCCCAGCTTCATTTTTGGGTTTTGCTTTCTCAAAGTTCTCCAAAGCAGTATTTTGCGTATGCTTTAGGTAATTGTCATAGATTATGTTTCCAATACCAAAATTCGGAACTGTATCCTTATCTTCTTGCTTCGTCATATTTTGATTATGTTCAGACTGCTCGAAGGCTTTCTTCATACTACTTTTTTGTTTATCTGGATCTAGCAAAATGGGTTCCCGTATAAAGATATACCCCAGAACTTTAGAAGTAAAAACGTAAAAGCCAGATATGGGGCTTACTACAACTCGTTTGGTAAAAAAGCGGTCGTATGTCACCAATACAGTGCCTTGTTCTACCCACTCACCAGATTTAAGAGAAACATATTGATTTACATTTCGCGGCTCACATCCTAGTTCGAAGGAAACGTCACAACGCACTAATCTACCCGGTAGGTAATCAATGGTCGCAATCGTATCAAAAAAAGATACCTTTTGCCCTTCTTTAACCAATATTTCTCCTTTCCCACGTGGCTTTCTCCGAACATTAATGGTTTGCATTCGGAATCACTCCTCTCAAGAATTAGTTACAAGACGAGTTTTATTAAAGCGACTATCTGACATTTAAACAACATTGTGATTTTAGCGCTATAAAACAAGAGTTCGCCACCTATTGGATTTGATCTATATTGTAACGAGCCACATTAGATTAGCACACATGCAACTAATTAACTAAAAACCAACTGATTTGATTATACAGAAGCTGTTAAAAACAGTAAACACAAAACTATTAGAAAAAAAAGCAACTGATTAAAAACGGAAGTCAAATCCAAATCACCTGTTCTATATGTCGAGATTCCTGGTTGAGACGTTCTAGCCCATTGTTTGTGCGCAGACGTTTGCGGTATTTCAAAGGCAAGATTAGCACTGCAGTAATGTCATCAAAGGCTTCATCCAACAATTTCATGGCTTTGGGTGCCTTCTTTTCATATTTAAGTAAAGTGCGATCTTTAGACATTCGTGCACTGGTTAAACGGTAGCTTCATTGTGGAGATGGTTTCAGCGGGCTCTTTCCTCGGTTGCGTAGCAAACGCTACAAAGCGCCGGATCATCGCCAATGCAAGCATCGGCTTCGGGCAAGCCTCCACCAAAAAAATCAGCACACCATATGGCGAGCTGATTTTTTTGGAGAAGCACACAAGTCTGATGTAAAATGCACTCAGTAAACATGTTCCCGTTTATTGAGTGCATTTTGCATCAGACTCTTTTCTATTCTTTCTTGACAATACAAAGAAAGAACTGAAAACTATTCCATTGGGTTATGGATCGTATTTGATAACGAACCCTTTGATAAAACAAATATTGAAATACCACTGATCAGCATCGTCGACACAATACATACCAGTAAAGGTAATAAGCTCACGGACGGATCTTTTGCTAAAACAACTCCTAATCCTGAGGCCAAAGCCGTTCCAAAGGCGCCTCCGATAACTGCAGTCAGCATACATTCGACTAAAAAGCTTAATTGCACCTCAGACTGACTCATTCCCAACACTCGTAATAAAGCTAGTTCTTTTTTGCGTGAAATCGTCAAGGCTACCGTGTTGATCA
>Ga0334883_1005058_pt1 | contig 11962 bp, 8 predicted proteins | sample GraSluR1_MG_6_FD_207230 | JGI IMG/M metagenome (GOLD analysis project Ga0334883, IMG submission 207230) | Sludge microbial communities from methane-producing bioreactor in Wageningen University, Netherlands - Granular Sludge_09_05-R1 | ecosystem: Engineered > Bioreactor > Anaerobic > Unclassified... | reverse complement strand
GCGTTATGTGGACATGCGGTGATGTGATCAATGGGTAAGAGAAAGCGCTCGATAGGATCCTTCCGCCGGGAGCTGGTCCTGAAATCCCGCGAGGCGGCGCTCACTGCGATTCGCGTCTTCAACGATCCCCAAGTCTCGTTCAAATCGGAGACGTTCATCGTTCTGATGATGGTCGCGTGGACGTACCTCCTCCACGCCTACTACCGCGGCAAGAGAATCGAGTATCGGTACTTCACACAGGGACCGAAGCGTCGCACCTTCGACCGTACCAAGCACGGGGCGTTCAAGCATTGGGAGCTCGAGCGGTGCCTGAATAACGATCAGTCTCCCATCGACCGCGATGCGGCGAACAACCTTCGCTTCCTGATCGGACTCCGACACGAGATTGAGCATCAGATGACTCGATCACTCGACGCCTACCTGAGCGGTCGCTATCAGGCGTGCGCATTGAACTACAACGAGTACCTGAAGAAGCTCTTCGGACAGCGCCTTGGCATTGACCAGCAACTCGCCTACTCGATCCAGTTCATGGAGCTCAGCGAGGAGCAGGTTGCCGGGCCGAGACCAGAGGTGTCGATTCCCGAGCGTCTCCGCGCATACGTTGCCGAATTCGATGGAGCCCTCACGCACGACGAATACAACAGCCCCAAGTACGCCTATCGGCTGTTGTTCAAGCGCAAGCTGGTCAATCGACCAGGGCAGGCTGATCGAGTGGTGGAATTCATCGATCCGACGTCCGACCTCGCGAAGGCCATCGAAAAGGAATACTGGGTCAAGAAAGAGGTCGAGCGCCCGAAGTTCCGGCCAACCGATGTCGTGAGGGCCGTTCGGGAAGCTGGCTTTCCCAAGTTCAGGGTGACGCCGGAGCATTCGTCAATGTGGAGGTCCGAGGATGCAAAGAACCCTGCCAAGGGCTACGGCGTTGACGTACAGCGGGCTTGGTACTGGTACCAGTCATGGGTGGACAGGTGCCTGGAGCTTTGCGCGCAGGCTGGAGATCGATATCGTTGATCGGCCGCATAACACCAGCATGCAGCGGACGGCGCTGCGCGCCGCCGCTGATGCTGAGCGTTGATAGGCCGACATACGCATGGAGCCAAGCGACGCCTTGAACGAACAACAAGCACATGAATCTCGAACGCAGAAGGTCGTTCGGCTTGTCGATTATCTGCTACGGCTGGCGACCCTGCGCACAAAGCTGATCCGCGACATTGCCGAATACCAGAAAGTGCTTTGGGTATCGGATGTTCCGCATGAGCGAGGATGCTTCACGCAGGCATGGGGACGTGATGAGGAACATGAACCGGACGAATGGCTGGAAGTGCAAAACAGGCGAGAGCCGGAATTGCCAGCCGTCCCCCTCCCTGCAAGAGATTGGGTGAACCTGTCGGAGCTCCGCAACAAGAGCGACCTGCCCGAACTCCTTCCGCAAGTCACGCGGCAAATCCAGAATCCCGATTGGCGCGAGGGATCGGACCAGCCGGAAACCATCCCCCACAGCGAACGCCTTGAGGATCATCCAGAGATTCAACGGGCCTGGGAAAGTTATGTCGAAGACAAGTGGTTGCCGTGGACGGAAGAACACAGTGCGTGGGAGACGGTCCACAAGGTCTATTCCGCGCTATTTGCTATCCACCAAGAACAACTCCGGCTTGGCGAGGAGTACGAGCTCGTTCTTTGTCTGGGACTGCTGACATGGCAGACACCCACCGGGCAGCGCGCCCGACGTCATTTGGTGGTCGCCGACGCCATCCTGGAGTTTGAGGCCCGCCTGGGCAAATTCACCGTCCGACCCCATACCGAAGGGGCCAAGGTGCGGCCCGAACTCGACATGCTGGACATCGAGGAGCAACCGGCGCGCGCGGAAGAAACCGCGAAGACTTCACTGGCCGCAGCCGAAGACGATCCATGGGAGAAGGGATGCGTTGAAGGTGTGCTTCAGGCTTTGGTGCATTCGATCAACTCACAAGGCGACTATGACGGTTCGCTGGAAGCGAAAACCATCCGTGCTTCGGCAAAACCCATCGTGGAGTACGCCCCCGCCCTGATCCTGCGAAAGCGATCCGCTAAAGGTCTTACTGAAACCTTGAAACGGATCAAGGAACGGATCGAAAACGGCGAAGCCATCCCCGGCGAATTCGCGGACCTTGCGGAAATCCGCCTGGAAGATGGTCGCGAGCAGCCTGATGGGCCGGAAGAGGTAAGCGCAGCATTCGATGGCGAGGTCTTCTTCCCCAAGCCATCGAACGATGAGCAGCGTCGCATTGTGGATAAGATTCGTGCGGCAAGCGGCGTGCTGGTCCAAGGGCCGCCCGGCACTGGGAAATCCCACACCATCGCCAATCTGATTTGTCATCTGCTCGCCACGGGACAACGCACACTCATCACGGCGAAAACGCCACGCGCGCTTCAGGTTCTTGAAGGCCTTGTGCCCCATGAGTTGCGTCCCCTCTGCATCAATCTGCTTGGCAGCGGACTTGAAGAACGCCGCTCGCTCGAATCCAGTGTTGGCGGCATACTCCGCAAGAATGAGGAGTGGAACGAAAACCGCGCCACGCGGGAACGCTCGGAACTTGAAGAGAGCTTGCGGAAGCACCGCGAGGAGAAGGCCAAGGTCACCCGGCGGCTCCGCGACATCCGGGAGTCCGAAACGCATACCCAGTCCATCGCGGAAGGAGCGTATCGAGGGACGGCGGCCAGAATCGCCGAAGCCGTGAACCAGGGTCGAGGCGCCTACGAATGGTTCACGGATTCCGTTTCTTTGGACAAGACTTGTCAGATCGACGTAAGCTATTTGCGAAGCGTCCTTGTCGCTCTGCGCCAATTCACACCGGAGAAACGCCGGGAACTGGGCCTTGCATGGCCCGAAGCGTTGCCGTCTTCTGAACGCTTTGCCAATCTCGTGAAGAATGAGGTAAGCGCGACTGAAGAAGCGCAAAGCGCGGCGCATGGGGCCGATGAACGGCTGACCGATCTGTTGGCCAGAAACAATCCTCCAGCCATCGAAGCGGTCCGTGACGCTTTCTCAAAGGTTCGGGACACTGGCGGGAGACTCCGTGCAACGCCGCATTCATGGATGAACGATGCCTTGTGCGAGGTTCTGGGCGGCAACTCGTTCCTGTGGCATGAACTCCTGCGTGTCACGCGCGATGTGATTGCGTCAATTGAAGAACTCGTTGCGACCGCCGACGAAACCCGTATCGAATCCCCGGATACTATCGATATCAGATCGCTGCATGACGACGCCCGCAAATTGAAAGAGCACCTGGAGAATGGCGGGGAACTGGGCTGGGGCATCTTTCGGCCCAAGCCAGTAAAAGAGCGGCTCTACGTCATAAAAGCTGTGAAGATAGGCGGGCACCCATGCTCCACAGTCGAACATTTCTCAACGCTCGCTGATGTGCTGTATGTCCGCATTGAATGCGAGAAGGCATGGGGTTTCTGGAAAGGGCGAAGCGAACAAGTCGAAGGACCGTACACTCTTCAACTAACATCCCTCAAGTCGCTGCACGAAGCGCTCGAACGTGCCTTAGCGCTCGAAGAACTCATTGCCCAATGCCGTGAAGTGCTAAAGCAATGTCCAGGCATAGGCGAGCCCGTATGGGCCGACGAATCCCAGATTGAAAGGGTCGTCTCATCGTGTCGCCTTGCACTGGCCCGCATCCACAAGCGGCTTGCCATCGAGGAAATCCAAAGTGTTGAGGCTCCGATTTCCCTCATGGGCGCCGCGGGCAGCGCACATCCGGTGACAAATGAATTGCTGGCCGCCATTCGCAACCGCGATGTGGACACGTTCGCATCGTGCGTGAATACGATCCAGGATATGGAGAAACAGCGTCAGCACCTGCAGAAGGTGGACGAATACCTCTCAAAATTGGGTCGTTTCCTCCCGCACTTCACGAAGTCCATGGAACAGACCTGCAACGAACCATATTGGCAGGAACGAGTCCAGCGCATTGGTGATGCCTGGCGTTGGGCGCAGGCGCGGTACTGGATCGAGGAATACATTCGACAGGAAGACGTTCCGGCGCTGGCCAAACGCGCCAAGCAGATCGAGGACGAGATAAACAGCATTATTGCGAAGCTTGCCGCGCTTCACGCCTGGTCATTCTGTTTTTCGCGGCTCAAGGAAGACCATCGACGCCACATGGAAGCCTGGCAACAGTCCATGCGGCGGCTTGGCAAGGGGACGGGGAAGCACGCGCCACGCCACCGACGCGAGGCTCAAGGGCATCTGAATGAATGCCGCGAGGCGGTTCCGGCGTGGGTAATGCCGCTACACCGCGTCTGGGACACGGTGTATCCCGCGCCCGGCATGTTCGACTTGATTATCGTTGACGAGGCTTCGCAATGCGGCGTCGAAGCGCTTCCGTTGTTCTATCTCGGCAAGAAGATATTGATCGTTGGCGACGACAAGCAAATCAGCCCGGATGCTGTAGGTTTGCCTCGCGATGCCGTGCATCGCCTGATGGAAGAATTCCTTCACGATTTCCAGTACAAGTCATCGTTCGATATTGAGAGTAGCCTGTTCGATCACGGGAAACTTCGGTACGGAACCAGGCGGATCACGCTACGTGAACACTTCCGCTGCATGCCGGAGATCATCCGTTTCAGCAACGACCTTTGCTATTCGGATACGCCATTGATTCCCTTGAGGCAGTATGGCCCGAACCGGTTGCCGCCGCTGGAGCATATTTTTGTGAACGGCGGGTATCGCGAAGGTGCGAACAACAGGACGATCAACCGCCCAGAGGCCGGAGCCATCGTCGAGAGGATCTCAGAGCTCTGCGGCGACCGCCGTTACGATGGCAAGACGATGGGTGTGGTGGTACTTCAAGGGGAAGCGCAAGCTGGTTTGATCGAGAATCAATTGCTGGAGCGTTTGGGCGCCGAGGAGATGGGGCGCCGCCGCCTGGTCTGCGGCAATCCCTACAGTTTCCAGGGCGACGAACGCGACATCATGTTCTTGTCGCTCGTCGCGGCGAGCAATGAGAGAATCGGGCCTCTCACAAAGGCGGCGGACGAGCGGCGTTTCAATGTCGCGGCCAGTCGCGCCCGTGACATGATGATGCTTTTCCATTCTGTCACCTGTGACGACCTTAGCGCCTCGTGTCTTCGGCGCCAGTTGCTCCACTTCTTCGAGAACACGAAGCCTCAACAAATTTCCGGAATCGGGCGGGACGAACTCGACCGGCGGGCGGCGCAGGACAACCGGCGCGTTGTGAATCCTCCGGCGCCATTTGAAAGTTGGTTCGAGGTCGACGTTGCCTTGGAACTTCTTCGCAGGGATTTCACCGTGCTTGCCCAGCATGAAGTCGCGGGCAAGCGGATTGATCTCGTAGTTGAAGGCGGCCAAGCGCGGCTCGCGGTCGAATGCGATGGCGATAACTGGCATGGCGCTGACCGCTATGAAGACGACATGCAACGTCAACGACAATTGGAGCGCTGCGGTTGGGAATTCTACCGCGTGAGAGAATCGGCCTTCTATGCCAACAAAGAGAACGCACTTGCGGGGCTTTGGGGAGTGCTGGAGGAACGGGGCATCTTCCCGAACTCACAACGTACAGACCCATCCGGGGAAGTTGGCTTGGAAGGAGAGGAGTGGCGAGCATCCGACATCGAGGATACAGCCGATGAGGATGGCGTGGAGGATGAAAAGTACCCGTCGGACTATTCAGAAAGTGACTTCACACAATCAGGCCGTCGAGCAGAGGAGATAGCCACAGCGGAGATACAGGATGCCATTCTTCACGCCTTATCGAAGTGCCCAAATCACTCCTGTACTCTGCATTCTCTTACCGCCCGCGTGCTCAAAGAAGTCGGCGTGTTGACCCGTGGAAAGCCTCGCGAGGCATTTGAAAAGCGAACCATGCGGTGTGTCAGCAATCTTGAAAAGAGTGGCCGCGTCGAGACCTACAAGGCAAAGAATCGGAGGTTGAGACTTGTCCCTCAAGGAACGGCCTAACAACAGCATGCAGCCGACGGGCTGGCGCCCGCGGCTGATGCCCGGCGTTGGGCGCCAGATCTGTTAGACTGAGTCCCAGGCGACTCACATTGGCGAAGTGCTGGACTGTCGATCTGGAGTAGCCCTAGCGTGGCCATAGCAACTGCGGAGTCCCGTGAAGAGAAGAACATTCTTGCGTAGCACTGCCACGCTGGCCGCTGGCGCGCTGTTGGTTCCCGATGCCGTCCTGGCCGGAGGGTGCACGCAGAACATCCGAAAGGCCCCCGTGAGCACCGATCTGTGGCGCATGAGTGCCACGGAACTGGGCGCGCTCGTCGCCGGGAAGAAGGTGTCAGTGCGCGAAGTGGTGGAGGCACACGTACGGCGCATTGAAGCGGTGAATCCGAGCGTCAATGCGATCACCATGTTGCTGGAAGACTCGCTTGCGGATGCCGACGCGAAAGATGCGTTGCTGGCGAAACGCATGGGCACGGGCCCGCTCTTCGGCGTACCGTTTTCGGTGAAGGTAAACATCGATGTCAAGGGGTCCGCCACGACGGAAGGGGTCCGGGGTCTTCGGGAGAGCACGGTTGACGCGGATTCTCCGCAAGTGGCCATGCTGCGGCGGGCGGGGGCGATTCCGATCGCGCGTACCAACATGCCGGACTTCGGCTTGCGCTACCACACGGACAATGACCTCTACGGCGCAACCATCAATCCATGGAACAGGACCGTGACGCCGGGCGGATCGAGTGGTGGCGACGCGGTGGCGGTGGCGACGGGGATGGTTCCGCTGGGGTTGGGGAATGATTTCGGAGGGTCGATCCGGTATCCGGCGCAGTGCTGCGGCATCTGTGGGCTTCGGTCGAGCCGTGGACGAATCGCGTTCTCGACGAGAGCAACATCGCAGGGGAGCATGTCGCACTCACTGAGATCCATGGCTGTACAGGGCCCATTGGCAAGACGCGTCGACGACCTGCGCGTTGCGCTGCGACTCATGAGCGCGTTCGACCCGCGCGATCCGAACTGGATTCCGGCGCCTATAGACAGCAACCTGGTTAAGCCGTTTCGGATCGCGCTGATTGCCGATCCGGCCGGACTGGGGGTGGATGATTCGGTCCGGACAGGGGTCAGGAGGGCGGCGGCGATTTTGGAGAGGCATGGCGGGATCATCGAAGAGATCGACTCGTCGTCACTCCAGGAGTCGGCGTATCTGTGGCTCGAGATGATCGCGACGGACATTCGACTCCTGTTCCTCACGGGCATCAACGAACTCGCTTCGGCAGCGGCCCGGACATTCGTGTCGGGGTTGATTCGCCTGAGCGGCGATGGGAGCCTCGACCGTTATGTCCATAGTCTGGCGCGAATCAACGGCATCGCGCAGTCGTGGGGAGAGTCCTTCCAGAAATATGACGCCATCCTCGGACCTGTGTCGTCGCGAAACCCCTTCCCGGTGGGGTTCGACGTTGCCGGCCCTGATTCCACGCGGGCTGTCCTGGAAACGCAGGTGCTCACAGTAACCGTGAACCTCCTCGGCCTTCCCTCGGTCGCGGTCCCGGTGGGCGTATCCCAAGGAATCCCGCAGGCGGTCCAGATTATCGGCCCGATGTTCAAGGAAATGCGAATCCTCGATCTGGCCGGCCTGATCGAAAAAGAGGTCGGCGTGTTCACCCCCATCGACCCGAGGACGGATGGGCACTAAACTAGTCGATGGCCGCCCGGTAACAGCGCACGTCACAACGCGCCGCCGCTGAACCGGAGCGTTCGGCAGAGCAGAAACGACACTGATGGACTCGTTCGACCTCTCGACGCTCGACGGCACAATCAAAGCGGCTAGGGCAGCAGCCAAGCGTTATCGTGAACTCACCGGCAAGCCCCTAGGGATCACTGGCGAAGTCGGCGAGTTGCTGGCGGCGCGGCTGCTCGGCCTCGAACTCGCCGTTGCGCGGCAGGCGGGGTACGACGCCATCGGTTCGGACGGCCGCCGTGTCCAGATCAAGTCGCGTTGTATCCTTCCGAACGCGAAGCCGGGTCAACGTCTCGGGTCCATTCGGCTCGACCACGAATGGGATTCGGTCGCCCTCATTCTCATGGACCAAGACTTCGAGCCACTCGCGGTATACGAAGCAAGCCGGAGGGCGATTGAGCAGGAACTGCGACGCCCAGGGTCGCGGTCACGGAACGAGCGCGGGGCGCTTAGCGTGAGTAAGTTCAAGACGATTGGACAGTTGCTGTGGACTTGCGATGCGCGACCCGCCGTTCAAGGCGATGCGAAAGGACGACCGCGCCGCGCCCGCCGCTGATCGGCAGATCGTTGAGCATCACCGATGGAGGTTCGCGTCGTGCAGCTCCGACATTTCGAACGCCTCCACTTCTTCACCGGCAAGCTGCTCACCGCGGAGGATCTCCAACGCGAGCAGGACTACCATCGCGACCAAGCCCGCCTGCACAACCGCTTCCTCCATGGCTGGGGAGTCGTCAACGGCTTGCAGGTGTCGCTCGACCAGGGCGCTGTAGTCGTATCCCCTGGCCTGGCGCTCGACTGCGCGGGGAACGAGTTGATCCTGCCCTGCGAGGAACGGATTCCGCTGTCCGGCCTCACGGGCCGGAAGTACGTGTCGGTTGGGTACGCGGAGACCCCCATCGGGCAAGTCCCGTCATCGAGCGGCCAGGTCGAACCTTCGCACTTCCAGGATCGTGCAGTCGTAGACCTCTCTTGCAGTGATCCGCTAGTGTCCTGAATCGGAAATACGTTGCCTTTTCGGCGATTCATCCCGGCGCCCGGCAAGGCGCGACGACGAGAGCGTAGCCCAACTACGCCGAGGAGGAGCAACGCGGGCGGGCGTCGGAAGGGCCGGCGAAAAGGCAACGTATTTCCGATTCAGGACACTAGCAGGGCACAGTAAGCAGCACATCGGTAGGCCGGGCTGCGGGTCGAACCACGCGCTTTGCCTTGCCATCATCAGCCAGCGCGGCGCGCGCTGGAGAGTCACCAAGGTCAGGTGCGGTGCACTGTGTCGCTGGTGGTGTCGTCTTCGTCTCGTTCACGACGCCACTTCCCCGACTGGCAGGTCGCGATAGACCTCGCCCGCGCCGCCGCGATCTGGACGGTGCGCAGCTCATGCTGGATCGCGCCGCGCCCGTCTCCCTCGTGATCTACGACCTCGCCGGCCGCGCGGTCGCGCGGTTGGTCGACGGCGAGTTGGCCGCCGGCCGGCACCTCGTCACCTGGCAGCCGCGCGCGTTGCCGTCGGGGACGTACATCAACCGGAAGTGGCCCCGGGCAAGACCCGGGGCCACTGATTTAGAAGCTCAGTGCTTGACGAGCCGTTCCCTATCACCTCACCAGCGAGACCTTCCTCGCCTGCACCCCCCACGGCGTCACCAGGCGGCACAGGTACACACCCGAAGGCAGCGAGCGGCCGCCGTCGTCGCTGCCGGTCCAGATCGCCGTGTGGGGGCCGGCAGCGAACGGGCCGTCGATTAGCCGTCGGATCTCCCGCCCGCGCGAATCGTGGATGGCCATCTGGATGTGGCCGGGCGCCGGCAACGTGAAGCTCATGGTCGTGCGGGGATTGAAGGGGTTCGGCGCCACGGACAGGCGGAGGGCGACGCCGGCGTCAGGCACATCGGTGGGCGTCACGCTGCGGTACACCCCGGCGGTGGCCGTGGCCACGGTGATCTTGGGGTAGTTGGACTTGACGGCAACGATGTCCAGACCGTCCAGCGAACCCGTGAGATCCGTCCACACCCACTCGCCACGCACGGCAGTCAGCAACCGGCCATCGTGCGTGACCACATAGACGTTGTGGGCGGGTTGATAGGGGTTGTTGGGCTCGACCAGGATCTGACGTGGCGACGGGTCGTCCAGGACCCGCTGCCATTGGATCACATCGGTGGCGGTGTGATACACGCCATCGGCCATGGCCGCATAGAGGTGCCCCACGAGGTCGCGTTCGCCTTTGGCTGGCATCGGCACGGCCGGCGCGAGGGTCCATAGATGCTCGACCGTACCCGCAGGCAGGCCGTCGTTGCGCGGTTGCCAGGTCGTCCCGCCATCCGGCGTGTACATCACGCCCGCATCGCCGGACACGTAGATATCGATGGACACCCAGATGCCGGTGACGTCGTGATGGCCGTGGCCCTCGATCTCGTGCCAGGTCATGCCGGAATCGGCGGAGGCGATCACGACGCCGGGCGTCTGGCCGAGCGCTCTGGCGCAGGCGTACAGCGTCGGGTTGAAGATCGAGCAGTTGACCATCGCGACGATGGGTCCCGCCAGGCCGGCATAGACCACCTCGTAGTCTCCGTCGTTCTTGAGCGGGAAGCTCATCTCGATCGATCCGCGCCCGTCGGCGCCGAGCCTCCCGGTCAGGAGGCGGTGCGAGAGCCTCGGGACCATCGTCAATGCCGTGACCTCGCGGCCGGCAACGCCCGGCTCCTGGTGGTCGGTCCAGACCGCGGTAGGTTCGTGACGGACGAGGTATCCGTCCGGTGTGGACACGAAGAGGAACTGGCTGTGCCAGTCGCTCCACAGCAGTCCGGTGGCGTCGACGCCGGCGGCGCCGATCGATTCCCATTGCAGGGCGGCGGGTTCGGCCTTGGCAGCCGCGACGGTGAGCATGGTCATCATCGCGAGCACGACGGTGATCCGTGTCCTGTGCATTATGTTTCCCCCTGGTCGCCGTCCGGGTGCCTGCTGGCTAGCACGATTGGTTGTACACCGGCGCTAGCCGGGGCGTCAAAGCACACGCGGGCGAGCGCGGCTCGCGGTCAGACCCCTTCAGCAGTCGTGTTGCCTCCAGCACAAGACGATTCAATCCGACCCCCGCCGCCGCTCATCCAACGAAACACTCGGATAGAAGACGAGAAAGGCCGCCTCCGAACGCGAAGGCGACCTTTGACCGAGGGTCACTCCATATCACCGGAACAGCGCTTTGACCGAGGTCAACGAGCGAGCCTCGGTCGCAACGGGACTAGAATCTCCGGCGACGATGGGGCCCCATCCATAGACCTCGATCCAGCTTGCGCCCCCGAAGACGACCGCTACCCGACCGACGGGGGGCGAGGGCGCCTCGCACCCGCTATGTTCCAGATCGATGAAGTTCGCGCGCATGTACTGGCCGCCCATGTTGAACGCCGGGCCGGCGCCGCCAATCCCTGAAGGCTCCGACGGGCCCATGAAGATGTCGGTGCCGATTCGTGCCCGCACGATTCTGTCGAACCCGGTCGCCTGCAACGTGAGCGTACTCAGATGGAGGTTGCCGTTGATATCAGGCAGTCGCGGCGCCGAAAATCCGCATATCACGTTCAACGGCGTGCCGAGATTGATCCAATAGGATCCGGGGGCGGCAACGTGCGAAAGTGCTTCCAGCTCAGGCGGCAAGATGATCGAGGCGTCATACCCAAGAACAGGCTGAGTCGCTAACGAAACGAAGACGTACGCGGCAAAGGTCTCGTGCGGTCGATACCGGAAGTTCAGGAGGTTTCTAAATAATGCGGGATATTGCCACGGCGCTCCCGGCAAGACGTTCGTCTTGTAGATAGCAAGCCTGTTATAGCAAGCCTCATAATTGTAATCCGCCTGCGCCGCGGCGTCGCCGGCAAGCAGCCCCGCCATGACGATCCAAAGCCAAGATTTCATTGTCGATTCCCCCACCTAGTTCAACACCCGGGACGCGAGGCCGACGAAGGTAGCATAGCATATATGCATGGCACGCTACAACATCGGTGACGAGGAACGCTAGGTCGGCCCTGTCGATCGGCATCCTGTGGAGCGCGGTCGCCGCTAACGGCAACGAGTTCGCCTCTCCGCCCTCGTCACCTGGCAGCCGCGCGCGTTGCCGTCGGGGACCTACATCTACCGAAAGTGGCCCCGGGCAAGACCCGGGGCCACGGCGGTCCCGCCGCTGGACGCCAACGCGTTAGCGAAATCGAGGCATTTGAATAAGTTGCGCGACAAGTGGGTTTCAGGTTACACTGCATCCAAGCGATTCGGAGATGACCCATGACGACATT
>Ga0334883_1005052_pt1 | contig 11971 bp, 8 predicted proteins | sample GraSluR1_MG_6_FD_207230 | JGI IMG/M metagenome (GOLD analysis project Ga0334883, IMG submission 207230) | Sludge microbial communities from methane-producing bioreactor in Wageningen University, Netherlands - Granular Sludge_09_05-R1 | ecosystem: Engineered > Bioreactor > Anaerobic > Unclassified... | reverse complement strand
AAGGAAAATGATCAGCGAAATCATGAAAAAGACGGGAATCAGTTCCAAAACCCGTTTGATTAGATACGCCTTCAAGACATTCCCTCTGAATTTGCTTGACTTTGCTCCTGGATGGTTTTCATGGTATGCAATCCCGCCAGCATTTGAACACTGATCAATTTTTTGATGGGAATCGTTTGATAGGCGAGGTTCTTTTCAAGGAAGTCGACTGTTTCTTCAAAACACTGATCCGCCTTTTCCAACGCCTCTTTCATCGCTGCATTCCCCGACGCGCCTTCGAGGTTTTCCCGAATCATTCTCCTCATCATGCCCTGCATTAACAGGTTGTAGAACTTTTGGGCGTACAGGTTGTCAAATTCTTCCGCCTTGGTTGCGGGCCTTTGCAACGTCTCGTCGGTTTTGATCCAGTTCTCTTGAGCGGCCAAATGATTGGGAATCATGGCCAGATAATGATGAACTGCTGTGAAGAAAGGAGAATCTTTCTTTTGGATGGCGCTTTCTATCGTTGAAAAGATGGCCTGCAACCGATCATAATTTTCTTTTCCTGATTGAACCGCCTTTTGAAGAAAATGCTGGCGGCTTTGTTCAACCGTTGTTTGATCGTTGACCCGGGGATCAAAGTAATACGGCATTTCACAGACCAACGAATAGGTGTCCGCGATCTTCTTCGCATAATCATCCGAACTGGTCCCTGCTTGAATCACAGTCGCCGGGTCCATTCCTTTGGGCAGATGCTTTTCCAGATAATCATATTCATCGGAAATCCCAAACATGGGGAATATTGCGGGAGCAAAGGGTTTGAGATAAGGAACCTCTGGCTCACCCAGATTCAAGGGCAATTGAAATTGCCCCGGAATCGATTGGAAGAGATCAAAGAGCGAATCGGTTAGTGTTCCGGAAACATAGTAGTACACGCCCCCAAACCCGGAATTGTGCAGTGAATACATGAAGACCGGTTTTTTCTCTTCGATGATCTCCATTAACACTTTGGTTTCGGGGAGTGGGTCGTGGAAGTGAAGAGTTTTGTAATCGACGGGGAAAGTCCACTCCACCTGTTCGAAGCTGGCCGGTCGATAGAAGTGTTCGGCATACTTGCGGATGGATGAAGAATCGTCAAACCATCCTTCGTTCCGCTTCGTTCCATCGATATCGATCGATTTGATCAGATACCACGTATAATCCAGTTCCCGTAGAGCCGGATCATCTTTCGCCAATAACTCGCTCAGCACTTCAAGCATCATCGCGCCAATCGGTTCGTTGGGATGGGGACATCCGAACAGAAGCGCGTTTTTGGAACCACTTCCGATTTTGATCACATAGATTGGGTTGCCTTCCCTGGATCTGCCTCGTTCCATGACCTCCACACGGTCTGGATAATCCTTGGCCAGTTGAAGAGAGCGACAATCCATTTCTTCGACGCGAAAAAACCGGTGAAAGTCCGGTATTTGATCGATCACTGACTGAAAACTCATATCAACACCTCACTGGAAGAATAGTCAATCGATTCGAACGTAGTTGACCGAATCGGATCTGTCTGTGAAATGCGGCAGATCCTTAGACCTGCCGCTCTTCACCTTTCAATAAATCAAATCCGAATATCCTTAGTTATTTCCGGATAAACCAGTTCTGAATGATCCACCCGATCCCATTATCATACCCTGCGTTGAATGCCTTGATATTGTTCTTGGCAAAGATCGGTGTGGGTGGGCAGACCAGAGGAACATAAGGCAACGCTTCGGACCAGAGTACCAAATGACGCTCGTAAAGCTCTCGTTTTTCCTGGGAATCCACCGTCGCTCCGGCGTGAACAACAATCCAGTCATTCTCTTCATTGGACCAAGCGCTATAGTTGACGCCGCCAAAAGAATTGGCCTCGGAGGGAATGGCATCGGCTGTCCAGTATTCCGCCGCTTCAGCCGAGATCCCATATCCCCATCCGGACAATATGGCATTGTACTCCCCTTGGGGCATAATCTCCCACATCGCCACGGGAGGAATGGTTTTGATCTCCATTGTGATCCCAGCCTGCCTAAGCATACCTTGAATCATTTGGGCCATAGTCAAGTAGTCTGGCTCGCCTGCCCCAACGAGCAAATCAAATTGGAGCGCTCGTCCATCCTTTTCATATACTCCGCTCCGGTTGGTTCGCCACCCTGCTTGTTCAAGGAGGGCTTTGGCCTTCGCCAAATCATATGGATACCGTTGAATGTCTGGATGCGCAAGCGCTTCTCTCATCATATGAAGTTCAGTAATCCATGAAACAGCAATATCCCCAGTTCCGTTATAGATGAGATTGTTGATGGCCTCGCGGTTGATTGCGTGGGCGATGGCTTGGCGCACGCGAAGATCGGAGAAAAAGAAGTTGGGTTCGGACAGATTGTCTGGATTGCGGAAGTTAAGAAAGATCAGATCCGGAGCAATGTTGGGAACCAGATACGCTTTGAACATATCTCCATGTTCTTGGGCCAATTGCATGGTATGTCTCAGACTCAGGGTGTACCTTCCAAAATCGATTTCCCCGTTTTTCGCTGCGGCAAATGCCACATCTCCATCCGGAATGATCCGCATAACAATGGTATCGATGTTGGGTCGCCCCATGAAATACTCGTCAAAAGCCTCAAGGACAACATACTGGCCTTCCCGGTATTCCTTGAACTTGTAGGGTCCGGTCATCACAGGATTCCGTGTGACCTTCAAGACAAAATCGTCCCAGATTCCTCGTTCTTTGGCTTTAAGAAAATCCTGTTCAAAGATATGTTTGGGCAGTTGGAACCATCCAAAGTAAAAGGCATATTCCGAAGAACCAAACCAAGCGCTCCCGAAAACCTCATCGAAGTGGACGACATAAGTGAGGTCATCCAATACTTCAACTGACGAGGCAGCCAATTCGTAGTGGTTCGACGTTACCGGAGCCCCAGAGACCATGACTTCCCATTGGAACTTTGCGTCGTGAGCTGTAACGGGGTACCCATCGTGCCACTTCATTCCCTCTCGAAGGTGGTATGTAATAGCGACGCTTCCATCCACGTGAATCTGTATCAGTCCGTTCTCCAATGATGGAATCTCTCGGATCATCCGGGGATGGTAGAATCCGTCTTGATTCGTTCCCAGAAGGCCGTCTCCGATAATGTTGCAGATGGTCCAAGTCAAACCGGAGGATGTGAACAAGGTATTGAATCCGGGCGCGTCAGCTCCAACGCGCGTGGTAATTGATCCCCCACGAACCGGTGGATAAAGTGCCATGTAGAATGACAGCGCCGCTTCCTCTTTGGTAATCAACGCATTTGGTTGAAGCGTATGTCCGTACCGATAGTTCAGCAGTTGTCGATCACTACGGAATGCCACTGAAAATGCTCCCGCCGCTTCTTCAGAAACTTTGGCTTCATCATTGGCCATTGTCACCACTTGCGCATACTGCGCGGCTTGGCTTTCCAAACCAAGCACTTTGATCAAGTTGAGCAAAAAGTCTGTTCGGGTCATATAACAGTCTTCTACCCCAACAAGGTCCTCTTTTCCCGGAAAAGCTACTGCAACGGCAGATCGAAACTCGGTGAAGCTCAACTCCGAAGCGTCCACCGCTCGTAAAATCCCTCTTCGAAGGATCTCGGGAGCCGCTTCGTCCAAGGAGACCTGAGCCAGAGCCACAACAACCATCAGAGAAAAAAGTGCGGTAAACAGAATCCGCTTTTTCATCATGCCACCTCCTACACAAAGATATGGATCTATTTTTTTCGAGATTATACCACAGGAATGATACGGTTCCAATCAAATCCATAAAGAAATGCCGATGCTCTTCCGAAGGGATGATAAGGTTATGTTACACTTTTCTGTTCGATTGCCTCAACACTGCCGTCGAAAACGATTCGTCATCCTAACAATCTTTTTCATTGAACCTATGTTCCTGCGCGATTGACTTCTTTTTCTACGGATCCCGTCGAAAACTCATTCGCTTTATGAATGATTTTTATGAATGCGTTGAACCTTCTGTCGAAAACCCCTTTTTGATCAGTCCGTTCTTTATGGATTCGACGGACCTCATTTTTTTCGACAAAAACCGACGGCTTTTCTCTTTGGATCCCTTCCCCTTTTCCGGATTTTTGAACGGATAACCGACCGATCTACTATGAAGACTACCTCTATTCATAGAACAATAGAACCATTCCAAACCCCTTGTTCATTCTGTCCGACGCAAAGGGTATTGACTTTTCATAGTTTCGCTGTTATACTATTTTCGAGACATCGAGCCACTCAAAGGAAGGAGAATAGGGCCGATATGGAACTGATTGTTGACAAACTCTTGTTAATTCCCGCCATTTTGATAGCCATTGGAATTCATGAATTCTCTCACGCTAAAACCGCAGATCTTCTGGGAGACAGTACCCCAAGATCGCAAGGAAGACTAACCCTGAATCCGATTGCCCACATCGACTGGTTCGGATTCTTTGCCTTTCTCCTTGTTGGTTTCGGGTGGGGCAAACCCGTTTTGATCAATCCACGCGCGTACCGGAACTACCATAAAGCCCAAATTCTTGTATCCATTATGGGGCCCCTTTCAAACCTTGTTGTTGCTTTCTTCTTCTCTTTGATCTGTGCCTTGGTTGGTCGCTTTGCGAACGCGGATTCTCATTTTCTAGCAAATATCCGATACATCCTGCAAACCATCGTCCTTTTGAACTGTGTTTTGTTCATCTTCAATCTCTTCCCAATTCCGCCTTTGGATGGATTCAAGGTGATGCGTGGAGTGTTTCCGATGCGATGGAACGGTATTTTTGACCGAATTGAACGGCAGCAATTCATGATCCTCATTGGTTTCATTCTTCTGGTTCGGTTCGTACCCAACGGATCCGCAGTGATTCTGTTGCCTACCCAAGGATTATACTCTTTGTTCATGAATATGTCTAATTCCCTTGTTCACGGGTTCTAATGGAGAGCGCGTCCATTTTCCTGATCAAACGGTTTGCGACCGATGATGGGAATGGCATCCGAACGACCGTTTTTTTGAAAGGGTGCCCGCTCCGCTGCCGGTGGTGTCACAACCCGGAGAGCCAGGCACAGGAAGCTCAGATCCTTTTCACACCAGAACGGTGCATTGATTGTGGTCAATGCCGTGGATCGGCGCAAGGTCTGTATACCTGCCCGACAGGCGCTCGAGAGTTGGTAGGCCGTTCTATGAGGGTCGATGAGGTAGTTACGTTGGTGATGAGAGACCGGGTTTTCTATGAAGAATCCGAAGGCGGTGTTACGCTTTCTGGCGGGGAACCATTGACCCAACCGCAATTCACGATCGAACTGTGGGAGTCTTTCGGTATGAAAGGAATCCACCGCACGTTGGATACAAGTGGATATGCTGATTTGGACCTATTTCGATCGGTCCTTTCCCTTACAGATTGGGTTTTGTTCGATATCAAAGCTGCATCCAAAGAACTTCATCTTTTTTGCACAGGAACCAGCAACGAGAGGATTCTCCGGAATCTTGCATACTTGGATCGAATGACCACAATCCCTTATGCCATCCGGATCCCAATCATATTTGGAATGAACGATGGAGAGGAGAATCGAAAGCGCACCATCCAAATTTTGGAAGGATTGGACCGAATGGATCATATTCAGTTGATGCCTTATCATTCGTGGGGCACCGGAAAAGCCCGGAAGATCGGTATTGCCCAAGACACTTTTGACACAGCAGCCTCAGAACAATCTTCCAAACAGTGGTTGATTGACTTGCGCAAAAAAGGGTTTCCTGCGCGGAGAAACGGAGGAGAGGATAATGACACCTAGGGTGCAACGGTTGCGAGAAGAAAGCTACCGAGCAAAGCCTACAATTTCCCATGAACGAGCCGAAATAATAACGGAATTTTACAAAGACCAATTGGGAAAAGTACCGATACCGATCTTGCGGGCGCTGAGTTTCCGCGAACTGTGCGCGAAACAAAGGCTATATATTGGAGCGGACGAATGGATTGTCGGAGAGCGGGGTCCTTTTCCCAAAGCGGTGCCGACCTTTCCTGAGCTCACATGCCATAGTCTGAACGATCTTCAGGTGTTGAATGATCGGGAGATGACGGCATATCATGTTCCGCCTCAGGTCTTTGAAGCCTATAAAACGAAAGTGATTCCCTTTTGGGAAGGAAGATCCATGCGGGATCGGCTTCTCCCCTTATTTTCCGAACCATGGCATCTGTTGTATGAGGCAGGAGTTTTTACTGAATTCATGGAACAGCGCGCTCCTGGCCATACAACCCTTGACGGCCGAATTTATCAAAAAGGAATCAAAGATTGGAAGCAAGAGATTCGCAATCATTTGAACACTTTGGATCGCGGCACCGATCCCCACGCTTACGAAAAGCAGAACCAGCTGATGGCTATGGAAATTGCGTGCGATGCCATCATTCTGTTCGCCCACCGGCATTCTGAATTGGCCAATCAAATGACCAGCCAAGAAAAAGATCCCAAAAGGAGAGAAGAGCTTCGTACGATCGCGCGGGTTTGCGCTCGAGTTCCGGAACATGCCCCGCAAGATTTGCACGAAGCCTTGCAGACCTATTGGTTTTTGCATTTGGGGACCATCATGGAGCTAAACGGATGGGATGCCATGAATCCGGGGCATTTGGATCAGCATCTGTATCCTTTTTATCAGAACGATCTGGAAGAAGGCCGGCTTACGCAAGAAGAAGCACGAGAACTGATCAGCTGTTTGTGGATCAAATTCAACAATCAACCAGCCCCCCCAAAAGTGGGTGTTACAGCCCAAGAAAGCGGGACATACAATGATTTCACAAACATCAATTTGGGTGGCCTGCTGCGCAATGGAAGCGATGGGATCAATGACCTTTCCTATCTTTTGTTGGACATTGCCGAAGAGGTTCACCTTTTGCAGCCCGGGTTTAACATTCAAATCAGCCAGAAATCCCCCCAACACTTTCTCGAACGGGCTTGCGCGGTAATCGCCCGCGGCTTTGGGTACCCGTCTGTGTTCAATTCAGATCTGGTGGTTCAAGAGATGGTGGGGATGGGAAAAACCCTGGAGGATGCCAGAGAAGGAGGGACAAGTGGGTGTATCGAAACTGGCGCTTTTGGCAAAGAGGCCTATATCTTGACTGGGTACCTAAACCTTCCCAAAATCCTGGAACTAACCTTGAATCAAGGGATCGATCGATTCAGTGGAAAACAGGTGGGCCTTTCTTGTGGCGATCCCAATCAAATGGATTCCTTTGACCTTTTGTATCGCGCTTTTGAGAAACAACTGAACTACGCGATCCATATCAAGATGGAAGCCAATCATCTGCTGGAACAGGCTTATGTCAACGAAATGCCAGCTCCTTTTTTGTCGGTGCTAATCGCTGATTGCATCCAAAAAGGCAAAGACTACTATCAAGGAGGCGCAAGATATAATACCCACTACATCCAATGCTGTGGAATTGGTACGGTCACCGACAGTCTCTCCGCGCTTCAGACCCATGTGTATGAACGAAAGGACCTTGCGATGGGTCAAATCATTCATGCGATGAATCAGGATTTCTGCGAGGAAGAACCTCTGCGGCAACTCCTTTGGAATCATACCCCATTTTTTGGAAATGATGATCCACAAGCGGATCATCTGATGGAACGGGTTTTCTGTTCTTTGTTCGAAATGATAGATGGAAAACCCGATAGTGTTGGGGGAAAATACCATATCAACTTCCTTTCGACGACCTGTCATGTCTATTTTGGAACAAAGACAGGGGCAACACCGAATGGGCGTCATAAGGGGCTTCCCATTTCAGATGGAACCTCTCCGTCTCATGGAGCGGATCGGAATGGACCGACGGCAGTGATTCGTTCCCTTTCCCGGATGGATCAGGCAAAAACGGGAGGAACACTCCTCAATCAACGGTTTTCTCCCTCTTTGTTCACGGAGCGAGAGGGAATCCAAAAAATTGCCCACCTAATCCGGAGTTATTTCCGTCAGGGAGGCCACCATATCCAGTTCAATGTTGTTGATACGAAGACGTTACGCTCCGCGCAAAAAGATCCGGAACAATATGCCGATCTTCTGGTCCGAGTCGCTGGATACAGCGATTATTTCATCCATTTGGACCGATTGCATCAGGAAGAGATTATTTCGCGAACGCTTCAGGAACAGGAGCATCTTCATTAGTGCTTGGAGAAGGATCTGTTGGTTTGCGATTGTGCTCCTTATGGCCAAAGGGGTTGTTGGGTTTTTCCCCACAAATCTTTTGTATCAACCTCGGCCCTTTGTTTCTTTCCAGGGAGGAATAACCGAATTTTCACTGCAAATGACCTTTAGAAGGACATTTCAAACCGGGTTATCGATTCGGATCGAAGATCCAATCCTCGGGGGGTTGATTCAGAGGGAATCTTCGTTTATCATTCATTCGATTTCACCCTCATATGCGCTCGGGATCTTTCAAACCAAGCCATTTACAGCAGAAGAAATGGGGATGATCAATCCGTTCTATCCCTATGGGGGTGTGCGCGTCCTGGAGTATGTAGAAGGTCTGGAACGCCAATTTGGTTCCAAAGACCTTGCGCTGGCTGCCTATCATATGGGGACCGGCACGGTCACAAAGATCGTGCAATCGGGAAAAGACCCTTTGTCTGAAACGCCTGCCCGCGACTATGTGCATCAAATCAAGGAATTTAGTCGTCAATATGCCAATGGGAGTCGGGTCGGTTTACGCGACTACATATGGGTTTCTGTCCAAGGCGATGTCCGAACTGGGGAACCAGACTCATTTCGATTCATTTCCGTTTTTCCTACCTTCTGGTTTGGTTCGACTGCGATCGGAATTGACGTTGGTCAACGGACGTTCCCGTTTTTTTATCAGGAATGGTTCATCCATCCAAAAGTTCAGTTGGTTTGCGGATATAACGATGAATGGATCTCTGGGATTCAGGTGAGATCCAACACCTGGAATCAAACCCTTTCCTTGGTTTTTTCGAGCGATTCCGGGCAGTTGTCTTGGGAGTTTTCATCTGTCTGTCAACCATGGATGCTTTTGATTCGGATGAGACAAGAAGATTGGCGGTTCCAACTTGGATATGAAGTCCATAAGGGATTTGAGGTTTATGCTGGGATCCGCTGTCGGGATCGATGGATACCCTATTTGGGTATTTTGATCCGATTCTAGTAAAGATGGTTTGAATGAATCGATTGGAGCAGTCGAGTGATCGAAGTATTTCGTGTTATGCGCGTCGAACAGGAAAAGGGAAAAACGGTGGCGATCGTAGAAAAGGAACGGACGACAGCATGTGGATCCTGCCCATCTTCGTCGATTTGCGGAGTGCCAAAAAAGTTGGAGCTCCATATTGAATGCCCTAATGGAATGAGCATCCAAGCGATGGATGAGTTGGAAGTGGAAATACCCCAAACGCCCGTGACGCGGTTGGCATTTCTGACCTACGGGATTCCTACCATCCTCTTTATCATCTCGCTTTTTCTTACCAGTGAGATCTTTCAGCTTTCGGATATTCAATCGCTTTTGTGGTCTTTGCTCCCTCTTTCCTTGGGATTTCTTGCGCTTCGAGGGATCGATCGTACCATGCGGGGAAAGTTTCGACCCAAAATACTGAAAAAGGTTGGATCGTAAGGAACGCCGGCAATTTAGATCAGTTACACATACTTGGATGATCAAGGGGGACAGGACTTTGCTATCAATGAAGAGAATCCGAATATGGACAGGAATCATTCTACTCATTTCTCTTGCGGTTATTGGATGGTCCAATTCGATTGGGCTTGTGGAGATTGCGGGAAATACAACCATTCCGACCTATGAGATCCAAGAGGTGATCCGAAACACCAAAGAAGGAGCGCGGGTAACGATTGAACAGATCGAACAGGATATCTTTCTAATTGAAGATATGGGATACTTTCAATCGGTTTCGTATCGCTTGGCTCCCTACATTGGCGACGTTAAGATGATCGTTTTTGAACTGGTGGAACACCCATTTGTCAGCGATATCACTGTAAGGATCAATGGTTCTAATGTTGTGCGTGTTGCTGATTTGAACCCATTAATCCAGATCAAAAAAGATCGAGCGTTTAATCATAAGATGCTGATTCGAAGCACGAACGCGATCCGGACCTATTATTCCAACCAAGGATATATCCCTCAATTGATCGAAGTGCGAACCAACATGGAGATCGCACCGAATGGGCAATTTTTCATCCCGGAAGGGAAACTGGAAATTAAAGTCATTGAATATGGACTCTACGACATCCAGATTACCGGAGAAATGGGAGACATCACATTGCAGGAAGTCAAGGACATTATGCAATTAGAACTTTTGAAAGACTTCTATGCGGATTTCTGGAGAATTTTTCGGAATAAAGCGGTATGCTATCCAAAGTTGCTAACCCTTCAGCTTGCGCTGAACTCACTCTACAATACCGGTCTGTATGGGCCTGAAACAGAAATGTATTTCAACGCGCTGGAAGAGCCGCTGGAGACAGGAGAACATGGGGTATATCTTGTTCTCAAGATTCAATTGAACCCGGTCGTTCCCAAAGACCATCCGGTTCAAGAGGTGATCATCAAAGGAAATACCCTACTATCCCACGCCGAGCTAATGCCGGGGTTACGAAGCCCATATAACCCAACGACCGTGTTGATGGATGTCCTGCGCGATACCGAGTTGATGGTTTATCGATACAAAGATGCGGGCTATCCCGTCGTACTCATCCATCCAACCTATAGCACGTCAACCCAAACGCTTACCTTCACCATCACCGAATCAGTGGTGCAAGAAATCCGGATTCGAGGCCTAACAAAAACAAGAGAGGATTTGGTAATGCGGGAGGTCCGACTGAAGCCTGGACAACCAGTTACAGAACGTGATTGGGTTCAAACCTACATTAATCTCAATCGAACACAATACTTTTCAGATATCCGGATGGAACCGATCGGATTCGCTCGGAATTCCCCAGGCACCATTTTTGTCATCACTTTGGAGGAATCTCCTTATCCCTTAACCATGAATGCTGGTCTTACCTTCGATCCTTCCATTGAAGGATCGGTCATTCAGCAGATTTCCGGAAACATGAGTTTTGAATGGATCAATCCCACCGGTCAAGGGGAAACCATTTCGCTGAACGCTGTTTTGGGTCGTCAACCCGAATTCGGTTTTTCGTACGCCATTAAAAACCTATTTGGCTCCAATTTCGACGCGGGCATCAGTTTGAACTACAGCCGAAAATGGGACCTCAGGTATTTCCGAGACGAAGATGAACGGATTCCTGTCCGATTTGAAGTCGATTCGTTCCGGATCGTTCCCAATGTGGGCCTTCGGATTGGTGACTTTCACTTCTTAGGCGCTGATGTGACCTGGGGGAGTTTCAACCGCCATGAGGTTCCCGCCACAGCGACCACAATAGCCCCTTCGGGAATCGTTACAGTTTTGGGACTCAACTACAGCTTTGACACCCGAGATGATTTAACCAGTCCTACATCGGGATATGAGTTCTATATTCGCGGAGAATACTCCGGTTTGGGAGCCACAGAAGATTGGTTCCAGATGCGCCAGTTTGTCCGAGGGTTTTGGACCCCATGGAGGGATCATACCTTTGCTGGGCGGCTCTTTGCAGGAGAAATTCTCTATAATCCCCTGGAAGTCCTAGAGTACAAGATTGGAGGACCACGGAGCGCATTGGTGCGCGGGATTTTGGATTCAAGATCACAATTGGGACAATACGCCCTTGCGGCAAATATGGAGTATCGGTATCAAATCATTCGTCAAGATCCTGTCGGGCTTGGTCTGGTTGGATTTATCGATGCGGGAATGGCCTTTAATGATGGCAGCGAGTTCCAGTTTGAACGAATGCTGGCTTCGTTTGGGTTTGGAATGAGGATTACCATCCCTGGATTCGGGCTTTTGAGATTTGATACCGGTTGGAACATGCGCACCCTTGAATGGGGAGGATTCAGCTTTGGGTTTGGTCAAATGTTCTGATCTTCGAACAATCCGAAAGGTT
>Ga0334883_1005047_pt1 | contig 11978 bp, 9 predicted proteins | sample GraSluR1_MG_6_FD_207230 | JGI IMG/M metagenome (GOLD analysis project Ga0334883, IMG submission 207230) | Sludge microbial communities from methane-producing bioreactor in Wageningen University, Netherlands - Granular Sludge_09_05-R1 | ecosystem: Engineered > Bioreactor > Anaerobic > Unclassified... | reverse complement strand
ACAGCCTCTGTGTCTGCGCCGCGCCATGGACCACCTGCGGCGAAGGTCAAGCCTGCGAGACCAACCTCGACAGCGATCCCAGCCACTGCGGGGCCTGCCACAACCCCTGTGATCCGCCCATGGCTTGCCACGGTGGCTATTGTTCCTGTGCCGGCCTCAACTGTGCCGCCAACGAGACTTGCTGTGGCGCCAGCTCAGGCGATCTGAGCGCCTCGGTCTGCATCGATCTCAGCGCTTCGCCCGGACATTGTGGCGCCTGTGGGCAGTCCTGCGGCGCGGGAGAACGCTGCTTCTCCGGGCACTGTGGCTGCGGGGAGCTCGGCACTGAAGGCCAGATCCCTGCGGCTTGCACCAGCCAACAGGCCTGCTGCCAGAACCAATGCGTCGATCCCGGCTCCAACCTGTGCGAGTGCGCCCCCGGCGTCTACTGCACCGGTGGCCAGAGCTGCTGCAACGGCAACTGCGTCAATCTCCTCAGTGACAAGAACCACTGCGGCACCTGCAACAACGCCTGCAGCAGCAACCAGAAGTGCGAGAGCGGTCAGTGTAAGAAGGACGGCTGCCAGAGCGCCGCGACGCCGAGCTTCAACCTCTTGGCCCTCCTCGCCCTGCTGTGGCTCATGGCCTGGTCGCGCCGGCGCAAGAAAGCCTGCCCACACCACCTGAGCTAGGACACATCACGGCGCTGAGGCAGCGCCGCTCGCCTCACTCTCCACGCCTGTCTCCGTCGCCGGCCGCGCAGGGAGCAGCGGCAACAATACGTGGGAAGGGTACGCTGCCTCGTGGTAAATGGTCTGCTTGGCCGGCACGAAGGCCGTCTCCGTCTCGTTGTGATCGCCCGTGTTCAAGTTGCGAGAAAAACGGGGAAAAGACGCCGACGCCACCTCGACCCGGAGCTTCGAACCCGCAGGCAAGGCGATCCCTGTCTGCCACAGATCCAAGGGGTAGGCCACCACCTCACCGGGCTCCAACCACTGCGGCGACTGTATCGAATTCCGATAGCGCGCGCGGATCTTGCCCTCCACCAACCACAACACCTCGCCATCGGGCTCGATCGCCGTCAGGCGCATGAACCAATCCGTGTCCTTGGCATCAGTGGCCGCATACAGCACCGCCTCGATGGGCCCAACGAAGGCCACCTCCTCCTCGAAGGCCGCCGTCTCGTATACCAAGATATCCCTCCGGCTCCGCAGAATCGCATTGTAATGGGCCTTGCGCTTGGCCTTCTCCTCGGCCTGATCGAGGCGCTTCTTCTCCCCCACGGGCGCATCACCTGACGCCTCGTCCTCACCCGCCTCGAAATAGGCCGCCGGAAAAGGCGTCGGATCCCCCGGATCATAGACATAGGACGCCGTCGGCGCCCCCGCAGGCGGTGCCTCCCAGCGCAGCTCACCGTCACCCCCCAAGCCATTGGCCGCCCCTTGGCTCCACAAGTAGAGCTTGGTCGGCGAGGTCTGCGGCAAGGGATAGGTCTCACCGTACTCCCAGTGATTGGAACCCATCACGAATAGGGACACCAGCGGCTCATCCAGCACCCCATTGTCGATCCCCTTCAACCAGTAGTCGAACCAACGCAAATAGGAACGCTGCAAATCCACCACCGCCGCGGCGCCAAAATCGCGCTCCCCGTGGCGCCGCGAAGACTGATCCGTGTGCCCCCAGGGGCCCAGCACCAGCTTCTGCACCTTCGGCCCAGCCCCAGCCGCCATCGCCTGGTAGTTGAGCTTCGACCCAATGCCATCCCCATCGAACCAACCCGACTGATGAAAGACCGGGATCTCCACTTCGGCCAGCGACGCGGCGAAGCGCGCCGGCGCCCAGTAAGCGTCATCCATGCTGTGACGAATCCAGCGACGCCAATAGGGGTTCTCCTTCCCCAGGATGATCTCGTCCAAGTCGATGACGGGCAGGTGACGCAGAAGCTGAGCGTAGGCGCGCTCGTTGATGGTGCGCATCCGCTGACCCGACAGGTCGGCCGTCGCCTCGCTCTCCAAAATCTCAGCCCACCAGATCGACCCCAAGAGGAAAAAAGCACCATATTCATAGGGGATGTTGAAGAAGGGCTCAGGCGGCGCGACGTTCGGGATGATGGTCGCCAAATAGGGTGGCTTGTCTCGGGCCGCCCACCACTGCACCCAACCCACATAGGACGCACCGATCATCCCCACTTTGCCCGAAGACCAGGGCTGCTCACCCAGGTACACGATGGTGTCATAACCATCGTCGGCCTCATGGACGAAAGGCTCCCAAATCCCCTCCGACGCAAAACGACCGCGGCAGTCTTGCACCGCGAATACATAGCCACGCCGCGCATAGTATTGACCCCGCAGCTCCTCCAGCGCTTTGCCATAGGGCGTCCGCACCAAAACCACCGGAAAAGGCCCTGGACCATCGGGGAAATAGAGATCCGTCGCCAGACCCACCCCATCCCGCACGCGCACCAGGTGGTCGCGCTCGATCACCACCTCGTGCACCGGCGCCGACAACAAGGGATCGACCGCGCCGCGCTGCCGCAAAAACTCCCACCCCGAGCGCGCATAATAAGCATACTGTTCCGGAACATCGATGAAGAGCACCCGCCCTTCGCCATCACACAGCACCTCGAGGACGATGCCCGCCAAGTCCACGTCGTAGCGCTCGAGCTGCGCGTCCCGACCACCGACGACGACCTCCACCAGGCCGCTCGCCTCCACCGTGACCTCCACCAGCGTCGCCGGGATCACGTAGACCGACATCGCCTGAACGCCGCCCAAACCATGGTCATAGCGGTCGGTCAGCGTCCGCACCAAGGCGGGGTTGAAGTTCTCGAAGAGACCTGCCTGCGCCACCATGTCGATGCTCACGTCCTTCGTCTCCCCGACGACTGTCGCTTTCCCCGCGTCGCCGTGGGTCACCGAGACCGCACCTCGGGGCGTCCCCATTTGGATCTCCGTCCAATCCCCATCGGCGCCAAAGCGCAGCTCGACGGTGGTCTCAATCGCCTGCCCCGCCATCTGCATCACTGCCCGCCCCTCGTAAGAGATCCCCCGGTGCCAGGTGTAAGTGTTCGTCAGCAACGGACTCTCGTTGACGTAGAGGAAGAAGGTGTCCACCTCCTCGGCCGCCTCTGGCGCCTCCCCGCGCCCATCGGCGGCGGCGCCGCCTGCCGCGATACCCTCCTCCACGCGCTGCGCCTGCGGCCCGCTGCAGGCCGCCAACGTCCACGCCAACACCACGATCCCACATAAGGCCACCCATCCTCTCGCCATCTCCAACTCCTCTCTCTGTCGGTGCGAAGAAAGTCCTCACCTGCCTTCTACTCCCTTCGACCCCCTTTATTCCACCGGCGCCCAAAGTCGCGCCGCGCCGCCGTCGTGGCCACCCCCAAGTCGAGCGGCGCGCGACGCCCCAGGATCACCCCCGCGGTCTTGACCAACCAAGCCACCTGGGACACGAGAGACCGCGTCGCCACATAATGCGCATCCAAACGGAGCTGCTCCTCCTTGCTCAAGCGGCCGTAGCGCAGAAGATGCAACTGCGCCGGCCCCGTCCACCCTGGCGGCACCTGCTCGCGCAGGCGCGTATCCAAACCCTCCAACAAAAAGGCCGGCAAGGGTCGCGGGCCCACCAAGCTCATCTCCCCGCGCCAGATCAACCACAGCTCCGGCAGCTCATCCAAATGGTAGCGCCGAATGAAGCGCCCGTAGGCATTGAGACGGGCCTGCTCGAAGAAGACCCTCCCGCAGCTCTCCCCGGCCAACATGGAGCGGAACTTGACGTGCTTGAAGCGCCGCCCATGCCGCCCCACACGCTCCGCCACATAGAGCGGCGGCCAGCCCACCCACAGCGCCGACCCCACGGCCACCCCCAACATCAGCGGCGCCAGAGCCACCAGACCCGCGCCCGCCACACCGAGATCCAGCAAGCGGATCCCCCAGGCATCCCAACGCGACCTCTCCGCACCAGGCGTATCCACCGCCATATCGCCTCCTCAATCGGCGCGCGCCGTGAGGGCCTCGACGGCCTCGCAGAAGCGCCGCCCCCGCACGAACTGATCCGGAAAGGCGGGCCAGCCACAGCATCCCGGCGACAAAAGCAACGTGCCCCCACCGCAACGACCAAGGCGCGCCACCCCAACGGCGACGGCCTCGGCGAGGTCAGCGACCGGGATCACCTCCAGAGCCGCGTGTGGCGCCGCCGCGGCGGCCAAACGCGCCGAGCCCGGATTCTCGCCCAACAGAAGCAAAGCCTCCACCCGCGCCGCGACCTCCCGACCCCACTGGCTGAAGTCCAGACCCTTGTCGCCGCCACCGCCACCGATGAGCACCACCGGTCCCCACGCCGCGACCGCCCGCAAGGCGCACACCACCGACTCCGGGGTCGACGCCGCCGAATCATCGATGAAGCGCAGCCCCTTCCAGTGGGCCACCTGGCGAAAACGCGAGGGCAGGCCAGGAAAGCTGCACGCGCCGCGCCACACCGCCGCTGGTGACGCCCCCCAAGCCAGCGCCGTGGCCATGCCAGCCAGGACCAGCTCCAACGGGTGGCTCACCCGCCACGGCGCTGGCAGCGCCGCCAAGGGCCAACGCAGCGTCCCCGCGCCCATCCGCGCCACCACGTCCCCCGCTTCGACCCCGACCTCCCAGCCTGGAGCACGCCCCAGGGAAGTGGCACCAAAAAAGACCCGCCGCGCCGCCGTGGGCAAGGCACGAAGCCGCGCGTCCCCGCGGGGCAAGACCAAAAAGTCCGGCGCGCCTTGGTGCTGGGTGATGCGCGCCTTGTCTGCGAAATAGGCATCCAAATCGCCACCATAGGCGTTGAGGTGATCCGGAAAAAAGCAGGTCCAACAGGCCACGTGCGGCGCCACCCCATGGCGCGTCAGCTCGGGCAATTGCTGCGAAGACAGCTCCAAGACCAGCGGTGAGGCCCGCAGGTGGCGCAGGGCCGAAACGCAATTGTTGCCAGCGACGACGGCCTCCGCGCCATCTGCTGCCAGCATGTGCCCCACCAGGTGGCTCACGGTGCTCTTCCCTTTGGTGCCGGTCACGCCGATGAATGGCAGGCGCACCCCTTGCCCGAAAAGCGACATGGGGCTCTCGATCACCGCGCCCTGGGCCGCGGCATGGCGCAACAGCGGGTGGGAGCGGGGGATGGTCTCGTTGGCGATCACCACATCCGCAGCGGCGAAGTCAGCGGCGTCGTGCCGCCCCAGGAGCCAACGCACGGGGACATCGGCCAGGGCCGCCATGGATTCGGCCAGGGCCTCCGCCGGCTGGAGGTCACTCACCCAGACGCGCGCCCCTTGCCGGGCGGCGAAAAGCGCCGCGCCCACGCCGCCATCTTTGGTGCCGAGGCCCATGATGAGCACCGTCTTGTCGTGCCAATTCAAGCCGCTCCCTCCTTCAGATCACCCCGAAGAGGCGCCGATCCAGCGCATGGACCTCCAGATAGTGGGGATAGCGCGCGCGATACAGGGCCAGCAACAGCTCGCCCAGCGCGCGCGTCTCCGGCCCATAGCAACAACTCGCCACGGCGTGATCCACCCGCACCTCGCGCAAGATCGTGGTCGCCTCCAGCCTCAGACCGCTCTCACGCGACCCGACGAAGCGCTGACACGCGTTCAGGCGCCCGTCACAGGTCACCACCACGGTCTTCTCCCCGGCGCGACAGCGCAGCTCAGGGATGGCGTGCCCCAGCAGCAAGCGATGGTGCCCGCCCACACGCACCTCGTGCAGCTCGGCCGTGGCATAGGCCCCGGCCAAGAGCTCGTAGCGCTGCGCCACCGACAGCGGCGCATCGGGGCGATGCAACAAGGACAACGACAACTCACTGACCTCGAGCGCATCCCGTACGAAGGACATCAACCACGCCAGCCCTTGCGCGCTGTGAGGGTCCAGCACGGCGTTCACCAAGCGCGGGAGGCCACGCGCCTGCAAAGCCCGCAGCCCAGCCAAGGTCGCAGAAAACGCGCTCCCGCCAGCAATCAGGAGGCGGCGCGCGTCGTGAATCGCCGGCGGCCCATCCAAGGACACGATGTGCTCCACCTGCGCACCAGACGCACCCAGCGCATCCAAGTAGGCCTCGGTGATCAAGGTCCCGTTCGTGTTCACCACGACCCGCGCCGTGGGGTGACGCGCCAGGAATCGACGGCTCAGATCCGCCACCAGCTCGGCCTTGAGCAGGGGCTCGCCGCCGATGAAACGCAGCTCCAGACCCGGCGCGCCATCCTCCTGTTCCGCCAAAAAGCGGCTCAGGACCTGCTGGAAAAACGCGTCGTCCCCATCCTTCAACTTCTCCTGCGGCGCAAGATAGCAGTAGGTGCAGGCGCAATTGCAGCGATGCGTCGGCATCAGGTACAGCGACGTGGCCATCAATCACCTCCACGACAGCCGAAAGGGCTCAGACGCACGGGGAGCGTCGCGTGACAGAAGGCGGCGCGGATCCCAGCGCCACGAAAAAAGGCCGCCACCTTCTCCAGAAAGGCGAGCCGCGACGCGAGATGGGGATGAACGTAGTCCTCCCCCAGGGGCGCGTAGGCCGCCACCAGAGCCTGGCGCTCCGCCACGCTCAGCCTCTCCGCCAGCCGCGCGTACAAAGGGCGATTCAGGCGCAGGGTATCGCACGTCACCCCATAGGGTCGCACCGCGGCGACGGCCTCCAGGGTCGCCTGCGCCCGCGCCCCATCGTTCACACCCAAGATCACCGGGTCGATCTTGATCACCGTGCGCACCCCGGCGGCCACCAAAGCGCCCGCCGCAGCCAAGCGCTCCTCTGCTGAGGGCGCGCGCTCCAGCCGGCTCACCAACGACGCGTCCACCGTTGACACCGATAGCGCCACGAAAGCCCCGGGCGCCTCGCGGAGCAGCGCCAGGTCCCGCAACACCATTGGGCTGCGGGTGACCACGAAGAAGGGGTGTCGCCGGGCCACCAGGACTTCCAGACAGTGGCGCGTCGCCCCGACCTCCTCCTCGAGGGGCTGATAGGCATCGGTCCACGGCGACAGGTAGACCGGCGCCGCGCCGCTCAGCTCGGCCAGACGCGCCGCCAAAGCCGAGCGGGTGTAACAGGGCCGCGACGGAGCCTCGTGCCGCTCCTGGGCCACGCAGTAGGCGCAGGCAAACGAACAGCCACTGTAAAGATCGAGATCGATGCTCGATGGACAAGCTTCGTGTTTGGGCACGGGTTACCTCAGTGCACGCCTCCTGACACGCCCAGTGAACTCACGGCGCTCTCAATATGCGAGTGATGCCCCCCAAGTCAAACGCCCATGACGTCCCCGCGACCTTGTGCTAATCCTCGTCCGGCGCGCCCACAGGCCCGCCGCCCCCTCTCAACCGACCCCGGACTCAAGACCATGCCCCCCAATGCCCGCCGCCTCCTCGCCGCCCTGCGCCGCTGCACCCCGCCTGAGCTCGCCCCCTGTCTCATGAACTGCGGCATGGACAGGCGCCGCCCTGAGGCCAACCTCAGCCGTTATCCAACCGCCCCCTCATCCTGTCAGCGGACGGCCAACCTCGACCACACCTGTCGCTGATGCCCACCCTCGGCCGCCCGTCGCCACCAAGCTGGCCCCGGCGCACACCAAGCTCAACACCATGCACGCTCCCATCAGAGTCCTCTTCTGGTCCACCTCCTTCCAGGCCGACGTCTGGTCCCTGGCCATGCACCTCGCCCAGGACCCGGGCTTCTTCGTTCAGGTCGCCCTCGACGACGCCCGCACCTACCGCGGCGAGCCCTTGGGACGCCTCGCCTCCCCCCCCTTTCTCCTCCTCGAACGCCAAGACCCTGCGTCACGCCGCGCCATCAGAGCCTTCGCGCCCGACGTGGTCGTCGTCGACAACCACTTCCCCAAGCGCCGACTCGCCCCGGCCCTCTTCGTCCTCTGGCACGGATTCGGCTGGAAGGGCCCCAACGACAAGGTTGAATTCAAATCGGTCTACCGCGCCATCAAGCACCTCACCGGCACCTGCCCGAGCCGTCCCAACCCGCGCTTCCTCTGGCAGTGCTATGGACCCACCGACCTCGAACACCGTCACCTGGTCTCAGGCTTCGCGCGGGAGAACCTCCGCGCCCTCGGGGCCGCCATGACCGACGACCTCGTCCCCCAGCGCTTCTCTAACGCCGACATCCTCCCCTTTTATCCACCCTCCTTTGCCCAGCGCCCAGTCGCGCTCTTGGCCTTCACCTGGCACTACGGCAGCGTCTTCGCGCACTGGGGTGACGATCTCGCGATCTTCGAGAGCCTCTTCGCCGAGCTCTCAGCCCAAGGCTACGCCATCATCGTGCGCATGCACGATCGCCATCGCTACGATCCCGCCTACCTCACCGCACTCGAGGCCATGAGCGCGCGCCACCCCGATCTGGTCTTCAAGTACAAGAACGACGCCCGCGACAACCTCCTCGACTTGAGCATCGCCAGCCTGGCCATGAGCAACTATTCGTCCATTCTCAATTACTTCTACGCCACGGGTCGCCCCAATATCCACGTCTACCCCGTCGCCTCTGAACAAGAGGCTTTTCTCTGGCGCACCTGGAAGGGAGGCAAGCTCAGGGTCCAGAAAGTGCCCTCGGCGCGCTACGTCTGGAAGCTCCCCCCAGAGGAACACGGCGGACTCCTGGCGCGCAGCCTGGAAGAGCTGCACCAACACATTCGCCTCGCGGCCCGCGACCCCCACTGCTGCCGCCAACAAGCGGCCACCTTCATCCAACGCCACATGTCTCCCTGCGACGGCCAGGTCTGTGAGCGCATCGCCACCGAGCTGCGCGCCCTCGCCTTGGCCAACCGCTGACACCAACACCGCCGCAGGCAGCGTCTACGCCCCCCCCAACGCCACGGGTCGCGGCCTCAGGCGACAGGGTCCAACACCGGCGCTCAGGTGCTCCCCAGAGCAGGCGCCTCACTCGCCCGCAGAAGCTGCTTCAGCCGCACCCCCATGATACGTCGGACGTAAAAGAGGGTGCAGCCCAAGACCGCCACACCACTCATCCCGACAAAGGCCCAGGGCCACGGGACCATCCCCTCGACCAAGCCCAACAAGGTCCCCACCACGCCCAACGACAAGGCCAACTGCAGCGGGTGACGCGCCACAGCCCACACCGCCCGCAGCTCGAGAGGAATCAGTCGGCGCGCCAAGCGTACCAAAAGGGTCATCAAAAACGGGTAGGAGCCCAGCCACACCCAACACACCGCCAGCGCCCCGGCGTCGTCACCAAAGAGCCAAATCGCCAGGAGAAAGCCGCCCGTCAACACCAAGACCGAGGCCACGGCATCCATCACGGCGTAAGCAGGATGACCCGTCGCATGAAACAACTGCGGAAAGACCTGCGCATGGCAGCGCACCCACGCCGCCAACGCCAGAGGCACCACCAGGGCCCCAGCGATGGCCCACTTCTCACCCGCCACGGTCAACAACAAGGTCGAGCGCGTCGCGATCAAGAAGGTCACCACGGGCAGAATCAACATCGCCAAATTGCGCTGGGTCCACAGAAAGACCGCCGACATGGCCGCCCGATCTTCGTTCAAACGCGAAAAGACGGGCAACGCCGCCCTATTGACCACCTGCAACACCATCAGGGCTGGCGTCATGGCCAGCTCAAAGGCCACCCGGTACAGACCCAGCGCCTCTTGCCCCAAAAACTTCCCCACAATCAGGTAATCGGCGTTGCGATAGAAGTGATAGATCACCCCAGAGGTGGCGACCCGCAGACCAAAACGGGCCATCTCCTTGATCCGATGAAAGGCAAAACAAAGGCGCGGCATGAATGGCTCCGCCCACAGCACCAATATCAACGTGAACAAGCCGTGCGCCGTGTGCGCCAGCACCAGGCTCCACGCCCCAAAGCCGCTCACTGCCAGGCCGATCTTCACCAGCGATGAGCCCAAGGTCGCGCCAGAGTTGACCGCACCGAGCTGCCGAAAGCGCAAGCCGCGGTTGAGCCGCTGCAGGGGCACCAACGCCGCCCCCACCAAGGGCAGCTTCACCGCTGAAGCGACGATCATCCACGTCAACTCTGGCGCCTCATAGATCCAGGCGATGAGGGGCGCCGCTGCCGAAATCGCCAAAAAAAACAACAACGAGAGCCCAGTCACATACCAAAAAACCGAGTGATACTGGTCCGCCTCGACCTTCTTCGACTGCAACAGCGCCGTACCGATGCCCAAGCCGTTGAAGGCCTCCACGATCACCGCGATGGACCACGCCGTCGTCGCCACCCCCATCTCGGCGCGGGTCAGAAACCACAGCACGATGATGATGGTCGGCACCTCGATGAAGCGCGACACCGCCGACGCCGCCCCGAGCCACAGCAGACCGCGGTGCATGGCCCCCGTGCCGGCCCGCCTACCCTCGGCCGAAACCTCCTCACCGCCTCTCGGCTCCTCTTCCGCCATGCCCTCTCACCCCTCTACCTGAACGCACCGCACCGCCGGCCTAGCCACCCCGGCGGCGGCAGGCTAGAGAGCATTCCCTACCCTGTCAACGATCACCTCTGCCGCCGCTACGGGCGCCACTTTCGCCCCCCGCTCACCGACGAACTTGGGAATAAAATGGCCGAGCTAGCAAGCCCCGCCAGGCTTGACACTTTCGCCATCTTTGAGTGTACTGCCACGAGTCGCTTGTCCGCCGTCCTGGTGCATCATCTGGCACGGTGTTGCCCCTCATCCCGAAGACACACGGCCGGCCCTCAACTGGTCGCGAACTCTCGCCAAGAGCTGCCTAATGTCCGACGAGCCGAAAGACCTACGGCCCATCCGTTCCAGCACCGCACGCCGGGGAACCCGACGCGGCCTGCGCCGTTCCAAAACCCTCGCCATGCGCAAGCTCACACGCGATGAGCTCGAGGAAGCCCGCTCAGTTCTCGACAACCTCGAATCCCTACGCCCCCAAACCCGCGGAGACTGCCGCAACGCCACCCGGCCCTGCCCGTGGATCTCCTGCAAATACCACCTCTACCTCGACGTCAACCCACAGACGGGCTCCATCAAACTCAACTTCCCCGACCTCGAAGTCTGGGAGATAACCGAGACCTGTGCCCTCGATGTCGCCGATCGCGGCGGCATCACCCTCGAAGACGTCGGGTCTCTGCTCAACCTCACCCGAGAGCGCATCCGCCAGGTCGAGCTCAGCGGCCTCCAAAAGCTGCGCAAAGTCGTCGGTGATGATGCCGATGAGGACGAAGAAGAAGCCCTCGAAACCACCGAAGACTTCGACGACGAGTGAGGCCACGCCGCCCACGGGCCACCCAGCCTGCCAGGCCAACGCCTTCCCCAGGGCCTGCCTGTGCGCCTTCGCCCTGCGCACCCTCGCCGCTACCATCGCCCTCACCGGCGTCATCGCCCTCCTCCAAGCCCTGCGCGCCCAGAGCCTCCTCGCCCACGCCAGCCATCACCTCCCCCTCTGGGTCGCCCTCCTCAGAGCCGCCATCCCAGCCCTGCTCACGGTCACCCTCCCCATCGCCCTCCTCGTCGCCGCCGCCCTGACCTACGGCGAAGCCGCAGAGAACCGGGAAGTCCTCGCCTGGAACGCCATCGGCCGCAGAAGGAGGAGCCTCCTCGTCGGACCCATGGCCCTCGCCGGCGCCCTGACCCTCTTCATGGCCGCCAATCTCGCCTGGTGGTCCCCCCGCGGCCTCGACCAGGCCGACCTCAACCTCGCAGAGCTCCTCGCCTTAGGCGCCGTCGCCCAGCTCCACCCTCATCAAGGACACCCGCTTGGCCCAACACTCACCGCCTGGGGCCAACGCCAGGACGATCGCCCCGCTCACATCGACCACCTCACCCTCCTCTTCAACCACGGCCAAGCCAGCCTCCGGCTCCAAGCCGAGCACCTCCACCTCGAGACGAACCGCGACGGCCTGGCACAACTCCACTTCGACCGCATCCAAGTGCAGACCCGCCATGCCAACGACCCCACCTGCACCTACCTGCAAGCCCAGCGCGCCGATCTCAGCCTCCAACTCACCTCAGCCCAGCAGCGCGCGCGCTTGCTGCCCCCAGTGGA
>Ga0334883_1005040_pt1 | contig 11990 bp, 6 predicted proteins | sample GraSluR1_MG_6_FD_207230 | JGI IMG/M metagenome (GOLD analysis project Ga0334883, IMG submission 207230) | Sludge microbial communities from methane-producing bioreactor in Wageningen University, Netherlands - Granular Sludge_09_05-R1 | ecosystem: Engineered > Bioreactor > Anaerobic > Unclassified... | reverse complement strand
CACTGCGTCCCGGTCTTGCGGTCCTCGGGGAACATGGTCACCACGGCCACCGCGATGTGAAGATGGGTGGCGTCGGCGCAGAGCTTGGCGCTCACCGGCGCCCCGCGCGCCGAGCGCTGATCGGGCAGTTGGTTCAGTCCGACTCCGCCCGCGGGCCACTCGTCGCCCTCGTGCTTCCCGTCCAGCACCGGGGGCCGGGCCAGGAACGCGGCATTGGCGTAGACCGGTTTGTCCCGGGGTGTCCTGGGGACGGCGGGCATCGCGTCGGCGAGTGCCGGCGAAGCCTCGCCCGTCTGCACGATGAGATTGTCCGACCACTCGGCGATGGCGTCCGGGTCGCCCACAGTGAGCTTCCCGTTGAGCTGGAAGGTGTTGCCAACCACCCGGAAGCCCGAGCTCCGGGCGAAGGACAGGTCCATGTCGCCGTCGGCGACGAAGACGTTGTCCCGCACCGTGCAGCCCAGCGTCATGTGGTTGTGTGTGGGCCGCGAGACGCCCAGGGAGACGTTGCGCTCCACCACGCAGTCCCGGCATTTCTCGTCCAGATAGTACGCCGAGACCCCGTAGCCCTCGCCGACCTTCACGATGTCGCGCACCACATTGCGCCGCAGGATATTGCCCCGGGCGCCGCCGACGTAGATCGCCGCCCCGTCGTGGAGCTCCTGCATGCAGCGGTACAGCAGGTTCTCCTCGATCACCGTCTCGGTGCCGCCGATGCTCATCCCCGAGTATGGAGTATCGTGGATCTCATTGCGGCGGATGACATACCTGTCGGGGCCACCTGCCGACAGCGCGATGGCGCTGGGGTACAGCATCCCGATGTGGTGGATGCGATTGTCCTCGATCCTCCCACCGGCTCCGCCGGCCCGCAGGCCGCCCGCGCCCAGATGGTGCAGATGGCAGTCACGCACCAGCAGATTGGGCGTGTTCCACTCCTTGATCCCGTGTCCGGCCGTGTTGGTGATCTCGACCCCCGTCACCTCCACGTCACGGCAGGTGCCGATCTGCAGGGCGCCCCGGTAGCTGTTGGCCCCGAAGCCACCGGCCTTGCAGGGCGTGGTGGTCGTCGACAGCGTCAGGTTCCTCACCGCGACGCCCAGGACCCGGCTCTCCGCGGTGCCCTGGATCTGGATCAGGCTCTCGACGCAGGGAGCCACCACCGGCGCCTGCGCCATGTCCTCACCCTCCAGCGGCCGGTAGACGATACGCCCGGCGTCGCGGTCCAGGTACCACTGCCCCGGCTCAGTGAGACCCTCCTTCACGTTCCACAGCACATAGGTCTTGACCCCGAAGGCCCCCGGTGGGTGACCGGCGGGGCTGGAGAAGGTCAGCGTCCGGGTGGCCGCATCGTGGGCCGCCAGGCCCACCATGGACTCGTCCCACATGTGGTACACGGTGACCTCGGCATTGCGCACGCTGAGCCAGGGGCCCAGATCGCCCTCCTTGTACTTCAGCGTGGTGCGCTCCTGCTCCGTGGGCGGACGCTCCCAGCCGCCGCCAGCGGTGCTCATCCAGCGCACCGGGAACTGGGATTCATGGGTGAGGCGCCCTGTCTGCGGATAGCGGGCCCGCGGGCAGAGCCGGTCGTTGACCACCAGGGCCCGGAAGTCCCAGGTGCCCTCCTTGACCCCCGGCGCCTCCGCCACCCACAGCCCGTCCCCCTCCTGCTTCCAGCCCGTGACCCGGCGTCCGCCGTACACAATACTCTCGCCGGCTCCGGCGCCCTCGATGGTGAGCTGCCCATCCCCGGGACCCAGCGCCACCATCGTCTCCACGTAGTGCCGCCCGGGAGAGAGAAGTATCCTCCGTGGCTCACCGCCCCGGGCGCGGCTCGCCTCCACGGCCGCCGCCAAAGTCGCCAGCGGCCCGTCCGTGCCGTCGGCATTGGGCTCCGCGAGCCCTCCAGACCAGGCGTCATTTCCGTCCGGGGAAACGTGCCACGTCGGCGTCTGTGCGCAGGCACACACGATCGGTACCCCCAGGATCAGCGTCCATCCGGCCGCCTTCAGAAGCGAGATCATGGTCATCGGTCTCCTCTTGGAGAGTCACGAGTCGCGAGGCTCGGGTCGTGAGTCCACGGCGGGAACGGCCCTGGCGCCCGGGGCCGCAAAGGGCACGGCCGAGAGCGTCCCTTCACCCTCCAACCCTATCCCTCCGGTCCGTACACGGCGAAGTCATACAGGGAGTAGCCGTAATCCGTGCCCCGCCGCGTGCCGGTCAGGCGCACGAAGCGGGCGTCGGTGGCCTCAAACGACACCAGCTCGTCCCCGCCCTGGCCCGCTCTCGTGCTGTGCACCTGCCGCCAGGTCTCCCCATCCATGGACACCTCAATGCTGTATGCCACGCCGTACGCCGCCTCCCAGCGCAGCCCCACGCGGCCGACCCTCTGCACCTGCCCCAGATCGACGCTGATCCACTGCGGGTCGGAGAACCCCGAGGACCACCGTGTCCCCATGTCCTCGTCGGTGGCGAACTGCGGGGCGGTATCCTCTCTTTCCACCGAGGACGCCTGCACGGCGCCGCCCAGTGCGAGGTTCTTGCCCAGTCTGGGCGTCTGATCCACCCAGTTCCCGATGCCGGGTACCGACCGCCTCCACGGGGCCGTCAGTTCCAGCTCTCCGCGGAGACGGATATCGCGTGAAGAGGCCCCCACCTGTACCTCGTACCGGCCCGCCTCGGCGCGCCACTGCTTGCCCTCCACATCACAGTACGCCAGGTCCTCCGGGCTGAGCGTCAGCGTGACGGTCCTGCTCTCTCCCGGCTGCAGCGCCACCCTGGAGAAGCCCTTGAGCTCGCGCACCGGCCTGTCGATTCCCGGCTCGGTGTCGTGGATATAGAGCTGGACGACCTCCGCGCCCTCGCGGGCCCCGGTGTTGCGCACCGTCAGGCCCACGGTCACCCGCCCGTCGGGCGCGAGCCTCGCGGGGGAGAGGGTGAGGTCGGAGTAATCGAAGGTGGTGTACGAAAGCCCGTGTCCGAAGGGGAAGAGGGGCTCGATCTGGTGCTTGTCGAAGTGCCGGTAGCCCACGTAGATGCTCTCGGCGTAGTCCACGTTCCCGCCGGCGCCGGGATAGTTGCCCCAGTCCGGATAGTCCTCACGGCGGGCGGCGAGGGTGTCGGGGAGCTTGCCGGAGGGGTTGACGTCACCAAACAGCACGTCGGTGGTGCTCTGGCCGCCCAGCTCCCCCAGGTACCAGGCCGCGAGCACGGCGGGCACCCGGTCCAGCCAGCGCCCGATCATCAGCGGGCTGCCCCCGGTGAGCACGACGATCGTTCTCGGGTTGGCGGCCACAACCGCCTCGACCAGTGCGTTCTGCAGGCCGGGGAGCTCGAGGTCCTCCCGATCCCGGCCCTCGCTCTCCAGTTGGCTGGAGACGCCGACAAACAGGATGGCCACATCCGATTGCCGCGCGGCCTCAACTGCCTCCATGATCAACGGGTCGTCCTCCGCCGTGGCGCCCGGCACTCGCCAGCCCAGCACGATGCCCGCCTCGCCGGTGTTCTCGTACATCTCCACGCGCAGGTCGTATTCGCGCCCGGCCTCCAGCGCGATCCGGGCCGTGGCCGTCTCCATGGCGTGGTCGCGCCACTGGTCGATGACAGGCCGCCCGTCCACGAAAAGCCGGGAGCCGTCGTCGCTGGTGAGGCCCAGGGTGTACTCCCCGCTCACTTCCGGCACGAGCTTGCCGGTCCAGCGGGCGGAGAAGTGGTCCGCGGGCACCCGCTCATCCGGCGCCCCGCCGCCCCAGTGGAAGTCCACCGTGGCGTCGGTGCGGGTCAGGAGCGGCTCACCCTCCAACTCCCGGCCGGAGGTGAAGCGGGCGGTCAGACCGGTGCCCTCCCCGGTTTCGGGGCGGAGGAACCCCGTGGGAATGGCGGCCAGGGCCTCGTCTCCCAGCGCGGCGCCCCTGGCGTAGTTGACCTGCACTGTGTCGCCCAGCCGGGCGCGAATGGCGTCCAGCGCATGGACGTTGTCCACGGGTTGCACATAACCGCTCCCGCCCATGGAGGTCCGGTTCTGGGCGGCGTTGGGGCCGATGACGGCCACGGAACTCACCGTTGCCGGGTCCAGGGGCAGGATACCGCCTGCGTTCTTGAGCAGCACGATGGCCGCGGCGCCGGCCTCGCGCACCAGGTCGCGGTGCTCCCGGCAGCCCACCACGCTGCCATCCGGGGTATGGGGCCTGTCCAGCAGACCGACGCGGATGACCGTCCGCAGGATCCTTGCCACCTTGTCGTCGATCGTCTGCGGGGTGACGATGCCGTCGGCCACCAGAGGCTCGAGTCTGGCCGGGTTCATGAACGCCCCGGTGGGCATCTCCAGGTCGGTGCCGCCGTTGGCCACTCCGATGGTGTGGTGCGCCCCGCCCCAGTCGGTCATGACGCAGCCGTCGAAGCCCCAGTCGCTCTTGAGCACCTGGTTGAGCAGATAGTCATGGGCCGAGCAGTGGGGCCCGTTCACCTTGTTGTAGGCGTTCATCACGCACCAGACCCCGGCCTCCTGCACCGCGGCGCGGAAGGCGGGGAGGTAGATCTCCCGCAGGGCCCGCTCGTCTACGCGCACGTTGATGCTCCCCCGCTGCACCTCCTGGTTGTTGCAGGCATAGTGCTTGACACAGGTCGCCGCCCCGGTGCCCTGTACGCCCCTGATGTAGGCCACCGTCATCCGCGCCGCCAGATAGGGGTCTTCGCTGAAGCTCTCGGCATTGCGTCCCCCCAGCGGGGTGCGGTGGATATTCACGCAGGGCCCCAGGATCACGTGGGAGCCCACGCCCTTGTTCAGCAGCTCCCGGCCGATCCCGGTGCCGATGCGCTCCACTATCTCCGGGTCCCAGGTGGCGGCCATCGCGATGCCGGAAGGGAACACCGTGGCCGGTCCGTGGGTGCCGTCACCGCCGCCGCGGACCCCCACCGGGCCGTCGCACATGCCCATCGCCGGGAGGCCCAGGCGCTCGATGGGCTTGGTCCCGAAGCCGGTGCCGCCCAGCAGCTCCAGCTTCTCGGTGAGCGTGAGCCTGTCCAGCAGGTCGGAGACCCGGGCCTCCAGCGGGGCGGTGGGGTCCGTGTAGACCGCCTCCTGGCCCGCTACCGGGGCGAGGACGCCGGGCAGACAGAGCAAAGCGGTCAGAATGCGGAAGCGGGGGCAACAGAGGGGCATCGTGTCGCTCCTGGTGTGCGTGGTATGGTAACGAGGACAGGGCTTCGCCGCCGAGGTCGGCCTCTCCTGCTGCGGGCAGGGCGAGACGGTTCCGGTGCCACCGTTCGCGGGCCACTCCCGGCCGCGCGCCGTGGCGGGGCGTCGATAGCGGTCTCCGTTGCCGTTGTTCTCGGAACTCCCTGTGGGTTCTGGCGGCGGCGTTCCCGCCGCTCTTGAGGCCGGTGTCATCGGCGGCGGGCGCGCTTGCCGCTCCGGCCTGCGATGATCTATAATGCCGCGGTAACCGACCCAACAGGGAGCGCGCCCCGGGCGGCAGCAGGCCAGCTTGCTCTTGGTGGCCCGTTGCCGCTGCTTTTTTGCCCCAAGGGGAAGGGAGACCCAGGGAGGACGAACCATGGACAACCAGACGCTGGACATCATCAAGATCCTGCAGACGCTGCCCCACCGGTACCCATTCCTGCTGGTGGATCGGGTGCTGGAGATAGAGCCCGGCCGCCGGATCAAGGCCATCAAGAACGTCACGGCCAACGAGCCACAGTTCACCGGTCACTGGCCGGACAACCCGGTGATGCCGGGTGTGCTCATGCTGGAGGCAATGGCTCAGGCAGGCGGGATCATGTTGATGTGGGAGGGTGCGGGCAAAGGTAAGCTCCCCTTCATCGCAGGGGCCGACAACGTGCGTTGGCGCAGACAGGTTCGTCCAGGCGACCAGATGATCATCGAGACCGAGCTGCTCCGGCAGCGCGGGAGTATGGGCAAGGCGAGCGCCGTGGTCACTGTGGACGGCGAGATCGCCTGCGAGGCCGAGATCATGTTCGCGCTGATCGACTCGGAGGACGACTAGCTCCATGCAGCGAGCTCCACAGACTCAGCCTGCGACGGTGGCCTACTACGGCAATCGTGCCTGTGCCCTTGCCCCGCGCTCAGGGAGGTACCTCAGATGAGCATCCATCCGACGGCGATTGTTGACCCCGGTGCCGAGCTGGGCAGAGACGTTATCGTGCACCCCTTCACCGTCATCGAGCCGGGGGTGGTGATCGGCGATGGGTGTGAGATCGGCCCCCACGCGGTGATCCGCGCGGGTACTAGAATGGGTCCCCGCAACCGGGTGACGATTGGCGCGGTGATCGCGGACTTCCCGCAGGATCTCAAGTTCGGCAAGGAGCCGAGTTTCGTGGATATCGGCGCCGACAACCACATCCGCGAGTATGTCACGATCCATCGCGCCACCGGTGAAGGCAACAGCACAATCATCGGCGACAGCAACATGCTCATGGCCTACAGCCACATCGGGCACAACTGTCATCTGGGCAGCAACATCATGCTGGCCAATGTGGTGCAGCTCGCGGGGCACACGGTGGTGGAGGATTACGTGGTGATGGGGGGGCTGGCAGGCACCCACCAGTTCACGAGAATCGGAACCCTGTGCATGGTGGCCGCCAGAGCCGGCGTGCGCGTGGACGCCCCGCCGTACATGCTGGTTGAGGGAGATACGGCCCGTCCGCGCAAGCTCAACACCGTGGGCCTGCGCCGCCGCGGAATGTCCGCCGAGGCGGTGGCCGCCCTCAAAACCTGCTTCCACCTGATCTATCGCTCCGAGCTCAACGTGAGCGAAGCCCTGCAGCGTGTGCGGGCGGAGGTGGAGATGCTGCCCGAGGTGCAAACGCTGGTGGAGTTCCTGGAGAAGGTACCCGAGGGCAGGCACGGACGGCAGATGAACTAGAAGCGCGGCCGAGAAGTCCGGCCGGCCCGGTTCCTGTCATCCTGAGCGTCCATCTCGCGCAGCGAGATAGCGAAGGATCTCACTGGATGCCAGGAGATTCCTCGAGCTGCTCTCTTCGGGAGCGGACGCTCTGGCAATGACATTCCCGGCGAAGCGGGGTTTTCGGCCGCTCCCCCAGACGTCCGGTCGAACAGCCCTTCATAGCGCCCGCCCTGCGGTATCCGTATGTACTTGGCGCCCCGTGCCGTTGGCCGTTTCACCTCTCACAGTCCCGCCCTGCGGGACGACCGGGAGGGTCTGGCGACCCCCGGGGGCGCTTGCGGGTGAGGGGGAAGCCCACCGAACCGACGACCAAATCAGGCCGTCCGCCGTTGGTCGTTGGGTCCGCAGGACCGTCCGGCGCCGCGCAGCGGCGTCACACAGCCAGGGCCGCCGGCCCCTGGAATACTTGAGACAGGTGCTGCGACGCGGTCCTGCCGTTTCCAGACTTCTCGCCCCAAGACGGGGAGACTCGCCAAGCCCACGGGCCACGGCCCCGCGCCCGTTCTTGCTCCGGCTTCGTCGGAGGTGTTCGTCCATCGCGCCCGAGTTCGCGGAGAGCCGAGAAATGAGCGATGCACGCGAGGTGTTCTTCATCGCCGGGGAGGTCTCGGGCGATCGCCATGCTGCCCCGGTGGTGCGGGCGCTGGTGGACGAGGGCCTTCGCGTCTGTGGGGTGGGGGGCAAGAGCATGGCCGACGCCGGGGCCGAGCTGCTTGCCGACGCCACCGACTGGGGCGCCATCGGCATCACGGAGTCCGTGCGCCGGTATCCGGGTCTGTGTCTGCAGGCACGCCGCCTGCGCCGCATCATCGCCGCGCGGCGTCCGGCCGTGGTGGTCCTGGTGGATTTCGGGTACTTCAACTGCTGGATGGCCCGGCAGGTGAAGAAGGCGGGGCTATCCCGGGTGGTGTATTACTTCCCGCCCGGCAGTTGGCGGCAGCAGGCCCGGGATTGGTCCTGGCTGGCGAGTATCACGGACCTGGTGCTCACGCCGTTCTCGGTGAACGCCGGGCATCTGCAGGCCTCAGGGGTCAACGTGCGCTGGGTGGGGCATCCGGTGGTTGACATGCTCAGTCCGGCGCCTGACCGGGCGGCACTGCGCGGCGAGCTGGGCCTGCCGCCCACCTCTCCATGCATCGGTCTACTGCCCGGCAGCCGCGGGATGGAGCGGGGCTGCCTGGGGCCCAAGATGCTGCAGGCGGCGGCCGTCATCCGCGACGCTGTGCCCTCCGCCCATTTCCTGTGGTCCTCCGTGGACAGGCCAGGAGGCACGGAGGCGGCGCTCAACCGTCGTCTGCAGGGCCTGGCAGGGGTCACTGCGGTGGCCGACAGCCACCGGATCCTGCGGGCCAGCGACCTCGTCGTCACCAAGATGGGCACCGTCACACTGGAGGCCGCCGCGGCCCTCACCCCCATGGTCGCCACCTATGACGGCCCCTGGCTGGCCAAGTTCTTCTTTGACGCCATCCAGCGGCACGCGCAGCGCTTCTACGCCATGCCCAACCTGCTCATGGGTGAGCAGATTGTGCCCGAGGTGGTCCCCGACAGCTACCGTCAGTCGGTGACCGGCGCCGCGCTGGCGCAGGAGGCTCTCGCCTTGCTGGGCGACCCCGCCGCCACGGCCACGATGCAGGAGGGGCTCGGAAGGGTGAGGGAGAAGCTGGGGGAGCCGGGGGTGTCGCAGCGAGTGGCCCGCTGGATCGCCCTTGCGGCCACGCAGGACAGTGACCTGCCTCTATGAGATACACCTCCCTGTGGGCCCTGCGGGCGTACGCCCGGCCGTGGCTGAAGGTGTTCGCCCTCGGCCTGGTCGTCATGGCGGCCGGTGGCTTCCTCGAGATGAAGTCGATGGCCGTGACGATCCCGGTGTTCGAGTCGCTCTTCGCCCGCGTCGAGCACGCGCAGGGCGCCGCTCTGCAGGAGGTGATGGCCGAGCTGTGGCGCCGGCTGGGCGTCCTGTTTGTCACCTTCGTCGCGGCCGCCGTGGCTCGAGCCGCCTCGTACTATGTGGGCGAGTGGTTCAGCCAACGGCTGCTCATGTCACTGCGCACCTCGCTCTTTGGCCATCTGACCAAGCTCTCCATGGGCTTCTTCGAGCGCAAGCGCTCGGGCGAGCTGATCTCCCGGGTCAACAGCGACACCGTTGTGCTCCAAAGAACCATCGGCCCCAATCTGGGGAGGCTGGTGACCTCTCCGTTCGCGGCGGCGTTTTGCATCGGCAAGATGCTGCAGATCTCCCTGACGCTCACGCTGGTTGCGGTGGCGATGGTGCCGCTCCTGATTCTGGCGGCCAATGTCGTCGGCGGACGGGCGCGGCGCTACAGTCGCATTGTGCAGGAGAAGATGGCGGACCTGACGACGGTCGTCACCGAGACCTTCGGCGCCATGCGAGTGGTCAAGGTTTTCGGGATGGAGGACACCGTTCGCGAGCGCATGGAGGAGGAGAACCGCGGTGTCCTGCGGAATGAGATGCGCGCCGGCAGGATGCGGGCGCTCAATGTGGTCTATGTGGGTGTGCTAACAGGAGCCGCCATCTGCGGCACCATGCTCCTGGGGGCCCGGGAGATCGCCCTGCAACGGGCCAGCGCCGCGGAGCTGATGGGCTTGATCCTGCTCATGCAGTCGGCGGCCAGCAGCGTGAGCTATCTCTCCCGCACCGCGGTGCAGTTGCAGACGGCCGAGGCGGCCGCGCAAAGGTGTCTGCAGGTGATGGACGAGGTGCCGGAGCTGGTGGAGGCCGAGGATGCCGTGGAGCCGGCGGAGGTGGCGGGTGCCGTCTCCCTGCGGAACGTGAGCTTCCGCTACGGCGACGAGCCCGTGCTGGAGAACTTCAACCTGGAGATCGCCGCCGGTGAGATGGTGGCCCTGGCGGGGCCCAGCGGGGCCGGGAAGACGACGGTCGCCAATCTGGTGGCTCGGCTGTACGATGTCTCCGAGGGCCAGGTGTGCGTCGACGGCCTGGACGTGCGCCGCATCCGCATGGAAGCGCTCACTCGCCACACCGGCATCGTCCCGCAGGAGACGGTGCTGTTCAGCGCCAGTGTTCGGGAGAACATCGCCTACGGCAGGCCGGGGGCCGACGAGGAGCAGGTCGTCGCCGCCGCCCGCTCCGCCCACGCGCACGAGTTCATCACACAACTGCCCGCGGGCTATGATACGCCGGTGGGCGAGCGGGGGGCCAAGCTCTCCGGGGGACAGAAGCAACGGATCGCCATCGCACGGGCGCTGCTTAAGGACCCTCGCATTCTCATCCTCGATGAGGCCACCAGTGCCCTGGACAGCGAGAGCGAGGCCGCCGTGCACCGGGCGCTGCAATCGCTGATCAAGGGACGCACGACGATCGTGATCGCCCACCGGCTCTCCACGATCCAGCGCGCCGACCGCATCGTCGTCCTCGAGCGGGGCCGTATCGTCGAGCAGGGCACGCACGAGCAGCTCATGGCCCGGGATGGCCTGTACCGCCGGCTGTACCAAACCAGCGTCGCCACCGGAGACGGGGAAGAGGTCCTCGAGCCCGACGGCCGGACGCCGCTTTCGGAGGGGTTCTAGCTTGGCCGATCTCGTCACCGACGGACGGCGAGCACGGGGAAGGGTGGACTGGCGCTTCATCGCCTATAACCTGCTCTTGCTCTTGCTCTCGCCTCTTCTGCTGCTGGGGCTCTTGTACCGTATGGTGGTCAGAGGTAAGTCCCGCGAAGGCCTCCGGGAGCGCCTGGGGTTCGTCTCGCCCCAGGCCGCCGAGTTCGGGCAGCACCGCGACCCGGTGATCTGGGTCCAGGCCTGCTCGGTGGGGGAGGTGGCCGCGGTGGCACCGGTGATCGAGGCCGTGCGGGCCCGCGAGCCCCTGGCCCATGTGGTACTCTCCACCACCACGCCCACGGGGCGCGAGCTGGCCGCCCGCCGAGGTCTGGAGGTCGATGCCGTCACCTACTTCCCCTTCGACCTGCCCTTCGTGGTGGGCAAGGCGCTGTCCACGGTGCGTCCGGACATGCTTGTGATGGTGGATACCGAGCTGTGGCCGAACATGATGGCGGTGGCCAGGAGCGCCGGTATCAGGACTGCCGTGATCAACGGTCGCATCTCGGACAAGGCGTACCCGCGCGATCTGGTGATCCGGCCGATCCTGTCCTGGACGCTGGGCAATATCGACCGCGTCCTGGCCCAGTCCGACAAGGACGCCGCCCGCTTCCGCGCCCTGGGCGCCCGTGAGGATCGCGTGGAGGTCCTGGGCAACTGCAAGTTCGATGAGGACATGCCGAGTGTGCCGCCGGCCGAGGCCTCGCGGCTGAGGATGGAATTGGGGTTGCCGGAGGGCGCGCCCATTCTCGTCGCCGGCAGCACGCGCGAAGGCGAGGAAGCCAAAGTCCTCGATGCCTTCGTGCTGGCACGCCAGGAGCATCTGGACCTACAGCTCGTCATCGCGCCTCGCCATCCCCAGCGGGGCGACGAGATCGAGCAGCTCATCCTCGAGCGGGGCTACGCGGTGTACCGGCGCAGCCGGGCGGTGAGGGAGGGGAGTGCGGCCGAGGCCGTCGGGCCCCAGGTGCGCATCGTGCTGCTGGACACCATCGGCGAGCTGACCAAGGTCTACGCTCTGGCCACGGTGGTCTTCGTCGGCGGCAGCCTCGTGCCCTGGGGCGGGCACAACATCCTGCAGCCCCTGGCTCAGGGAAAGCCCACGGTGGTGGGGCCATGGATGCACAACCAGCAGGACCTGATGGAGATAGCATTGGCCGAGGAGGCCGTGTCGGTGGTGCAGGGCCAAGAGGAACTGGGGGAGCTGGTGGCCCGGCTCATCGGCTCGCCGCAGGAGCAAGAGCTCTTCGCGGCACGGGGTGCCGCCATGCTGGCCCGGCACCGGGGAGCCTCGGAGCGCTACGCGGATCAGATCGTAGCGCTCCTGCGCGAGGGCCGCGACGAGACGGACGTGCCCGTCTAGAAGCCCCGCCGAAAAGTCCGGATAGTCCGTTTCATGTCATTCTGGAGCGTCGGCGTCGCAAGCTCGAGCTTGCGACGCTTGGGCGAAGAATCTCGCTGAATGCCAGGAGATTCTTCGAGCTGCTCCCT
>Ga0334883_1005035_pt1 | contig 12007 bp, 10 predicted proteins | sample GraSluR1_MG_6_FD_207230 | JGI IMG/M metagenome (GOLD analysis project Ga0334883, IMG submission 207230) | Sludge microbial communities from methane-producing bioreactor in Wageningen University, Netherlands - Granular Sludge_09_05-R1 | ecosystem: Engineered > Bioreactor > Anaerobic >... | reverse complement strand
AGGGGGCTCTTTGAGAGGGAAACGGCAATGTCCCGAGCCCTTAAGCCCACCGACTGCATCAACGAGGATATGTTCCTTGTATTCAAGGTAACCTTTAACGAAAATCTTTACAATAGTCTTGTGGACAGGGCAAAGGGACTTATGCGAACCCTTTCAGATTTCAAGGAATACGGCATTGTACCGGAAAAACCCGGTATGTGCACTCCGAACGGATTTCCCTGTCTCTGGTGCCGGTTCAAGCACTACTGCTGGCCCGGAATGTATCGTGAGATCCCGATCGGCGAAATGGATCCGCCGACAAGAACAGAACTCACTAGGCTGTTTGCCGATCATATGGCAAACAGGGCCAAAGCCAAGTTGCTGAACGAAAAGATAGAGGCATCTGAAAAAGCCTTGAATAAATTTTTCCGAGACAACGGGAAAAAGGGATTCTCCTCTGTACTTGGAGAAAAGTATGTTATAGGGACAAACGGAAGTCTTTACATAGAAAATATTTCTGAAAACAGAAAGCACAGGGAAGAAAAAGCATCTCTGGCCATTTCCCCTGAGCTTATAGTAATAAACAGACCTGCTGAAAAAAAATCCCAAAAGCAGCTTACCCTGGAAGAGAGCGTGGTTATGACACAGACTGAATCTGAACTTGTACAGCCTGTGTCTGAGACTGCAGTACAGGAAAGTTCTTTGAAAAAAGAAGATGCTCAGCCGGTAGAAAAACCCGGCAAAAAAAGAGGACGCCCCAAAAAAGCAACCACAGAGATAAAAAAGAAAAAAATCGCCACCGGGAAAAAGAAAGATGGAAAAAAGAAAGAAAGGGTTACTGTCCCTGAAGGAACGGCGATCCCCACAGAAGAGGAATATATCAATGATATTTTCTCAAGCCTGGATTTTTAAAACCAGCGACGGATAATATACATTACAAGTTTAAAAAAAGAAAAAGGGGGGGGTATCCCCCCTTTTTTGTATATCTCAAAACATCTCAATATAATATTCAGACAGGGCACCATAACATAAGAACGTATGGCAGGTGATATCCGTGTCTTACAAGACTATAAAACCAACTGCTGAAAAACTGAAAAAGCTTTCGGAAAAAGCTACTCCGGGCCCATGGTCGGCTCATGTAAAGGCGACAGATTGTATCATATATCCTTCGGAGGAAGAAAATGAACCGGAGCAGACTGTGGTGTTTGAAAACCAATTTCCCGACAGTATTTGTAAACATAACACGAGATTTGTCCTGGCATGCAGGAATTTTATAGAGGAATTTACATCCGACGTGATCAAAATGATGGACTCCCAGAGATGGCGGAATGCAGGAGATGATTCCACAGAAATGCCTGTTTTTGATGATCCTGTGGAAGTCCTGTTTGAAGGGTATCCGTATACCGCCAGGCTTATGGAAATACGGGATGGGGCTCTGTACAGCAGGATATGGGTGTCGGTCTTTACCGGTGAGGAAATAATGCCTACACACTGGAGGCCATTGCAGCAAGCAGGACGGATGATCCCCGGATTCGGACGCAAGACCCCTTCCAAACAGAAATTCGGAATAGACTATTATATTGAAAGGTAAAAGATAATGGCCGAATATAAAAAAAGTTATGAAGAACTTGACGAAAATTCGATCTACGCTCCTCAGGAAGACAAGAATGACAAGACCACTGTCTTCAGTGAAGCTGTAGAACAGTATGAACAGCAAAAAAACAAGGAACCGGAATATATAACCAGGATCAAGGCATATCTTGGGCATCCCGGAATAACAGATATACACGTTACAGAAGAAAAACCGCTGGTCCTGAGGATAAACGGAGATATATGCAGGACAAAAACTACAGTCGGCAAAGGGGGCATAACAGAAATAACCGACAGGATATTTCACCTGCCCGGCTATGACAGATTTAATTGTTCCGGTGAATATAACGGATACAGGGTCAGGCTTCGTGTATCCCACTCATTGCAGAAAAAACAGCTGTTTATCAGAATACTGCCGGGTCGTGCTCCCGGTGTAGACGAGATGGGGTACGGCAAATTTCTCCATGAACAGCTGCTGGACGCCCCCAGGACTCCGGGTATAGTTATAGTGGCAGGATCTACCGGGTCGGGGAAATCAACACTGCTGGCGTCGATCCTACAGCACTTCCTTGACACAAAGCGCATACACATAGTCTCTGCGGAAGACCCGGTCGAATACATACTTTATGATAATATGGGCACTATATCCCAGAGGGAGATCCCCGACGACATAGAGGGTTTCCATGACGCGGTAATAAATGCCTTGAGGGAAGACCCCGACATCATCTTTATAGGAGAGACAAGGGACGCTCCTACAGCCGTATCTCTGCTGCAGGCATCCGAGACCGGCCACCTGGCTTTCACAACAATACATGCCCCGGACATCCCGGGGATCATAGGACGTCTCAAGGGACTGCTCTCGGATGCAGTGGATGTGGATATGAGGTTGGCTCAGGTCGTCAAGGGATGTATATATCTTACATTAAAGGAAGATGAAAACGGAGATTATTACAGGACCGCCTCTGTATTATGGTTTGACGAGGAAATAAAAAACATATTGAGGGAAAGGAAAAACTACAGTGTACTGCAGGAATATGTGAAGGAATACAAAATAAATAACGAACAGATTGTTACTCAGTAAAATCCCCTTTTGACCCTTTCCCGTTGTTTAACCGATTTACTGTTTCCCAACGGTCTGCCGCTTCCTCCAGCGCCGATTCGTCAATTATTCCGTCAAGAACATCGTGAACTCGATTACATAATGTCTGTCCTGTTTTTCTGAGATCCTTATTCTCCTCTTCCAGTTTTTGAAGCGTGGTATCTTTGTGTCCAAGTTTCCAGCCATGTCTCCATCCATTTTCACATGCTTCCTGAAAGGAAGTGAAGACATATACAAAACGGCAGGCGTAGCACTTTACCGCCGGGCCATCTATAAGCTTGATGTTAAGTGATCTTTGCGTGCCGCAGTTGGGACAAACCCAGGTCTCATTTACTGTATCCATGCAGATCCATCCCCATTATGAATATATACACCTGAACCGGACTCCGGAATAGTAAACAGCATTACCTCTGCACAATCCTCTTTGAGACTCTTGTCCAGTATTCTTATAACTCTCAGGTCCCATATCTGAGAGTCGTTTTTTATAACTCTTCCCATTGACAGGCAATCCTGCACAGATTTAATCCTGTTGTCAATATCCATATTTCTCCTGGTCCGTGTTTTGATAATAATATAAAAACCAACGACTCCATCGTAAGGTAAGGGGTTGCCATATTTATTGGCAAAAATACACGCAACTGCTTCCTGCCAGTTCTTGACCTCGGTTTTTTTATAGTAGCTGCCGCGCCAATTGCTGCTGTAGGTATGATTGACTGACGGAGGCAGTACGGCAAGATCTGCCTGCATAAGCAATTCTGTCCCTTCGGGCAAATATCTTTCCACCGTATTGGTTCGCTCTTCGACAGCTGTTGTCATAACATACCGTTCTTTCTCATAAAGTAAACATTAATGATCAGTGCAGCAACACAAATCACCAATAACATCTCGATGACCGCAAATCCACATCGCCTTCTCATTATCATGACAGCTCACTCTCAAAACAGTTTCCTGCAAAAACTCCGGATCCATATTCTCTGTTGGCTGTAATACGGCATTCCCTTATCTCCATAAGGTCATCCCTGATCTTTTCAAATGCGATGTAGGCATTCGCGAGCGAATCTATCTTGTCTGTCGACTGTTCGCTCCGGACAACATTTATGTCAAAACTTTTACTGTCCAACAGCCCTTCGGCAGCGTTCTGTGCTTCTCCCCTGTACCCTTCATATGTCAGATATATAGAACAGGATCCATTCGGAATTTCACGCGGAAACTCGCTTATGTATTTAAATTCGTTGGGAAATCTCATATCATCAATAATAAATATCTCCGGACCGTTTTTACTGTTTTCCATTTTACGCATCTCATAAAGGGCAGTTTTAAGCCAGAAATCGGGGTCCCATGAACGTGCAAGTTGACCTATTCCAAGAAGAACATCGCGGTAAGTAACCCCGTCTCCCAAAATCACCTGAGTCTTATCAAAGGGACCTTTCCCCGCTACTTTTTCTATCATGGCAGTCGCCCCCTCTTTTATAGGGGTCGCAAACGACACTATCGTTGCAGAACCTTCGAGTCCCGGTATATTATTTATTATTCCTGCCAGCCCCTGAGCAAGAGTAGTTTTACCCGCTCCATAACAGTTTGATGATATCCCTATCAGATACATGTGTATTCCTCCTGAAAAAATGGTTTAATAAGAAGTATAGGAAAGATTTACAAATTATCTCTGAGAGACCTGAACTCTTCTTCGCTTAATTCTTTTACTGGATCAGGTGCATTGTAATCTTCCTGAATTCCCCTCGGTGAATCAATCCCATGTCCCGCCATTGCTGCGAATTCAGTGGAATAGACGGGGACCGCAAATACCCAGCACGCACTGTTCCCTTCCCCGACCCTTTCACCATATGTATCGTAATAAGCACATTTTGATCTGCTACGCATACTGCGGTTAGGCACCAGTGTATGCTGCAGTCCAAAACATTCGGCTATATATTGGTAAGGCTTCCGGTCATCGGGGTTCAGTGTATGAAGTTCCATGAACTCCGCAAAAACTTCCTTACCCTCGCGTTTTCTGAGATCTACCTTATAGAGGATATAATCCGGATCAGTCTTGCCGGCTGAACCGTTCACTGATGTGAACCCGGGATGAAAATTCTTTTGTATCTGTTTTATGTTTTTGCGTTCACTGTCATTTGCGGCTTTCAACATTGCCTCTACCTGTTTCTCATGATCCGTCTTCCTGAAAAGCACCAGAACATCCATATGTTCGGCGGGATCATCGGCCCCACGTCTCCTGGCCTTTTCACTTCTTGCTGCATTTCTGTAGATCATAAATTTGTGTATTCCATGTTTTTCTCTGAGCTCGGCGGACCGCCTCTCATACTCTCCCAAACTCTCGGTGCATGCTTTTAACACATGTGGAATATCAGATTCCATGACAGAGAAGTACCTGTATATAGGTTCAGCCATTTATTATCTCTCCCTGCAGACATATTTAATAATATAATTAAACATGTAATATTATTTTTTATCACTCCAGTTATTATATCATATTTGAGTTTAATTAAACAACCTTGTTTATATTTGAGAGAAGTAGTTTATCATGGAGTTTTTAATATGTTCAGCGGGTATTATATTGTTATGATTTTGATTTAAAGATATTCTGAAAACATTGTTTATAATAGGAACTGCGTTGGCGTACACGGCGTTTTTTATTTCCCCCGTCTCATGTGACGTTAGGTAACCCAGAATGAAAGATTCTATCTCCCTTCGAGATGGTGACAATCCCTTTCCCCGTTTTTTCAGACAGGACGTCCCCTCTATCCCGTAACATGGCATATGAACCATGTCATACGCAGGAGCGAGTTTCCATTTTTCACCGTCTCTTATAAACATCGAAAAATTCTTCGGATGCATGTCGGTATTGCCTATAAGAAAGCCGTAATACCACATACGGGAAAAGACATTGAGATCATATGGGGTAAGAAATTTTTCAGCTGCAGTAAAAAGATCTTCTATGGAGACTGTATATTTATCTTTTGATCTCACGTTCATAGCGCCGAGAAAATCGACCATGTTTTCTTTATACACATGCCCCTCCGGGTCCCTGTATATGCCGAACCTCTCCACACAGTAGTGCAGCTTTCCCACGGAATCAAGACAGAGCCATGTCCTGGGAACTGGGATCCCAGCCCTGACAGCCAGCTGCATAAAGATGAATTCATTCTCGCATATGTAGGGATACCTGGCCGACTGGGGTTTTACAATAATGTTTCCGGAACCGGAGTTTTTATCCAACATCACTACCGTATATACTCCGTTAAGTTTCTCCAGCCTTCCCGGGAATTTATCCTTATACCCGGAAAAAGAAGGGAGGACTCCTCTCTTAATTGCATTTTCGGAAACAAACAAATCCGGGGCAATGTCTGTTTTCACGACAACCCCAGATGGCAGATCTCCTGATACAGGCACGTAACCCACGGAACCCGGCTCAGCTGTTGAAAAATTCGATGATTCAGAGAGCCAGGGGAACTTTCCTCTCTTGATCTCTTCAAAGTACTGATTTTTATAGAGCTGCAGGTGCTCCCCCTCAGGCATTCCGTACTCAAAGAGAGCGTTCAGGTATCTGGTGTTTTCGCTGATCTTCTCAGCAAGCCCACTTTCAATATTTTCCTCAAAAATACACCTGCGCGTGACTGTATCATATATGCCTATCTCACTGGGCCCATAAAAAAGTTTTATAAGCAACAACACCAGCCCTTTCGTAAATATTATTATGCAGCATATGACAAAACAGGAGTTTATCAGCACAGGCAACGTTTTTCCAAAAAGAAGAATACTCCGGTATGTCTCGGAGCTTCTTAATCCCGAAGAAAAAAGCATCTGCCGTCGCATAAAACAGGGTATTTGACAGAAAAATAAACCAACAAAAAGGGCCCCGGCATTGTGCCGGAGCCTCTTTTTTGCGTACCTGTCACATTGTATCGGAGAATACCCTGTGACTATAACCCATAATTCCAAGTTCATATAACTCTTTTGTCACATTGTATCGGAGAATACCCTGTGACTATAACTCGCGACAATAGGCAGCGACCGCCTCAAGCGTCACATTGTATCGGAGAATACCCTGTGACTATAACCGGCAGCTTGCTCGCATGGAGCGTAACAGCGTCATACGGTATCGGAGAATACCCTGTGACTATAACAATAGCTTTCGACTACACTGACGAACTGAGGTCATACGGTATCGGAGAATACCCTGTGACTATAACTATAACTAACTAACTATTTCCCAAAGAGCCATGCCCAAAAACCTTTTTTGACAGGTTGCTGCTCTTCTGTTTTTACTTCTGTTTTTACTTCTGTTTTTATTGCCGTATCCCCTCCTTCTGATCCATCTGTCGCTTCAGATCCTTTTTTCTCTTTTGTCGATGCAGCTCCGCTGCTGTCTTCCACAGTATGTACCGTATCAGATAAAGTTTCTCCCTCGGTATCGGCCGGCTTTTCTGCAATGATTTCCGGCTCCGCGACAGTTTCAGTGTTGCTGACTTTATTTTCCTGCAGATTTTCAGTGATCCCAAAATTTCTGTCTACAAAATCAGCAACTGCCTTCCTTGAAGGAGCTTCCTTGACGTGCCAGACGGAACGGCCGGTATGACCATATGCAATAACACCCGGATCGAACGGGATCGCCAACGCTACCGGAAGTACAGTAAAAAGTTCAATGTCTTCAAGCGTCATACCTCCGCCGTTTTCAATAAGCTCCGGGATCATTCGGTTGACTATAAGGGATACAGGTATACGGGAGTCAAATATGTTTGAGAGCTGGTCGACGCTCCTTAAACTCGGCATTTCAGGCGTACATACGATATATGCCTCATCTGCGGATTCGGTCACGAGCCTGCAGCCATATTCGATCCCAGCCGGAGCATCCAGTATAATGATATCAAAAACGTTTCTGAGTTCTTCAAGCAGTTCCTGAAAAAGTTTTTTCGCTATCGCATTCTTGATCTTCAGCTGGTCGCTCAGACATATCCAGGGGAGGTTCTCTCCTGTAATGGGGTTACCTTCGGCATCTATACCCGGCTTTGCCCTGATAGCCGCATTTTTAAAATCTTCCTTTCTTTCCAGGACATCAAAAAGATTCCTTACTACCTGATTGTCAACACCCATAACTATATCAAGGTTGCGCAGTCCGGTATCCATGTCTATTACAAGAGTGGCGTGTCCCTTAGAGGCTATCGCATATGAAAGGAGAGAGGATACTGAGGTCTTTCCTACCCCTCCCTTACCTGAAACTATTCCGATCACTCTGCCCGGCTTATCAGGAATGCACTTGCTGATAGATTCTCTGAATTCTTTGCTTATTTTCAATGTTATATCCCCAATCACTCAGGTGTTTGTTATTATTTTAATTACAGATATCTTGTATTCTATTTAATTATAGTTATTTTTTTATTGTTAAACAACATTAAAAGTTCTTACTGCAGACTTACTGCATACAATTGTCCGGCAGATAATTTTCGTATATATTATAGAGAGATCGGAGGAATGTTTTTATGGATAAAAAACTTCCAGGCAACAGGAAAGCGATCCTGATGAAGGCAATTTTGCATGACACTACGGGATCCATACAGGGCAACAGCCTCATCTTCGGCAAAAGGAAGATATCACCCGAGAAGCAGGAAGAAGACAGGTCCGGGGCAGGACGCCTGTCGCGCCAGATCGATTATATACACTCCATGTATGAAAATTGTCGCTATGAAGAGGTAAAGGAAAAAAATGACCCGCGGAAATTATTTTTATATCCATTTACCTTTCTCGCTTTGCCTGAAATCGATATAAAAGAGCTTATTATAAACTATCCGGTGCTGCAGCCCGATGACGATATATATGATGGGATGGTATTGTCAGAGCAGGAAATGAGGGAAATATTTCATGGCACGCCGATACCCATAACAACAGAAGAGGTGCAAAAATATACAGGCAGTGTATTTTCAGTAGGCGAACTCTCCTTCATAAAAGACCTGGTATGCCGAATACTAGCCGAAAGTTTTCTTGAGGCCGGCAGGAGATCATTGGATGAGTGCAGAAACTCCGCTTCGGAAAAAATCAGAAATGCCCTGGTAAAGAGAGGTTTTTATATAGGCATTTTTAAAAACCGGACCATTCCCCTCCCGGAAAGGATCGTCCTTGTCAAAAAAGAGGATCTTGAACCTATCACCGCATCTCCCGTAAATATTTACGGTATACCGGTACACATGTCGTTACCGAAAGAGGGTACTGTTGTATGCCTGCGCCCGGTACTTCGTGGCAAAGAATATAAAATGGAACACGGATCTGCGAATGTTTCCTCTTTATCCGGCACCACCTGCACATTTTTTCTTCCCTGTGCCGGGGGCAATCTTGACATGGAAGATTTATTCAATACGGCCTCCGAGATAGATGCCTTTTCTGTATCCGGTATTACAGACCCTGTCTTAACGCCTCTTTTTGACCTCAGTGACGATAATATGAAATTTCTCGCATCAGAAATTTATTCAGAGGAAATACTTTGTAAAAAAATAAGCCGGTTTCACATCAATAAGAAGTATCTGATGGAAGAAATGGCTAAAAAAATATCAGAAATAAACGATCCTCCAAACAGAAAAGAAGTAAGGATCAGTCCCTCTGCCTTTGATCCGAAAAATCCCCTTTACATAAAACCAAGGATCAGGCATACCATAATAGATAAGCTTATAGACAGCCTTGAAGACGAAGAAGCCCTTCACGAAGATAAAGAAAGGGAATTTTCGGGTATACATGGAGAGACATTCAGTATCAGAACAGGATGGCTGCCGGGAGAAAATGCCATGTGCAATATTGCATCGGTAATGCTTGCGGATACGGGAAAAGAAACTGTGTTGACCGAAAGCAGTATTGAAACATCTGAGGATCCGCTTAAGGAACAGATAAAGAAGGCAGCACTTAAGATAAAAGGCAGGCTGACTGCGGAAGATGAAAACTGTATAGAAAGATGTCTTTCCCCTGATACCGGCAGCAAACTGGAGTTTTTCCGGGAGAAATTTTCTTTCAGAGACAACGAAATGTATGACCGTGCTTACAGCGAAGAACATGCGGAATTTCTGAAGGATCCTGAAAAATATGCCGGAGATCAGATATCTGCTTCTGATCCGGCCTCTGCATCGGAAGGACTTTTACACCGAAGAATAATTCAGAAGCTGCAGGAACCCGGATACGAAAAAGATAATTTTGAAAAACATACGCAAGCAGAGACAGATATGATCATAAACGAGCTTCTGTCCAACAAAAATCCTCATTACTGCCGCATCCCGGTCAGAACAGGCATGACGGTATATTCCAAGGAAAAAGTAGATGCAAAAGGACATCCACTCCCGGTCGGGATCGATTGGAACAACGAATATTGTAACGTGGATCTTTATGACGACAGAGATATATGGAAAAGCCATATGCCTGTGTTCTACAGCCATATGCACGGCAGGTGCGGAACTATGCAGTCAAAGCCCGGCAATATAACCTGGTATTCTCTGACAGATTTTGGGAATGCATCTTCTGCAGATGTGGTACGGTATCCCGGAAGTTATGATAAAAGCGTGCTTTCAAGAAAGAACATGAAAACAGCCCCCTATACAAAGGACGCGAACTTCCACACTCTGACAGACAGATATGAATTTTTTAACACGATCGCGTTGCGTAAATATGCCGGGTTTGCCTCTCCTTTCATAGGCCCGGCGGCCGACAGCACCGTATCTTACAGAATCGAACCCAACCTGACAGTTGACCGCTCTACAGAGACCTTTAAAGACAGCGTAAAAGAAAACATATATATGGAATGCATAGGGGACAAAAGGGAAAAAATCACTGTCATGAAAAGCCGAAAGTTTGAAAACCTGGCAGATCTCCTGAGGGAATACGGCTGGGGGAAAGATACAAATAAAGATTCCGATAAACCCGCAGAAATACAGGGTCCCGCGATAAATGCGGCTTATCATTCTTTCGGGCCTGAGGAAAACGGCTCCTTCCTTGAAAAAGATGCAGACCTCAACTCATATGGCAAAATGGATGAACTCTCTGACAAATACTTTGAACTCGAGGCGGAAAAATTCGAGGAGTTCATTATGGCAGGTACCCATTTTGAACATGACGGTCTTAATCCCCTTGACTCCGCCAAAAACGGGTATTCAAAATACCTGTGTGCCTCTAAGGACAGGTTTGAACTTCTCCCCAAGGATCTGAAAAACATACCCTCCATGGATGATCGCTACAAAAGTGCAATGGCATTCGAGAATATCGACAAGAAGGACAGGGGTTTAAGCGGGGCCACGGAAATAAAGCCCCATGATAAAAGCAAAAAATATTATGGTAAATTCGGTAAGGATATCAGCGAGGAAAATACCGCCGCCAAAGGACACCTCAGTATGCCTCTTGGGGTCGAACCTTATACGGAACCATACGGATCTTCACGAAACGGAGAACTGCAGCGTCCGCTTGAGTCCCTGAGGTTCATGAATACCCTGTCCAGAAACAGGGAAGAGCTGGAACAGAGAAATCTGTCAGAGGAAGATGATCCGGAAATATAGTGCAAAACGGCAGGGAGGACCAAAAAGGAGAGGCTGATAAAGCCCCTCCTTTTATTTGTTGCTTCTTTTCAGATATCACTTAAAAATCAGCGTTCCGGGTCCCAGTCAGAATTACCTCTTCCTGAATTTATGTTGATAAGCGCCATTGCTTCATTTGCCGCTGTCAGGGATGTTTCATTTCCTGCAAGCGATAACGGCATATAATTATCCAGGACATGCTTTTTAAGTTTATCATCCTGTCCCTCTTTAAGCAGCGGGCCGACGTTTTTTGAATCAATGGAGTAAATTCTGGAGAATTCCCTGTCCATTTTTTCGTCAATTTCCCTGTACTCCCCGTTTCTTATTTGTTCTATATATTTCTGTGCTGTTCTGGCCGCGATCTCGTTTGCAAGATATATGTCGTGATTTTCGGCACGGAATGTAAATAGCTCACGTGTAGCGTCCTTTACCATAGCGTCTGTTTTCGCCAGTTCTTCCGCCGCCTGTTTATATTCTTTCGATCCGGCCCCATGTTGTCTCTCTATTTTTTGCAGGAGATCTTTTTGCATAGACATACCGACCTTCATTGCACGGTATTTTTCCTCCATTTTACTTTTTTCGGTGAAGTAATCCAATTCCTGTTCCTGGGCAGATCCTATACTTTTCCCCGCAGTTTTTTCACATGCCATGCTGAAGAGAGCCATATTTTTTTCTCCTATCCTGGCTGTAAGATCTGTTATATCTTTTGCCGCATCTCTGTAATAGCAGTAGACGGCCGCAGTACCGGGCAACGTGAAAAAATCATCCCCGTTTTTCTTGATGT
>Ga0334883_1005033_pt1 | contig 12009 bp, 7 predicted proteins | sample GraSluR1_MG_6_FD_207230 | JGI IMG/M metagenome (GOLD analysis project Ga0334883, IMG submission 207230) | Sludge microbial communities from methane-producing bioreactor in Wageningen University, Netherlands - Granular Sludge_09_05-R1 | ecosystem: Engineered > Bioreactor > Anaerobic > Unclassified... | reverse complement strand
GCTGCGTGCGGCGTATATGCTCGCCCGTCTCCAGATCCCTGTACTCGGCGAGGAGGGCGAGGCTCTCCAGCGTGACGTCCTGCGTCTTCCGCAGCTCGCGGGTGCGCTCGCGGACCTTCTCTTCGAGCTCCTCGGTGTACCTCCGTATTTTTCGCCTGGCCTCCAGAAGCGAGAGGTGCGTGCGCACCCTGGCCTTCACCTCCTGAATTTCGAAGGGTTTGGTGATGTAGTCCACTCCCCCCGCCTCGAAGGCCTTCGCCTTGCTCGCCATATCCCCCAGGGCGGTGATGAAGAGCACAGGAAGCTCGTCGCGCCCGTCCTCTTTGAGACGGGAGCAGACCTCGTACCCGTCCATGCCCGGCATCATGATGTCCAGCAGCACGAGGTCCGGAGGCTCGTGCGCGACGGCGTCGAGGGCCGACGGCCCGTCCATGGCCACCGCGACGTCGTACTCGTCCGAAAGGGCCTCCACCAGAATATCCACGTTCGCCTCGGTGTCGTCGACCACCAGCACCGTGCGCCGAGTTTCTTCGCGCATCGCTCCGCCTCCTGTTCGTTCCTTACTCTCCCCGCTTTTCCGCGGCCCTTCGCAGCGCGGATTCCTTCAGCGCGGCGAGCGCCTCGGGAAAACGGTACTTGTCCACAAAACGCTTCACTCCGTCCACTGCTTCGGCGTTCTCCCCCGCGGGGAAGAGGGCCGAGAGCGCGGCAAGACTCTCTTTGGCGGGCTTCGGTTTTCTGGCGGCGAGCGCGGCCTCCAGTTCGTCGAAAAGGACGGCGGGAGGTCTTCCGTCCGAGGGCGCGGCGACGGCGGGAGCGTCCTCCGCCGGAAGGCGCTTTCCGATGGCCTCCAGGGCGTCGGCAAGGGCGTCGCCGAAGCCGGCGAGGGCTTCCGCGGGTTCCGCTCCGTCCGCGACCGCACGCTCCAAAGCGGCGGCGCGCTCCTGAAGCTCCGTCGCGCCCAAACTGCCGGCGACCCCCTTGACGCTGTGCGCAATCCGGCGCGCTTCGACCGCGTTTCCGCCGGCGAGCGCCTTCGCGATCTCTTTGTCGGCGGCCGCGTACGACGCGCGGAATTTGGAGAGCATTTTCTCGTAGAAGACCGCGTCCCCTCCGGTGCTTCGAAGCCCCGCCCCGAAGTCGACGCAGGGGCGCGCCGCATCGGGCCCGGGAGGAGCGCACGCTTCCCGGACAAGTCCGGCGACTGCCGCGGCAAGCGCGTCCGGGTCGACCGGCTTGGAGAGGAAGTCGTTCATCCCGGCGGCGAGGGCGGGGGCCTTGGCGTTCCCTTCCTCGTCGGCGGAGAGGGCCAGGATGGGGAGTCCGGGGCGCATCCGCCGCAGGATGCCCGCAGCCTCGTACCCTCCCATGACCGGCATGTTGACGTCCATCAGCACGCAGTCGAACGCTCCTTCCTCCACCGCCCGGACGGCCTCCGCACCGTTGCGGGCCAACGAGACCGAGGCGCTCAGGTTCTCCAGAATCCGTTGCATAAGCGCGCGGCTGACGGCCTCGTCCTCGGCGAGGAGCACGCGGACGCCTGCGAGCGGGGCGGACGACGACGTTCGGCGGTCGGGCGAGGATGCCGGGGGAAGCTCCAGCGGCACGGTGAATTCGAACACGCTCCCCTCGCCGAGGGCGCTTTTCGCGGAGAAGGTTCCCCCCATCATCTCGACGATCTTCTTCGAGAGAGGGAGCCCGAGCCCCGTTCCCCCGTAGCGCCTCGTTCCGGAGGTATCCCCCTGGACGAACGGCTCGAAAAGCCGCTCCATCTGTTCGGGGGCCATGCCGACGCCGGTGTCGCGGACGGTGAAGCGCAAAAAACGCCCTCCCGACCGGACGACGTCGACCGAGACGGCGATTTCGCCGGAGGGGGTGAATTTGATCGCGTTGCCGACGATGTTGTTGAAAACACGGGAGATACGGAGCGGGTCGCCGACGATGCGCTCCGGCACGTCGGGCGCGATCTTCCAGGAGACTTCGACCGGATCGTCGGCACGCGCCGCCTTCGTGCGGAAAGGAGCGTTTTCGAAGATGCTCCGAAGCGAAAACTCCACCTTCTCGAAAGTCCCCTCGTCGACCTTCGAGAATTCGAGAATATCGTCGATCATGCTGAGCAACTCCGTTCCCGACCGCGACACCGTGGCCAGGCGATCCCGCTGTTCCTCGTCCAGGCGCGTCTCTTTGAGAAGATGCGTCATGCCGAGGATGGCGTTCAGCGGAGTCCGCAGTTCGTGACTCATGGTCGCGAGGAAGCGCCCCTTGGCGATATTCGCGGCCTGGGCCTCGAGAGCGAGGCTGTTGATCTTCTCGGCGCTCTGCTTGAGCCTGCGGTACGCCATGTCGATCTCCTTGTGCGCCTCAAGAATCTCGATCTCGCGGCGGCGGCGCAGCTCCGCGTTCATCAGCAGCTGCGCGAAGACGCGGAGAAGCATGATGTCGTCCGGCGTCCAGACGCGGCGTTCGGCGACGGCGTCGAACCCGACGTACCCAAGGCAGTCGTCTCCCTCGCCCAGCGGCAGGGTAATCAGCGACCGTATTCCCTGGGAGGAGAGAATGTCGAGGAGCGGCCCCTGCGAAAGAGCGCCGACGTCGGGGATATGGACCGTGGCCCCGTGCCTGTGCGCGTGGACCCAGTCGGGAAAGTCCGCGTTGGGAACATCCTGAAGCTCCTCGATGTACGGCTCGATCCCGGGGCCGCACCACTCGTGCGTATTGCTCATCACGCCGCGCTCGAAGTCGTAGGAAAAGAGGTACGCCCTGTCCGCGCGGACGAAGCGTCCCATATCCTCCAGGGATTTTTCGATTGAGGGGTCGAGGCGCTCCAGAGGAAGGTTGATGAAGTCGAGCGAGAGATCGATAAGAAGGCGCTGAAGCTCCGAACGGCGGCGCAGCTCCTGTTCCGCGGCGATCCTGCGCTCCATCTCGAAGCCGGTGCTGCACGCCCCGCCGAGCATCCCGAGAATCGGCTCGAAATCGAGCAGGAACCGCTCGTCGAACGGACGGCTGCGGACAAGCAGCAGAAAGCCGAAACCCCCAATGCGGAAGACGTAGCGGAACGAACCGTTTTCCTCGATCAGGAGGCGCGGCCGCTCCCCGTGATGAAGTAATTCTGGAAGGCGCTCCAGCATGGAGGCGTACTCCTCGCTGCCGGCGAGGGCTTTCGGGACGATGTGCTCCGTGCGGAAAAGCCCCTCGTCGCCGGAGGAGAGATCCGCCTGGACGACCGCGGCGAGAATGCAGCCGAAGCGCCTCGCCATTCCCTGAAGGACGGTGCGGAGCATTCCGCGAAGATCCCGCTCCACCCCGATGGAGATGGCCGTCTCGTAGAGGAGATCCCGATGCGCGACGGAATCCGGCATGGCGTCATTCCCCAAGAATGGCCACCGCGGCCGTCTTGTTGTAGAACTCCAGGTATTCCCGTCCGTTGTTGGCGATCTCGCCGATCGTGAGCGCCCCGAACAGGGGCGCAGTGCCCGCGAGGGCGGCAAGTTCCCGCGCGAAGCCGTCCTCCAGGAAGAGCGCTCTGGAGACGCAGTCCGCGAGGAAAAGAGCCTGCGGCGTCGCGTCCGGCGGGAATGACTCACGTGCGATCTCCTTCGCGCGGACGGCGCCCTTCAGAAGCGATTCCGCGTCGCCGTGGAGCACGGAGACGAACGATCCCTCCGGAACCTCGCCGACGCAGACGATGGACTCTCCGACATTCATCAGCGGATCGCGCACGACGTACTCGGCCTCCAGCCTGCCGATGCCCAAGGGATACCCCTTCGCCAGGTCGAAGAACTTCTCGGAGCCGAACGAGCGCCCCGAGTGCGGCTCCACCACCCTTCGATAGACTTCGAAAGCGGGTTCCCAGTTGAGCGTGTCGATCACGTTCAGCCGGGATCCGGTGACCTTGATCGGCACGGAGACCGGACTCCATCCGTGCGCCGCGCCGACGCCGCCGGGGATGTCGGTGAAGACGACGACCGCGCCGTCCTCGATCAGACCGTCGGGAGTGAAGAGGCACGGCTTCCGGCCGGAGAGCGCCCCGGCGCCGCCCCCGACGTAGTTGAGCGAAGGACCGAACGCGTTGAACAGGGCCTCGGTGAACGCCGAAATCCGCCGCGACATGCCGTCGACGAAGACGAAGCACATGCTTCGCGGACCTCCGGCGAAGACCGCCTCGCGTTCGAGCGTTTCTTCGTAGCGCGTTTCCTCCGCGTCGATGTTCCCGACGACGACGACCCTGGCCGGAGAGGGAAAGCCGACCATCACGGTCCCCCGCGAAAAGTGCGCGCTTTCGAAGACAACCCCGGGAAAGACGCCGCCGAAGACCGGTTTCGGGCATGAGCGAAGCGCCCCGTCCACCAGTTCGGGAACGAATCCGTTCTTCTCGCAGGAGAGCGCGAGCAGCGACCCGATCTCCTCGCGAGCGGCCAGCTCCCGCAGCACGCGCGCAAATTCGCTGTGCGTCCCCTCCGGCTCGAAACGAATGATCATCGAGAACTCCCCCTTCACCACGAGCTCCACGGCGCGCAACCGTCGAACGCTCGTCCTTGCGGCCCCGTCCGTTTCCACATGCTACGGAGAGAAGGCGCGTACAAAGTATAGTATAAAAACGCTCTTCGGAACAACCGGAACATCTTCACCGGAACTGCGAATACAAGCCGGTAAAGCGACGATGTTCCCTTGGAAGGACATATTGCTTCTCCCCCCGATATTTGTCAACAGAAAATGATTTTCACAAGACGAAAATATTGGTATAATCTCTGCGTGTTCGATGCATTTTTGTTAAAATAAGGGGAAGTAGACTCTCAGAGCCTTCGGAATCTACAATACGACATGTCGCCTTGGAGGGCTGTTTTGTGAAAAAAAGTGTTTGGAAGATCGTCATACCGGCTATCACACTCCTTTTTATCGCAGGTTTCCTGTATGTACGCAGGCCGTTCACGGTCCCGGTGACGCTTTTCTACGACGAGCGCGATCTCGCCGGCGCCGTGGTCTCCAAACAGGCTCTTCAGTCCGTGGTGCTCGCCATGGAATTCTTCAACTCCCGTTCCTCCGAGTTTCGCTTCCTTCCTTTCAGAGAGACGGACAGCGATATCTATGAATCCATCGAACATGCGGCCTCAAGAGGCTCGATAGCGATCGTCGGAGGCATCAACGCTCCGTTCGCCTCCCTTCTGGCGGATTCCTCACGACGCCACGGCATTCCCTTTCTCTCGCTCGCCTCCGGCACGTCCCTCGCGCGCGCCGACGACTTCGTCTTCAGAGCGCGCCCCCGGAGCGGCGGCAAGGAGCTCGGACTCGCGGCGAAGAGCATGGGGGTCTCCTCCTACTCGGTGATCGTCAGCGGATTCGCCGCCTCGCACGTGCAGGAGTTCATCCGCGACTTCGAATCGCAGCTCGGCGCTCCTCCGCGCAGAACGATGGTCTTCAGCGGCAACCTGAACAAGCATATCGAGGACTTCGAGCGCATCGCCAAGGGAGTGGACGCCATACTCCTCGTCCTTCCCGACTGGCTTGCGGCCGTTGCGCTGCGGGAGCTTCGGCTCCGGCTGCCCGGCCTCCCCGTCTTCGCCTCCAACTGGGCTATCTCGCACAGGACGCATCTGCTCGCCGGCTCGCTCGGAGAGGGCGTTCTCACCGTTTCGTTCACCCCCCCGGAGTGGGACAACGAAGAACACGAGTTTCTCCGCTTCGTGCAAGATACGTACGCGTCCCCCATTCCTCCGGTCATTTTGGCGATGGGGTACGACACGGTCGCCATGCTCGACGAGGCGATCCGGCGCGCGGGCTCGTCCGACAGGCGGGCCATCGGGGACGCCCTCGCGGGGCTGACGAGCGTCCGCACCACCGGGGGAGAGATCCCCGTCGATGAAAACGGCGACTTGCAGCATGCCGGAGCCGTCTTCATCCTTCGTTCGGGACGATGGATCAGGGTTCCCGAAGACGATCCGGCGTCGCTCGGGCGGGGGGAGTTATGAGCAAAAAATTCACCTTCTCCATCGGGACGTTCTTCTCGGTCGTCGTCCTTAGTTTCCTTTTCATTTTCCTCGTTCAGGCGGCGACCACCCTCTACATCAGGGTGAGATCGCGGCTCGACGAATTTGCGCGTCACGGCGAAAACGTGCTCCAGGTGACCTCGTTGCTGCTTGAAAAGCAGGTGGAACAGCGCGAGGAGGGACTGCGCGCCATCGTCGCCGGCGCCGATATCACCGACGCGGGGCGCGACGTCATCGTCGCGGCGACTCTCGACGGGAATACCGTGAAGCGCGGCATCAAGGGGTGGCTCCCGTACGGGATGCTGCTCCCGGACGAACTGCTGACCGACGAGTGGGTCGTGAACGACCTGCTCGACATTTACGGCCGCAGCCTTCTCACCGGGGTGCGCACCATTCAGGGGCAACGGGTCTTCGCCGCGCTCCGTCTCGACATGAACGAGCTGGACGTCTTCGGCGACCACGCGCTTCTGCCGATCATCTCCGACAGCCTGGGACAGATCGTCTGGATGGGGGCGACGCAGGAAACCCCCGCGCTCTCGGAGCACCTGAAGGCGAGAGGGTTCATACTGAGGAAGAAAGTCCCGGATCAGCGATGGGCGATTGCCCTTTCGCACCAGGGCTCCCGCGTGATGATGCGTCAGGAGCGTCTTCCCTACGGGTTTACGTTCACCATAGCCTACCCGCTTGCATCGCTCATGGTCTCCTCGCTCTCCGGCCTCGCCGTCGCGGCCATGTTCTTTCTCTTCGCCCTCCTCGTCATCCTGCTCCTCTGGGCTCTCTGGAACAGAGGCGTGTATAAAAGCATCGCGACCATCGCGAATCTCGCCGACGAGATGGGCGACCGGCTTTCACAGATCGACGCGAGAGAGCCGCTGCGGGGCGCGGAGACGCTCTTCGCCCTTACTAAACGCTTTTCCGGCTTCAAGGAGACGTTCGTCAGGGAGACGAACTCGTTCGTCCGCGATTTCCGCAATCTCTTCGAGGTCATTCTGCGCCAGCAGGAGGAGCTGACCGCGTTCAACGAGGAGACCGAGGCGATGAACCAGGAGCTGGAGCAGGTGAACAACCAGCTCCTGAGCAGAGAAGCCCTGTGGGAGCGCACCCTGGAGTTCTCCCGCGCCTTCGCCCGCAACCAGGACGTGGACGCGGCGATCTCCTCGACGCTCGATACGCTGCGAAGGGACGTGAAGGCCTTCGGCGTGCTCCTCTCCTCGGTTGAGGGGGACACCTTCCGCCTCACCGCGTGGAGCGGATACAACGGCGAACTCACGAACTTCGTGTTCGCGAAGGACGGTATCGCCGCCTCGGAGAGCATCATCTCCCGCTCGCCCGTCTGGGTGGAGGACGTCCGCACGCACCCCACCGCACGCCCGGTACACCCTTCGGTGAAAAGCGAACTGCTGATCCCGCTCTTCCAGGCGGGCGAGGAAGAGGGCGTGCTCGAAGTCGCCTTCGAGCGGCCGATGCGGAAGGACTCGTTCCTCATCGAAACGCTCACCCCGGTGGCCTCCTTCCTCGGCGGGCTGGTCCACGGAGAGAAGATGCGCCGGGAGCTGAAGGCGTCCTACGCCTACCTCGCGGAGAAGCTCCAGTTCGTCACGGGGATTTACCACGACGAGACGGAGGCCCATATCGCCCGCATCGGCGAGTACTGCAGAATCCTCGCGCGCGAGATCGGCAGAGACGCGGGCGAGCAGGAAGACATCGCCCTCTTCGCCCGTCTGCACGACATCGGCAAGCTGCGGATTCCGTACGGCATCCTGGTGAAACCGGGGGCGCTCGACGCGGACGAGTTCAACCAGATCAAGCGCCACCCTCAGTGGGGAGCGGATATACTCGGCGACGCGGCGTGGCTGCAGATGGCGAGGAACATCTGCCTGACGCACCACGAAAAGTGGGACGGCAGCGGCTACCCCCGCGGACTGCGCGGTACGGAGATTCCCTGGGAGGGACGGGTGGCCACCATCGCGGACATCTACGACGCGCTCCGCTCCTCCCGGTCGTACAAACCCGCGATGTCGCACGAAACGGCGGTCAATATCCTCCTTGAGGGAGACGAGAGGGTGCGCCCGGAACACTTCGACCCGAAGGTGCTGAACACGTTCAGGCGAATCTCCGGAAAGTTCGAGGAGATCTTCGACTCCAACTGCGACGAACGCGACTCGCCGGACTGCTTCCTCGCGTAGGTGAGAAGATGCGGCACGCGCCTCTCTCAAAAAGCCTCCCCGGCCGGAGCACGACATGAACCGCCTCGCGCCGTTTCTTCTCTTCGCCGCGGGGCTTCTCGCGGACGCGCTCTCCAAGGAATGGGCTCTTCGGACGCTCCCCCCTCCGATGCTCCATGCGGGGGGCGAATTTTTCGCTCTCGCCCTCCACTTCAACCGGGGCGCCGCGTTCTCTCTTCTCCGCTCCGTCCCCGGCGCGGCGCTGCTGCTGAGCGTCGCGGGCCTCTGCCTGCTTGTCGCGATGTACAGGGCGCTCCCGGCCTTCCGCCGCTCCCCCGCATGGGGACTCCTCTTCGCGGGCGCGGCGGGAAACATGGCGGACCGCCTGCTCCACGGCTACGTGGTCGACTGGTTCCGGACGGGCCCCCTCCACATGAACGCCGCCGACATCCTCCTCTGCGTCGGCGGCGCGCTGCTCATGCTCGAAATGCTGCGGAAAAAGTAACTTCTAAAAACGCCGCCCGGTGCGCAGTGTTTCCGGGCGACACGATCATAGAAAAGGGGAAAACAAACGCTTTATTGTGGACAACGTATCCACAACAAGTGCATAACCTGTATCCGAGGGAAACGGCTGTCCACAGCGGACGTCCGTTCAATCATGCATGAAGGAGGCGGTAGCGATGATTTCCAGGGGAGTGCGCGCGGCGTTGTGCGCATGGCTTGCGCTCGCGTTCGCGGCGGGCGCGTTCGCCGCTCCGGCGACGGTGGTCTTTTCAAAGGACGGGGGCGTTTTCCTGACCGATTCGGAGGGGAAGCAACCGGTGAAGCTGGCAGAGGGAAGCAACCCGGAGGTCTCGCCGGACGGGCGATACGTCGCCTTCACGGCTCCCTCAGGAATGGACGGGTGGGGACGGAGAATCGGCGTTGTCGAGGCGGCGTCGAAGAAAGCAACCGTCCTGAAGACGATCCCCGGGGAGAACAGCTACGGCCCGCGCTGGTCGCCGGACGGGAAGTCGCTCCTCTTCAATCACTGGGACGAGCGGGGTTCCGACTGGGTTTTCGGGGTGACGACGATAGCCGACGGGAGCTTCCGCGTCCTCGCGCCGGAGCAAAAGGGTATCTACTCCCCCTTCTGGTCTGCGGACGGAGCGTCCGTCTACGGACAGGACCTGGACACGCTCTACCGGATCGACGTACCAAGCGGCACGGTCGCCGAGCGGCGTCCGCTCGTCGAAGTCACCGGAAGCGAGGCGATGGTGTCGAGCGCTCTCAGATTCTCCCTCTCGCCGGACGGGACGATGTGGCTCTTCGACGCCGAGGTGGAGGACACCGGAAAGCTGATGAAACACGGCGAGCCGCTGAACTCGGCGATCTTCCTGCACACCCCGGCGGACGGGAAGACGCGGCGGCTGACGCCGGAGAATATCTGCGCGATGCACCCCTCCTGGCTTCCCGGAGGAGAAGAATTCCTCTTCGCAGGGTACGGCCCGAACGAGGCGAAGCGCAAGGGCTCGCCCTTCGCGATCTTCCGGCAGTCGCTCGAAAGCGGCAAGGCGACGCTCTTCATCAAAGAGGGGGAGAGCCCGTCGGCGGGACGGTGAGGTCGACGGACGATACGGCAGGGCTCGGCATACACGTCATGGACGCGCTTGATCGGTAATCGCCGCGCTTTTCTCATTGAACTTGCGAGAGCGCCGCGCGGGCCGTATACTCTGAATACGGGAGCGTCGTATCGGATCCCCGCAGGCGACGCAGACAAAAAGGAGGAGAGACGGATGAAGATCAGTACCATTCTACGGAGCATCGTACTTTTGCTGTTGTTTTTCTCGCTCACCAGCACGGGAGTGGTGTTCTACCAGCTCGACAGGATGCAGCAGGACGGCGCGGTGGTCAACTCTTCGGGTATCGTCCGGGGGGCGACGCAGCGTCTGATCAAGCTGGAGATGGCGGGCAAGCCCTCCGACGAACTGATCAAACGGCTGGACTCGCTGATCCGGAGCCTCGTCGAAGGGGACGAGTCGCTCGGGCTTCCGCGGGCGACCGACGAGCGGTTCATCGCCGAGATGAAAAAGACAGGCGTTGAGTGGGCGTCGCTGAAGGAGGAGATCGCGGCCGCCCGGAAGAGCGGCGCGCACGACAAGCTGCTGGAAAAGAGCGAATCCTACTTCTCCACGACGAACACCGCCGTCGCCGCAGCCGAGGCATACTCGAAGAGAAAGGTGACGTCGCTGAAACTGATCCAGACCGTGCTGACGCTGCTGAATCTGGTTCTGCTGCTGGGCATCTGGTTCATGAGCTCCAGAAGAATATCCAAACCGCTGACGAAGCTTATCGGGATCATCGAGTATCTGAACGTTTCCGAGAAGATCCCCGAGTCGTTCATGAAGAGGGCGGACGAGGTCGGCGGGCTTTCGAGAGCGTTCCAGAAGGTGATCGACCACATCCGGGGCCTCCTCGACGACGTGGCCGCAACATCCGGCGAACTGGCGGGCTCCTCCGCCTCCCTGCGCTCGGTGAGCCAGGAGTGGGCCGACTCGGCGGAAACGTCGAGAGAGAATGTCGACGACGTTTCGGCGCAGATGGAGAACCTGGCAGCCGCCAGCCAGGAGATCAACGCCTCCGTCGAGGAGGTGGCAAGCGGCGCCCAGGCATCCGCTGAACGAGGGACCGACATGGCGGAGGAGGTCGAGCAGGCCCGCATCGCCGGCGAAGAGGGGATGAAGGCCGTCGCGAAGGTCGTCGGGAGCATCGAGGGCGTGGCTTCGGACGCCGAACACGCCGCCGAAGACGTGAAGAACCTCGGCGAACGGGCGCGCGAAATCCAGGGATTCGTGACGCAGATCGGGGCCATCGCCGACCAGACGAACCTTCTCGCGCTGAACGCCGCCATCGAGGCCGCCCGCGCAGGCGAGGCCGGAAGGGGCTTCGCCGTGGTCGCCGAGGAGGTCCGGAAGCTCGCGGAGGAGAGCAACGAAGCGTCGAAGAAGATCGCCGACCTGGCCGGAGGCATTACGAAGGATCTGGACCGCGTCGTGAAATCGTCCGAGGGGAACGCCAGGGACTCCCGCGAATCCAGCGTGCTCGCGCGCGAAACCCGCGGGACGATCGAGAAGATGATGGAGGGGTTGTCGCGCATCTCCACGGGAACTCAGGACCTTGCGGCCGTCTCCGAGGAGCAGGCCGCGTCGAGCGAGGAGATCGCCTCCGCGATCCAGAGCATCGTCTCCCGCGTAAGCGCCGCAGCGGCGTCGTCCGATACGCTGCGCGGCCAGATCGCCGAGATGGCCGCGTCGACGGAACGGGTCGCGCACGACTCCGAGACGCTCGCCTCACTCTCCGAAAAGCTCGCCTCGCTGGTGGCGGCATTCACCCGCGGCGGAGGGAGCGGGTCGAAGGGGCTTACCCCTCTGCAGAGCGGAAAGGCGAAGGAGCGGTAAAACATGTTCGAGCCGCCGGACGAGCTTTCCCGGCGGCTCCGTTACATCGTCTTCACTCTTCGGATGCGGATTTTTCCGCCCTGTACGAGGCGACGCGGAGACGGACCTTCTCGGATGCGACGTCGAGCACCTCTCTGCGCGGCGGCGGCGCGGGCGGCGGCGGTTCCGCGTCGGACGGCGCGCGAAGCGATCGGGCCGTGCGTTCGAGCGTCGCCTCCGTGTCCCCTTCGAGTTCGCACTCCCAGACGACGATGACGCGCCACCCCGCACGTTCAAGTTCCGCCCGCGTCCGCGCGTCGCGCTCGACGTTCCCGGCGAACTTCTCCGCCCAGAAGGTCTGTCCGCTCTTCGGAAAGGTCGCCCTCCGGCAGTCTTCGTGCCTGTGCCAGAAGCAGCCGTGCACGAAGACGACCGTCCGGT
>Ga0334883_1005030_pt1 | contig 12025 bp, 10 predicted proteins | sample GraSluR1_MG_6_FD_207230 | JGI IMG/M metagenome (GOLD analysis project Ga0334883, IMG submission 207230) | Sludge microbial communities from methane-producing bioreactor in Wageningen University, Netherlands - Granular Sludge_09_05-R1 | ecosystem: Engineered > Bioreactor > Anaerobic >... | reverse complement strand
GAACGCCGACGCCAACCGTTCGCACAGCTTTGTTGTGTTCAGGGATGTCCTGCGAGAAATGGCCGCCTCATGAGCGAACGCGTCGACGAAGCCGAAGCGACGGCCTTCGAGCGTGTTTTCAAATCATGTATGCGCCCCAGCGCGGCGGCAGGACAAATCCTGCGTCGTGTCGTGAACCCTTGACGCGCCGGCATCTTGCAGCAAGAATGCCCCTTAATGCGATGCGGGTTATCCCGCCGGAATCGCGGCGATCACAAATCACCTCGGCGCCGGGCCGGCGGCAGAACGAGATCGTTAGCGGAAATGCGACGATGGATGAGAACACGCTCAGAAAGATGTGGCAGCAAGATTCGTGGCGACCCTTCGCGGACTACGAAGAATGGGTCGAGTTGGTGAAACGCGCTTATGATGTATTGGTGGAAGCGGCGCGGTCGAAGCGGTTGATTACCTACGGCGAAATCGGCTCCCAAATCGACCTTTTCTCCCCCGAGTATTTCGAGGTGAAGATCGGTTCGGTCGTGGGTGCTTGCAGCGTTTACGAACATCACTATGGTCGGCCGTTGATTTCGGCAATTGCGGTGAACGCGGGAACCAGGGAAGCGAGCGAAGGCTTTTGGGGACTTCCGGGTATCTCCCCGACAGTGGATCGAGTTGTGTTCTGGACAAAAGAAGTCGAACGTGTGTTCCGGACGTGGGCAGGCGGAAAACAGAACGCAGCTCGTTCTTGACCATTTCGTGTGTAGAGGTCTAGCCCGCCGCTCCAGCCGAGCGGCTGAGCAGCAACGTTCGGCGACTCCAGTGAGGGAGCCATGCAACCGACTTGGAAACACGCGGACGTGTTCCCGATCATTGCCCGTGTCATCGAGCAGGCGTATCGGGAGCACCAACGGTTCATCACTGCCCCGGAGGTCGCCGCGCGTCTTCTCGAAGACACCGGAGGGCGCCGTCTCGTCGAGGCGGCACACGAACAACAGGAGGAGAAGCAGTCCCTCGAATGGCTGGCCAGCAATATGGTGTCGTGGTTCAGCCAACGCATCACCGTCGGGGAGTCCGACTGGGCGCGCGCGTTCGAGCGGACTAAGATCGACGGTCTTTGGGCGTACAAGCCCGTCACACGAGCGTAGGAATAACTCGCGCCGACCGTCTTGCGAAGCGGCCCGTACCGCTTCTACTTCCACAGCCATGAACCCAGTGAGCCGCCCCATGTCCATGTCGATAGGGACGATTTGTCGGCCAGGTTCTGGCTGCAGCCGGTCGCACTTGCGCGAAACTTCGGTTTCCCGCCCATAGAATTGCGGCGGATTCCACGGTTGATCAACGAACATCAAGCAGACTTGTTGGAGGCTTGGCATGGGCATTTTGGCGCTGGGGGCTGATGAGCGCGTTGTCGATGTGAAGTTCACGAAGGATACGCTCAGCGTTGCCTTGCGGGACGGGCGGACCATCACGGTCCCCCTCGCCTGGTATCCTCGCTTGTTCGAGGCGACTCCAGCGCAGCGGAAGAACTGGCGCGTCGCCGGCGGTGGCTACGGCCTCCATTGGCCGGACCTCGATGAAGACCTGAGCACGGAGGGATTGCTTCGCGGTGCCCCGGCCCCGCGACCGCGTCAGATCGAAGATCCCGACAAGACCACGAGCCGCCGAACCAAACGCTGAAGCTGACCACGGGCTCGTTACGGCGTTTGGAGACCCACGGTCCAACCCGCGCCGGCGACAGCTTAACGGGCAGGCACCGATGGGCTATGCTATGGCGCAAGCGAGGCACGGCACGCTTCGCGCCGACTTCGAGGGCCGCGAAGCGGCCAAGAGACGCGTTCCCACGCGGAAGCGTGGGAACGAGTTGGGAGGGAACGAGTTGGCGGATGCCGCCGTGTTCGCCGAGTAAAATGAGAGACCCGAAGCATCATCAGGAGACTGCTATGCAACGATCGAGCCGAGACCGCCTTTCCCGTCGCCGTTTTCTCCAAGCGGGTGCCGTTGCCGGAGGGGCCCTGTCGGCCGGGCTCGCGCCCCGGAGGGCCGGCGCGGCCGGGCAAGCCGAACTCGAACCCGGCAGCGTCGTGCTCTTCCAGGGCGATTCGATCACCGATGCGGGCCGGGACCGGAAGGCCGGCGACCCGAACGCCTGGCCGGGTCTGGGGCGCGGCTATGCGTACCTGCTGGCCGGGGCCTTGCTGGCCGATCATCCACGGGCCCGGTTGAAGGTCTACAATCGGGGCATCAGCGGCAACAAGGTGCCCGATCTGGCCAAGCGGTGGCAGGACGACGCGGTCGACCTGAAGCCCGCCGTTCTGAGCATCCTCATCGGCGTGAACGACCTCTGGCACAAGCTGGGCGGCCGATACGACGGCACGGTCGACGACTACGAGTCGGGCTACCGGGCCCTGCTCAAGCGAACGGTTGAAGCGATCCCCGGGGTGCGGATCGTCGTCTGCGAGCCGTTCGTGCTGCGTTGCGGGGCCGTCAACGACGATTGGTTCCCCGAGTTCGACCAGCGGCGCGCCGCGGCCGTGCGACTGGCCGACGAGTTGGGCCTGACGTTGGTGCCCTTTCAGTCGATGTTCGACCGGGCCACGAAGCTGGCCCCGCCCGAGTATTGGGCCGGCGACGGCGTCCATCCGACCCTGGCCGGACACGCCCTGATGGCCAAGACCTGGCGGGAAGTCGTGGGACTGTAGCAGGGCCGTCAAGAATCGGGACGTGATCGGCGTACCATGAGGGGACCGTCGGAGTGATGGAGTAGTGGAGTAGTGGAATCATGTGATTCGGCACCGATGGAGCCCATCATTCCATCACTCCACCACTCCACCACTCCATCACCCCATCATTCCACCACATCCGCGCACGGCGCGATGAAGTTCCAGCGTAAGACGCTAAACTTGCTCGACGCGCACCCGCTCGGCCTGCCGGGCGACCTCGGCCGGGTCGAGCCGGCAGGGCAGCAACTGGCGGAGGTTCTCGACTGCCGCGGCCACGCCGAACCGCACGGCCTCGACCGCGCCGCGGCCGTCGCGCGTGGCCCAGGCGATGGCCGCGGTCATGGCATCGCCCGAGCCGATCGCGTTGACCACTTTGTCGACCGGCGGCGGGTCGAGGCGGTAGGCTTGCGCGGCCGACGCGAGCCAGACGGGCCCGGCGCCCTGGGTGATCGCGACCCACTGGGCGCCCCGCGCGTTGAGCGATCGCATGGCCGAGAGCAGCGCGTCGTCGGTATCGAGCGGCCGGCCCACGGTCTGGGCGAGTTCCTCGCGGTTGGGCTTCACCACGTAAGGCTTCAGGTCGAGGACCGACAAGAGCCCTTCGCCCCGGAAGTCGAGCACGGCCGTGCAGGGCGTCTGCTCGAGCAGCGCGCGGTAGAACGTCGGCGGCGTGCCCACGGGCAGGGAGCCGATCAGAACGGCGACCTCGGCCTTGGCGGCTTCCTCGGCGTAGACCTTGCGAAAGGCGTCGAGCTCGTGCGGCGTGAGCGGGCGCCCGTTTTCGACCAATTCGGTGATCGCGCCGGTCGACCGGTCGATGATCGTCGTGCAGATGCGCGTGGCCGTTTCGGTCACCACGAAGCGCGTGGGAAGTTCGAACTCGTCGAACTCCCGTTCGATCGGCTCGACCGGCGCGCCGCCGAGGGGCGCCAACGTCAGGCTGGGGCCGCCCAGGTGGTGCGCGGCGATTCCCGCGTTGAGCACCTTGCCCGACGCGCACCAGTGGGCCTCGCGGGCCCGGTTGACTTCGCCGGGATGGAAGGCGTCGAACACGAGGATCTGTTGCCAGGCGGGGGTGAGGCCGGCACAGAGGATCACAGGATTTGCTCCAGGATTCGGGTAAGCTCTTCGTCGGAGAGTTCTCGCGGATTGCCGCTCATGCTGCTGCCGCGCGAGCTGCCCACGATTGCCGGAATCTGATCGGCGCCGATGCCGAGGTCCGAAAGCCGCCGCGGCACCTTGACCCGATCGCAAAGGCTCTCGACTTCCCGCAGGAGCGCCTCGACCGCCTCGGCCGGCCCGCTCGACGGGCCCTTGCCCAAGAGCAGTTCGGCAAGCTGGGCCAACTCGGCTTGGCGCACCTGGGCATTCACGCGAAGCGCGACGGGCAGCATCAGGGCGCAGGCCGCGCCGTGGGGCACCCGGCAGTGGACGCCCAACGCGGGCGCCACGCCGTGGGCCAGTCCCAGGCCCGAGTTCGCCAGCGCCATGCCCGACAACAGGGCCGCGTGCGCCATCTTCTCCCGGGCGTCGCGCGACGAACCGTTTTGCACGGCCTCGACGATGGCCGGCAGGGCCATCCGCAACCCCTGCACGGCCAACGCCTGGGGAATGGGCTGGGCCTTGCGCGAAATGTAGCTCTCGAAAAGCTGGGTGATGGCATCCATGCCGCTGGCGGCCGTGACCTCGGGCGGAACGCTCACCGTAAGCTCCGGATCGACCAGCGCGATCCGCGGAACCAGGCGAACGTCGCGAAGGCTCTTTTTGAACGGCGGATCGTACGACGAGATCACCGCGTTGCGGGTCGCCTCGGCCCCCGTGCCGGCCGTGGTCGGCATGGCCAGCACGGGCAGGGGCTCGCCGGTCAGGTCCAATCCGCGGCCGACGCCCTCCAGGTAATCTTGAACCGTGGGACTCTCGGTATGGGCGGCCATGGCCGCCGCGGCCTTGCCCAGGTCGATGGCCGCCCCGCCGCCGATCGCCAGGATAATGTCGCCCGGCCCGACCTTCCGTTCGCGGAGCGATGCCGCCACCCGATCGACGTCGGCGACCTCGGGCTCGCGCGCGATGTTCGCGACCAGACTCCCGTCGACTCCCTCGGCACGCAGCAGGTCGAGCAGCTCGTCGATGCGTCCCTGTTCGACGAGGGTCTCGGCGCCGCAAACGATCATCGCCCGCCGCCCCAACGATCGCGCCAAGGCTCCCACCTCGCGCCGCCGGCCCCAGCCGAAGACGATCCGGCGTGGGGCCGCGAAATCGTAGCTCATGGTTCGATCGGGATTCATGAAAAGGCTCTCCCAGCGCGGTCAAAGCTCCCAGCCGTCGCGGTAGGTTCGCTCGAGGTATTGATTGGCGGTTTCGTCGTTCGTGAACCTCAGGTTGGGGCCGTCCCAGAGGAGCTTCTTGCCGACGACCATGGCGATGTTGCCCAGCAGCGGGGTTTCGGTCAACAGCCCGGCGTGGGTGACGAAATCGGAGCCGGCCGGCTCGCCGCCGCGGCAGGCGTCGACCCACTCCTTGTCGTGGCCGACCGAGCGGGGAAGAACCTTGGGGGGACGGCCGTAGCTCTGCATCTTCGATTCGGGAATCAGGCGATGGCCCATCAAGGTCCCCCGATCGCCCAGGTAGACGACGCCCGACACGCGGCGGCCCGGCTCGAGGTCCTTGGGTGTGGGCGGCGGGAAGCCTTCGTCGTGCCAGACCAGCGTGACCGGGGGCATGTCGCCGCGCGCGGGAAACTCGTATCGCACCTCGAACGACCGCGGATGGACCTCGGGGCCGATCTCGCGGCACGTGGCCTCGACGCGGATCGGATGTTCCAGCTTCAACGCCTTGAACACGGTCGAGAGGATGTGGCAGCCCATGTCGCCCAGGGGGCCGGTGCCGAAGTCGCGCCAGTCGCGCCACCGCCACGGGTGGTAGGCCGGATGATAGGGCCGCTCGGGCGCGGGCCCCAGCCACAGGTCCCAATCCAATCCGTCGGGCACGGGGGGCGTGTCGCTGGGGCGGGCGCCCTCGGGCGGGTCCCAGAACCGGCGCCCCAGCGAAACGTGCACCTCGCCGACCTGCCCGATCGCCCCGTCCAAGATGAACTCCTGGGTCAGGCGCGCTTCCTCGGTCGCTTGCCCCTGATTGCCCAACTGCGTGGCGACCTTTGCCCGGCGCGCCGCCTCGGTGACGAGCCGGGCTTCGCGCACGCTGTACGTCAGGGGCTTTTCGCAGTACACGTGCTTGCCTTGCTTCAAGGCGGCCAGCGTGATCGCGGCGTGCGAGTGGTCGGGCGTGGCGACCATCACGGCGTCGACGTCCTCTTTGGCCAGCATCTCGCGGTAGTCGGCATAGGACTTGACGCCCGCGTACTTCGACGTTTCTTTCTGTTGGGCGTAATATTCTTCCAGGGCCCGCCGCACCGGCTCGCGACCCGCCACGCGCAGGTCGTTGCCCTGGCCCCAGTTCCACGACAGGTAGCCGCCCCCCTCGCGGTTCACGTCGCACACGGCCACGACCTGCATCTCGGGGAACTGCTGGAACCGGAGCATGTTCTGGCTGCCCTGGCCCCCGGTGCCGATGCCGGCCAACGTGGTCTTCTCGCTCGGCGCAACGTGGCCTGCGCCCCCGAGCACCTCGCGCGGAACGATGGCAAACGTCGCGGCCGACCCCATGCCGGCCAGAAACCTTCGGCGCGAAACGCGATGCCGCAGCGGCCCGGGGCCGCTCGTGACTCGATGCTTCAAGATGCGCATGGGCACGTTCCTTTCGTTCGTCCTTTACGGAATCGGGGTGTCGTGGGGCGCGCCAGGCGGCGCGGTCCACTGGCCCGTTTTCACCTGTCAAAACTCATTGTTCGATCACCCCGTCGACCCGCTCGAGCCTCAGCGACTTCACGTCGCAGACCGCCTCGCCCGGCCGCGACAGCGCCCGGATCGTGATCCGGTGGCGGCCTTCGGCGAGAGGCATCCGACCGAGGCGCCGCGTCGCGAACGTCTGGATGAACCGCTTTTTCGGGTGGCGCGTGGGGCGCAAGCGGGGCTCGGGGTCGTAGGCCCGGTCGAGCGTGCCTTCGACGTGAGCGCCGCCGCATTCGACGCGGAGCCTGGTCCCCACCGCCTCGGGCGGGCATGTGTACTCGATGGCCACGTCGTAGACGCCGGCCGCCACGACGTCGATCTCCCACCAGATCGTATCGTTCACGTCGGTCCATCCGGTGAGCCAGTCGTGGGCAAAACCGAACTGGTTGTACCAGCCAATGGCGCCGGTGAAGTAGGCCTCGGGCGCCGGCAAATCGACCGCCGGGCGCGCGGCATGGCCGACCGGGACGGGCGGCCGGACGATCGGGACCCGCGTCACGTCGGCCATCCAGCGCTCGTAGGCCGCGCCGAGGCGCGCCACCACGTCGGGATGCTCGGCGGCCAGGTCGTGCGTCTCGGACGGATCGTTCGGCATGTCGTACAGTTGCCAGCCGTCGCCGTCGTCGACCGCCCGCCACCGCGGGGTACGGACGGTTCTTCCCAGCGTGTGCAAGTCGCGCACGACCGGCGCATCGTAGCGGAGCACGCTGCGCCAGCCCGACGTGCGAGCGAAGACCATCCGGTCGGGCCAGTCGCCCGTATCCCCGGCCAGCAGCGGCACGAGGCTTCGGCCGTCCAGCGGCAGCGTCTTCAGCTCTCGGACGCCGCAAAGCTCGGCGATCGTCGGCAACAGATCGACGTGGGCCGCGATCGGCTCGACGAGCGTGCCGGGCTCGAAACGGCCCGGCCACCGCACGAACAGCGGCACGCGCATGCCCCCTTCGTGAACGGTTCCCTTCATGCCTCGCATCCCCGCGTTGTAGCGGCTGCCCTCGGGCCCCTCGGGACCGTTATCGGACAGGAAGAACACGATCGTTCGATCGGCCAGCGCCGATGCGTCCAGCTTTTCCAGCAGGCGCCCCACGTTTGCGTCGACGTTTTCGACGAGGCCGTAGATGGCCGCCTCGCGCGTCCCCAGGCCCCGCGCCACGTACTTGTCGAAATAGCGGTCGGGCACCTGGTGGGGTGTATGCGGCGCATTGTAGGGGACGTAACAGAAAAAGGGCCGGTCGCGATGCCGCTCGATAAACGACAGCGCGTAGTCGGTGATCACGTCGGTGATGAACCCGCGGGTAGGGGTCATCTGCCCGTTGTGTTCGAGCACGGGATCGAAGTAGTTGTCCCAGTGGCCCTGGGGCATGCCGAAGAATTCGTCGAACCCCTGGCCGTTGGGATGGCTGGGATAGTGCTCGCCGATGTGCCATTTGCCGAAGCAGCCCGTGGCGTAGCCGGCCGATCGCAGGACTTCGGCGATGGTGACTTCCTCGCTGCGCACCGTTTCGAGCCCGCGCGTGACCGCCGCCGCCCCGGTCCGTAGCGCATAGCGCCCGGTCATCAAGGCGGCCCGCGTCGGCGTGCAGTAGGGACACACGAAAAAACGATCGAAGCGGACCGACTCCGCGGCCAGGCGATCGAGGACGGGCGTGTCGATCTTCTCGTTTCCGTGGAAGCCCAGGTCGCCGTACCCCTGGTCGTCGGTCATGATCAGAAGCACGTTGGGGGGTCGTTCCTCCGTCGCGTCGGCGCCCCGGGCGGCGGGAACAAGCAGTGAGACGAGCAGAATCGGTGCAAAGCGTCGCATGAGCGTCTCGGGTTCGAAATGGGCGTTTCGACTCCTACCGGTGCGAATCCAAGTCGATCACGTCGCGGCCGACCGACGCGACGTCGACGACCTTCTCGCCGTCGATGAGGACCTGGTAGCGCGCGCCCCGCCGGGCTTCGACGTGGGCCTTGCCGTCGCGGATCGTCACGGGAAACGGCGCGACCACGCGGCGCGTGCCGTCGTCGGCGACGGCCAGGCCGTCGAGCCTGCCGTCGAGAACCAGACGCAGGCTGACCAGGGCGCACGGGTTGATGCGCCAAGGACGGCGCTCCTGCCGGGTCAACTCGATCGAGTCGGGCAGCAGGCCGACGTAAGGGCCGTCGGGAAACTGCTGCTGCTCGGCCGAGATGAGGATGCCGCGGGCCAGGTGGTTCCAGTCGAGCGAATCGTCGTGCGGAGCCAACATCGTCAGGGCGTAGGCGTAGACGCCCCCCACCCATTGCACGGGCAGGCCGATCCAGCAGGGGGCCACCCAGTTGGTCGCGCCGAACACGGGCGGAGTGGCGTAGAGCATGATCGGATAGCGCGTCCAAAGGTAGACGAAGGGGATGCCCGACAGGGCCCACTTGCGGGCTTCCTTGACGTACCGCTCGTCGCCGGTCAGCTCGTAGCCGCGCACGTAGGCCCACACGAGATAGGCCGAGGCGAGCTGGTCGGGCGTGTGGAGCGGGACCTCCCACACCTGGGCGCCGCGGGGCGTGCGGAAGCGCTTCATATACTCGAGCGTCTTGACGCCCGCCTCGAGGGCGGCCCGGTCGCCCGTCAGACGGGCGTACTCCAGCAGCAGGGCCGCCGGCCGGGCGCACACGCCGCTGGCCGTATTCTCGAAATGGCCTCGGGCGTATTTGCCCGAGTAGCGATACGAGCCGTCGGGCTGCTGCCGGGCGATGAGATCGGCCGCCTCGCGCGCTCGGAGCCGCCGCCACTCGTCGGCCCGGCCCGTGACGAAGTAGATCGCGTCGTTGCGCACGTGGGATCCGCCCGGCACCAGCCGCGGCAACTCGGGAGCCTCGCCCGTCAGACGCCAGATCGTCGACGCCATGTCGGCCAGGGGATGGCGAGCCCAGCGCTCCTCGACGCAGTGCCCCCAGCCCTCCTCGGTGCGCAAGGGGCCGTTGAGAGCCTTGAGGCACAACTCCCACTGCTCGTCGACCGACCGGGGCGCGGGCGGAAGCGGCGGAAGCCCCTGCTTCGCGACCGCCCAGTACACGGTCTCCTCGCCGGGCACCCGGTCGAAGCCGACGGTCGCCTCGATCGTCGGACCGCGCAGCGCCATGCGGTGGTCGTCGCTGGCGTCGAAAAAGTTCGGCGTGGCGTAAAGCGGCTGCAAGCTCATGTCCGACCAGGTCATGGCCACCGAAGCCCGATCGGTCACGAACGACATCAACGGCAAGGTCACCTTGAGCGGGTCGGGGGCAAAGCGCAAATGCTCTTCGGTCTCGACGTCGAGCTTCGACGAGCTCCGCTCGCCCCGGCCGAGATACTCGAGCCCCGCAAAGAGCCCCTGCTCCAGGGCACCGACCGCGCGCACCACGGGTCCCTCGCAGTCTTCGGGCCCCGCGATGCCTAGGGCGATCTCGTTTCCTTCAATACCCATCGTCAGCGCGACGCCGTCGCCCTCGAAGCGCAGGGCGGGCGTCTCGGCGACGAGCTCGAGCGCCGGCAGGCGCCCGCCGCAATGGACCAGCGGGGCCAGGGCGGCCACGAGCTGCCCGTCGCGGCGCACCCGGGCCAGGCGGCCGTCGCGGGCCACCTCGAGCGAGAACTCGCCCAGCGGCCGGGCGATCGCGTCCAAGGGGGCCCCGGCATGATGTACAAACACCGTCCGTTCCAACGCCGGCAGATCGTCGACCGCAATCTCCAGTGTGATCGCCTCAAGGGGCAACTCGGGCTGAAGCGGCCGCTCGACGACGAGTGTGCCGTCGCCCTCGACGGTCCGCGCCTCACCCCAGGCGGTGAAGACGACCGGCTCGGGCGCATGGTTCCTCACGGTGAACCGAACCGCCCGGGCGCTCGTCTCGACGGCTTCGATGCCCAGGGGGTGGAGTTCCTGCCGCACGAGCCGGACCCAGTCGATCTCCGTTTTGCCGGGGGCCCCGCTCGGATCGATCCGCAGGTCGGTCAGCCGTCCCGGCGCGGTCAGACGAACGCGGTACTCGTGCCACTGGCCGTCGTGCTGGACGGAGAAGTGGCGCGACTTGTCTTCGCCGCGACTCGGCGACCGGTCGGTCGTCCAGTAGACGGCGGCCGACCCGCCGCTGGAGCTGCGGGCCCGCATCTCGACGAGGAGCTGCCCGCCCGGCAGGTCGACGGGGTGGTGCATATAGGGGTCGTCGCCGGTCGACTCGACGATCAGCGAGCCGGCGGCGGCTGAAAGGCGACAGTCGTTCTGGGCCCGCCACGATTCGGTCCCGTCGTCGAAAGTCCACTCGGCCACGGTCTCGGCGGCCACGACCGGGCGTTCGGGGACGATTTGCGGGACGTCGGGTTCGGCGAGCAGGATGAGCAACAAGCCGGGCAGGGCGGACATGGTCGGCTCCTCGTCGATGGAACGTAGCGGCAGGCGACTTGGACCGGGGCCTCGGCGGGGGGGCAGGAAACCGCCGACGAACCACCGATTCTCGAACCGGCCATCGCCCGTGTCAAGCCGCCGGCGACGGCGGTGTGCGGCAGCGTATGCCGGCCCTACAAAACCCGCGACCGGCAAACCTCGCAGCCCCCAGGTCGGCGTTCGTCTTGCCCGCTCCCGTGGAGGGCCTATACTTGAAAGGCACGCGTTCGTCGCCGCGAGGGCGACGCGCGAACGAACGCGCCGCGAATCGTTCGTCGTTGGCTTTTTCGCGCAAAGTCGTTTCGCCGAATCGAGGAGATCGCCGTGGGCAGTTCGACGACGCGGTTGGCCGCGCTGACGGCCCTGGGTGCCCTGTTCTCGTTGACGGGCGCCGAGACGGCCCGCGCCCAGGGGTTCGGTCCCGTGGCCCCGTACCACGCGGGCCCGATCGCCGCCGATCCGGCCGGGCCGGCGATGGCATACAGTGCCCGACCATCTATGGGCTATTTGCCCTGGAATGTCTATCGCCCCCAATTCTCCTGGGCTTCGCCGACGGGCGAGCCCTGCGCGCCCGCGGCGCCGAGTGCGTGCGCGGCCGCCCCGGTCGTGGTTTGCTCGCCCGTGGTGCCCTGCCTGCCGGCGCCGGCCGTGCCGATCGTCCGGCCGGCAATCCACAACCGCCGGTCGGAGATGTTTTAACCCAGCGGCGGTTGCGGTGCGTTCTGCGGCATCACCCCGACGTGGTCGGCCACGCCTTCCAGTACCCCGATTGGGTCGTTCCACGGCGACGATCGGGTTGCGGTGATTCGCACCGCCAACGATGACGGCCTGCGCGGAACGCACAAATGCGCACGATGCCAACTCCCTGACGTTCCACCGGTTCGAAGGCTTCCGCGATCCGACGCCGGCCGACTCGATCGTCAATCCCGAGACGATTCGGTCGCGCGGGGCCGGCCAGGATTGATCTCCGCTTGCCGCCGACAGCCTGAAGGCTGGACTCCAACGGATGCCGGATGTCGGGGCTTTTCTGGTCGAGAGAATAGCAGCGCGTGGCCGATGTATGAGCAGCGGTCGGTCTATGCCCGGCCTGAGGCGAAGAACTTCT
>Ga0334883_1005020_pt1 | contig 12053 bp, 8 predicted proteins | sample GraSluR1_MG_6_FD_207230 | JGI IMG/M metagenome (GOLD analysis project Ga0334883, IMG submission 207230) | Sludge microbial communities from methane-producing bioreactor in Wageningen University, Netherlands - Granular Sludge_09_05-R1 | ecosystem: Engineered > Bioreactor > Anaerobic > Unclassified... | reverse complement strand
ACCGCCAACCGTTGGGTGCAAGTGTAAAAAGACAACGACACTGCTGACAATTTGCTACTTAAAGACAGAAAAAGAAAAATGAAATAATGAACAGCCAACGCACAAAACAGCACATTTGCAAGCCCCGACACACAAGCCGATGCTTCAGCTTGCAAAAGAGCTGTTTTCTTGCCGACGCACCCGAATAAATTATGTACTTTTGAGATATGAAAATAGTTAGTTTAACAATAGAGAATTTTAGAAGTTACAGAAATCCTGTAACTATTTCTTTTAATGACATTACCGTATTAATTGGTAAAAATGATATTGGAAAATCAACAATATTAGAAGCCTTAGATATATTTTTTGAAAATCGAAAAATAGATTCAGATGATGTAAATAATGATGCTAAAGCAAATGGAGAAAGTGCAAAATTATCTGTCATATTTTCAAATTTACCAACTGAAATTGACCTTGATGCTGGTGCAAAAACGAATCTTTCTGATGAATTTCTATTAAATGAAAATTCATTATTAGAAATTAAAAAAGACTTTTCAAGTCTTTCAAAACCTAAAACATTTATTTGTTGCAATCATCCAACGAATGAAAATGCTAATGACTTACATACATTAAAAATCAAAGATTTACAAAAAAGGGTTAAAGACCTTAGTATTGAAGGTGATTTTAAAGCAAGTGTAAAAAATGAAATAAGAAAAGCTATTTGGAATCATTTTGGAGCAACTTTAACTTTTGAAAAAACAGAATTGGAAATAAGTCAAGAAGGTGTTAAAGATATTTGGGACAAAATATTACCATTATTACCACTTTTTGCACTTTTTCAATCTGACCGTAAAAATGATGAGAAAGATAAGGAAGTACAAGACCCATTAAAAGTTGCAGCAGAACAAGCATTAAAAAAGCATCTCGTTGCGTTAAATGAAATAAAAAAGCAAGTAGAAGCGGAAGTTGCCGAAATAGCAAATCTGACTATTGAAAAATTAAAGGAAATGAATAAAGAGGTTGCACAGCAACTTAAAACAAATTTTCCAGCAGAATTGAAGTGGTCTGATTTATTCAAACCAACACTAACGAGTGATGATATTCCAATGAATAAGCGAGGTAGTGGAGTAAGACGACTTCTTTTAATAAACTTTTTTAGAGCCGAAGCAGAACGTAAACGAAAAGAAAAGAATATTCCAAATGTTGTTTATGCAATTGAAGAACCTGAAACATCACAGCATCCCGATTGGCAGAAAAAATTAATGGATGCATTAAAAGAACTTTCGGAAAATGGAACAGCACAAATAATCACTACAACTCATAGCCCTTCATTAGCAAGTTTAGTTAATGTTGAAGACATTCGTTTTATTTACCGTGAAGGCTCTGAAAATAAAATTGAAATAGGAAGTAATGATAATTTAGAAAATATTGCAAATACTTTAGGTGTTCTACCTTCATTACAAAAAGAACCTGAAAATGTAAAAGTTTTTTTGTGCGTTGAAGGTCCAACTGATATTGATTTCTTTAACAATATTTCACCATTATTTGGTGTCGATTTAGTTAACGACAATAGAATTGTTGCCGTAAGTTTAGGTGGTGGAACTTTAGGTCAGTGGGTAACGAATAATTATTTGAAAAAACTCAACAAATTGGAAGTTCATATCTACGATAGAGATACGGACAATAAATATCAAGGATTTGTCGATGAAGTTAATAATAGAGGTTTAAATCATTTTGCTACATTGACACAAAAAAGAGAAATTGAAAATTATTTTCATGAGAACATTGTAATTCCAAGTTTTAATACACATGATGGATTTTCAATTAGCGTAACAATTGATGACATTTCAGATATTACGGAAATTATTGCAAAAGCAAGACATAATGTAAGAAATTCGACTGAAACATGGGAATCACAAGGAAAGAGATATAAAGATAAATGCCTTGGTTTTGTTAAAAGATACTTAAACTCTCATACTTCCCGTTTATTTACTGTTGATATTTTAAAACAAAGAAATGCTTTTGATGAAATAAATAGCTGGTTTGAAGAAATTAAAAAAAGAATGAATTAAGATATGCCGACATTAAACTGGATAGGAAAAGATAAAGTTGTAAACCATCATCAAGAGGTGCCATATAAGGTTTTAGAACTAAAATACAGTTTTACAGCCGAAAATGGAGAACAAAACCAAGAGGTTAAAAGCGATAATAAAATTATACATGGCGACAACCTTGAAGCTTTAAAATCCTTACTACCAGAATACGAGGGAAAAGTAAAATGTATTTATATTGACCCACCATACAACACAGGTAATGAAAATTGGGTTTATAATGACAGCGTAAATGACCCACGAATACTAAAGTGGTTAGGTCAAGTTGTTGGAAAAGAGGAAGAGGATTTTAGTCGTAATGACAAATGGCTCTGCATGATGTACCCACGTCTAAAACTATTGCATAAATTATTACATGAAGACGGCATAATTATCATTCATATTGACGAAAACGCTTACACATTACTTCATTTGTTGCTAATTGAAATATTCGGCAGAACCAATGAATTAGGCACAATTGTTTGGGATAAAAAGAATCCCAAAGGCGATGCTAAAAAAGTATCGTATCAACATGAAAGTATTATTCTGTTTGCAAAAAATCACTTAAACGTTAAAGACCAACTTGTTCGCAAAAAGAAAAATGCGGTTGCAATTCTGAAAAAAGCTGAACAGCTTTTTTCTAAAATTGGAAAGACCGTATTTCCTGAAGACTTGGCAGAAGTTGTGAAGAAATACAAACTTTCAAAAACCATACTTGACGAGAATAAAATTACCGTTGATTTAGATTGGGTTAATAAGGAGTTTAAGCAATGGATGAAAAAGCAAGATTTTTCAGGCGGTGAAATGGCTTATAATTCAATTGATATTAATGGAGATGTATATCGTCCTGTTTCAATGGCATGGCCAAATAAGGAAACCGCACCTGACGAGTATTTTATTCCATTAATTCACCCAATTACAAATGAACCTTGCCCAATTCCTTCTCGTGGTTGGCGTTTCCCTCAAAAATCAATGGAAACACTTTTAGCCAATAATGAAATTCTTTTTGGGAAAGATGAGAAAACAATACCAAACAGAAAATATTTGCTAAAGCAAAATATGAATGAAAATATACCTTCGGTTATTCGTTTTGGCGGTAGTGATGATAGTTTTCAAAAGGAAATTGGAATTAAACTCGAAAATCCTAAACCTTATGTTTTTGCAAACGAAATACTCGGTTATTTCTCAAAAGAAAATGATATAATCCTTGATAGTTTTGCGGGAAGTGGAACAACGGCTCACGCCGTTTTAAATCTTAACAAAGAAGATTCTCAAAACAGAAAGTTTATTCTCATTGAAATGATGGATTATGCCGAAACAACAACAGCAGAAAGGGTTAAGCGTATTATTAAAGGTTTTGGTGAAACAGAAGGAACAGGGGGAAACTTTAATTTTTACACTTTAGGTTCATCAATTTTTAAAGAAGATAATAATTTGAACGAAGATGTAGGTGAACATAAAATACGAGAATACATTTACTACACTGAAACTAAACAACACCTTGAAAGAGAGCAAAAAGAAAAACACAAATATTTGCTTGATACATACAACGATACAGGTTACTATTTTTATTACGAGAAAGAGAGATTAACCACTTTGAGCTTAGAAACTTTGAATATTGTAACCGAGAGAGCAGAGCAGTATTTGATTTATGCCGACCATTGTTTGCTCGACAAAGATTATATGTTGGCAAAAAACACCATCTTCAAGAAAATACCACGAGACATAAAGAGATTCTAACATGGAGCTAAAATCATATCAACAAGAGGTAATTAACGATTTATCGGGTTTTATTGAACAACTCGAAAAAACTGAGCAACTAAACGTTGCTTTTTCAAGATTTTGGGAAAGCAAAGGAATCTCTTTGCAAACTTTAGATGATAATTACTTAAAACCTTATGATAATTCAATCAAAGGTGTTCCAAGAGTAACGGTAAAAGTTCCAACCGCAGGCGGTAAAACTTTTATTGCTTGCAATGCAATGAAACCTATTTTTGAAAGTTTTCCACCCGAAAAACCTAAGGTTGCAGTTTGGTTTGTTCCATCTGATACGATTTTAAAGCAAACTTTTAAAAACCTTAATGACCCAAGCCATCCATATCGACAAAAGATTGACAGTCATTTTGGTAGTGCAGTAAAAGTTTTAGACAAAGAGTCTTTATTGTTTGGTCAAGGTTTTAATCCTGTTGAAGTTAAGGAGCAATTAAGTATTTTGGTTTTAAGTGTTCAGTCATTTGTAGAAACGGTGCGAAAGGGTTTACCAAGGGCTTACCGTGAAAATGAAAATCTCGCTGAATTTCCAAAGACTTTCAAAAACCCAGACAAATTATTGCCTAATGTTGACGAAACTGCATTGATACAGGTTTTAGCTCAATTAAATCCAGTTGTAATAATTGACGAAAGCCACAATTTTGAAGCAGACTTGCGAATAGATATGCTTAACAATATTAATCCAAGTTTTATTTTCGATTTAACAGCAACACCAAGGAATAAAAGCAATATAATCAGTTTTGTTGATGCCATAAAACTGAAAAAGAACAACATGGTTAAATTGCCAGTAATTGTTTATAATCATCAAGATACAAACGAGGTTATAACAAGTGCAATTCAACTTCAAAAAACTTTAGAATTAAAAGCCAAAACTGAAGAAGAAAACGGAGGCAAATATATTCGTCCAATTGTGCTCTTTCAGGCACAACCGAAAACAGACGATGACAATATTACATTCGAAAAAATTAAGGCACAACTAATTGAAATAGGAATCCCTGAAGAACAAATAAAAATCAAAACAGCGGAAAAAGACGAAATCAAGAATATTGATTTAATGAGCAGAGAATGCAAAGTGCGTTTTATTATTACTGTTAATGCTCTTAAAGAGGGTTGGGATTGTCCGTTTGCTTACATTTTAGCATCATTAGCAAATAAATCATCTTCCGTTGATGTTGAACAGATTTTAGGTCGTGTACTTCGTTTGCCATACGTTACAAAACACAATCAGGAATTATTGAATTTTTCTTATGTATTTACCTCTTCAAGCAACTTTTTAAATACACTTGATAAAATCAAAGTCAGTTTAAATAAAGAAGGTTTTAGCTCAAAAGATTTTCGAGTTAAAGAAAGTCAAATTGAAGCCGAACAGCCTTCGGCTGTTCAAGGTTCATTTGAAACTTTGTTTACACAGAATCAGCCAGCCGAAACCGTTACAGATAATAATGCAAACTATTCTGAGCCTGAAATTAATGTAGAAAGTATTAAGGTTTTATCTGAATCAGAAAAAACTCAACAAAAACTGACCGATATTATTGACCTTGCACAGAATACAAACAAAGAATTTGAGAATACAATTAAAGAGCTTGAAAAAGAGGACAATTTAATACCAACCGAATTAATGGACAAAGTGAAAACATATCCAATTAAAGAGGTCTTCAAAGATGAAGTTAAAAACATTAAACTTCCTGCGTTTTACAAAAAGGTAAGCCAAAATTCATTTTTTGAAACAGAGGGTACTCACGTTCCTCTTACCAAAAATTTATTGCTCGATGGCTTTGATTTAAGTAAAGAAGACACAAAAATAGACTTTACCAAAACTTCGTCAGAAATGGCAAGTATTGATTTGGTAGAAGGTCGCAAAGATGAATATGTACCTGAATACAGAAAAGTTTCAGACCAAGTGAAAGAAGCTTTTGTTAAGTACATTTCAACTTTATCGCCAGAAGGAAAAATAAATCAATTGGCGGGTCGCTTGGCTCAACAAGTAAAACGGAATGATGAAATTCCTGAACCTAAAATCATCGAGTATATTAAAAAAGCAATTGCAGATTTAAACAGCGAGAAAATTGCGGAAATATCGCATGACGAATATTTTTATTCAACTTTAATTAAAAACAAAATTCATTCATTAACTGACAAATACGCAGAAAAACAATTTATTACATTGCTTGATAAAGGTGCGGTAGTTTGTCAGGATTCATTTGAATTTCACAAAAAAATTAGCCCTAAAAATACAGTTCAAGGGATTACTAAAAACCTTTACGTTGAAGAAGGTGAAATGAACGATTTTGAGAAAAAAGTAATAAATGAAGTCGCAAACCTTGATAGTGTTGTTTTTTGGCATAGGAATTTGGAACGTGGAAAAGGATTTCAATTAAATGGTTTTATCAATCATTACCCTGATTTCATTGTGAAAATGAAAAACGGAAAAATCATTTTGATTGAAACAAAAGGAGACCATTTAGATGGCTCAGATAGTTCACAAAAAATTAGACTTGGTGAGAAGTGGGCAAGTAAAGCAGGTGATAATTACAGATATTTTATGGTTTTCAACAATGCAAAACTGGACGGAGCAAAATCACTCGGAGAATTGATTGAAATATTAAAAGATATGAAATAGCCCACGCTCGTAGTCAAGCACATTGTCTGGTCGCACAAAAAGCCAACGCACGACCAAAACCAGCCAAAGAGCTTGCCTACCCCAACGCACGGCAGACAGAAACAATGTAGCAAATTGAAAGAAAAAATAACAGAAAAAAATAGAACACCAGCACCCAACAACGTGTATAAAACATTTGGCAGTCAGTGGTTTATCAAGCATTTCAACTCGTATCAAAAGTAGTTGTAACTTGATAGGAAATTGCTTCGAGATGCCAAACGTTTCATACACGCAACCGTTATGCCCAATAATATAAAAAATAATCGCTGATTTAATTGGAATTACGAATGTTTGATGCTATATTTGATAGTATCAAATGATAGTATCAATGAAGCCGCCATACAACATTACTCCGAGAATTCTAAAACTGATCTCCTCCGTTTCCGAGAAAATCGGAGAGCTTAACGCTAACCTTATCCGTAAGCCATCACCTTATTTAAGAAAACAAAATAAGATCAAAACCATTCATTCATCTTTAAGCATTGAAGGAAATACTTTAACCCTGGAACAAGTTTCCGCTCTGATTGACAACAAAAGAGTAACAGGACCCAAAAAAGACGTTCTGGAGGTTTTAAACGCGATCAAAGTATATGATAACATCGCTTCTTATGAACCTGCTTCCTCAAAATCGTTTTTGAAAGCGCATAAAGATTTTATGGAGGGATTAATAGAAAACCCCGGAAAATACAGGAATCAAGACGTGGGAATATTTCAGGGTTCACGGGTTGCCCATATAGCACCACCCGCCAAGAACGTGACTTATTTGATGGATGATCTGTTTAAGTATTTAAAAAACGGTGATGAGTTAAGCTTGATCAAAAGTTGTGTTTTTCACTACGAAATGGAGTTCATTCATCCTTTTTTGGACGGAAACGGCAGAATGGGAAGATTGTGGCAAACAGTCATTTTACTGAACATGCACCCTGTTTTCGAATTCTTACCTTTTGAAACCCTGATCAGCCAAACCCAACAAGATTATTATGACGCTTTGGGAAAAAGTGATCGGGAGGGGAATTCAACTTTTTTCATTGAATATATCCTGGATGTTATTGAAAGATCCCTGATCGAACTTCTCAACTTCAACAATCGTGTTTTACATGACATTGACAGACTGGAATATTTTATTGCGCTGGGAATAAAGGAGTTTTCCAGGAAAGATTATATGAATGTTTTTAAAAACATCTCCTCCGCAACGGCAAGCAGAGATTTGAAAAAAGGCATCGAAATGAACTTATTGGAAAAAACCGGAACAAAGAACAAAACGATCTATAAACGAACGATTTAATTATTAGTCATAACAAGGGGGCGCGAATGCGAGTCAATCTCTCCGGGGATGAAATGGAGGCACACTCCCCCGCTTGTGTCACATAATCTACTATTCCGCTTTCATCCCGGCCGAAAGATCCGCGCCGTTCATCCAGTCCGCCACATGCATATTGCGCCGGCCGGGCGACTGCAGTTCCCGCGGCAGGAAATAGCCGTCCCTGCAATGGATGGCAAAATGTTTTTTGGACAGCAGTTCGATGGTTCCGGGAACGGTGTTTTCCGCTTTTTCCCAGTCGGCCTTAGCGACCTTGATGCAGCGGCCGTCCAGTCGGAAAAAAGCACCGGGACAGGGCGTAAAGGCACGTACCGCCCGGCAGAGTTCCTCTCCCCCGCGCGTAAAATCCAGTCTGCCGCTTTCGGGGGTCAGCTTGGGTGCCGGCGTAGCCAGCGCGTCATTCTGCGGCAGCGGCTGAAGGGTGCCTTTTTCGAGCATATCCAGCGTTTCCGGCAGCATCTCCGCGGCCAGATATTTGAGTTTATCCTGCAGAGTGCCCGCCGTATCGTCCGGCCGGATGGGGATCTCGCGCTGCAGGCAGATCTGACCCGTATCCACTTTGCGGGCGATGCGGAATATTGTGATGCCCGTCACACTTTCGCCGTGATAGATCGCCCAGTTGATGGGTGCCGCGCCGCGGTATTTCGGGAGTAAGGAAGCATGCGCGTTGACCGCCCCAAAGCGTGGCAGCGTAAAGACCTCCGGCGGCAGAATGCGGAACGCGACCACCACCAGAATATCCGGATCATAAGCTTTCAGGGTTTCCAGAAAAACCGGATCCTTCAGGCTTTCCGGCTGCAGGACCGGTAATCCAAGTTCGATGGCCTTGCATTTTACGGGCGTATCGCAGATGATCTGACCGCGTCCCCTGCGTTTATCCGGGGAGGTCACCACCGCCTGCACCGTATGCCGCGAAGCATGCAGCGCCGCAAGCGCCGGAACGGCGAAATCCGGAGTGCCCATGAAAATTATTTTCATTTTATCGGCGAATATTGTTTACTTATGGCTTTTAATTTGTTTTTGATCAGCGAGCGCCGGATCGCGGAGATCCGGTCGACGAAGAATATTCCGTTCAGATGATCCAGTTCGTGCTGGAACACCCGCGCGGCCAGGTCCCGCAGTTCCTCTTCGCGCGTCTGACCCGTTTCGTCCGTATAACTGACCTTAATGGCGTAGGGACGGATAACGACTTCCCGGATACCGGGCACGGAAAGGCAGCCCTCTTCGTACTCCCAGTCCTCATCGGATGCCGCAAGGATCTCGGGATCGATGAATACGCTGTCGGGGCGGCCGTCCCCGAAGGCGCTTTTTCCGATCACGAAGAAACGCTGCTCGATCCCGGCCTGATTGGCCGAGAGACCGATCCCGTCGTCGTCGTACATGGTTTCGATCATATCGGGGATATAAGGGATCACATCCTGCCAGGATGCCACCGGCGGCATTTTTTTCCGCAGCAGCGGATCACCGTATTTGCGTACAGGTAAGATCATAAGGATACCGGGAAACAACCGGCCGCCCGTTGTTCGGGCGGCCCGGCATGCATTCCGTTATTTTTTATCTTCAGCGGGTTTATCGTCTTCTTTGACCAGTTTGGATGCAATGGCGTTCTTGCGGACTTCCATCTGCACATCTTTACCCAGAGAAAGGACGACAGTGTCTTTTTTGACCTTTGCCACTTCCGCGATAATACCGCCGATAGTGACCACTTTGTCTTTAACCTGCAATGCTTCGAGCATTTTCTGGGTTTCTTTCTGACGTTTGCGCTGGGGCATGATCATCAGGAACCAGAGAATGACAATGATCAGGATAAAGGGAAGAAAACTCATGATCCCGCCTCTGCCGGCACCGTCGGCAGCTCCGTTGGCGGCTTGCAACATAATTGATAACATATATACTCCTCAATTTTATGGATTTTCCTACAACTTTGTAGCATACAGAAATATTAAATAATAATCAAGCAATATTAAGATGTTGAGGCGTTGAGAAAATGTTGGTTTGTTGATTTGTTAATTTGTTGATTTGTTGATTTGCTGTGCCACGGCATCTCAACTTCATAAATCGCATATCGGCGTTCCTTGTTCGGATATCATTACAATTCCCCTTTCGGACAAATTGCCATTCGGACAAGGCATGCCTTGTCCCTACACCATCATTATTTATTCATTCCGCTGACTAAACTTCTTATCCTCTTATCTTCTTATCTTCCTTTCTTCCCCTTCGCAAATCGCATATCGTTAATCCTTGTTCGGATATCGATTTGTTCATGGATCAGGGCATTGTCATCGTGAATAGATGTCTCTCATCCCGCCACCGGCGGGCTGCTCGACATGACAGTGTTTTTTTGTTGTTGAGGCGTTGAGGTGTTGAGTTGTTGAGGTGCCTGCCCGCCTGTAAAATCAAAACATGGGTAACACTTTACCTTCAAAACATAGGTAACACTTTTAGGTTTAAAGTTCCGGTAAATTGTTTATGATTGTTCATAATCTGTTCCTATTTGTAAAGCTCTCATATCCGGAAAGAATTGCTTTAAATTAAGATCAATATTCCCCAGTATTTGGTCACAAAAATAAACAGAGAAATGGTCATTATCAAGTTCTTTTAAAGCCACGAGGTACCCGGATAAAGTTTCTGAGATAGCGTAAATCAGCCCTTGATATCTGATTTGTCCGTGTATGTTGACTTTTCTAACTAAAAGATCGTCCGGGTAAATGATTTCTTTTGATGGTGTTTCATATTTGCGATTTGATTTATGGTAAAGATCAGAGGGGAAACACATATTTAAAGCTTCGTGAGGACGTTGTTCATTGTATTCTGTTTGAAACTCCTTTAATGCTGCGGAATATTCTTTAAAGGTTAATTTCGGTCCTTTTTGAACAATGCGTTTCAAATCTCTGTGCATGCGTTCATGTTTTCCGTTTTGGCATGGTTTACCGGGCTGGATCCTGTGAAGATTGATGTCTAAACTCATCAACCAATTGCTCAACCGCGTAATTCCCCGGGGTGACATGGCGTGAGCAAAGGGTGAGCCGTTGTCGCTCTTAATAACTTTTGGTAATCCAAATTCTTTAAACAACTCGATAAATACAGCTTTTACGTGGTCGGTGTCCCCTTTGGCAAGAGCCTGGCAGTAAAGAATATTACGACTGTATTGATCTGTAACCGTGAATGGCTCACATTTATGACCCCCACGGCCTAACCAGTGACCCTTAAAGTCAATGGTCCAGATATCATTGGGGGCTTCAGCTTCCAAAATACCGGATAAATGTGTTAATGTTGGAATCTGTCTTCTTTTTTGCTTTGTTGTGTATCCGGCTTTTTCAAGAATGCGTTCCACACTCGACAGGGATATTTCCTTTGCGTGGGCTTTGTTATAATGTGAATGGATCTTTTTAGGACCCTGATCGGGAAAGCGTTTTTTTAACTTTATGACCTTACATACTTCATCTTCACTTAATTGCCGCAAATGTCCATGAGGTCGGCGCGACATGTCTTCCAGTGCGGGGTAACCACCTTCATAGAAACGCTTGCGCCATTTGTATCCGGTTTTTGTACTGACTTGGTACTGCTCACATAATTGCTGAAAACTCATTGTGTGCTCCAGGTAATCATCAATAAATGCGCGTCTGGCATCCATTACATTTTGCTCCTTCCAAGGCATAAGATCTTTCTCCTTTTTCTTATGCCTAAATTTGCAAAAGTGTTACCTATGTTTTGAAGGGCTTTTGTTACCTATGTTTTGAAGTCGTACCGCCGCTTTGTCAGCCATAGATCCGGAAAACGGAGCGAAGGCTGGAATCCGCCAGCTGGCGGAGAAGGAGGGTTGAGGCGTTGAGAAAATGTTGATTTGTTGATTTGCTATGCGACGGAATCTATTATGCGATATTTTCTTACTTCTGGCTTCCGGCTTCTGGCTCCTGTCTACTGTCTACCGTCTACCATATTCCATCTTCCTTTTATCTTTCTTTCTTTCCCTTAATATTTTTCCTATTTTACTTGATATCCGTTGCGGTATTGGTTATAATCTGCGTTCTTTTCACATGGGGTCAAACCGAAGAAAAAAGGAGTCGTATGGGTTCAGAGGCGATCTATAAAAAGTATCCGAAAAATGAGGCATCGAATATGATCGCGATGCTTCAGGATGTTCAGGAGATACACGGTTATCTGCCCGAGGATGATATTATCCGGGTAGCCAAACATCTTAATGTTCCGACAAGCCGCGTGTACGGAGTAGCGA